>Ga0209591_10002881_pt1 | contig 20329 bp, 21 predicted proteins | sample MAT01_FD_187207 | JGI IMG/M metagenome (GOLD analysis project Ga0209591, IMG submission 187207) | Freshwater microbial communities from Lake Fryxell liftoff mats and glacier meltwater in Antarctica - MAT-01 (SPAdes) (version 2) | ecosystem: Environmental > Aquatic > Freshwater > Ice > Liftoff... | reverse complement strand
GCCTGCGCTGGCGGTCTCATGGAGTCAGGTGAACGCAAAGACATGGCGATTCAAGCTGCGGCCGAACGTGAAGTTTCATGATGGCAGCGCGTTCACGGCGGACGACGTTGTGTTTTCACTCGAGCGCGCATTGCATCCGCTGTCTAATTTCAAATCCTCCGTGCAGGGCGTGTCAGTGGCTAAGCGCGTCGATGATTTGACGGTTGACCTGGTAATGTCAGAGCCCAATCCGGTGTTGTTATTGCATCTCGTCAATTTCCGCATCATGTCGAAAGCCTGGAGCGTGAAGAACGGCGCGACATCGCCGCAGAATTACAAGGACAAGGAAGATACGCTTGCCTCGCGCAGCACCAATGGCACGGGGCCCTACATGATGGTCTCGCGTCAGCCGGATGTGAAAACGGTGCTGAGTGAAAACAAGGCTTGGTGGAATCGCGCGGCGAGTGATCGCGGCAACCTCACCGGCGTTGAGTGGACGCCCATCAAATCGCCGAGCACACGTATGGCGGCGTTGCTATCGGGCTCAATCGATTTCGTGATCGATCCGCCGGTGCAGGATCGCGAACGCATCAAGAATACGGCGGGCATGAAATTGCAGACCGGTAGCGAGCCGCGTGTTTACTTTCTCGCTTTCGATACCTTTCGCGACGAATTGCTTTACAGCAACGTGAAGGGCAAGAACCCGTTCAAGGATGTTCGCGTTCGCCAAGCGATTTCGCTCGCCATCGACGCCGATTTGATCGTCAGCAAGGTCAATCGCGGTTACGGCCGACCCACATCGCTCATCATCGGCAAAGAAGTCCAGGGCTACGCAGCCGATCTCGACAAGCGACCGAAAGTCGACATCACGAAAGCAAAGAAATTGCTCGCTGAGGCCGGCTATGCCAACGGCTTTGACGTCACCATCGATTGTTCGAACCAAGTGCCGTTTGGCGAAATCTGCCAAGCTTTGGCACCGATGTTGTCGAAGATCGGCGTCACGCTCACACCGAACATCATGATCAACGCGAACTACCCGCCGAAGATTCAAAAGTACGACACTAGCATGTTCTTTTGGGGCTGGGGTGCCGTGACGGTTGATGCGCTTTACGTGCTGCAATCGATGTCTCGTAGTGTGGGTGCCGAGCGCTCGGGCGATGGCGATGCGAATTACGGACGCTACTCAAATCCGAAGCTCGATGCGCTGATTGATCGCATCAAGGTTGAGTCGGATATGAAGGTGCGCGACGGGTTGATTCGCGATGCACTAATCATTCAACGCGACGACGTCGCGTTGGTGCCGATCCAGCAAGTGGTCACGGCGTGGGCAATGCGAAATACGATCGATGCGCCGTTCGCGCCGAATAATTTGCCGTACTTCTATCGCTTCAAGATGAAGTAGCAGAGCGTTGGACTGTGCGTAGCGATCGGCAGCAAAATTCGAGTTTTTCCTAAACCCGCCATTCCAACGGCACTTCCAACCGAAAGTGCCTGAAAGTGCTCGCCAGTGCTAGTGTTTCTGTGCGAGACTTTGGCCGATACCACTAGCCTGTTCAATTGCGGCGAAATACTGCCAACAACTCCATTCAGGATATGGGAGTACGGATGTTCCGACAAGCAGCGCTCTATGGATTGCTTTTGGCCGCAGGCACGTTCGCGCTCCAATAGCTCGATTATTTGCATGTTGAGCGCGCGAATTCGCGCTAACTCTACGTCTGGCTCATCGCTGTCGCGTTATACACGCTCGGGATCGTGGTCGGTGTGCGCGCTCTGCGGCCACGCGCCGCGCAGACCGTCGGCGGTAATCCGCAAGCAGTGTTGTCGATTGGGTTGACCGAGCGCGCGCTCGCCGTGCTGCAATACCGCGCTCAAGGACACGCAGACAATCACATTGCGGCCGCAATAGATGTTTTACCAAATCCCGTAACGACCCACTAGTCGCGCGTTTTCGAAAACCTTGCTGCAAAACGGAGGACCGATGCGATCACCTGCGCGGGCGAATTAGCGATCCCCGGACGATCAACAAAGCGGGCTTTGAGGCCGCTTTGTTGGTCATCAACTCACTAGCAAACTACTGACGCGGCTCACCGTTGGCGTTGACTGCAATAGTAGAACCAGGCGCAGATGTCATCTGCATGCGATGCTCGACATTGCGGAACTTGTACGTTACATCCCAATACTCAGGCCTGTCGTTGGACGCGGTGGTGCAGCGCTGCACATCTCGATCATATGCTCCGTTGTTGTTGTTGCGATTGACGTTTGAGCCGATGACAGCGCCTGCGACTGCGCCGCCAGCCGTGGCGAGGTCCTGGCCCCTACCGCCGCCGACTTGGTGGCCTAGCACGCCGCCGAGAATACCGCCGAGAATCGCGCCACCGACATTGCGATCATTCGACGACGACGGCTGAACCTGCTGACGCTCCATCCAGCAGCGCTGTTCGCTGCGACCCATGACCGCGCGAACCGATGTCACGGGCGCGCTGTAGACGCGCTCACTCGGACGGCGACGCCAATCATAGTTCGGCAATTCCATTGCCGGCTCTGATTCGTAATTGGCCCAGTCGTTGTCGCGCTTTTTGCCTGCGGGACGTACTGATGAGATGCGGTTATCCATGCCGATACTGCGTAGCGAGTCGTAGCTGCCCTTGGTCAGAATCACGCAACGACCTTGGTGGCGTGCGTCGTCGCACACTTCCCAGCGACCACGCTCAACGACGACCGACGATGAACGGTCGTTGAAACCGTAGTTGGAAAAATTACTGATCTGATCGCCGGTCGAAAAAACGCGACCGCGAAAACCTTCGTTTTCGTAAAAAGTAACTTGCGCTGATGCCAGTGTCGTAAACGTCGTTGCCAACATAAGTGTGGATACCGCGAATGTGGTGTGAAGAGCTTTATTCATTATTACCTCCTGTGTGAGTTCGGCCGACGAAAGGTTCCGGGCAAAAGGGTGACGTTTCACTTTTATCGCCTTGTGCGGCGGAGCGGGTTGTCGGGCGGTCGGGCGGTGAGTTGCCTTGAGCAGACATGACAAGCGCGGCACGGTGAAACCCCGGGAGCGGCCTTGTCGCAAGGTTGGACGGGTTGTTCCACGACGTCTGTTCGCTACGACACACAAATCGCAAGCAGCTGCCGCGTGCGTTGTCAGCGTTCGCCAACGTACATACGGCAGCGCCGCGCGCGCGCATGATGAGCCGTTGATTCTGCCAAATGCAATTGCGCATTTGCCTCGCATTTACTTCTTACACAAGGCCCGCACCATGACCAAACCCAAACCAATTTCCATCGTGCCCGGCAAAAAACAGGCGCTTGTTGCTCGCCGCAATGCCCCACTGGCAACACCAACCGATCTGCTGGCAAGCGCAACTCGCGATATCGCAGCGGCTCTGAACGGCGTGCTGGCCGACGTGTATGCCATCTATCTCAAAACGAAGAACTTCCACTGGCACATGAGCGGCCCACATTTCCGCGACTACCACCTGCTGCTGGATGAACAGGCCGATCAACTGTTCGCGATGACGGACCCGATCGCCGAGCGCATTCGCAAAATCGGCGGGACCACGTTGAAATCCATCTCACATATTTCGCGTACACAGCGCGTGCTCGACAACGACGCGGAATACGTCGAGCCACTCAGCATGTTGGCCGAGTTGCGCGAGGACAACAAAACTCTCGCCGCACGACTGCGCGAGGCGAACGATTTGTGCAACGAGCACCGTGACATGGCCACCGCAAGCATGATCGATGTGTGGATAGACGAAACTGAGCGCCGCACCTGGTTTTTGTTCGAGACCACCCGCAATGCCAGCGTCGCGCTAGCCTAGCGTTTCTTTCGCCTCGATCACCGGTTGAACGTGTGCGCTGCCAGACAGACCGGCGCGCGACAACTGCCTAAATTGCAACACGAAATCACATTCAAGGAACCAGCATGAAAGCCCAATACGTCACAAACCGAGCGCGCACATTTGCCGTCACCGGCATCGCGGCAGCCGCGTTGATCGGCCTCGGCGGCTGCGCCAGCACGCCGCCGCCGAGCGAACAGATGGCGGTCGCTGAGGCGTCCGTCCAGCGTGCCACGACCACCAGTACCAGCGAAAATGCCGGCGTTGAATTGCAAGTGGCCACCGCCAAACTGGCCAGTGCACGTCAGGCGCTAATCAGCAAGGACTACGACCGCGCGCGCCAACTGGCCGAGCAGGCCGACGTCGATGCACAGTTCGCCGAGTTGCGTGCCCAATCCGCCCGCTCGCGCAAAGCCGCACAGGAATCGCAGGATGCCGCCCGCGCGCTGCGTGAAGAAATCAGCCGCAAATCTGCGGCACCCATTAAATAAGGATTCATCATGAAATACCGAGCACTGTATTCCGTCACGCTGCTGGCTCTTGTCAGCGCATGTAGTTCCGTACCCGACCGAAACACCGCACTTGAGTCGGCAAGAAGCCAGTTCAATATTGCGCGTAATGATGCACAAGTCACCAGCCAGGCACCGGACGAGCTCAAGCGTGCGGGCGAAGCGCTACGAGTTGCAGACCAAGCGCGTGGCAACGGCGAAAGCACCGCCAATATTGATCATCTGGCATATCTCACTTCGCAGCGCGTGATGATTGCACAGGAGACTGCGGCCAGCCGCGCTTCGCAGGCCGTCACCGCCAGCGCTGCCGCCGAGCGCGACCGCCTGCGCTTGGACGCACGCACTAGTGAAGTCAATGCCGCGCAACGGCAGCTCGCGGTGTCTGAACAAAACAATGCACAAAAAACCGCCGATCTTGCCGCAGCCGAGGCCAGTGCGGCGCGCAGTCAGGCGCGGGTAGAGCGCGGAGACCAACGCGTCAATGACCTTGAAGCGCAGCTTCGTGAACTAAACGCCGTCAAGACCGAGCGCGGTATGGTGGTGACGCTGGGCGATGTGTTGTTTGATACCGGCAAAGCTGAATTGTTGCCCGATGGCGGCAAGAACATCGCCAAGCTTGCCGAATTTTTCCGGCGCTACCCGGATCGCACCGCGACGGTTGATGGTTATACCGACAGTGTTGGCAATGCAAATGCCAACTTCACGCTGTCCGAGCGCCGCGCCAATGCCGTCATGTCGGCGCTGATCAACCAAGGCGTGGCCGCTAATCGGCTCACCATGCGTGGACACGGTGCGGAAATGCCGACTGCAGACAACGCCACACCAGCCGGACGGCAGATGAATCGTCGGGTCGAAGTGGTGTTTGCCAATAGCGGGATGTAGCGCTCAACGAACGCACGCAGTCCAGCTTCCGCCGTCTCAGCGCGGGTTTGCCCCAACTCCGCAAACCGACCCCGCACCGGCGTCGGCCGGATCTGGTGTTGAAAAATACTGATGTCGAAAAATTGGGCTGCCGCTCGGGCAACTGTCCGGTCTTGACTGAGCGCGCCGTAGGTCGTGAGCAAGGTAAGTCCGACGTGGTCATTGCGATCAAGGGTCATGGACTTGCACAATTAAACCACCCGCCCTCGCGCAGGCGGGGGCCCAATCCAAACTAGCGCTGATTTCAAGAAATTAGACTCCCGCCCGGACAACCGCCTTGGCTATCCCGTCGAGGGGCGAGAGCGGATAAACTTAGCGCTCACAATTAGTGAACTAGTTTCGGCCAAACACGGCGCCCCGATCAACGCGATATCGCGTGCGCGCTTAGCCGTTTAATTTGCCTGCATGCGTTGCTGAATCAACAATCGCGTTTGCTTCACCGCTTCAACGAACTTGCCATCAACTCCGGCAAGTGCCGTGGCGCGGTCAATCAAGCGAAGTGCTTCATCGTGACGACCAAGATCTGACACGGTCTGCGCCAGGTTGTTTAATACGATAATCGAATGCGGCTGTCGTGCCAACGCATCGCGCAGCACCCCCTCGGCATCCGCCAGTTTGCCTTGGTCGTAATACACGTTGGCGAGGCCGATCGCGGCGGCAAGGCTTTGTGGCCAGCGCTCAAGCGCCGCCTGATAGGCCACCTTCACCAGGCCATTTTCAGGCGCGGGATAGCGCGGTGCGGCGTGCGCCATGGCATGAATTGATTCGACATACGAGGTGTCGTCGGCGGTTGCAGGAATAGCCGTCGGTGGCATCACCACCATCGCCCAATACGCACTTTTTTTCCAGGTGTATTCGAGCATCGTGAAAGGCAATGAAAGGCGGGCAGACTTACCTGAGCGCAAATAGAGCATACCCGCCGGATAGTCATAGCCGACCACAACCGCGTAGTGCCAGCGCGATTGGCCCGTCACACCAAGGTCCTGCAGCACGATGACGGGGTTTCCCGCGGCGACCTCGATCAGGAGTCGTGTGAACGCGCGGCTGTCAGTGGTAAGTAAGTATGAAACGCGGCCATAGCGGCGCGGTGTGGCGAGCATATCAATCTGCAGGCTGCCTTCGCGCTGCGGCAGAAACACCATCGGCGCGAGCGCGTCGGGCGTGGTTGCAACACCAGCTTTCACCATGACGGTCGCCAGCGCCGCCGGGCCGCATTGCAACACCACTTGGGGAAAGAACGCGACATCGGCGATTTCTGATCGCAGCGGCAGACCAGCCGGCCACTCGGTTCGTAGCGCCATGGTCTGCGGCACCATGGACGCACAACCGCCGAGCAACAGTGTGGTCAAGGCAAACGCAAAAGCACAACCGCCCGCAATTAGGCGGGCGGTTGTGCTCGGCACCCTAACCTCAGTGCCGCATCGCATTGGCCGCGATGCCAGCAACAGCGTATCGTTCAATAAACGTGCGAATGTGGATCAACGGTTGAACGCAAAGTACCAGATGAAGAACACGACCAGAATAAGCAGCACCAAACCACTGTCCGCGCCGGCAGGCAAAGTGTTGATCTTGCCGGCCAGCGTGTTCACTTCCGAATTGGTCATCGACGCCACACGTGCTTTTGCCGCCTTTGGATCAATTCCCATCGATTGCAACTGATTAATCGTTTCTGCACGGTTGAGGAAGTTGTTGATATCGCTACGACCAGCCTGCGCGGACGTGCTCGAAGTGGCTTGTTCGGCACCGATCATGCCGGCCTGCGCAGTTTGAAATGGCATCATGATCGAAGCGATAACTAGAATCTGGCAAAGCAGTTTTTTGAATATCGATTGCATATGTTTCTCCTTAAGCGGCTTGTCTGATTGGGCACCACACGTCGCAGGTTGCAGCGTGTGGCAATGGGCGTTCAGTTTTGTGAACGCCACCACAGCCACTCCGTGCAGAGCTGCCTGCGTTTCCGGTTGCGGGGCTTTCACTTGGCAAGGATGCGCGGCTGCTTTTTTCGAGTCTGTGCGCCCGCGCACATTCTGGCTGGTAAACGGCGCGTATGGATTCGCCACAGATGTGGCCGGATGTGGCAGGGCAGATCGCCACGAGCTGGCCGCTTGTTATTTGCTTGGTGCTTTGGGATCGTCGTCTGCGCGGAAACGAGAGGCCGACAACGCCGAGCGCGGAATATCTACCAGCAGACGATCAAATTCCGCCTTCACGACGCCGTAGCACTCACACACCGCCCGCTCCAAGCCCGGTCGATCAATCACCTGAATATGCCCGCGATTGTATTTGATGAGTCCTTTGGCCTGCAGCTTGCCGGCGGCATGGGTCACCCCCTCGCGGCGCACGCCGAGCATATTCGCGATCAACTCTTGGGTCATGGTTAGTGAATCAGACGACAGCCGGTCGAGGCTGAGGAGTAACCAGCGGCACAGCTGTTGGTCGATACTGTGGTGGCGGTTACACACCGCCGTTTGTGCCATTTGTGTGATCAAGGCTTGTGTGTAGCGTAACAATAAGTGCAACAGCGCGTTGCCGCGATTGAACTCATCCTTCAGTACCTGCGCGCGCAAGCGATAACCAAAGCCGGCGCTTTGCACCACCGCCCGGTTGGGCGTGGTCTCGCTGCCCATGAACAATGAGACGCCGAGCAGGCCTTCGTTGCCAACAATGGCGATCTCTGCTGACCCGCCGTCTTCAAACAAGTACAAGAGTGAAACGATCGAGGTGGTCGGAAAGTAAACGAAATGCTGTTTGCCACCGGACTCATACAACGCCTCTCCCAGCGGCATCGACACCAGCTCTAGGTGCGACGCCAGCCGGTCATATTCGGCCTGTGGAAGCGCCGACAAAAGGTGATTTTGCTTGGGGTTATTCGGTGAAGCCATCGGCTAACTCCAGTTTGACCGCCTTGGTCGGAACGGCGCGCGCGCCGTTTTGCTTTCTCGAAAGGCAATTTACGTTAATCCGAACAATTGTTCAATGCCTCGGAAATATATCAATGTGGCATTTCAGCCGCCAACGATATGCGGCATTTCAGCCACAAGTGGCCGGGATGGCGGTCGCGCGTGAAATATTCGCAATTGGTACGCTGGCGAACAGACTGTCCAGCCGCCGCAACGTAATCTAGCCTAGCTGATAGCGCAGGCAAGCTAGCGCAATCGCACACTAGCGTTGCGTCGACCATGTCGTACCGAGTCTGGATTGCGTCTGGAGCGCAAGTAGCAACACAACCCGCACCACAACATCGCATAACTACATTTATTGGAGATTACCCATGACACGACTCAATCGCTTTTTCGCCATCTTCTTCGCCATGCTTGCGGCAACCGTATTTACCGTCGGCTGTACTGCGACGCGCACCCAAGAAAGCACCGGGCAATATATCGACGACACGGCCATCACCGCTAAAGTGAAAGCGGCAATCTTGAACGACCAGGTCCTGAAAGCGTCCGAAATCAACGTCGAGACCTTTAAAGGCCGTGTCCAGCTAAGCGGTTTTGTACGTTCACGCAGCGACATCGACCGTGCGGTTAGCGTGGTGCAGGGCGTTAAGGGCGTACAGACCGTAGCGAACGACATGCGCGTCAAGTAACAGCGCTTGCGCAACGGCTTGTGCAACCAACACACTCGCCACGGCGGGTGTGTTTCCACATTGCCGCAATAGCCAAGCCACTCAGGGAATCTAAACCATGCGCTCGACACAATCTAGTGCAAACCGTAGCTAATCCAACCAAGGAATTCCCAACATGAGCACCACACAATCTGCTGCAAACGAATCTCTGATGGCGCAAGAACGCAAGATCGCCGCCGACATAGGCCACATTGTTGACGGCGCGACTGACGCTTTGAAAACCTTTACGACACAAACGCTGGAAAACGCCGGCAAGACTATTTCGAACGCGCAACACGCCGCTACGGACTCCGTTAAGCAATACGCCGGCGTCGCGGATGGGTATGTTCGGTCTAATCCTTGGGCGGCAGTCGGTGCAGCTGCAGCCATCGGTGTACTCGCCGGAATCTTGTTCGCGCGTCGTTGATTGGTCATTCGTGTCGACAGCTGACGGCTCAATGAGCGCGATTTCAGAGGCGACGATGGGGCTTAAAGTGCTCGCCGGCAAGGGGCTGGAATTGGTTAGCACTCGTGCAAGCCTGCTTGCCTTGGAAGTTGAAGTGGAGCAGGCGCGCGTGGTCAAGACGCTGGTTTATGCGGCGGCTGGATTGATGGCGGCATTTATGGCCACAACCGTGTTGATGGTGCTTGCAGTCGCCTCGCTTTGGAACTCGCCTTATCGCTTACCGCTGATATTCGCGTTGGCGATTGTCTTGCTACTGGCAGGGTTGGCGCTCGCGTGGCGGGCACGGCAGAGCGTGTTGGCGTCACCGCGACCGTTCGCTGCGACGCTAGATGCACTTGCAGGCGATTTGGCGGCGATGAAATAGTATGCAAACGCCGGCCACCCATACGCCAAAAGTTGTGACCGAAATTCTATCGTTGGAACAGCGCCGTATTGCACTGATCGAGTCGATCAACTTGCAACGCGCCGCAATGACCAGCCAGTTGCTGCTGATTCGCCACAACGTGCAGCCGTTTGCCAGTGTCATGTGTACGGTTCTCGCGTGGCGTCGCAGCCTGTTCGTGTCGGCTGCAGCAGCAGCCATTGCGACCGCCGTCGTGACACGTCTTGTGCGTGCACCGGCGCTCACAAAGACCGTGCAGCGCGTACAGCGAGGCTTGCGTTGGTGGTTGATTGCGCGCGTCGTCGGGCGTATCGCGACCCACCTCATGGCGCGGCGGTCCGACACTCAGAGTTCGATCGGCAACAATCAGCCCAAGCACCACTACTAAACCTGAAGGACGCAATATGTCACCACAATCAAACACCATGCCGCGCCCATTAATGTGGGTTGCTGGTTTTGCCATCATCGCTTTCTGTGTGGCTGGATTTGCTGCGATCATGGGATGGATCCCCACGTCGATTGGCCAACCAGGTTCGAGCGCGCCAATCACCCCACCGCTTGTCAAGTCGGGTGTCCCGGCGAGTAAACCAACGCGCACTGTTCAACCACCATCGGATGTTGCGCCCATCCGGGAAACGCCGTCCGTTGCGGCAAGGTGTAACGATTGTGGCGTGATCGAATCGGTTCGGGAAATTGAGGCACGCGGCGAGGGCACTGGGTTAGGCGTCGTGGGCGGTGCTGTCGTCGGTGGCGTGCTGGGCAATCAGGTCGGGGGCGGACGCGGCAAAGACGTTGCCACGGTGCTGGGTGCTGTTGGTGGCGCAGTCGCGGGCAATGAGGTTGAGCGGAGAGCGCGAACAAGCGTAAACACGAGCGTTACGGTGCGCATGGAGGCTGGCGGTACGCGTGTTGTGCGCGAAACAGGCGCATCCAGTTGGCGAGCGGGGGATCGCGTCAGGATCGTCGACGACCGATTGCAACGGAACTAGCGGCGTGTGAGTTTGCGTTTGCGTTAGCGCCATAATAAGCGCGGGGAGTGCGTGTGGGCACCGACACTACAGCGCCAGACGATGGCAACCAGCTAACCGAGTCCGAGGTCGCGGCAGAAGTTGCGGCAGCGATCGAGACTGGCGTGCGTTCGCGTCGTTCATCGCGGATGAACTTGGCGTTGATGTTGCTCGTTGGCGTCATGCTCATCGCAGCGTTCTATTTTGCGCGCGCCTTCGTGGTGCCTTTGCTGATCGGTATTTTGACCAGTTACACCCTGCGCCCATTGGTCGATGGTCTACAGTGGATGAGGCTTCCGCGCGCCGTCGCCGCCGCCTTGGTCTTGCTTGCGCTGGTCGGGGGCTTTGGCTGGATCGGCTACTCGTTGAGCAGCGAGGCGAGCCTGATGATTGAAAAGTTGCCTGAAGCGGCCAGACAGCTGCGTGGTGACTTGAGGTCGTCGCGCACCGAAATTCCGAGCGCGTTGCAAAACGTTCAGGAAGCGGCCAGCGAGTTGCAGCGCGCGGCTGTTGATGCGTCGCAAAAACCCGGAGCCAAAGTGGCATTGCCGCTTCCCGCAACGGACTCGATGGTGTGGATGCGCAACTACGCACTGGTGCAAACGTCAGTATTGATTTCGATTGTCGCGCAGACGCCTATCGTGCTGTTACTCGCTTACTTTTTGCTTGCTTCCGGGGACCACTTCCGGCGCAAGCTCGTTCAGTTTGTCGGCCCGTCGCTCTCGCGAAAAAAAGACGCGCTGCGCATGCTTGAAGAAATCGATAGCCAGATTCAACGCTATCTGTTGTCGATACTGGTTGGCAACACCTTGATTGCGATCGGTACCTGGCTCGCGTTCTGGGCCATGGGCGTCGAGCAAGCTGGCGTCTGGGGAGTAATCGCCGGCGTGCTGCACTTCATTCCTTACCTTGGCACAGTGCTGCTCGCCATCGCCGCCGGCGTCGCCGGATACCTGCAGTTCGGCACAGCGACCGCAGCATTGGCAGTGAGTGCGGTTTCGGTTTTGATCGCTACCGTGATCGGTATGGGTTTGATGACCGCCATGCAAAGCCGGTTCGCGCGCGTCAATTCCGCAGTGCTCTTTATTGCGTTGTTGTTCTTTGGCTGGTTGTGGGGCGTCGCCGGGTTGCTGCTCGGTGCGCCGCTGGTGGCCATCGCCAAGGTCATCTGTGATCGTGTCGATTCACTCAAGCCGGTCGGCGAATTGCTCGGTCGCTAGTGTCGCGCTTCATTCTGTTTTTGACCTAGTCGATTTTCAGTTTTCTAGGACAACAACCGCAATAGAAGAGCCGTCATTCCAGTCCTGCGACGGACTGGCGGGAATCGTGTTCGAGGGCAGCAAGCTAACCTACGTGGTCTGGAATTATCGTTGCCGTAACTGGTTAACGCTAAGATCCATTAATGAAGAAGAACTACACTCGGCGGTTACCAAACTACCGACGACGCGGAAATTGAATAGCTGGAGTCCATAACCGCTATTGACTTGCCCGCGCGCAGCCGGCGCCAAAATTAGGCAATGGTAGGTCAAAGCAAAATAAGGCTCCCTCCCGGGCAACTGCCGGTCCATCCTGAGCAAGTTGAAGGGCGGAGTGCGGAATTTTTCAACGCACCTGAGCGCTGGGTCAATAATTTAATGCAAGCAGCTTCGCGGCGCCCACTTAACGTGAAAAAACGCCGCCCCCCTTTCACGGGATGCGCGGCGTCTATCAAGTGCCTGCGAACAGCAGCTACCTAGCGCGTTGCGTTGACCACCACATCAACACGTCGATCCGGCGCTAGACAAGCGATCAGCTTTGGCGTAGCACTGTTGCCGACGCAGTCGCTTGCCTTGGTGACAGGAGTTGATTCACCTTTGCCGGCCGCTCTGATCTTGGCGGCTTCAAGACGATCAGTTGAGACGAGATAGTTTTTGACGGCCATGGCGCGGCGCTCAGACAGTGCCTGGTTGTAGCTGTCAGAGCCGATGCGATCAGTATGACCTTCGACGATGATTGTGTCGTAGGTGGTGCCACGCGTGTCACTGACAAACTTGTCGAGCGACAACTTGCCGTCTGCACTGATGTCTGAGCGGTTGAACGCAAACAATGACTCAGCACTGAAAGTGACGCGACGAGCTGGTGGCGCAACAAATGGCGGAGGCGGCGGTGGGGCGACAACGACGGGTGGCGCAACGTATACCGGCGCGGGGACGGGCGCCGGCGCAACATAGACCGCTTCAGCCATTCTTGGCTTCGGTGCCATGGTGCGGCCAAATGGAAAGATCAAGCCGATCGTGGCAAGATTGACGGCACCGGCATCACCCACCGGGTTGTCGACGCGAAACCGCTCGAATTCAGCGCGCATTTGAAACGATGGGTTGAACGAATACTGCAGGCCGACGCCAGCGTTGAAGTTGGTTTTGCGTACGGATGGGTTAGCGTTGAGTACCACGACAGTACCACTGCCGTTGAACGCACCCTGTGTACGAGCGGAGTGGCCGCCGGCCTTGGCAAAGACGGAAAAATTGTCTGACAGCGGCATGGTGCCGACCAAATTGAAGTTGATGCCGCGCACTTTGACTTCGCCGTTAAAGTTGCCGGGTGGAGCGGTCGTGATGTTGAAGCGATACTGGCCGAGGTCGAAGTAGCCAAGCTCCATGCCCCAATTGCGGTTGAACTGGTAACCGAAAAAAAACTTGAACGCGGAATCGGTATCCTCACGCCCGAACGATGTCGGGTTAACGTTACGCCTGACAACGTTGCCGAACATCTGTGATTCGTGATAACTGCCGTTCGATTGCCCGCCCGAGAGGCCCAGATAGTAGTAAGGGTCGTCGACCGATTGGGCAGATGCGGTTTGCAGGGTGAGTGCGCCCAAGCAGGCGACGCTCATAATACTTAGTGCGGAACGCGTTTTCATAATGGTCCTTCGTTTGTGATGTGACGGACTGCCGTCAGCAGAAATCTATAAATTGCTGAGCGCAATGTACCGATCATCAAAAACGCGCTCTGTTCGGTGTCGAACAATGCCCATTAATTACGTAACTTTTCGGTGTGTTTACCACAGCCCCCACTAGCGGCAATCAACAACAACGTATGCAGCGCGGCGCGACACTTTGAAAGATGGCGCATCGGCCGCCGCATGCGTTGCCAAATCGGCGTTTGCGGGAGGTGCGTGGTCGAGCGTCGGTGCTGCGGATAAACTCCACCCCGACGCTGCCACCATCTACGACGTCGGCAACACGACCGCAGCCGGCGCTTTTTTCACCTCTGCGATGGCGCTCAATCCCAGTAGCCTTTGCGGTTGTATTTAGTGTGTAGGCTGGTCTCATAAACACGATCAATCTCGACGGCTTCGTCGTATTCAGGGCTCGCTTTGACACCCCCGCGGGTGAGGCCGACATAGACGGAACTGGTCGCCCAGTCGATTCGGTCGATCCAATGTGTCGCCACCAGTACTTTTTTGCCGCCCGGCCACCAGTTGCGGGTATCGACAATCAGATAGCGAATCGCCCACGACTTGTCGTCGAATACGAAATCGGCGACGTGACCGATGGATTGGTCGGTGGCTTGAATGTCGTAGCCGATGACCTTGACACTGCTGCGCAAGTGGCTGTCCGCTGCGGCGAGGTCGCGTTTGCGCAGTGTTTCGGCTGCCGCAATCTGCTCTGGCGATGGCGGATACGTGGCCATTAGCGGGTTGCTGCCCATGCCCCACAAGTCGACGCCATCCCAGTATTCGGGATAGGTGTAGTAAGCCGAGTATTCGCGCTCGTGTTGACGCGAGACCGGTTGATGCGTGTCGATATCCGGGCTCGCTTTGACTTGTTCGCGGGTGAGCCTGACATGAATGTTTTTGTCGTCGCTCAGATTAGGTAGTGGTTGGCTGACCGAGTACGGTGAGATCAATACCTCACGCGCAGCCAGCCACTTTTCGGTATCGACAACCAGATAGCGAATCGCCCAAGACTGGTCGTCGAAAAACGCAGCGGTGACGTTGCCGATATCGCCGTCGGAGGCGGTAATACTTGATTCAGTGAGATGACTTACGCGTCGCAGCATGGTCGTATCCTTGGATGACTGGCGGGTTGCCGCGTATGGTCTGCGGTCTTGTAATTTATTGGTGTCGACAAATGGCGTCGGTTCGATAGCCAACAATTGGCGAAACCGCCCCCTCTCCTGCCCTCCGGGCCCCTTGCAGGGCGCGTGACCCACTGCATTGGGTTACCGTTTTGGCGGCATGTGGCACGCCACATGAAACCCTGCCAAAACCCTCTCCCGCACGGGGAGAGGAAATAAAACGCCCCTCCTCAGGCAGTGAGGAAACATTAAAGCCTCTCCCCCTTGACGGGAGAGAGGTGGGAGAGAGGGTGACTAATTAATCGAGGTTCACCAACGTCCAAACTAGGCGATTGGCGGGCGCTTCCGAGCAAAAATGCTTGAAAAAGCGCGCCAGTCGGCTAGTTTGGTCGTGATGGATGACGGCCGCGAGATTACCAGCGATCCATCGCGGCGCGCGCGGCAACGGCCGCCACCGCACTCACAAACGTGCCCCATGCGACATCAATCACCGACAGTGATACCGGCCAGTTCTTAAGCGTCGCCAGGTTCGTCAAGTCGTAAGTGGCGTAGACAAAAAACCCAAATAGCGCAGCGCTTGTGGCGACCGCGACCCAGTTACCTTTCGCGGCGTTCGGTAGCACGGCAAATATGATGAGACCAATCGGATACATGATGTAGAACAACGCTGCCGCCGTCATATTGGGTGAATCTGCCATCAGGTGACCGATGCCGCGCTGATAGAGCGGCTTCGCGATCACACCGAGCCAAAGCAGATCGATTAGCACCATCGTAAAAAACGCAGCGGCGTAGCCGATGAGATATTTACTCAAGGGGACACTCCATTAGAAGACTGTTTGGTTTGCGTGGAAGCAGTGGGCAGCGCCGCATTGGTCACGCGCCAGACGGTCTTGCCGACGTCGTCCGCCACCAACAGCGCGCCAGCGTGGTCAAGTGCGACACCGACAGGGCGCCCGTAGGCTTTTTGCTCAGCGCTCAAAAACCCCGTCAATACGTCTTGGGGCGGCCCGGACGGATGACCATCAGTGAACGGGATGAAGATAACTTTGTAGCCGCTGTGCGGTCGCCGATTCCAAGAACCGTGCTGCCCGACGAACATACCGCTGGCAAACCGTGATGGCAACGACGTACCTAGCGCTGCCGCCAGACCCAACGGCGCGGTGTGCGCGCCGAGCGCGTAGTCGGGTGCAATTGCACGCGCCACCGCCGCTGCGTCTTGTGGCTTTACTCTGGTATCCACATGTTGGCCGTAGTAGCTGTAAGGCCAGCCGTAGAATGCACCATCGCGAACGCTGGTCAAGTAGTCTGGCACCAGATCGTTACCGAGTTCGTCGCGCTCATTGACGACTGTCCACAATGCGCGGGTTGCGGGCTCCCACGCCAGGCCGTTGGGGTTGCGCAAACCCGAGGCGAAGATGCGATGTGCGCCAGTTGCGATATCGACTTGCCAAATCGCGGCGCGCCCATTTTCCACCGCCATGCCGCGCTCTGCGACGTCGCTGTTCGAGCCAACCGTCACAAATAGCGACTTGCCGTCGTCCGAGGCAATGATGTTCTTGGTCCAGTGATGATTGATGGCGCCAGCGGGTAGGTCAATTAGTTTCACACCCGCCGCATCGATTTGTGTGGCGCCGCGCTGATAGCGATAGCCGACGACGGCGTCGGTATTAGCCACGTACAGCGTATCACCGACCAGCGCCATGCCAAACGGCGAATTGAGCCCTTGCAGGAGGACGAAGCGGGCGTCGGCCCGGCCGCTTCCGGTGGTGTCACGTAGCAGCGTAATGCGGTTTGCACTTGGCACGGCAGCACCCGCACGTTTCATGAAGATGCCCATCAGCCAGCCTTTGATGCTGCGCGCACTGTCGGCTTTGGCCGGCGCATTGGTCTCCGCCACGAGTACGTCGCCGTTCGGAAGCACATACAGCCAGCGCGGATGCTGCAAATCACGCGCAAACGCGTTCGAGCGCATACCTGCCGCCGCCTGCGGAACCACATCAGCGGGCCAGCCAATCGCAGGCGCAATATTCACAGTTGGAATAAACGCCTTCGATGGCGTAGGCAGCAAAGGCGTTTTTCCATAGCTTGAGTTCTCGTTGCTCGACGCTTGCTCGAAGCTACAGCTTGACGAACAAATCGTAAGAAACAAGACCCCCGCAGCCAGGACCGACTTCCGGTCCTGGCGTGGCACAGAAATCGTCAAATGCGACCCATCAGCAACAGAATAATCAGCACCAGCAAGATGAGGCCGATGCCGCCGCTCGGCGCGTATCCCCAACCGCGGCTGTGCGGCCACGCCGGGATAGCGCCGACCAGCGCCAGTAGCACTACGATCAATATGATCATTCCGATACTCATGACATTCTCCTCTGTGCAAACGCACTGTGTGGTTGGGCGCGATGTGTGGCTGATGCGCCTATCGGTGTGTGCCGAGAAGCATTGCTCACTTGGCAGCACATACGAAGCATCGGCTGCGCGCCGCGCGCTGTCAGTGCGCTGGCGAACCGAAGTAAGAACGTACCGCCGGCATCGTCAGCACTTGTAGCCAGAAGGTTGTTGCCAACGCGTAAGTACCGCATTCGGTAGTGTCGTGACGAGCAGCACTCCGCAAATTCACAATCGATGCCGCAGCGTGTCCTAACGCACAGATCAGGCGCACGTAACGGTTGAAGATGCATGCCTACGGTTGGCAACGTGCGCCGCTTCTTATGCGCTGCGCTATGGCTGTGGAGTGGGAGTGCCGTAATAGCGGCACCGCCAGTCAGACAGCAATTCAATCGCCCAACCACATACCCGCAAACGATGCATGGCCGGTCGAAGCGACTAATCAATCTACAAGGAGTCGAATATGAACTGGGACCGCATCGAAGGCAATTGGAAACAAATTAAAGGCAGTGCTAAAGAGCAATGGGGAAAGATTACCGATGACCAGTTCGATGTCATCGCCGGAAAGCGCGATCAGCTGGCCGGAAAAGTTCAGGAAACTTACGGCCTGACCAAAGACGTGGCAGAAGCGCAAGTGGCCGAATGGCAGGCGCGGCAAAAAGACGACATGCGCTATAACCGATAGCATCATACCGACTCATAACCTTCACTAGGACGAATCATGAAACAGTTCAAAACAAAACTCATTGCAACGACTATCTGCGCGCTTCTGTATGGCGCTGCCATTGCGCAAACCTCAACCGCACCTATGCCCGCCGCTCCGATGGCCGCCGCGCCGATGCCGCTCACCAAGGCCGACCACAAAACGCAGAAGGACGCCATCGTCGCCGACTACAAGTCGGCCAAGGCGCAGTGCCAATCGCTCGCCGGGAACGCCAAGGACATCTGCGTTACGGAAGCGAAGGGCAAGGAAGATGTCTCGAAAGCCATGCTTGAAGCGCAATACAAGCCGAGCCGCGATATGGACTACAAGGTTCGCGTCGCCAAAGCAGATGCAACCTACAAAGTCTCACGCGAAAAGTGCGACGATCAGGCCGGCAATCTGAAAGACGTATGCTTAAAAGAAGCCAAAGCGGCGCAAACCACGGCAACGGCTGACGCCAAAGTGCAATCGAAAGTGGGTGATGCCAGAGGCGTGGCGGCCGACAAGACAACTGCCGCTCGCGCTAACGCCAGCGTCGCCAAGACTAACGCGAACTACGCAGTGGCAATTGAGAAGTGCGACGCATTTGCCAACGAGGCAAAGTCAAAGTGTGTTGCGGACGCCAAGATGTACTTTGGCAAGTGACAAACCCGCCTGCCCCGTACTTGTCAGTGCTGACCGAACTTAAAACATCCAGTCATACACCGTTGATCGTTTGCCGCGCGGGTGCGGGTATGTTGCTTTCGACCAAAAGTTTCAAGCGACACAGGCAATTTGCATCGCTTAAATAAACCGCTTCAACATCTTAATCGAATCATCAGGAGAATCACATGCCCTATGACCCAGACAAGCCGTCAACACCGCCCGTTAGCCCCAACGTGAAACCGGTAGATTCGCATGACAAACCTGCCGTGAAGCCAGCCAACGACGGTCAGCAGAAAGCCGACACGCCTTCACCGAACGGCGTGAAGCCTACAGAGATCGTCCAACCAGTCAACGATAAAATCCCGCCCTTGCCTAAGCACGCAGATAAGGACGTGGATACGCTTACGCCGAAAAAGACCAGCCCGCAGCGGCACTAGTCAGCGCAAGGTTTCGGCCGATAGGTCGAAACCGACTCATGAGTGAAGGTATCCCTGTCCTCCCTTGGGGGATACCGAGTCGTTGCCCGACATCCTTAACCGGGTGTCGGGCTTTTTTACGTTTGGCGCATGCTTGATGTGGTTCTTCGTCATTAATGCGTTTTAACGTTGGTCAGTTCCAGCAACGACATTGAAAGACCACGTCGGTAAGCTTCTTGCCTTCGAAAAAGCATCCCAGCAGTCCGTTGAAGGACTGGAATGGCGGTTCTTCTACTGCCGTTGTTGTCCCAGAAAACTGAAAATCGAATCCGTTGCAAAAAAAAATGACGCACGTCGCTAGCCCGCATATTTCACGGTTCGGCCCGGTTCACGAGGGTACGCGGCTTAAGGAACAGTTGCACTTCAAGTCGCCCAACTGACTTTTGATCACCAAAGGGCTTAACCTCAATTGCTGGCGGTTGAACATGCGCTGGGTTCGGTCACTGCGCGTTCTCTTCCCCTGCATATCCGGTACCGCGCCTACAGTCGAACGAAAAACTGATACGCTGCGGTGACGAAATGCGCCCGACTTTAAAACACGTTCCGGAGAAATACGCAGGCTAAGCGCTATGTGTGTCATCGCACATACGGGTTTACGCACGGAATGTTAAGCTCTCGCTGCCCCTCCCGCAGTGGTCGCGCAGCAGTAGTCTACGCATTGGTCACAGTGTCGAAAGGCTAGGCATTGTGATCTTATCAAGCTGTTGATCGTAGGTTTGTCCAGCGCCGGACATCCGCTAGAAAGCGAAAATTTGGACATCAATCAGGATTCGGCTTCAGATGAAACAGCCGGACACGAGGGCCAGCGCGGACGCGAAGTTCTTGAGGCAAACCGGCTCGATGCGTTGCTGAAAACAGGGGCGTTACAGAACGCCATTCTGACCAGCGCCAACTTTGCGATCATCGCGACGGACGATAAAGGCATCATCCAACTGTTTAACACCGGTGCGGAGCGCATGCTCGGCTACACTGCGGTTGAGGTCGTTGATCGCATCACGCCAAACGATATTCACGATCCCGAAGAAATCAGTCACCGTGCCAGATTGCTGAGCAAGGAGTTGGGCCAGACGATCGCGCCGGGCTTTGAGGTGCTTGCGTTCAGGGCCTCGCGCGGCATCGCCGACGTCTACGAGTCGACCATGGTGCGTAAGGATGGCAGTCGCTTCCCGGCGGTAATTTCGATTACTGCACTACGGGACGACTACGGCGAGGTAATTGGCTACCTCAAGATTGCCGCCGATAACACCACGCGCAACCGCGCTGAGCTAGATCTCATCGAAGCGAAAGCGAACGCGGAAAAAGCGAATCTGGCAAAGTCAGATTTTCTCGCCGGCATGAGTCACGAGTT
>Ga0209591_10002880_pt1 | contig 20330 bp, 14 predicted proteins | sample MAT01_FD_187207 | JGI IMG/M metagenome (GOLD analysis project Ga0209591, IMG submission 187207) | Freshwater microbial communities from Lake Fryxell liftoff mats and glacier meltwater in Antarctica - MAT-01 (SPAdes) (version 2) | ecosystem: Environmental > Aquatic > Freshwater > Ice > Liftoff... | reverse complement strand
CGACTTTAGCTGCCGTCAATATGTCTGCTGTTTCCAGCCAACTTAAGCAAGCGAAACTAGCAGAAACTGCACCACCGGCGGCGGTTGTGAGTTCTCCCCCCAGCCCTGCACCGATTGCAGCAAGTCCTGCACCTGTTGCAGCAAGTCCTGCACCTGTTGCAGCAACTCCTGCACCTGTTGCAGCTAGCCCTGCACCGATTGCTACTGGAAGCCCTGCACCTGTTGCAGCAAGTCCTGTCGCAGATCCCAAGGCAGCAACCAGTGCCAGTTCAGGGATTTCTGACCAAGGCGAACTCGATGCGATCGGACAGCAGTTGTATGCACAAATTAACGATAATTGGAAGACAACTCCGACATTTACCGAAAGTTTGACTTATCGGGTCAAAGTGAAACAAAACGGCGATATCCTACAATTCGATCCCACAAATAAAGCAGCTAAAGATTTCGTGAAAGAAACTCCTCTGGCGGTTTTGCAAATTCCTACCGGTGCAACAGCAGACGCTCAAAAAACGGCTGAATTCCAAGTAACTTTTAGCCCCACCAACAATGGCGTACTAGAAGTTAAAGCAGCGAAGTAGGCAACATACTCCCGCACTCAATCTCAGATTGGTATCAACAACTAACTCAAAAGTATTACCAGCCCGCTGTCTGAGTCCTGCAAAAAATCCTGCTAGCCCTCCATCCCTTGGGGGAACAACCTTAACAGTTGACAGTTGACAGTTGACAGTTGACAGCGAAGTTTTTAGGCAGGGGATTTAAGCCCCAGCCTAAAAACAATCCACCTAAAGGTGGGGGCTTAAATCCCCTGTGCTTTGGTTAGGTATCAATTCAGCCTGTTTGAGGGGATTCAGGAGCGGGGAAAAGCTAGCGACAATCGAGAGCGCTAGCGAGTTTCAGTAAGATAGCGGTTAATTAAAAATCAGGGTATTTTCCGCTTGTGTGAAGCATTTTTGCGGTAACTTCGTAATTATTGATACATTTGCCGGAGCCCTCAGTTCTGACTATAATGACGAGTTACGAATTATCCATTAGCTTTCAAAAATTAGCATCTAAAATCACCAGATGGAAACTATAAAAACTCTTTGCCCTTATTGCGGTGTAGGTTGTGGTCTAGAAGTTGTTCCCGACAAAAAACAAACTTGGAAAGTTCGGGGCGATCGCAATCACCCATCTAGTCAAGGTATGGTTTGTATTAAGGGAGCAACGGTAGCAGAATCCATTCGGAGCGATCGGCTACTTTATCCAATGATGCGAGATACTCTCGACCAACCTTTCCGCCGCGCTAGCTGGGACGAAGCTCTCGATGCCATTGTTAACCGCATCCAAACAATTCGCTGTACCAGCGGCCCCGATGCTTTGTGCATTTACGGTTCGGGTCAATTCGCTACAGAAGACTATTATGTTGCCCAGAAACTAATGAAAGGTTGTCTGGGTACTAATAATTTTGATGCTAATTCTCGCTTGTGTATGTCTTCAGCCGTCTATGGATACGTTCAAAGTTTTGGTTCGGACGGGCCGCCTTGCTGTTACGACGATTTAGAATTAACAGATTGCGCTTTTATTATCGGCAGCAATACAGCGGAATGCCATCCAATTGTCTTTAACCGATTAGCGAAGTACCACAAAAAGCATCCAAATGTCAAGATGATTGTGGTAGATCCGAGGCGGACTCCGACTGCTGAAGCGGCGGATTTGCACTTAGCAATTAAACCGGGCACGGATATAGATTTGCTTAACGGAATTGCATATTTGCTGTTGCGCAGGCAAGCAATAGATCCTGAGTTTATTCAAGAATGCACGACGAATTTTTCAGCTTTTGCTGAAGTGATTAGCAGCTACACGCCGGATTTTGTAGCCTCGCGCTGCGGCATTACTGTCAGCGAATTAGAAACAGCAGCCAACTACTGGGAACAGTCGCAGCGGGTTTTGTCTCTGTGGTCGATGGGAATTAACCAGTCCTCCGAAGGCACGGCAAAGGTGCGATCGCTAATTAATTTGCACTTGATGACCGGTCAAATCGGCAAACCGGGATGCGGCCCGTTTTCCCTCACAGGCCAGCCCAACGCGATGGGAGGGCGGGAAGCGGGGGGACTGGCTCAGTTATTGCCGGGATACCGGTTTGTGAACAATGCCGCACACAGAACCGAAGTCGAGCAGTTTTGGGGAATCGCACCGGGAAGCATTTCCCCAAATCCCGGCCGCACTGCTTGGGACATGATTACCGGTTTGGAAACTGGCGATGTCGAGTTGCTGTGGATTGCAGCCACTAATCCGGTGGTGAGTATGCCCGATTTGGAACGGACAAAGGCTGCTTTGCTGCGATCGCCCTTTACTATATATCAAGAAGCTTACTATCCCACGGAAACCTCAGCCTATGCCCATATCCTGCTGCCGGCAACCCAGTGGAGCGAAAAAACCGGAGTGATGACGAATTCCGAACGCCGCGTTACTCTCTGTCCCGGTTTCGACATTCCTTCCGGGGAAGCCCGCGACGACTGGAGCATTTTCGCTGAAGTCGGCCGCCGGTTGGGTTTTGCCGAACACTTTGCTTTCGACAGCGTTGCTGACGTATTCCAAGAATTCGTGCAGTTGACAGAAGGCAGGCCTTGCGACATGACAGGCCTTAGCCACGAGTATTTGCGCCTCCAAGGCCCTCAGCAGTGGCCTTGCCGGGAAAACGAGCCGCCTCATCCAGCCAAAGAAGCGAAACGACTCTATACTGACAGGCGTTTTCACACGGAGGACGGGCGGGCGAGATTTTCTGCCTATCACTCCCGTGGACTAGCCGAACCTCCCGATCTGAATTATCCGTTTGTCCTCACCACAGGGAGAGTTTACGGACACTGGCACACGATGACGCGCACGGGAAGAACAGAGAAAATTAATCAGTTGCACCCCGATCCGTTTTTGGAAATTCACCCCCGCGATGCTGCTAAATTGCAGATTAAGGAGGGGGATTTGCTGGAAGTTCGATCGCGCCGCGGCAAGGCGCAGTTTCCGGCAAAAGTCACCAAGGCGATCGCCCCTGGTACGCTATTTGTACCGATGCACTGGGGTTCTCTCTGGGCAGAAGGGGCCGAAGCCAATGCCATGACTCATGCTGCAAGCTGTCCAGATTCCAAACAGCCCGAGTTAAAAGCTTGTGCGGTGCAGTTGGTGCTGGTTGGGACAGAAACAGGGGCGGAAGTTGTGGCAGAAGTTCCCACAGAAGTTGGGGAATTTAATTGGGCAAAATCCACCGTCGCCGTCCCTTCTTGAGCTAGTTTCTAACTCCCGGATGTGACAAATTAGATAGCCGCAGCAGTGTGATCACCTTGGTTTCTTGCCACAGACTGGCGTAAAGTCCTAGTTTTTCATCAAGAAACCGAGTTTCTAAGCCGTTGCTGATGAGGCATAATTGCAGTGTTTTGAGGATCGTCAAAACCTCGATCGAGCAATTTTCAGCCATTACTACAAGCTGCCGAACCCGACCGAAGCCAAGAACCAGAAAAATTAAATTTATTTATTCTGAAGTTTTCCTGCTTTATTCGTGGTTTTACCTTCAGCCTTCTGCGTTTTACCTTCAGCCTTCAGATGAAGGGATTTCTTTTCGATCGATCGAGTCAAAAAATTGCAGTTTGCAGTTATAGGTGCTATGATCTTTCTACAAAGCTTTATTTTCGGCAGTACAGTTCGTTCGATCGGCGTTCCTCCGGATTTAAATCTCTACAACCTCGATTCTGGAGAATGTTCAATGTCAATCTATGTCGGCAATTTATCCTACGAAGTAACGCAGGAGCACCTCAGCCAAACTTTTTCAGAGTACGGAACAGTAAAGCGCATTCAATTGCCTGCTGACCGCGAAACAGGTCGGATGCGTGGCTTCGCTTTCGTAGAAATGTCTACTGAAGCAGAAGAAACCGCAGCCATTGAGGCTCTTGACGGTGCTGAGTGGATGGGTCGCGACCTCAAGGTCAATAAGGCAAAACCCCGTGAAGAACGTGGTTCTTCCAACAGCGGTAACTGGGGCAACAACGACCGCTCTTCTCGTCGCTACTAAACCCACCCAAGCTAAAAACTTAGCTTGACCGTGTGTTCGACTGGGCGAAAATGCAGTCAACAATCATTCTCTGTTGAGAATAGATAGTTAGTTCTGCGATCGTACCGCGTCTTAAAGTCCTCAAAATATTGCTAGACAATAGTTTGAGGCTTTTTTATGGGAAAATTTTATTAATCAGGAGTTCGACGGTGTGCGATCGATTCCTAGCTGATGCGAAAAACTGTAAAATATAACGCAATACGGTTTAGTTAGTGCTTGTTTACTAATTAAATTTCAAGATTGCGTGGGAGATACAAGTCTCTCTTGGCAGCCAAATTGTTCTTAAATGAACTGTATTGAAATATAACAGGCAGAGAGAACCCGCTTCCCCACAGCCCTGGTGGCACAGCGAAACAAGCAATTATAGAGTTTCAGGATTGCCAAGTGCACCAAACGATGACAGAATCATGAATGATTACTAAATCACGGGTATGCTGAAAAAACTATTTAGGCAAATTTCTAAGCTAGGTAGCGATGAAGACTTTCTTCATTTTGCGGAAAGTGTAGAAGTCATAATATCGAAAATTTTATCGCTGGCGATGATTTTGGTAATTATGGTCAGCGTTTGCGATTTGATGATTTTTTTAGCAAAAGAATTGTTTAATGACCATGAGACTTTTTTGTTAAAAGATACGTTGTTTGTCATATTTGGGTTGTTTTTAAATGTTTTAATTGCTCTGGAAATATTAGAAAATATTACAGCTTATCTCAAAAAGCACGTAATTCAAGTAGAGCTGGTTATTGTAACTTCTTTGATAGCAGTATCTCGAAAAATCATCATTCTTGACCTGGAAAAAAAAACCGCAGCCGACTTGATTGGTTTGGCGGCGGCAATTTTAGCCCTTTCCATCAGTTACTTGATAGTGCGGTACGCAAATAAATCAAATGATTAATATGGGGCATTGGGCATTGGGCATTGGGCATTGGGCATTGGGCATTGGGCATTGGGGAATTGGGAATTGGGAATTGTTAATAATTAATACCCAATCCGGCTTGGCTTGAATAATCCTTTCCTTTATTTTCTAGAAGACTGGGCGGTTTCAACCGCCGTCTTGTCTAAATGTCTTCCAACAAACCAGCAGGAGGAACAATTTCAATTCTGCCTTTTTCCAAGTCAACAATTGGCACAATCTCTTCCACAAAAGGAATCAAGATTTTCGTTGATTTAGGTTCTTTAACGCGGATTTTCCGTGGTTTGCGGGTATTTCTGGGGTCAGCGTTTGCTTTGGGAGTTTCAGGGCGTTTTGGCTTTTCTAGTCCTGGGGCGACAGGTTCCGGCGCTGTTAAATCTGTTTCTACTTCTAAAAGGTCGTTACCTGCGGGAATAATATCGCTAACCTTACCTAAGATTTCCCCGGTTAACTGGTTAAAAACTTCCATACCGATCAAATCTTGGACGTAAAACTCGTCAGATTCGAGGTAAGGTCGATCGCCCTTTTCGATGAATAACTTACAGCCCCGCAGCGCTTCAGCACCATCGCGGTCTTCAATACCCTCCACCTCTACAGCATACAACCCTTTGCCCGGAATGTAGCGACCACCCAAAAACTCGATCGGTTCCGGTTCAGTTTTCTTAGGACGCCAAAGCCACCGCTTTCCCGGTTCAATAAACCTTTCCGGGAAATCCGAATCGGGATAGACTCGCAATTCCCCGTTCAAACCTTGAGCTGCTACAATTGTACCGATTTTTATCCACTTGGGCATATTAACCATATATCGAAATTTTCAGCCGTTACTAGCTAGAATTCTAGGATTTGTCTAGTAAGTTAGTCATTTTAGGTACTTCTGAGTCTTACTATGACTGACTTACTACCTACCAGTGTCACCTAACTGCTACCTCACCACAAGCAATCTCATCTAGCATTATTCTAGAGCCTGGTTATTATAAGGTGCTTATTCTGTCAGGTCGTGTAGTCAATCGCGTCACTCACACTATGCGTATGTTGTGATTATGTAATTGAGTTGTCACTGCCTACGCGACTGTAGCGGGTTTAAGCGTGAGATTCACTCTTACTGCACTTTTGGCGTTAGCACCGGGTTTAAGGTTGTTTAACGAGTTAATGTGTTTCATTTATTTTAGGGTTGAGAATTTATTACTTTATATTTAATGGGTTATTTAATGGGTTAAATAAAGGTATAAAAGCAAAGATACAGTTCTAGCTACCTGTCCTCAAAGTGCCTAGACAAATATTTTCTGTAATTTACATATCACTCACGCTCTTAATCGCCACAAAAACAGCCATTTTTGCCACCTTAAAGCCTAGGGAAAACTCACAATTAAATAGTAGTGCGGGGATTTACTCGTTTTTCTACCCTCTTCTACCCCTTATTTTCCTATCTCTTTTTTCACATTATTTATACATAAGTTTTATTTATCTATAAATATATAAATTTTAATTATCTGTTTGCTCAGTAAAATCTCTATTAATCATTTTTAGTCTAATTAAATAAGATATAATAAATAAACCATATTAGCTACTTAAGCTATAACAAAGGTTATATAACGAACTTTTATTTTTTCTGTGCCGTAGGTGACTGTTAAAAGTTCTCTATTACCATTTTTAGGCTTACCCTACTTTGTCTACACTTTGTCTACATTTGGGTAGGGAACTCCTTTTTTATGTTTACCCCCCTAATTAGGGGTGTAAAAGGTAAGTAATAGATTATCAGTTAACCTACATATTTTGGATTTTGCTATTATTCGCCTCCAACAATTCCCCCCAAATAGCCATCCCGCTCCCATAATTGGTTGATGTATCCAGTTGGTCAAACTAAGTTAGCAGAGTCCTGTATAGCTTCTATTTTCAGGCATATACAGCGATATACTGATTTTGCAAACCATATAGGTTTAGCAATATTTAGACCTATACTGAAAACAGCTAGCGATTTAAGCGCAAAGTAATCGTGAGTAACTAGGATACGAATTAACAAAATGAATGTAAATTACGAAAATACACCCGTTACTATACCCCCTTATTGGGAACACATAGTAACGTCTGATTACCTGACAAAGAATCGTTACGTCCCTACTTATAAGCTAGAAGCGCTTAAAGATGGCGATAGCATAGTTGATAGATGCCGTCGGAGATGGTGGAAAATTAAACTAGATGAACACAACCAACACTTGAAACCACAAGGTGCTATTGCCCGCTTTGTTTACTGTAATTAACTTTAACCCCTTAAATAAGGGGATAAAAGTAAGTAACACAACAACCGTTAAAGCAAAATAGCCAATAAAAAACCCCCCTAATTTAAACTAGGGGTTTACTTTTGTCTTTTTTGCAGTGCTACGGATAAATGCCTCTCTCATAGGAGACTGTTTTATGTGTAGCGTTTATTTGGGAAATAGCTTGACATTACCTGTTGAGTCTGCTAGATTGTATATGGATGCCAGTTAACATCTAAGCTTTGACCAGCCTAAAAAAACAAACTCACAAAAACCAGGTGAAAGTAGCTTCCGATTTAATCGCCTACCAGTAACTCTGGTTTTTCTGTTGTTTACTTGTAATTAACTTTTTAACCCATTAAATAACCCATTAAAATTAGTAATATACGAAAATAGACACAAAAAAACCTACCGGGTTAGGGTAGGCAAGTAGGTTGTGGTAGAGGGTAGGGTTGAATCTAACCCTCAATCATATCTGTAGTCTCAGCAATGCCTAAATAGTGTCTTAGGATGACATCTACACTGTTACCACAACTGGTAGCTATATGTAGCAGTACATTGTTATTGTTGCTGTTTAGTTGCGCTGTGATTGTGATGTAAGTATGTCGGCAATGGTAGGGTGCTAGGTAGCCATTTATTTTACCGTCCCGTACTAACTGAGATACAACACCGGGATAGAAATAAGTTGTTTCAGTTCCATCAACAAGTTGATTTTTGCAACTATAATCTCGCCAATTTTTAGTAAAACTTTTGTGTCCCATAAATTTTCCCTTTTTGTTTGGGAAAATTAAACCCTCAGTTTTGTTAGCTTTAATCTCTAACAACAAAGCTTTTAAACGGCTAGTGCCAGAAAAGTAAAACAAGCGACTTTCACCCGTTTTGGTGTCCTTTACTTTGCCTGTAGAAGCTCCTAGTGATTTGGTAATCTTGATAACTCCCCGCTCAAAATCAACGTCACGCCAAGTTAAAGGTAATGCTTCACTAGGACGGCAACCTGTTAAGAACAGAAATTCGACTAGAGAAGCGTAAAATGCAGTTGACTTTCTATCAGACTCATAAAACGCTTTGATGATGATATCGCGTTCATCCCTTGTGAATGCACGCCTATCATTCTCTAACGCGGTTTCATCCTCTGTCTCATGCCATGCTACTGTCTCACCATTAACTACTTTGTCAGCATACTTTTGTTGGGTTGTAACAGCAGGTACGCTGAATTTATCCAAAACAAAAGGATTAGCAGTAATGGGATTAACTAATAACCCTTTTGTTTTGGCGTACTCAAAGGCCTCTGATAGCGCCACTAAACAGTCTAGTTTACCCTTACTAACTATCGCGTCAAGCGCGGTTTTAATGCCTTGTTTTTCATCTAAACGGACGGTAGCTAACGGGTAATCAGATACGATAAAACTTTGACTTAATTTTTGCCAAGTCTTACCGTTTATAAGGTTATCAAATTTGCTGGAATAACAAGCCTTGAAAGTAGTCTCTTCTATGGTTGTTTTTTTCCACAACAGATAATCTTCCCACATTGCACCAACTGTTATCTCTGGCTCAACCTCTGGTATAGGTGCTGCTAGTTTTAGCGCTGCGGACGTGTATTTGACCGCTAAGCCATACTTAACAAAAGTGGGGTCAAATAGTATCTGCCAGTTTTCAGAGTCTGACAAGTCACGTTCTATCCGTAGCGCTGCTGACTGAGCTAGCTTCCAATTCTCAGGTGACTCCCTTAAACCTAGTCCCATAGTCCGCTGCTTAGTTGGGGCCTTGCCATCCAAGATTTCAAACAGCGAATTGTACTTACTGCTGAATCGGAAGGCTAAGACACTTTTCTCAGCATAGACAGAGACTAGGGGTTTGGGTGCTGTAGTTTTAGATTGCATATTCTGTTTTCAACGTTCAGTAAGGGTTACAGCGTTCTAGGAAAGTTCTAGACTATTGACTAGATTAACTAGAAATACATATCTGGTTTAAACCTTTATTTAAGGGTTTAAACCATAGAATCACTATAGCACAAGTTTTTACGCGATTTTTTTTCACTCAGACATAAACTTTTTGCGAATTGGGAATTGGGCATGGGGCATGGGGCATGGGGCAGAAAAGCATCTTCGCAGAAAAGCATTGGTAGCAAACAACAAATAACCAATAACTACTGACTAATGACTACTGACTACTGACTTCTTTACACCAACCCCGTCCTCAGCGCTACAACGGCTGCTTGCACGCGGTCATCCACAGCCAACTTATTCATAATACCGCGAACATGAGTTTTAATAGTATTTGGGCTCAAATAAAGCGCCGCGGCAATTTCTGGATTGCTGTTACCTTCCACCATTAATCTTAACACTTCCAATTCCCGCTGTGACAACTGACCAAAAGTAGTTGTAGAGGCAGGCATCGGCGGTTTGAGGTGTTCGATGACAGTCCGAGCAATTTGAGGGTCAAGATATGTAGCACCCTCTGCTGCCGCTGCAATCGCCGCTAACAGCCTGTCTACGGAAGCACCTTTAATGCAATAAGCATCAGCCCCGCTAGAAAGGGCAGCAATAATTTCAGTTTCAGCCGTATGAGAAGTTAACATTACCACTCGAACTTCCGGCAGTTGTGCTTTAATTTGCTGCGTCGCTGCTATGCCGTCCAGTCGCGGCAAACCGATATCCATCACAATAATATCAGGTTTTAGTTTCAGTGCGGCTGCTACACCTAAATAACCGTCTTCTGCTTGTCCTACTATTTCTATTTCTGGGGAATCGGCTAAAACTTGCTCTAGTCCCAGTTGCATCATCGGATCATCTTCAACAATTAAAATTCTCATAATATGAAGGAAGAGGGAAGAAGGAAGAAGGAAGAAGGAAGAAGGAAGAAGGAAGTTCGGCAACGGATTTTGTAACGGATTTAACGGATGGAAGAAGTAAGACTACTGACTACTGACTAATGACTAATGACTAATGACTAATGACTAATGACCAATGACCAATGACTACTGACTACTGACTAATGACTACTGACTAACTTTTAAAACTTCTACAAATTCACCTGGCCAAATCCAGGTTTCCGTTGGTGGCAAAACTGCTAAACCAGTGGTATTGGCGAGGTTAATTAAATTGGCTGAATTTTGGCTGCCGCTAGCAGGTTCAAATTCCCAGACTCCGGCAACTAAATGTAGTTTACCCCAAATGTAAGTTTCGCGCTTGCCGTGCGATCGCAATTCAACATCACATCGAGCCCGCACAAACTCCGGGCCCCAAGCATCCGCGCCCAGCCCAGACATCTTTCGCAAAGCAGGCACAACAAAGCGCCAACAACAAACTAAAGCTGAAACCGGATTTCCCGGTAAACCAAAATAGAGACAATCCGAACTCGAAATCGGCGAATCGGATTTTTTTTCATCTCGTTTAAACGCAGCAAACGTTAAAGGTTTTCCCGGCTTAATCGCCACAGAGCTTATGTGAATTTGACCTCCCAAATTAGCCAATATTTTATCAATATAATCGTAATCTCCTACCGAAACGCCGCCTGTAGAAAGTACCACATCTGCGGTAGAAATAGCCTGAGCGATTGCCTTGGTTAGCGCATCTTCACTGTCAGGAACAATCCCCAAACGAATCGGTTCAAATCCCATTTGTGCTAACAAAACAGTCAAAGCATATTGATTCGAGTCTACCAGTTTACCCGGTGCTAAAGGTTCGTCTGGCGATACCAATTCATCACCAGTCGAAAAAATTGCTACTCGCAAACGCCGATAAACTGGAACTTGAATGCACTGTGCAGTTGCTAATACCGCTATTTCTGGGGCGTTGATAATTGTACCGGGAGTTAGCAAAGTTGTTCCTGCTTGATAAAAAGCGCCTTTGTGCCTGACAAATGCTTGCGGCTTTTCAGGACAAACTAGGATAAAAATACGATCGCCCTCACGCCTTGTTTCTTCCTGCATTACCACCGTATCAGCACCATCCGGCATCATCGCACCCGTAAAAATCCGTGCTGCTTGGCCCGATTGTAGCGTACTTTGAGGCAGATATCCCGCTGGAATCTCCTCAACTACTTCGAGTACCGCTGGTTTTTCCGCGCTGCAATTTTCCACATCAGCAAACCGCACCGCGTACCCATCCATTGCTGAATTGTCCCAATAGGGAAAATCGAGGGAACCGGTGACGGATGCAGCCAAAATGCGCCCCGATGCTGCCAGCAAGTCTACAATTTCTACATCCCGCTGACTGTCGAGGGGTTGCGCCAAATTTAGAACGATCGATTCTGCTTCTTTTACGGACAGCATCAGTGTCACCCTGTTTGACAAGACTCTTCTTAGTTTAGCAAATCAGCAGCTATAGTGGAAAAGTATTTTTTTTTATTCGGCTGCGGTAAACTTTGCTTTCGTTGTCCCTCGCTTATGACTATTTTTCGCTCAGCTTTTCGACTCAATTGTTTGTCTCTCTTGCTGGTGGGATTTCTGGTTGTCTTGACTCAGTTGTCAGGCTTGCAAGTCAGCGATTTATTTTTTCACCCTTTTTTCTCCCCCAATCCCAATGTCGCCTTATTAACTCGCACATTTCAACTATTATGTGCTGTACCAGTTATTGTTTGTAGCTTTAGCTATGGATTGGCTAAAACTATGCAATTGCGCCCTACGGAAAATCGATTTATTCTGTTCTCTGCTTTGTTAACAGGCGCTTTTCTGATCAATGAAATTTACAGGATTCATCTATATATTGGCGCCGTGGGAATTCCCAAGTTAGGAGTTAGTTTGCTGTACGCTATTTTTGTCTTTTCCTACGGATGGTTTTTTCGGCGACAACTACAGTCTACACCCTACAAAATATTGTTAACTGGATTGGGGTTGTTGTTTTTTGCGATCGGCATCGACGCGCTGCATTTAAAAGGTAAAATATTAGCTAGTATGTTAGAAGGAGTTCCTAAGTTGTTGAGTGAAATCAATATTGCATTTTATTATTGGTATGTCTGCAAATCTTTCCTCGAAAAAGCTTTTCACGAAAATATGAACACGTCGTTATAACTTTGTGATATAATGCTAGCACAAGGATCTCCCAAAATCTTCCAGCTTTAAAAACGGCCTTCCCCAGTTGAGAATTTACACAACCTGCATCGATCGGCATTCATCTGCGATTAAAATACTCAAAATGCAGCCTCTAAAATACTATGATAGCAGTTACCATCAATTTTAATGCGATCGCCCAAATCACCGACGACCAATTTTATCAACTGTGTCGCGCCAACCCCGATGTCAAATTTGAACGCAACGCCCAAGGAGAAATAACCGTCATGTCACCCACAGGAGGAGAAACCGGAAACAGCAATTTTGAAATAGCTACTGATTTTGGAATTTGGAACAGACGCACTAAACTCGGAGTTTGTTTCGATTCTTCAACTTGTTTCAAACTACCCAGCGGTGCAAATCGTTCTCCTGATGTCTCTTGGATTAAACAAGACAGATGGGATGCACTCACTCCCGAACAAAAACAAAAATTTCCTCCCATCGCCCCAGATTTTGTCCTAGAGTTAATGTCACCGACTGACAGCCTCAAAGATACTCAAGACAAAATGCAAGAATACATGGACAACCAAGTAAAATTAGGCTGGTTAATCAACCGTAAAACGCGCCGAGTGGAAATCTACCGCCAAGGACAAGAAACAGAAATTCTGGAATGTCCGAAAGAACTTTCAGGAGAAGATATTTTGCCCGGTTTCGTGCTAAACTTGCAAGCACTCTGGGCGTAATACGATTTTAGATTTCAGATTGGGGATGATTTACTGGATAATGGTTTGGAGATTCCCTAAATTTGCATTTTTGGGAAAAATGGTATAACTAGACATCCTAAATCTATCAGCGTTTATTTGCGTACCCTTCCCGAAGGCGAAGCGCCTACATCTGCGGTTAAAATAAATCTCATGGAAACCAATACAGAAACAACTACGACGACTGGGTTAACAGCCGAACAGCATAAACAGAAAATGCAGCGCCGACAAGAAGTCCAGGCGCAGCGAATTGCTAATGCTGCGGAAGACAAAGGCTTGATAATTGTCAATACGGGTAACGGTAAAGGCAAAACTACGGCTGCTTTGGGCATGGTTTTGCGATCGCTCGGTCACGGCTACCGCGTCGCCATAGTACAATTTATCAAAGGAGCTTGGGAACCGGCAGAGAAAGCCGTTTTTGAACTCTGGGAAAATCAGCTAGAATTCCATGCAATGGGTGAAGGCTTTACCTGGGATACGCAAGACCGCGATCGAGATATTGCTACAGCCCAAAAAGCCTGGGATAAAGCTCTAACTTTTATCTGCAATCCTGAATTTAAATTAGTCTTGCTAGATGAAGTCAATATAGCATTAAAGCTGGGTTATTTGCAAGTGGAGCAAGTGCTCGCAGGCTTAGACCAGAAACCAGAAGACTCTCATGTGATTTTAACAGGCCGAGGCGCGCCACCAGAATTAATTGAACGCGCCGACTTGGTGACGGAAATGACTTTGGTTAAGCATCCATTTCGAGAACAAGGGATTAAAGCTCAAGCAGGTATTGAGTATTAATCTTGATGGTTAGATTTTCAATTTTTTCAAGAATTGCAAATCTTGCCACGCTTGAATTAGATTGCCTTGCATCAAAGCTGCTACACCGTTTAAAATTCTAATTTCTGGCAGGTTGGGATTGAGGGCGAGGGCTGGTTTTAAGGCAGTTTCAGCGGCTTTGGGATGCCAGCCGTAAATCTGGACGAAGGCGAGATAAGCGTAAGCGTAGGGGTTTTGAGAGTCGAGTTGGGTGACTTTTTCTAAAGCTGCGATCGCACTTTCGACATTCTGCTGCAATACTGTAGAAAATGCCAAAGCATAGGCGAATTCTAGATTATTCGGTTCCTGCTTCAGCCGATATGCTAAGGCTTGTTCCGCTTGTACCGTATAATCTTGAATCGGATCGTACTGATTAATGCGCCCAATCTGCTCGAATACTGGTTCTAAACCGGGCAATCCTTTGGGTAAATTAACTGCCATCGCCCGCAACTGAGTCACCAAATCTAACTCAGGCTTATCCTCGTTCTTAGGGGCTTGCTCGGCGATTTTCAACTTTTTCTCATCTGCGTTCCTCGCAAGAGTCTGGGAAGCAATAACCGCAGGCTCAACGTCGATTTTAAGCGTTACCTGCGGCACGTTAATCGGATAAGTTTCGCCTGTTTTGCGATCGAGATAAGTAGCTTGCAGACTGTAACTTCCCGGTGCAATATTAGCAGGAGGCAGCATCGCGGTGCGATCGACAACTCGAAACCCCACAGCAAATTTATCCGCTTCCAGCATCCCCGGATGCAAAGTCCCCTGGGCGATCGCGCGATCGTGTAAAATCCGATCAGTCCGTCCTGGTGCAACATCACCAGACTGCTGATTTTGCCACGTTAACAACACTAAACCAGACTGCAACTGCTGCCAAGGCCCAGACCAAATATACGTTACCGGCAGTGGAACTCCAGGAACAGCTTTTGCAGCCAGTGTAACTTGTTCTAATTGTACTTGCGATCGCACTTCATTCAAAGGCTGTATTTCCACTGCCCGCCAGCGCTTCCGATAAAGATTCAAATTAGTATTATCAGGCAAAAGCCAACTTTTTTGCAACTGAAATTTGTCGCCTTTTTCGATAGCCGCCACCGCTGCATTTTGGGCTTTTTTAATCCGCTGGCGAATCGAACCTTGCGGGCCAGTTTTTGTGAGGAACCAAGAAAGCGATCGCACATCCTGCGGCACTTCTTTTAAATTTGTTCCCACCTGTCGCCCGTAAACCTGAAATTTCGCCAAAGCACCGTAATAATTCAAATTATGCTGGTTAATTTCTGGTGTTGAAGGTAACACGCCTAAAGTCGATTGCAAATAAGGTTCAGTATCAATAATTTCGGCAATTACCTCTCGGTGCGGCAACTCTTTTCCCAAGTAAGGATAACTAGAATTTCCAGGACTAATAGTTTGAACTAAGTTATGTCCGAAAGAACCTCCCAAAGGCCACATATGCAACAGCATTGCCACAATTGCTAAGCCAATTGTTCCCCAGCGAATTTGCGAACCCCACTTGCGAGGCCACAGCGTCAAACAGTATGCTAAAAAAATTGCTAAAATTGGCAAATAAGGTATCACATATCGGTCATCTTTGTTGATATTTAGGGAATTAATTAAATAAGCTCCAACCCAAAAAACAGCCAACCACTGACAGGATTTAATCTGAAATATTGACGAACTATCTTCCCTACGTCGCCAGTAAAGTAGGAATCCTACTAACGGAATGAGTAACAGCGGCCAAGAAATATGTTCTGGTAAATGTTGAGCGTAGTAGATCCAAGCATTGATTGTATTGAGTGCGGGGTCTCCTTCAGCAATGGCAGAATCGAAAGTTGCCCGTTTTCCCCCAGTCAAAATTAACAGCCAATTTGTTTTTGCCCAAGGGCCAAATACAACTACCGACAACAACAAAGCACCAGCCAATTGAGCTAATCTTCCCCAAGCTTTTTGGCGCACAGTGCCAACAGCTAACCACAAAATTGGGGTGAACAAAAATAAGACTGTAGTATGTTTGACTAATATTGATAAGCCGAGAGAGATGCCAAAGGCGATCGCCCAAAAGAAAGATAATCGACTCAGGTAAAACTTTTTACCCTTTTCCTGTTTTCTTCTATCCGCTACATCCGTTACAAAATCCGCTGCCGAACCTTCTTCCTTCCACATTGTCAGACAATAGAAACAAAAAGTAATTGCAGCAGTTAGGGGGAAATCAAGTAAAAATTGCAGGCGAAACCGATAAAGTCCCGGTAACAAAACGCAAATTGCAGCAGCCCACAAACCAACTTGCCGATTAAATAATTTGGTGCCCAAATTGTAGACTGAGGCGAGGAGAATTGCACTAAATAGTAAATGAACGAGGGTTGCCCGATCGCCCTCAGCACCAAATACCTGAAGAAACGGCACCGTTAAGATGTACACCAAGGGCGGAATCTTCGTCGAAAGCAGCCAGAAATTTGTCCACCAATCCCCCGAAAACCACTGAGGATGCTGCAACGCCTGCAAGTAATTCAGCGTGCTAGTGAGGTATTCTGCTTGATCCCAGGCGGGTACAGATCGATCGAGGGCAAACCAGAGGCGATCGCTAATTGCCCCCAGCAGCCAAATTATGCCCAAGACAAGCCAACTTTTGCCTCCGCTGTCCCGATGTTGCAGTGCCATAGCGATTTTTGGATTTTAGGTTGCCGCTTTTAGCTTACAGGCAGGCGGTTCCGGGTGGCCTAAAAAATATTTTGAAAAACCACTTGCTAAAATCCCTATGTGTCTGCTAAGGTGATTAAGCGTGAAAAAACAAGCCGAGATAGCTCAGTTGGTAGAGCAGTGGACTGAAAATCCACGTGTCCGGAGTTCAAGTCTCCGTCTTGGCATCGCAAAACCCTCAACATTGTGAGGGTTTTTTTTTAGGAAAATGCGGGCTATGCAGTCAATTATTTTTGAGTCAGAAACTGCGCTAATTCTGGAATTTTACCAGCGCGCTGCCACTCAGCTTCACCCGCGCGTACTTTGGTGCGATCGGTAATCTTCTGCACATCTCGCAACTGTCGCTTAGTATAAGGCCCTTCTGCTTTACCGCTGCGGAATACATACCACTGAGCCTGCTGTGACTTAGGCTTTTGAGTTGCTGAAGGCGGTTTTCTGACAGGCCTCATCCGAGCATCGCCGAACTCGGCTGCAAGCTGGTTGAGTTCGACTTCCACCGGATCGGGAGCGGGTAAATTACGATTGGGCGATCGCTTTTTGGCTGAAGGCTGGGCCCTAGCAATTTCTACTTCGCGCGGCCATCCCCAGAAATGCCACTGCGCCACCCAGATTAGCGCCACAGCAGATCCTAAAATCTCTTCTCCTGTTTCTGACCATTTTGACGGATCTCCAAACAACCTGATGGCGATCGCACCAAAGACGATCGCGCTCAGATTTAAATAAATTAGGTAGGTAGTATCATTCGCCGCTAAATGCCAACTGGTTGTATGCCGCACAAAAGATTGAGTAGCTGCTGTTTTGTTATGTTTCCAAGCTTTTCGAGCTTGAATCCGACTGTAACCAGGAAAGTCAGTTGGCCACCACCTCGCTGCCCAATTAACTAAATGCGCTGACCAATATTGCAAAGCTGCATATCCGACTATTCCGCTCAGCAGTACGCAAGTAACTAACAGAAAGGTTGTTAGTGGCAATAGCTGTTTTGGTACGATTTCGGCCGTGGCAACAGTTAGCAGAAAAAACGGAGTACCGGTTAGTGTTGGAACTAACAGGAGTTCAAATATTTTTAGTAGGTTTGCATAGAAAATCCATAGGAATTTGAGAATAATTTTAAGCAGCTTGGCAAAGCGGAAGTGATATAAGTAAGCAGATGCGATCGCAGTTCCGACAATTAAAGCAACCAGCGCGCCCGAAGAATCCCTGAGTGGCAGCATCAAAAGGGCGATCGCCGGAATTCCCATGACGATCGCAGCCGGCAGCGTCGCAAATGCGATAAACCCTTCCCTCCAGTGCAGCCACGGCGATACTGTGATTGTCGGCGGTTGGTTGTGGCTGCGACTTTCCACCCACTCAGCAACTTTAGCTAATCCCCAATGGTAGAAGGCAAATAACGGTATCTGGCACAACCAAGCAAATGCGATCGCGCCTTTAGAGTCAGAACTTCTGATGATGTACCAGTACGCTGTGCTAAATCTGTAGTAGTAGTAGTAATATCCAGGCAGCAGAAAGGAAACAATCAACCAAAAGCCGCTGCTTAATGCAAAACCTTTTGCCCATGATGCAGGAAGGGGGAGGAACTTCGGCCAGTTATTCATGAGAGGGACAATTGAAGCGGATCTCAATATTGTCTCACTACACTTGAGCTGTGGCAATTGCTTTAGTGTTCAGACAAAGCATTGGCTCATCATTGAACCTCTCGCGCCTTGCGAAACTTTTCTGGCAATTGCTCGATCGCAGTTTCTAATGGAATTCCCTCACCCCTTGAAGAGTTCCGGCTCTGCTTGCTCAACTGACTCACGTACTTCCTCCTCCCACTCCCAATAATGCTTCTGGGTTTGCGCCAGAGTCTGGAGGGCTTTGGTGATTACCTCGGAGGGCGAACTAAACTGCCCCTGCGCCAATTGTGCCTCAATCAATTGCATCTGTTCTGGACTCAAAGTAATATTCATTACGCCACCTCTGTTAGACAGAATCCCTGTTTTAAGAATAGCGCTACATCCGGGCACTCTCGATCGCCCCGAAACCTTGCCTGAAAATTGCAAATCCGATCGCTTGTCGCTGCTTTCCTCATCGCAACAATTGCTAAATCAACAACTCAACCGCGCTATAACGATCGTATTAAGTAGGTGGGTACAAATAAACATTAGATGCCAGAGGCGGGTTTTGCCTTCACAAACTGGCTTGTATAGGAGTGATTATTAGCTAAACCCGCCCCTACAAGATACTGTTATTTTTTCGCAATGACCTACTTAATATCGGAAAAATTCTGATTTAGAGTAAACATAATTGTGCTGATCTTTCCCTAAAAGCATCGCAATCTCGATCGAACTCACGAAATACTCAGGCAATTTTTTATTGACAAAAAGCAATGTTTATAGTATGCAAGCTCGAAAATAGTGTCAAACTTATCTGGCTTGGGAAATCCCCCCTGCCGGAAACAACAGGCTACAATCAAAAATACATTCTATTTCCATAACAATACAGTTTATAGCTTGAAGTCCTCAGTGCCAAATAACAACACCTCAACTCAATCCTTTCAATTTGACTCAATCGACAGCGCCCTCGCAGACATGAAAGCAGGTCGGATGCTGGTAGTAGTCGATGACGAAAACCGCGAAAACGAAGGCGACGTGATTTGTGCCGCCCAATTCGCCACTCCCGACAATATCAATTTTATGGCAGTGAACGCCCGGGGTTTGATTTGTCTGGCCTTGAGCGGCGATCGACTCGATCGGCTGGAACTGCCCCTGATGGTCAGCAAAAACACCGATAACAATCAAACTGCCTTCACCGTCAGCATCGATGCAGTCAACGGTGTGAGTACCGGTATCTCCGCCGAAGACCGCGCCCGCACCATCCAAGTTTCGATCCACCCCGATACCAAACCTCAAGACTTGCGTCGTCCCGGTCATATTTTCCCCCTGCGGGCGATCGACGGTGGCGTTCTAAAACGCGCCGGTCACACCGAGGCCTCGGTTGACCTCGCCAGACTCGCCGGGCTGTATCCCAGTGGCGTGATCTGCGAAATTCAAAACCCCGACGGTTCGATGGCGAGGTTGCCGGAATTAATCGAGTATGGCAAAACCCATAACCTCAAAATCATCAGTATTGCTGACTTAATTAGCTATCGCTTGAAGCACGATCGCTTCGTCCGCCGCGAAACCGTCGCCAAATTGCCCACTGAATTCGGCAATTTTATGATTTACGCCTACCGCGACACTCAAGACAATTCAGAACACGTTGCTATTGTCAAGGGCGATCCGGCAGAATTTAAAGACAAACCCGTGATGGTGCGAGTACATTCCGAATGTCTGACCGGCGATGCTTTGGGCTCCCTGCGCTGTGACTGTCGGATGCAACTGCAAGCGGCACTGAAAATGATCGAAAGTGCCGGTTCTGGCATCATAGTTTACTTGCGCCAAGAAGGTCGGGGCATTGGACTGGTGAATAAACTAAAAGCTTACTCGCTGCAAGATTTGGGATACGATACCGTGGAAGCTAACGAGCGGTTGGGCTTTCCCGCTGATTTGCGGAACTACGGCGTCGGAGCACAAATGCTTAACGATTTGGGAGTGCAAAAAATTCGGTTGATTACCAACAACCCGCGCAAAATTGCTGGTTTGAAAGGTTACGGAATTGAAGTAGCCGATCGCGTCCCCTTACTCATTGAAGCCACAGATTACAACTCGATCTATCTGGCAACAAAAGCCGAAAAACTAGGTCATCTGCTGCTGCAAACTTATTTAGTAACAGTGGCGATTCAGTGGGACAAAACGAAGGAAGAAGCAAGAGGGAAGAAAGCAGAAGGAAAAGAGGAAGATTCTGCCATCCTAAATCGGTACGAAT
>Ga0209591_10002875_pt1 | contig 20340 bp, 16 predicted proteins | sample MAT01_FD_187207 | JGI IMG/M metagenome (GOLD analysis project Ga0209591, IMG submission 187207) | Freshwater microbial communities from Lake Fryxell liftoff mats and glacier meltwater in Antarctica - MAT-01 (SPAdes) (version 2) | ecosystem: Environmental > Aquatic > Freshwater > Ice > Liftoff... | reverse complement strand
CACCGTCGCTTGGCACAATCCTAAAATAGTCCCGGCAGGCATCCAGCAGGATGCGTGTCGGTGTGTTGATGGGCAGTTTGTAGGCATCTTCATAACTCACCCATCGGTAATCATCCGCTTCATCATTGAGAGCAACCTCCGTCTGCTTTGTGTGGACGATGTAGTTGAGCAGGAGAAAGTGGGCGGGGCGGTAGAACTCTTTGGAGCCGATACAATCCTGGATCATGACGAACCGGATATCGTGGATGTCGAGGCTGGTTTCCTCTTTTACTTCACGGATCAGGGCGTCTTCATGTTTTTCGTTGGTCTTGATTTTACCGCCGGGAATCCCCCAGAGATTGCTCCACTTAAAGGTGTGGACCATGAGAACCTCCTTCTTTTCATTGACGATGAGGGCTCCTACTGTGGCGAGGGGACGGTAAGGCGGTTCATCCCGATGGTGTTGTAGATAGTGGAGAAGACCGACCAGGTCCATGAAGATGAGGTCCGGTTCCACTTTTTTGAGTTTTTCCAGTGAGTCGTATCCTGTCAGCACTCCGCAACTGCGGACGCCGCCATGTTTGGCGGTCTCGATATCGTGCTGCATGTCGCCGACAAAGAGTGTTTCGGCGGGGTCGAGATCCCATTCGGCCAGGAGCAAGTGGATGGTTTTGCGTTTGTCCAAAGCCTGAACGTAGGCTTTGGTGAAATAGTCTTTCACTCCAAGACGGGTAGCCTGGACTTCATAGTGCTCGGCGTGGATGGTGCTGAGCAGAAAGATTTTCATCTTCTGGCTCTGACAATAGTCCAGAATATCCCGGGCATGGGGAAGAAGGGGGATGTTTTCCTGCAGCAGCTTGAAAGAGCTGTGGTAATAATGATCCAACTGGATCATGGTGGCTTCGGGCAGGTGGATTTTATAGAATTCGGTAAAGGGAAGGAAAAACTTTTCCCGAAACTCCCCGGCCGTAAAGGCGGCCTTTCCATACTGTTTGAAGATTTCATTGGTTGCTTCCAGCACGGGTTGGAAGTCGTCGGCCAGGGTGCCGGACCAGTCGAAGATGATATTTTTGACAACAGGCATAGAGGAAGGTAACGCAAAGGCGCGAAGGTGCAAAGGCGCAAGCATGAAAAAGGATTAGCGAAGAAACAACTGCTTTCTTGAGCTGCGTCAAGAGATTTGGACGGGAGTTCCCACTTCGACCAGATCGAAAATCGTGAGGATATCGGTGTTGGAAAGTCGGATGCAGCCATGACTGGCGGGAGTTCCTAAAAGGGCTTCGTGGTTAGTACCGTGGAAATAGATATAGCGGTTCTTGGTGTTGACGTTGTGGGCTTCGTCACCAGCCAGCCAGAGGATGCGGGTCAGGACAAGGTCTTCGACGTTGTGGGCTTCGTCACCAGCCAGCCAGAGGATGCGGGTCAGGACAAGGTCTTCATCTGTGATCTGGGCGGGGGTCCAGATTGCACCGGTGGGGACCCGGCCTTTGAAAACGGTGCCTATGGGCGAATCCTGCCCGATTTTTTCGGCAAGGTGGAAAAGGCCCAATGGGGTCTGGTATGTCCCAGTGCCGCAACCTGTGCCGAATCGGGAAGTTGAGCAGCAGGATTCCCAGAGCAGGCTCCTATCCCGCCAGAGTCTGGCTTTTTGTTCGGCAATCAGAACTTCCAGATGGAGGCCGGGCATAGATAGATTCTACTGGTGTTGGAGTTAATCAACAAGGCCTTTGGGAATTAAAAGCAGGCTGATTTACAGGTTTGCTCTTAGAATTGTTATCGGGTATTTTTTGATCAAGGTTTTCTCCTGTTTTGTCCGTGCAGATACAGTGTTTTACACCCATGAGGTGATGCTTCCAGGTATAGAGAACGAGCAGCAAATTGCTTTGGATTGGCTTTGGCAGAAAATACGTTCTGATTCAATGGTGGGGGTGTCTGCGGAGGTGATCCTGGCAGGTGCAAAAGACAAGCCCATATCACAAAACAAGCCATTGATTAAGCGCCTGCGTTCACATCCGTTTTCCAGCCTGGAACAACGGATTTTGGCGGAGTCTTTTGGCTTTTTCAGAAAGGCCGGGAGGCATCAGGGAGAAGGAAGCCGCCTGGGTAAAATTTGGAAAATCTCTGGAAGACAAGCAACGATTTATCTTAGCGTTGGATTCTTGATAGCGAACCTTCTAATGCCGCTCAACAATTAAAAGGAAGGGAGGAGTCTTTAAAAAACGGAGTGGTAGCCAGAATTTATCTGGATATTTTTGGGGCAAGGAATGAATGGTCTGAGTTGCGGTTATTTTTGTTGGAGGCGGAAGACGCCCTCCCTGAAAACATCCGACTCCTCTATCTATGCCGGGCAAATTATGAGCTTGGCGATGCCAAGGCGGATGATTTGCATTGGCGTATGGCATTGGCTGCCTCGCGCTCCTCCACGGATGCCCTTTCCGCTATGGCGAATTATGCAGCCGTGATGCGATGGGATGATAAAGCCAGGGAAATCTGCGCTATTCTGGTGGAAAATCCCCAGACAGAAGGACTGGGAGTGAACGGCCTGCTCATGCTGGCCTATCAACTTAAAGAGCAAAAAGAAATTGAAACAACGATCAGGAAGCTCGACGCCCTCGAAAAACGTTGTTCGCAATAAACGATCAAAATAGATTCAACCTGTCGATCAGGAGGCGAAGACGTCCGTGGTTTCTGCGGTTGAACTTGAGGCAGAGGCGTGGGAGATGGGCGATTTCCGGTTCGTTGATTTCTTCCGGCAGAAAGGAGCAGGTGCGCAGGGAATCCTCTTCGGTCAGGATGTCGTGAAAATCTTCCAGCAGGCGGGTGACGGCTGCGGGGGGGATTTCCCGTTGGGTGCGGATGACCAGCTCATCCCTCACATAGCGATAGGAATGGAAATTGTAGTAGAAATTGATGATTTCTTTGCGGGCCTCGTTGATATTGTCGGTCAGTTTGAAGAGATTGAAGTCCTCCTCGGAGATCAGGCCGTCGTTAAGCAGGTGTTCCTGGATGTAGTGATTGAAGGTTCGCCAGAAGTTACCGCCCGGGGCATCGACCAGGACAATGGGAATGATCGGGGCCTTGCCGGTTTGAATGAGGGTGATGGCTTCAAAACCTTCATCCATGGTGCCAAAGCCGCCGGGTAGAAGTGCGATGGCATTGGAATTTTTGACGAAGTTCAGTTTGCGGGTGAAGAAGTAGCGGAAGTTGATCAGTTTGGGGTCTCCGGCGATGGTGCTGTTTGGTTGCTGTTCGAAAGGCAGTTGGATATTCAGGGCGAATCCACGCTCCCTGCCTGCTCCGGCCTGGGCGGCTCCCATGATGCCGTGTCCACCTCCGGTGATGACCATATAACCCGATTCCATCATCAGACGGGCAAAAGACTCTGCTGTCTGGTATTCAGCTGTGCTTTCGTGGGTGCGGGCGGAGCCGAAGATACTGATTTTTTTGACGCCTTCGTAGGGTTGGAACACCTTGTTGGCGTAACGCATTTCCTTAATGGCGCTGTTGAAGAGCTTGATGTTTTTTGGGTGGGGGTTGTCCCCGGCAAATTTTAAGACCGTGACCAGCATTTCCCGGTAGAATTCCGGATCGGAATGGATCCCGGCAGAGGTGATCAGATCATCAATTTTGTTTTCGAGTTCTTCCCGTCCCGTCGTGTAAGGGGTGCTGCGCATGACCTTACATTAGAAGCGGAGGCAGCGGGTGGCAATCAGAAGAGACGTGGTTTCGGGATTTGGAACCGAATTGTCACAAAGCATCCCTTGCCTGGCACCTTGTTGCTGAGGATCAGGGGGTTCCTGCCATGCACAGGGTTTCGTAAATGTGCTGGGTGGCTTTGGCTTTGTTAAGCGTATAGAAATGGATGCCACGCACATCGTGATCGATGAGGTCCCGGACCTGTTCGGTGGCCCAGTGCATACCGGCTTTTTCCACATAATCATCGTTGTCTCCGGCACGTTGAACGGCCTTAAGGAGAGCGGAGGGGAATCGTGATCCAGCGGACAGTTCGGCCATGCGAATCATGCCGGAGCGGGTTGTGATCGGCATGAGTCCGGCAATGATGGGAACCTTGATTCCGGCCAGTTGGCAACGCTCGCAAAAATCATAAAAATCCCGGTTCTCAAAAAAGAGCTGGGTCACGATGTAATCGGCACCCTGATCGACTTTGGCTTTGAGATTGTCGATTTCTTTCAGACGGTTGGGCATCTCGGGATGTCCTTCCGGGAAGCCGGCCACCCCGATACCAAAGTGAGGGTAGTGTTTTTTGATGAAGGCAACCAGCTCTGTTGCGTAGTGGAATCCATCGGGAGACGGGGTCCATTCCTTCTGTCCTTTGGGTGCGTCCCCGCGAAGGGCCAGAATATTGTGAACACCTGCCTGGTCGTAACGTTCGAGAATCTGGCGGATTTCATCCTGGGAGGAACCGACACAGGTCAGGTGAGAGGCCACCGTGAGGTTGGTTTCTTTTTGGATACGGACAACGAGGTCGTGGGTGCGTTCGCGCGTGCTGCCACCGGCTCCGTAAGTTACCGAAACTGCAGAAGGCTTTAAAGGCATGAGATCGGCAATGGTATAGAAGAGTTTGTCCCAATCTCCGTCGGTTTTGGGTGGAAAGAACTCGAAGCTGTAAGCCGGACGGGTTTGGTCAAGGATGTCTTTGATTAACATTGGAGTGAGTTTCGCGTTTTGGGTTTCAAGTGAATGAACCACAGACCTTAAACCACTAATGGAGACTAATAAACATTAATTGAAACTGGGGAACTAATTTATGCAGTTACAGGAGGCTGGATTTGTTTGAGGCGCAGTTGTCCGCAGGCGGCATCGATGTCGTGGCCTTTTTCCAGGCGGACGGTGCAGGAAATGTTGGCGTTTTTGAGGATGGAGGCAAAAGCCCTGATGGTTTTGTTGTCGGGGCGGTTCCATTCCAGACCATCGACTTTATTATAGGGGATGAGATTGATTTTGGCATGCAGACGCCGTGCATGGGAAACGAGCAGCCGGGCCTGATCGGGATGGTCGTTGACGCCTTGGATGAGGATGTATTCAAAGGTGATCATCTTTTTCTTTTTGGTCTGGAAGTAATTACAGGCTTCGAGGAGTTCTTCGACGGGATACTTCCGGTTGATGGGCATGATGAGGTCCCGGACGGGATTGGAAGCCCCGTGGAGGGAGATGGCAAGACGGAGCTGGCGTGGTTGATCGGCGAGGGCCTTGATCCTGGGAACCAGCCCGCTGGTGGAGATGGTAATATGGCGGGCTCCGATATTGAGACCCCAGTCCGCGTTGATGACATCAATGGCCGCCATAAGGTTGTCGAAGTTGGCCAGGGGTTCGCCCATGCCCATGAAAACGAGGTTGTTGATTTTTTTGCCGCTGTGCCGTTCGATTTCGATGATTTGGGAGTAGATTTCGCCGCTACTCAGATTGCGTTTGAAGCCATCAAGTCCACTGGCGCAGAACTTGCAACCGTAGGCGCAGCCGACCTGGCTGGAGACACAGAGGGTGTGGCGGTCGGATCGTTCGCCATAGAGGGCTGGAGAGGCGGGGATGAGAACACTTTCGATGTAATCACCCTTGTGCAGTTGAAAGAGGAATTTGCGGGTGGTATCGCCCGATCCCTGGCCTTTGACCAGTTCCAGACCTTTAAGACGATAGGTGGATTCGAGGTGTTGGCGAAGATCCTTGGGGAGGTTGAGCATTTCGGCAAACGAGTCCGCCCTTTTTTGATAGATCCATTCCACCAGCTGATTCCGGCGGTAGGCGGGGGCGGAGCCGAGATCCCAGAGTTCCGGTTTTAAATCCAGAATCAAAGGGCGCAGATCCGGAGTATGGATGGGTGCGATCATGGTCTTAGAGGACAGACTTAGACTAAGGCTTCAGACAGGCAGGGGCAAGAGCGCGTGTTTTTAAGCCGTGGGCCCTTTAACGGGCGCCTTTGGTCAGCAGGACGGCGGGGATGGTTTTGAGAAGGATTTCGATATCGAGCCAGAGGGACCAGCGGTCAATATAATCGAGATCAAGCCTCACCCATTCTTCAAAGCTGGTAACTTGATTGCGGCCGGAAATCTGCCAGAGGCAGGTTATACCGGGTTTGACGCTGAGACGGCGGCGTTGTTCGTTCTTTGAGATGGCCAGAGTTTCGTAGGTAGGAAGGGGGCGTGGACCGACGAGGCTCATCTGACCACGCAGAACGTTGAATAGTTGGGGTAGTTCATCCAGGCTGGTCCTGCGGATCCATTTACCGATGGGGGTGATGCGGGGATCTTTGCTGATTTTGAATACCGGGCCTGACATTTCGTTGAGTAGGCTCAACTCTTCCTGGTGTTGCTCGGCATCCGAATACATGGAGCGGAATTTCAGCATGCGGAAGGGTTTTCCGTAGTGGCCGCTGCGCTCCTGCGAAAAAAGGACAGATCCTTTCGACGTAAGTTTGATGATCAGAGCGATAATCAGCATGGGAAGGCAAAAAACAAGTATCAGGCCGATGGCCCCGGCAAGATCCAGAGAGGCTTTGCCCAGGAGTTGGAAGGAGCTGTCGGGAGTGCTTCTAAAAATGAGGATGGGCCTTTCGGCAAAGTAATCGACCTTGGCCCGGGCGATGCGGGTTTGGAAAATGCCAGTGGAGAGCCAGACCTCAATGCCTTCCTCCTCGCAAGCCTGCAGTTCTTCCGCCACTTTTTCGAGGGAACTTTTCCGGATGTCAAAAATGACCAATTGAATGGAGTCTTGATGCAGAAGCTGAATGAAGTCGTTCAGTTCAATGTTGCCGGGATCAATCTGGCGGGCCAGACGGAAACCGAGTTCGGGATGGCTGCGGAGGTCCTGGCCCCAACTTGTCTTTTCCGTGTGGTCGGTGACCAGTAGAAGATTACGCAGCTGACGGTGGAATTTGGTTAATTGGCTTCGGATGGCCAGAAGACCCATTTGACGGGAGAAAAGAAAAAAGGCGCAGATGGGGACAAAAAAGAGGAAGGTGGCGCGGCTGAGACTTTCCTTGAAAAAAAACATCAGAAGAACCTGGACGAGGAAAAGGACGATGGCGCATTGGAAGCACAGGTTGAGGATCTGGCCCCGGCTTTGAATAACCCCCAGGCTGTAGAAATTAAAGTAGGAAAGAACGATGGGAGTGGAAATGGCCAGTGGCAGAAGGAAAGCCGTGTAATCCTTCAGATGGCCGATATTGGTTTCAAAGAAACGGACATCCATGCTTTCCGCTAATAAGATGCGGAGCCAGTAGGCCGCCAGAAAAGCGGCACAGGCCAAGGCACAGTCAATCAGTTGAAGAAAGATCCTGCTTTGCCTGAAGTTGGTCAGTAACATGGGCGATCAATTTATCGAAGAGGCTGGAAGGACGTCAAGCATGTCATCCGATGCATTTAAAGCAATTATCTCTTTCCAGGCGGAACCCAGATGTGAGATCAAGTCACAGGCGTTCAGACATTGCTCCGTCTGTGACTCCGCAGCATGATCAGCAGCCAGGCCATGCCAATAAACTCCCAGGCGCGCTGCGTCCCAGGGGGCATATCCCTGGGCGAGGAGAGAGCCTAAAATTCCAGACAGGACATCGCCCATTCCAGCACTGGCCATGCCGGGGTTTCCGCTGCCGTTGTGGCTCAGCCTTTGATTGTTGGCGGCAACCAAGGTGTTGGGTCCTTTGGCGATGAGGATTGTGGAGGGATGCCTCTTCAGCCAGATATCGGCAGCGGAGGATCGTTCAACAAAGGCTTCTCCAAGCAAGCGTTCAAGTTCGCCATGGTGGGGAGTCAAAAGCACGGGCTGGTGACATTCGTTCAGAAGTCCGGTGTCCCGGGCAAGCAGAGTAAGAGCATCGGCATCGATGACAAGCGGGCAGGGGGCGGAGGTCAAAAGGTTTTTCAGTATGGTAAAGTTTTCATCCGTGACGCCGATGCCGGGACCCAGCACCCAGGCAGTTTTCATCCGTGACGCCGATGCCGGGACCCAGCACCCAGGCCTTCGCTTTGAAAAAAGCCGCAGGAAGTGCCGCTGGGGTAAGAGGCCAGGTCATGATTTCCGGATGGGATTGCAGGATGGCGGATTCCAGGCCGGGATGTGTATAGAGGCGAACCAGTCCTGCTCCCGCCCGGAGTCCGCTGCCCGCACTTAACAGAGCCGCTCCACCCATGCCGGGAGATCCCGCCCAGACGGAGAGAGTGCCGCGTTGATATTTGTGGCTGGACGCGGACAGGTGACGGGCCAGGGAATGGGCGTCCTGGAGATGAAAAGTGTCGGAGCCGGAAGCGTCGCAGGTTTCCAGAGGCAGGGGAAGGGGGATACAATCCAGGCGGCCCACCCAGGGTCTGGCTTGATCCTGAAGCAATCCCTTTTTTATGGCTCCCAGGCACATGGTAAGATCAGCACGGAAAGCATCCGGAAAGGGCTGGCCCGTGTCCGCATCGATCCCAGAGGGTGCGTCCAGGCTGATTTTGAAATCAAAGGAGGACGAAAGCCCAGCCATGGCGGAGAGTAGATCCTTTTCCATTCCGCGGGGTGCTCCACTCGCACCCGTTCCCAGGAGAGCATCAACCAGGATGCGGATTTTACCAGTTCTGCCGGGAAATTCAGGCGTCTGGGGCCAGACGGAGGCATGTTGGATGGATGCCCTGACTTCTGCAGACTCCACTGCTCGGCGCTGTGAGGGCTGATGGCTTAACACAATGGCCACGTCCCAGCCGTGTCGGCGTAGAAGCTCGGCCAGCCACAAGCCATCGTTTCCGTTGTGCCCTTTACCGCAAAAAAACAGGGCCTGGCCGGGCCGGGGAAAGCGTTTTATCCAACGGGCCATCAGACCGGATACGGCATGCTGCATGAGGAACTCCGCGCGCATTCCGGATTGGAGACCTTTTTGCTCCCAGGCCCGCATCTCCGCCGTGCTGACTGTTTTCATGCACGAGTGATCAAAAGGGCGGTTGCGGCGGCGTAGTTGTCCGTATGGGTGAGGCTGATGAGAACACGTAATCCGTTTTTTTGCTGGAACAGATCAAGGCCTTTGCCGTGAAGGGTGACTTTGGGTTCTCCACTCTCGTTGCGCAGAATCTCCATGTCTTTCCACCCGAGATGTTCGCCGATTCCGGTGCCAAAGGCCTTGCTGATGGCTTCTTTGGCGGCAAAGCGTGCGGCGAAGTGGCGGTGGGGGACCTTTTGCCTTCCGCAATAATCCCGTTCTGAAGTCAGGAAGAGGCGATCCAGGAAACGTTCGCCAAAACGATTGATGGATTCTTCGATCCGTCCACATTCAACCAGATCAATACCTTGGCCCAGAATCATCTCGCTCATGAGCGGTAGCCCTGCATAAGGGCCAGCATTTCTTTGACGGCGGTTTCCATCCCGGTGCTGATGGCGCGTGAAACAATGGAGTGGCCGATGTTCAGCGTGTGCAGGTGGGGGACTGCCAGAAAGGATTCCAGATTTTGGTAGTGCAAACCATGGCCGGCATTGACCTGCAACCCGGACAAATGGGCTTGTTCAGCGGCACTTTCCAGACGTTGCATTTCCAGTTCCCGGTCGATCGGGTCAAGGGCATTGGCAAAACAGCCGGTATGCAATTCAATGCAGGGTGCTCCGGCGGAAACCGCGGCGCTGATTTGCGGGATTGTTGGATCAATGAAGAGGCTTGCCATGATGCCGGCATCGCTCAGACGGGAGCAGGCGTCTTTGATTTTGAGCAGGTTGCCGACCACATCCAGACCGCCTTCAGTGGAAACTTCCAAGCGGTTTTCGGGAACCAGGCAGACTTCCTCCGGTTTGAGCAGGCAGGCAAAATCAAGCATGGCCGGAGTGACGGCCATTTCCAGATTGAGGGGGGCCTGAAGCTCTTTTTTCAAGCGAAGAATGTCCAGATCCTGAATGTGGCGGCGGTCTTCCCTCAGGTGGGCCGTGATGGAAAAGGCACCGGCGGCCAGGGCTATATGGGCGGCACGGACTGGGCAGGGTTCGGACAGGGGGTGTTCCGGGCCCAGTTCCCGGTAGCGGGTCTGGCGCAGAGTGGCGACGTGGTCGATGTTGACTCCGAGAAGCAGCATGGCCTGATTATGGAAAAGCATGGGCAAATAGCAAGGAAGGCTGGATGAAATTTAACCCTCAAACCAGTTGCTTCGCCGGTGACGCAGCATTATCGTGACTTCTTCATGTCGGCCCATTTGGAAAAAGTTCTCAAGCATGCAGAAGCGAAACTGATCAATCTCGCCCAACGCAGCCCCACCGATCTTCTGGATTTGTACCGGAATTTTCTGAAGGTGGAGGAGCACCGTCTGCGGATGGCGCACCGTGCCGGGGAGAGTGGTTTGGGGTGTTCGGAAAAGCGGGCGGACGTGGTGGATGTGGTGTTGCAGCATATTTTGGACACGGCTTTGCTGAATGCGGAAAAGTCCCATGCGGTTTCAGCCCAAAACATACGCATTGCGATGGTGGCCACGGGTGGCTACGGGCGGGGGCAACTTTCACCCTACAGCGACATTGATCTTCTTTTTTTATACGACAAGCAGGAGGCCAAATCCCCTTCCGCACGGTTTGTCGCTGATACCATTGAGCAGGTGCTTTACATCCTGTGGGACATTGGACTCAAGGTAGGGCACGCCAGCAGGGATCTGGAGCAGGCCATCCAGCAGGGGCGCGAGGATCTGCAGACGCGCACGGCCCTGTTGGAGTCGCGGTTGTTGAGCGGGAATGCCCTGATTTTTGAGGAATTTCAACGCCGTTTCAAGCGGCTCTGTGTCATTGGCAACGAGCATGCCTACGCCAAATGGCGAATGGATGACCAGGAAGCGCGTCATAAAAAAATGGGCAACACGGTCTTCATGCAGGAGCCCAACGTCAAAAGCAGCTGCGGGGGGCTGCGCGACTATCATAATCTTCTTTGGATGGCCATGGCGATCAAAGGCATCGACAGCACCCAGGGACTTCAAGGGGAGGGCATCATCAGTGCCAGTGACCGGAAGAAGATGGACAACGCCTATGATTTTTTATTGAGAGTGAGGAATGAACTTCATTTGATCCAGGGCCGTGCAGGCGATGTTCTTACTCTCTCCCTACAGAAAGATGTGGCCAATGCCCTGGGCTACTCCCACAAACATCTGCTGAGGCGCATTGAGGATATGATGCGGGATTACTACCAGCACAGCCGGGATTTGTTTCTGATTGCCAACGCCCACTCCAGGAGACTGGCAGGCTTGAGTGAAACTAAAAGAAGTGCCTTCTGGAACATCCTGCCGCAAGGGGCCAAATCCCAGGAAAAAATCAATGGTTTCATTCTGGCCGGGGGAGAGTTGTCGGCGGAGAACAGGAATATTTTCACCGAGGATCCGGTGCGCATGATCCGTGTATTCCAGATCATGCAAAAACGGAATGCGTCTCTAAGTCCGGAACTGGAGAACATCATGCGGTCGCGACTGGGCGCAGTGACCCGCAAATTTCTCTGGCTTCCCGAAGTCCGGGAAATGCTGACAGATATCATGCGCCAAAAAGGCCGTGTGGGCCGTGTGGTGCGCAAGATGCACGAACTGGGCATACTGGGAAGCCTCATCCCGGAGTTCGCGCCATTGACATGTCTGGTTCAGCATGAATTTTATCATCGTTACACCGCGGATGAACATACGATTGTCTGCATTGAGCAGCTTGACCGTGTATTGCAGGACGAGGCCGAGCCCTATGTCAAATACCGGAAAATGTTCCTTGGTTGTGACAAGCCTGAAATTCTTTATCTGGCCCTCATTTTACATGACGTCGGGAAGGCGGGCAACACGGGCGACCACAGCCAGCTTAGTGCACAATTGGCTGTACGTTTCGGGCGCCGTATGAGGATCAAGGGCCGTGAATTGCAAAATTTGAGCTTTCTTGTCGATCATCACATGACTCTGACTGAATTTGCCTTGCGCAGGAATCTGGAGGATCCCAAGACGATCCACGACTTTGCCCGTATTGTTCAGGACAAGGAACGTCTGGATCTGCTGATGCTGATGACCTTCGCTGATGTGCAGGGAATCGGGGACTCTTCCTGGTCGAATTGGAAAGAGGGGCTGGTCTGGACGCTTTATCTTTCCACGATTGAAGTGTTGAAAGATGAAGCCGAGTTTCTCAGAAAAGCCGAAGCGGATCGGAAAGATCTCAAGAAGCGGGTGGTGCAGCGTCTTTCGCAGCAGATTGATCCCGGTGAGTATGAGGCGCATTTTGCCGCTCTACCCGCCACCTATTTCAGTCAGGCCGGGGAGGAACAGATCATCAGGGACATCAAACTTGTGCATGAGTTTTTTGTAAAACAACTGGAGGCCGAAGGGAACCCCCTGATTCCGGTGGTTCGTTGGGAGGACAAGCCCCTGGAGGATCATTCCCAGGTCGGTATTGTGACCTGGGATCGCGACCAGTTGTTCACCAAGATTGTAGGTTCCTTTGCCGTGGCCGGGCTGAATATCCTGAGTGCCGATATATGGACCCGTGCAGATCACATCGTTATTGACGCATTCCGCGTCTGCACAAATCAGATGAATGCGGTGACGCACAAGCTGGACCGCCAGGCCTTTGAAACGGCCCTGGCGAAAAGCCTGACAGAGGTGGAGTATGATCTGGAGCGCGAATTTTCCCGTATGAAAAACAGCTACAAACTTCCGGTGGAGGAAGAGGTGGTGGCTCTTGCCCTGGGTTTTGACAATGAAAGCTCAGAGCAATACACGCTTCTTCATGTAAAAGCCACGGACAGTATCGGTTTTCTTTACCGTATTTCCAAAACCCTGACGGACAACAAAGTCTCCATTGTCTATGCCCGCATCACGACGGAGAAAGGTGCTGCCCTGGACACTTTTTATCTGGTTGATGCGGAAGGAAGCAAGATTACGGATCAGGCGCAGAAGAGACGCATTTTGAAATCCCTCAACCAGGTTCTTCAGTCCAAGGCATGAAAAACGAGCTGTCCAACCGCAATATCAGCGCATTGCTGGATCCCCAGGGTCTCTTGAAAAGGGTTCTGAGGGTCGCAGTCAAGTCTGTGGATGGCGGCAGCGGATCTCTCATGTTGCTGAACCCAAACACAGGATCGCTTGATATCGAGGCATCGGTCGGCTTAAACCTGAGGGCACGCCGGATCAAGCTCCGGATCGGTGAAGGGGTAACCGGCTGGGTTGCCAGCACCGGCCAGGTTCTGCGTCTCAATGACGTGCATGCCGACCGGCGTTATATCCCGCTGGGCAAGAATGTGCAGTCGGAAATTGCAGTCCCCATCAATCTCAAGGGACAGGTGGTGGGCATCCTCAACATCGACAGCAACCGGAAGAATGCTTTTACCGAACATCATGAGCAGGTTCTCCTGCAACTGGCCCATGATGCTTCCGAGTGGATCAGCCTGGCCTGGGAGATCAATCAGTTAAGGGTCAAAGGCGACCAACTTGAAACCCTGATCGACATGGGGCAGGTGATTATTTCGGAAGATGATCAGGCCAGTGTGCTGCAGGGGATCACCCGCGATGCCTGCAAGCTGATGAAAGCCAGGATGAGTTCCCTGATGTTGCTGGATGATACCGGGGAGGAATTGATTTTAAAGGCCTGGCATGGGGCGTCCTCCGCCTATATCAAGAAACCTAACCTTAGGGTCGAGGAATCCCTGGTGGGGGTGGTGGTCAACCGCTTAAAGCCATTGACTGTGTTGAATGTGCAGGAAAACCAGCGTTTCCAGCATACGGAGCTGGCCCGCCGCGAGCACCTGGTATCGCTTCTGGCCGTCCCTCTGATTTTTCAGGCCAAAGCCCTTGGGGTTCTCTGCGTTTATACCGAAGACATGCACCGTTTTTCCAACGAGGAAATCCGACTGTTGAGTGGCATGGCGGGTCTGTCATCGGTGGCTATTGCCAAATCGCAACTGCTTCAGCGTGTGGTGCAAGTGGAGGAAAGTCTCAAGGCCACGGAGCGGCTGTCGGCATTGGGATGGCTGGCGGCGGAAATTGCCCATGAAATCCGCAACCCACTGACGGTGGTGCAGATGGTTTTTCACTCGATGATGCAGGAGTTGAAACTGGAAGGTGGGCACGCCAGGGATGCCGCGCTGATTGAGACGAAGATGAACCACATGAACAAGATCCTGGATCAGGTTTTGACTTTTGCCCGTTCGTCCGAGCCGGCCATGGAAGACCTGGATGTGGCGAGCATGTTGGATGACATTCTGATTCTGGTCCGGCACAAGCTGGCCGAGCAGAAGGTTGAGATCCGCAAGCAGATCCCGGAGGAGCCCCTGCTGATGAAGGGTGACCGGTCCCAGTTGGAACAGGCTGTCCTGAATTTGGTTCTTAATGCCTGTCAGGCAATGCCGGACGGCGGGGTCCTGACCCTGAGCGCGGGACTCAAAATAAAAGGCAAAAAAAAGCTGATTGTCATCGGAGTGCGGGATACAGGGGAGGGGATGAGCAAGCGGAGACAGGATGAGCTGTTCCAGCCCTTCCTGACCTACCGGAAGGGCGGCACCGGGTTGGGTCTGGCGTTGGTCAACAAGACCGTGCAGAACCACAACGGACAGATCATCGTCAAATCAAAGTTGAAGAAGGGAACGGCGTTTGTACTGAGTTTTCCCGCGCCTTTGGTCTGAGTGGCTTTGGGCGGGGCGGGATTGACCTTCTGCCAAGAAGACCTAATCCACGATACTGACGATGGTGCCGACATCGACCGTTCCGTAGAACTCCCGTGCTTTTTCATAGGGCAGGCGGATACAGCCATGAGAGGCGGGGTATCCCGGAAGAGCACCCGCATGCAGGCCGACGGGTCCGCAGTTCAGGCGAAGAAAGTAGGGCATTTCAGAATCATAAATGCTGGAAACCCAATCCTTGTATTTGTTGGTTATAACGAACGTTCCTTTTGGCGTGGAAAAGCCTTTACGGCCTGAAGAGATGGGTGCGTAGAGAACGGCGGTTCCATTTTTGTATATGGTTGCTTTTTGTTTGGAGAGGGAAACTTCGATTTTGTAGCGTTGATCCTCCGGTTTGGAGCTCTTACCCAGAAGCAGTTGGACGATGGCTGAATGGCGGTTGACGCCGGCCAGGTAGATGGCTGTGGTTTTGTGTTTGGTGGTCCGGATGTTTTTTTGGGCACCCTTCAGGAGTAGTGCTTCAACCATTCCGGCCTCCCCCAATGCGGAGGCCATCATGAGCACGCTGATATTGCCGTCCTGTTTGAGGTAATAATGAAATTTCTCATTGGCCACTTTGGCGGTAAATGCATCGCTGGCGGGTGTCTGTAGTCGTATATCGGGATCCGCCCCCATTTCCAGGAGCTTGTAAAATATTTTACTTTGTCCGGCGGCGATGGACCAGGCCAGTATGGGTTGGCCGTGTATGCGGGAATCTTTGAAGTCGACGCCTGACTCGAGCAGTTGAAGGGCAAGATCCTCGTGCCCGTTTTCCAAAGCCCCGGCGACAGGGGAGACGGCAGGCGCAGGCAGTGTTTTCACGGGTGGCTCCATCCGCTGGGCTTCCGCTTTACTGACCAACGTGTCGTTTGTTATTTCTTTGGCCGCGGGCAGGGTCGGTGGGTGGGGTTCTGCGCTGCTGTTTTGTTGTATTTGTTCGTCGGTGCTTGAAGCCAGCAGGAGTTTGATGACTTCAAGGTGATTGTTGGCAGCAGCTTCGACGAGGGGGGATCTGCCCTGGCGGTCAGGTTGGTCGGCGGATAATTTCAGATTCAAGAGAAAACGTGTGGCTTCGGTATGTCCGTTAGCGGCGGCAACATGCAGGGCATTGCGGCCGTCCGGCATCACGGCGGAGGGTGAGGCTCCGCGTGCGGTCAGAAGTTTCATGGCATGAACCTGGTTGCCGGAAGCTGCCGCTATCAGTGCTGTCCGTCCGTCGGCAACGGTGGTGTTGACATCCATACCTGCTACCATCATGCGTTCCAGGGTCAGCGTATCACTTTCAGAAGCCGCCTGGATGAAGCGGTCCGGGGTCAGGCTGATTCCCTGGCGCAACAAATCTTCCTCCGCCTGCTCGGACGATTTTTGGCATCCTGTCAGGCAGATCAGGCCGACCAGCAGGCAGGCAAAGGGTACTGAATACTTCACGAACTCACTCTAAACGAAATGGCCCTTTTTGGCGAGTTACGAAATGGTGGCGGAAGAGAACTTATCCGCCAGGGAGTATTCAGGGTCTGCGTAGAGCGTGGTTCGTTGTCTGGGGACGTAGCCGGCGGCACTTATCGCTGCCTCCAGCTGTTCAGGATGAAGGCATTCCCCATGGGGGCCTCCCGACTCGCGTGTAATGGATTCTTCGTAGAGTGTGCCGCCGAAGTCGTTGCAGCCCCACTCCAGTGAGCGGGCCGCCAATTTAATGCCCAGTTTTACCCAGGAGGTTTGTAGATTGGGGATCAGATCTCCGAAATAGAGACGGGCCAGAGGATAAAGCCGTTCCGCAATTTCCAAACTACGGATCTCCAGTGCCTTGAAGTCGGCAGGCCCGTTGCTGTCGTTACGATTCAAAAGGTTTCCCAAACGGTTCCGGTAGGGAATAAAGGCCAGGGGGACAAATTCGGAAAATCCGCCGGTATCGAGCTGGATGCGTTTCAGCACCTCAAAATGCTGCCGGATATGGTCCCAGGTTTCGATATGACCATACATGATGGTGGAGGTGGAGGGAATATCCAGGGTGTGGGCGCAACGGACAATCTTTTCCCAGGTTGCTGCGGAAAGTTTGTTGCCCGATACTTTTTGACGAACTTCATCCACCAGGATTTCAGCTGCGGTTCCGGGGATGGAACCCAGACCGGCATCGCGCAAACGTGCCAGGATGGATTCGTGGGTCAGACCTGAACTGCGATGCATGGCTTCTATTTCCATCGGAGAAAAGGCATGGATATGAATGTCAGGGAAACGTGCTTTGATGGCCTGAATGAGCCCCAGATAGTATGAAAAATCCAGACCTGGATGGATACCTCCCTGGAGGCAGACTTCGGTCACCCAGGGGGTTTCTTCAAGACGTTCGACAATACGGGAGGCAGAATCTGTGTAGGCATCATGGTCGGAAGCTTTGCGTTGGAATCCGCAGAAAGTGCAGCCGACATTGCAGATATTGGTGAAGTTGGCGTTACGGTTGATGACGTAAGTCACCACTTTCCCATGCATGGATTGACTCAGCTCCCGTGCTGCGGCCTGGAGTTCAGGGGTGGGTGTTGACCAAAGATCCATCCGTCCAAACTACAGTTTCGCCTGCGCAAGTCCGCTTTTTTTTTGCCTGTCGGGGAAAATGCTGCTGAAGTCAGCAGCGAAGCCGGAATCAGGTTAGGTTTCTTTCCAACCCCTGTCCGGAAGCGGGATCGGAAGGGGCTTGGGATTTTTCTGCGGGTGCAGCTTGGGACGGGGATGGATCTGGAGGAGGGGTAGGGGTAGGGGCAGGGGTAGGGGTAGGGGCAGGCACTGGAGCCGGGACTTCCTCTGTATCCATGATTTTTGCAATGGCTTCTGCAAGTTTAGGATCGGGAGGATCGATCGTGACGGGGAAGGTGGCCTTGGGGATTTTGGCGATGCCGCTCTCGTGAGTGATGATGAGGGTTGTTCCGTCGATCCGGCTCAATTTGGCATTCTGGTAGGTTTTTCCGTCTTTGGTCACCAGCCTGGTCTTTGGTTTTTCCTGGGGCAACGCCTGAATCTTTTGTAAGTACACCCACTCGGTAGGTGAGATCCAGCGGTTCTTTTGTTTGACGAAACCCTGGGATACGAGGGATTTTTCTTTTTCCTGGGCTTTGGCCAGAAGCTCCCATTCCTGCAAAAATTTCGGATATTTTTTCTTCAACGAGTCCAGAAGTTCCCGGGCTTTGGAGAGCTGGATTTCATGATTGTCGATCATGGTTTCTGGAAAAAGAGCGGAAAGGTTGACTTCTTCAAGAATCAAAGCGTTTTCGATTTCCAAAGAGCCGCCGTTGGACAAGAGGAAGGGTCTGATAATGCCCCGATGAGGTTTGGCCTCGATATAGAGCTGGCATCTGGCGGAAACACCCCGTTCCGGCAGGAAGACGATCAAGCCCCGGGCTTTTTCCAGATCTTTGGCTTCAAAGGACTGTCCGGAAGCGATGGGGACATTGCTGGCACAGAGCAGGAACAAACAGGCTACCTTGAAGAGAGATCTCAGCGGCCAAGGCCGGAGAGGTTCTTTTCTGAAAAACGAGAAGGAAGATTCAGGGGGCATAAAGGTTGAGAGTTGACCAAAAAAATTCGTCAGCATCCATCATTGAATATGCCCTGTAATTGCATTGTTTGAAAGGATGGGAATAACAGTTATTCACAGTTTCTAAGCGCCCTAGGGATTTTGTGGGATGTCCGGCTTTATTTTTTGAGCGGACTAAGTTGCCGGGTGGAGTCGCAATATTTGTCCCAGGGAATTCCCATGAGGAGGCAAATGAAAATGGTGAAGAGGGCTGCCATGATGTTATTGACGAAAAAGGAGGTCACGACTTTGGTGCTGACGGCGGCTACAATCAGGACAGGGGCGATAGATTTAAGAAGGGAGAACCGTGATAAAGCGAGTTTGGACACCTTGCGACAGGAGGGGCAGATGTGACGGCCCAAAGGAGATTTCAGGTATCTGTCCCAAGTCAAAGGAAAGTCGTGCAGGCAGTGCGGGCATTTCATAAAGGGGTCTGCGGTTTGGATATACCAGCCAACCCAATCATAGCAGGATCCCCGGAGATGCGGAAGCGGAATAGCTGAGCACGTCCGTCCAGGGTCACTTCTGTATTATCTTGTAGCGGAAATATCCCTGGATCCAAAGAAGCAGGCGGACTTTGCCTTTGGAGTTCCTGATCGCTTCTTGCGCCTCTTTGACGCTGGACACACCCTTTGTGCCAACTTCCACCAGGACGGATCCGGGGGGGATATCTGCCTCGGCGGCGGGGCCGGACGGGTCAACTTCGGAAATGACAACCCCTTTGACGTCGCTCGGTATGTTTATTTTTTTACGCAGTGCGGGGCTCAGTTCTTCGATTTTGATGCCGGCGAAAAGTTCCCCTGTTTGAGGGGGCACCACTTCTTTTTCGATTGGACTTTCTATCAACCCAGGTTTGTCGGGAAGTTCGGCCAGGATCACGTCAAATTCTTTGGGCTTACTGTCCCGGAAAACCTTGAGTTTGATTTTATCACCGGGCTTTTCCCGGGCTACTTTTAGTCGGAGCTCGGATGGGGACTCAACCGGCTTGCCGTTGAATTCGGTGATGACGTCACCTTGTTTGATTCCTGCGGACTTGGCTCCACCGTCGTTGGATACATCTGTGACGAGGGCTCCGTGGGGGCTTTTGAGGCCGAAGCTGGCGGCCATGTCATTATTAAGAGAATCGATAACAACTCCCAGATAGCCCCGTCTTACTTTACCGCCCTGGATGATCTGCTCCATGACAGAGCGGACAAGATTGACGGGAACGGCGAAGCCTATGCCCACGTTACCACCGGTGGGGCTGCCGATAGCCGTGTTGATGCCGACCAGGCGGCCTTCCGCGTCGACAAGTGCTCCGCCGGAGTTGCCCTGATTGATGGAGGCATCGGTTTGAATGAAATCCTCATAGGCTTCCCGGTTGAGGCTGCGACCCAGGGCACTGACAATACCCTGGGTTACGGTCTGACCCAGGCCGAAGGGATTGCCAATCGCCAGAACAACATCCCCGACTTCAATTTTATCGCTGTCCCCGATGATAATGGAGGGCAGGTCGGAGGCTTCGATTTTCAGAATGGCCAGGTCGGAACGGGAGTCAGTCCCCACGATGGTGGCCTTGTATTCCTTGTGTTTCTGACTGGGGATATCGATGATGATTTCATCCGCCTGATTGATGACATGGTTGTTGGTCACGATGTAGCCGTCCTTGCTGACAATGACACCAGAGCCAAGCCCGTAGGTTTTGCGCTGGCTGGGGTTGCCAGAGGAATCCTCGCCGGAATCTTCCTCCAGGCCAGGCAGTTGGTCTCCGAAGAAGCGTCGGAACAACGGGTCGTTCAGGGGGGAGAGGCGGCGGTTGTTGATTTTGATGGTGGTCGTTGTCTTGATGTTGACAACGGAGGGCGCGGTTTTTTTGACGATGGAAGAAAAACTTGTGGTGAAGGGGGCATCCCGTTTGACGGGTTCCTGGTTGACGACGATTTCGGTCGTTTTGGAGTCTTTGCCGAAGGGCCACCAGGAAGAGTTTTGTGCGGATGCGGAACTGAGGGTGAGAACCGCGATCAGGAAGAGGGAAGCAAAACGGAAAATGAAGCGTTTCATAGACGGATACTATAGGATGAGTTCCTTTCCAGACAAATGATGTTTGTCGGAATTACCATTTTGTAATTGCGTGGTAAGCGTCGTGTAAGCTCCAAGGCAGAAAGCCTGGACACGGAGGACAAGGCTTCTCTGGGCAGGCTCT
>Ga0209591_10002873_pt1 | contig 20344 bp, 18 predicted proteins | sample MAT01_FD_187207 | JGI IMG/M metagenome (GOLD analysis project Ga0209591, IMG submission 187207) | Freshwater microbial communities from Lake Fryxell liftoff mats and glacier meltwater in Antarctica - MAT-01 (SPAdes) (version 2) | ecosystem: Environmental > Aquatic > Freshwater > Ice > Liftoff... | reverse complement strand
TGGGGCGACCGCAATCTCGGGCCCTATTTCGACCGTCGCACCAAGGTCTACGCGCTGGCTTTGCAAGCGGGCGGACCGGCTTTCCCGTTCCAGCCCCGCGACGAAACCCAGGCCGAACCTCTGGCCGAGCCACCGCCCGCGCCCCTGCCCGCGCCTCCTCCCACGCCGCTGCCCACGCCTCTGCCCACGCCCCAGCTCGAGCCTCCGCCCGCGCCTCTGCCGGAGCCCCAAGCGGCGCCCAGCACGCCGGGTGCGGCCCGTGCCGCCTCGGCGCCCGCAGGCGGCGCACGCGCTGCCACGCCAGGGCGGGCGCCTGCCGCCAAGCCCGCCATCGAAGTGGTCGGTCTTGCCGAGCGCTTGCACGAGGTGCCGCTGCCCGCCGGCAACTACACCCGCCTGCGCACCGACGGCAAGCGCCTCTATCTGCTGGAAGCCGACAGCACGCCCGATCGCCGCACCACGCTGCGCACGCTGACCATCGAAGACACCAGCCCGGTGCCCGAGGTGTTTGCAGCCGACGTGAACGATTTTGAACTCACACCCGATGGCAAGCGCCTGATGTTGCTGCGCCGCGCCGCCACGGGCCCGCAGCCGGGTGACATCCAGCTGATGGATGCCGCTGCGAAGTTGCCCACAGACGCTGCCGTGTTGGTGCGCAGCCAGGTGCGCTGGGCCGACTGGCAGATCAGCACCGAGCCTGTGGCCGAGTGGCGGCAGATGTTCGACGACACCTGGCGTCTGCATCGCGACCACTTCTACGACGCCGGGATGCACGGTGCCGACTGGCTGGCGTTGCGCCGCAAGTACGCCGCGCTGCTGCCGCGTGTGGGCGACCGGCGCGAGCTGATCGAGCTGCAAGCGCAGATGGTGTCCGAGGTGGGCGCGCTGCACAGCCAGGTGGGCGCCGACGATGTTCGCCGCGGCAGCGAAGACATTGCGCCGGCGAGCCTGGGCGCGCGCCTGGCCAAGGTGGCCGATGGTTTCCGCATCGAACACATCTACCGCAGCGACCCGGAACTGCCCACCGAGGCCTCGCCGCTGGCGCGTGTGCAGGCCCGGGTGGGCGACGTCATCACCAGCATCAACGGCCGAACGCTGGCCGGTGTGGCTGACTTACAGGAACTGCTGCGCGGGCAGATCGAGCGCCAGGTGCTGCTGACGCTGAAGCCCGAAGGCACGAGCGCAGAGCGCCGCGTGGTGGTGCTGCCGGTGGCTATGCCGCGTGAAAGCGCGCTGCGCGAAGGCGACTGGGAACAGGGCCGGCTGGAACATGCCAGCGCACGCAGCAACGGCCGCGTGGGCTACTTGCGGCTGCGGGCCATGGGCCGCGAAGACATGGCCACCTTCGCGCGCGAGTTCTATGCGCAGCTGGACCGCGAGGCCATCGTCATCGACGTGCGCAACAACAACGGCGGCAACATCGACAGCTGGGTGCTGACGCAGCTGCTGCGCCGCGCCTGGGCCTGGTGGCAACCGCGTTCACCCGAGGGTGGCGAGTCCTACGCCAACATGCAGCAGGCCTACCGCGGTCACATCGCGGTGCTGATCGATGCCGACACCTACTCCGACGGCGAAACCTTCGCCGAAGGCATCAAACGCCTGCAACTGGGCACGCTGGTGGGTCGGCGCACGGCAGGCGCAGGCGTCTGGCTGAGCGATGGCAACCGCCTGCTCGACCGCGGCATCGCACGTGCCGCAGAAACCGGGCAGTTCGCGCTCGACGGCAGCTGGCTCATCGAAGGCCGCGGCGTCACGCCCGACATCGATGTCGACAACTTGCCGCGCGACACCCACGCCGGCGGCGACGCGCAGCTGGACGCGGCCGTCAACCACCTGCTGCGCAAGCTGACCGAGCAGCCGCTGGCGCGGCCGGTGCCGCCACCGCCGGCGCTGCCTCAGTTCCGTCCGTGAATTTCCGTCCATGAATTTCCGTCCATTCAGTACCACCATGACCCAGAAAGCCACCCATGCTGTTGAGTGAAGACCACCTGGCCGTGCAAGACGCGGTGCGCAATTTCGTGCAGGCCGAAGTGGCCCCGCACGCCGCCAGCTGGGACAAGACGCACAGCTTTCCAGCTGCGGCGCTGAAGGGCCTGGCCGCCCTGGGCTGCTACGGTGTGGCGGTGCCCGCCGAATGGGACGGCGCTGGCCTCGACTACCTGGCGCTGGCGCTCATCCTGGAAGAAATTGCCGCTGGCGACGGTGCCACCAGCACCGTGGTCAGCGTCAACAACTGCCCCGTCTGCAGCATCTTGATGGCCTATGGCAATGCCGATCAGAAAGAACGCTTCCTGAAGCCGTTGGCCGCCGGCAGCATGCTCGGCGCCTTCTGCCTGACCGAGCCGCATGTGGGCAGCGAAGCCGGCGGCCTGAAGACCACGGCAGTGAAGGACGGTGACCACTACCTCATCAACGGCGTGAAGCAGTTCATCACCAGCGGCAAGAACGGCGACGTCGCCATCGTGATGGCGGTCACCGACAAGGCCGCCGGCAAGAAGGGCATCAGCGCCTTTCTCGTGCCCACCAAGACGCCCGGCTACACCGTGGCGCGCGTGGAAGACAAGCTGGGGCAGCATGCCAGCGACACGGCGCAGATCAACTTCGAGAACTGCCGCGTGCCGGCCGAGAACCTGCTGGGCGAAGAAGGCATGGGGCTGAAGATCGCGCTCAGCGGGCTCGAAGGCGGGCGCATCGGCATCGCCGGCCAGGCCGTCGGCATGGCGCGTGCGGCCTTCGACGCTGCTCTGCGCTACAGCAAAGAGCGCACGAGCTTCGGCCAGCCCATCTTCCAGCACCAGGCGGTGCAGTTCAAGCTGGCGGACATGGCCACGCAGATCGAGGTCGCGCGGCAGATGCTCTGGCATGCCGCCGTGCTGAAAGACGCTGGCCGCCCCTGCCTGAAGGAAGCCGCGATGGCCAAGCTGTTTGCCAGCGAGATGGCCGAACGCGTGTGCAGCGACGCGATTCAGGTCTTCGGCGGCTACGGCTACGTCAGCGACTTCCCGGTGGAGCGCATCTACCGCGATGTGCGCGTATGCCAGATCTACGAGGGCACGTCAGAGGTGCAGAAGATACTGATCGGCAGGGCGCTGGCCTGAGCGTGCCGAACGCCGGCCGCTGAACGCCAACCGCGAACAGGTTGGGGCAGCTACATTCGCCCCCGATGACCGAAGACGAAGCCCGCCAGGTGCTGTTGCTGCAGGCCGTGGAAAGCACCACGGCGGTGGCGCCTGCGTCCGCACGCGCCGATGCTGCGCCGTGGGCCACCGAAGACCGCCAATGGGCCACCCGCCAGGCCGTGGCCACGGTGGGCGAAGAGGCCAGCCCCGAGCGCTTCGTCGTGGCCCGCGCGGTCATCGCGCTGCAGCGCATGCTGCCGCGAGACAGCGCCGCGCAGCGCTGGCTGGCGCGCCGCGGCTGGCACCCGGCGTGGGTCATGCTGGCGGTGCTGCTGGGGCTGGGCGCGGGCGTTCTGGCCGACCAGCTGGGCGCCCCGCAGCGCGTCAACCTGCTGGCCCCCGCCGTGTGGGCGGTGGTGGCGTGGAACCTGCTGGTGTATGTCGTCCTGCTGGTGCCGCTGCCCAGCGGCGGTGTGCGCGGCTGGCTGGCCGCGTGGGGCCTGCGCGTACCAGCGGGCGGTGGCGCGACGGGGGTTGTCGGGGCCTTGTGGGCCGAGCACGCAGCGCCTTTGATGTTGCACCGCGCCGCCCTGGTGCTGCACAGCGCCGCCGCAGCGCTGGCGCTGGGCCTGGTGGCCGGCCTTTACCTGCGGGGCCTGGTGCTGGACTACCGCGCCGGCTGGCAAAGCACGTTTGTCGATGCCACCGCCGTGCAGCAGGTGCTGGCCTGGCTGCTGGCGCCGGCCAGTGCGTTGACGGGCATTGCCGTGCCCGACGTCGCGCCGTTGCGCCTGGACCCGGGCGCCGATGCCACGGCCACGGCCGCGCCATGGATCCATCTGTACGCCGCCACGCTGGCGCTGGCCGTCATCGTGCCGCGCTGCCTGCTGGCGGCGTGGGCTGCCAGCCGCGCTGCGGCCCTGGCGCGTCGCTTTCCGCTGCCGCTGGACACGCCGTACTTCGAGGGCCTGCATCCGCTGATGCGCCCGGGCAAACCGCGCGTGCTGCGCTTGCTCTGGGCAGCGCCGGCCGAGGTGGTGCCGCCGACGCTCTTCGGTCAATCGCTGGCCGCCTGGGCCGACGGCGATGTTGCCGAGGCCGGCGCGGCCCTGACGGTGCTGCGCAGCGAGCAGAACGATGAACTGCAACTGCTGCCGGTGCCGGCGGGCCTGGGCGATACGCTGCCTGCCATGGCCGCGCCTTCTGCCCCGGCGCCCTGGGGGGAACTTCGGGCGCTTCGGGCGCTTCGGGCGCTTCGGGCGTTTCCGGCATTTCGGGCGCCTTGGCGCCGAGGCCCTACCGACCCGTTGCCGGCGTTGCGTGAACAAGTGGCTGCGGTGCTGCTGGTTACCACACCAGGTGCTCTGCGCCCCGCCTGGCTGGCGCGCCTGGGCCGCCCGGTGGTGCTGTTGGTGGACGGGCCGGTGGCAGGGGGCACGCTGGCTGACGCCGCTGCCGCCACCGTGGGCCTGCACCAGCGTGCCGACGGCTGGCTGGCCGAAGGCCGGCTGCTGCAGGCGCTGGCTGCTGTGCTGGACGACGACCCGCGCCTGCGCCGCTTGACTGACGCCTGGACCGAGCGTCAGGCGCTGCGCTTCGACGCCGTGGTGGCCGAACTGGCGCGCACGCTGTCCGAGGTGGCCTGCACGCACGAGCCCGTGGCCGACGACGGCGCGCTGCTGTCGCGCCGTGGCGAGGCCGATGCCGCACGCGAAAAGCTCGTGCAAGGCCTGGAAGCCGCGCTGCAGGGCCATGCCGAACGGCTGCATCTGCTGTTGGGCGGCAGCGCCGAGAGCTTTGCGCTGACCGTGCCGGCATCAGGCGCATCAGGTGCATCAGGCACATCAGGCATGTCAACCGGATCAGGCGCATCGGGCTTCACGGCGCTCTCGGGCAGCGAACGCGCCGCCTTGCGTTCGCCCGTGGGCGAGGGTCGCGTGGCGCTGATGGGCGGCGTGCTCAGCGGCGCACTGGTCGGACTGAAGGCCGACCTGCTGAGCGGCGGCTTGACGATGGGTGCCGGCGCCGTGGCGGGGGCTGTGGTCGGCGGCCTGGCCACTGCCGGTGCGGCGCGGGGACTGAACCTGGTGCGTGGCACCGACCGCAGTTTCGTCGCCTGGGACGAAGCCGCTTTGGCGCGCATCACCGAAACGTTGTTGCAACGCACGCTGGTGGCTGCACACGGCCTGGCGCCCGAAGCTGCGGCGCAGTACCTGGCGCCAGCGCTGGCGGCGCGGCAAGCGGCACTGGCCACGCTGTGGCGCGCGCGCCGGCGCCAGTTCAGCAACGCCGGCGAAGCTTCGGCCCTGGCCCCGGCGTTGCAGGCGCCGCTGGCCGACACGCTGGTGCAGGCCTTGGGCGGCCGGGGCCGGGCCTAGACTCCACGGCATGAAAATCCTGATCCTGGGTGCGGGCCGCGTGGGTGAAAGCGTGGCCGAAAGTCTGGTCAGCGAGCGCAACGACATCACCGTCATTGACACCGACCCTGTGCGGCTGAGCAGCCTGCAAGACCGCCTGGACATGCGCGGCGTGGTTGGCAACGGCATCCAGCCCAGCGTGCTGAAGGAAGCCGGCGCGGAAGACACCGACATGCTGATCGCCTGCGCGCCGCAGGACGAAACCAACCTCGTGGCCTGCAAGGTGGCCAAGGACCTGTTCAACGTGCCGACCACCATCGCACGCGTGCGCAGCCCCGAATTTCAGGACGACAGCCCGCTGCTGGGCAAGACCGGTTTCGGGGTCGACAAGGTCATCTGCCCCGAGCAGAGCGTCACGGCCTACATCCGCAAGCTGATCGAGTACCCAGAAGCCTTGCAGGTGCTGGAATTCGCGGATGGCCTGGTGAGCTTGATCGCGGTGCGCGCTTTGTCGGGTGGGCCGTTGGTGCGCCACCGGCTGGCCGAGATTCCGCAGTTGGTGCCGGACACCCCGATGCGCATCATGGCCATCTACCGGCAGGACATGGTGCTGCCGCACCTGGACGGCTTGACGCAGATCGACCCTGGCGACGAGGTCTTCGTGCTCGCCGCCACCGAGCACATCCGCACCGTGCTGGACGCCTTGAGCACACGCAGCCAGCCGGTGAAGCGCCTGATGGTGGCCGGCGGCGGCAAGGTCGGCCTGCGCCTGGCGCGCGAGATTCACGACAGATACCAGATCAAGATCATCGAGCCGATGCGCCAGCGCTGCGACTACCTGGCCACCGAGCTGCCGGCCGAAGTGCTGGTGCTGAACGGCGACAGCACCGACGAAGACCTGCTCGGCGACGAGAACGTCGACCAGATGGACCTCTTCATCGCGCTGACCAGCGACGACGAAGACAACATCATGAGCTGTCTGCTCGCCAAGCGGCTGGGCGCGCGGCGCGTGCTGGCCGTCATCAACCGCCGTGCCTACGCCGACCTGGTGCAGGGCACCGCCATCGATATCGCCATCTCGCCCGCCCACACCGTGCTTGGTGAACTGCTGGCCTATGTGCGGCGCGGCGACGTCGAGGCCGTGCACAGCCTGCGCCGCGGTGCGGCCGAGGCGCTGGAGGCCATCGTGCGCGGCGACCGCAAGACCTGCCGTTTCGCCGGCCGCCGCATCGACGAAGTGGGTCTGCCCAAAGGCGCGACCGTGGGCGCCATCGTGCGTGGCCTGCACCGGCCCGACGGCAGCGAAGCCGGCGCGGACGCCAAGCCCGAGGTCATCATCGCCCACCACGACACCGTGGTCATGCCCAACGACCACGTCATCATCTTCGTGCCGCGCAAGCGCATGGTGCGCGAGGTGGAAAAGTTGTTTCAGGTCAGCCCGACCTTTCTCTTCTAGACGCTGCCGCACTCATGGGTTTGCTTGCCGTTGCCGCGCTGGTCGGGCGCATGGTGCTGCTGTTCGCGCTGCTGCTGCTGGTGCCGCTGGCGTTCGCGGTGGTGCAGCACGACAACGCCGAACGCGCGTTCATCACCGCCACTGTGGTCACCGCGGTGTGTGGGGTCTTGCTCAGCCTGCTGACACGCCGTTTCCGGCGTGAACTGCAGCCGCGCGACGGCTTCCTCCTGGTGGGCATGACCTGGGCCGTGCTGCCGCTCTTCGGTGCGCTGCCGCTGTGGCTCGCGCTGCCGGGCCTGAGCGTGACCGACGCCTACTTTGAGGCCACCTCGGCCTTCACGGCCACTGGCGCCACCGTGCTCAGTGGGCTCGACGGCCTGCCGCTGTCGGTGAACGTCTGGCGCTGTTTCATGCAGTGGGTGGGCGGTCTGGGCATCATCGTGCTGGCCGTGGCCATCCTGCCGCTGCTGGGCGTGGGCGGCAGCCAACTCTTCAAGACCGAGATGACCGGGCCGATGAAGGATCAGAAGCTTACGCCGCGCATCGCCGACACCGCGCGTGTGATCTGGGGCGCCTATCTGCTGATCAGCGTGGCCTGCTTCCTGGCCTACCGCGCCGCCGGCATGGGCTGGGCCGATGCTTTCATGCACATGAGCAGCACCGTCAGCCTGGGCGGCTTTTCTTCCTACGACGCCAGCCTGGGCCACTTCGACTCGCCGCTGATCGAGGCCGTGGCCATCGTCTTCATGCTGCTGTCGGGCGTGCCCTTGCTGCTGTACTTCGTGATCTGGCGTTCACGTTCGGTGGCCGTTCTGTGGCGCAACCTTGAAGTGCGTTCGTTCTATTTGGTGCTGGCCGGCAGCACGCTGCTGATCACCGTTTACCTGATCGCCAACCAGACCTTCTCCAGCCCCTGGGAGGCACTGCGCCACTCGGCCTTTCACGTCGTCAGCATCGCCACCACCACCGGCTACTCGTCTTACGATTACGCCCAGTGGCCGCTTTTCGCGCCGTTGCTGATGATCTTGCTGGGCTGCTTTGCCACCTGCGCGGGCAGCACCGGCGGCGGCATCAAGATGGTTCGCCTGCTGCTGATGCTGAAGCAGGCGCGGCGCGAACTGGTGCGCATCGTGCACCCGAGCGTCGTCAACCCCGTGGTGCTGGGCGGCCAGGCCGTCAGCGACCGCGTGATGCAAAGCGTCATTGCGTACATGATGGTGTACGGGGGCTCGCTGGTGGTGCTGACCATGGTGCTGCTGTTCAGCGGGCTCGACGTGGTGACCGCCTTCACTGCGGTGGTGGCCTGCATCAACAACATCGGCCCCGGCCTGGGCGATGTGGGGCCGGCGGTCAACTACAGCAGCCTCACCGGCTTTCAGACCTGGGTCTGCACCTTCGCCATGCTGCTGGGCCGGCTGGAACTGCTGAGCGTGGTGGTGCTGTTCACGCCGGCTTTCTGGCGGCGCTGACATCACAATCTGCCGCTTGTATTTGTCGTCGCTTGTCCCTTGCCACACCCTGACGCCCACCGCCATGCCCCCAAATTTTGACGACGACGACGACGAGCCCGACGACGAGCGCGCCGAGCTCATCGAACAACTGCTGCGCACCTCGGCACGCTGGCTGCTCGAAGACCCTGACCCGCAGGCCTACATCGAACGCCTCGTCCTGCAAGGCCCGCGCCTGTTCGGCGCGTTGCTGGATGACCCTTCGGCGCCGTCCGCGCCTTCCGCGCCTTCCGCGCCGGCCGCCTCTGACAAACAGCTGCAGCAGCAGTTCTTCCGCAGCTTCGGTTGGGCCATCGCGTCGGCCATGCCGCTGCCCACGCAGGGTTTCGTCGCGCGCAAGCTGCCGCTGCCAGGGCGCAACGAGCCCTGCCTGTGCCGCTCGGGGCGGAAGTTCAAACACTGCTGTTCGCCGGTCTACCAAGGCGTGCCGGCCTTCGACCCCGAACAGCTCGGCGCCTTCATGGTGCTGGCAATGCCGCGCAAGGCCTGGGCCGGTCTGCCGGCCACACGGGTGTCACCGCACAGCGTCTTGCTGGCGGCCATGACCCTGCGCGACGAAGCCGAGGACCGTGCCGTCTTGGCCATGCTGGAGCCCTGGGCACGCCAGCCGGCGCCGTGGCCTGCGCCCTGGGCGCCGCTGCTGGACCTGCTTTGCGATACCTACCTCGACGAAGGCCACCCCATCAAGCGGCGCAAGCTCGCGCAGGCGATGGTTGACAAGGGCGAGGTGCCCGTGCGGTCGACCGGCTGGCGCCGCCTGAGCATGATGGCCTCAGACGCCGGCGATAGCGACGGCGCGCGCCACGCCTTCGAGATGGCCCAGCGCCTGACGCCCGACGAGCCCGATGTGGCGTTGCTGGAGGTGACCACGCTCCTGGGCAGCCACCAGCGTGAACGCGCGGCCGAGCGCGCTGCCTTCCATGCGCGGCGTCTGGCGCGCCTGCCGCACGCAGCAGCGCTGGCCGACGAGATAGAGATGCTGGAAGCTTTCGGCCGTGGTGAGTTCCCGCCCATCCCTGGGCTGGACGACGACCAGGACGAGGACGACAGCGACAGCGACAGCGACAGCGACTTCCTGGCGGCCCTGGGCGACCACCCAGAAGCGCGCGACCTGGCCCCGTTGCTGCAGCCCGATTCCCCCTTCCGGCAAATGCAGCGCTGGGCCGAGGCCCTGCCAGCGCCGCAGCTGCGTTTGCGTCTGGACGGGGCGACGCAGCAAGACCTGGGCGAACTGGCCCCCGCTGCCGCTATGGCGGCCCCGCTGGCGCGCTGGCGCAAGGCCTTCCCGCTGCGGGCACCCACCATCGCCTGGGATGCGGTGGGGCCCGAGGCGATAGAGGTCTTCGTCGACGAAAAGTGGTCGGATTTGCTCGTGCGCGAGCCGCGCCTGGCCGACTGCTTCGAGGTGCTGGACGGTCTGGTGCTGGTGCTGGACCTGGTGCCGATGGGCCTGGCTACAGAGCTGCAGGTGCGTCTGACGCAACGAGCACTGTCGCTGTGGGAAGCGCTGCGCGAACGCTATCCGCAGGCGCGATGCGAATGGGGGCACATGGGCAACCGCCCAGCGCTGCGGCTGCTGGTGCACCGGGTGAGGATGGACGAATCGCTGCTGGCCGCTGAGAGCCTGCCCTGGCTGCGCGCGCTGGTGGAGGTGCTGAACCCGCACGACAACCACGGCTTTCGCGAACGGCTGGCCGCCGTGTACCTGCGCCGTGGCGACGCCGCCGCCGCAGTGGCGCTGTGCGAACGTTACCCTGGCGACTTTGTCGGCCTTCAGCTTTTGCACGCGCTGGCGTTGCTGGCCACACAGCAGTTGCCGCAGGCCGCTGCCATGCTGAAAGCGGCGCTTGCGGCCAACACCCATGTGCGGGCGCTGCTGCTGGCCCGCCGTGCGCCCAAGGCGCCGAACGTGCCCAGCTATGCCGTGGGCTCGGTGGAAGAGGCCCGCGAGGCGGTGACCGCCCAGCACGACCTGTGGCGCGCGCCGCAAGTGCAGCAGTGGCTGCAGTTGCAGTTGCAGCCGTCCGGCTCCGGCGCGCCAGGGCAGACGAAGCGCCTCTTCGACTGAGTGCGGTGGCCGGCTCGAAGCCGGCCCCCACTTCTAGAATGCGCGGCCGGGTTGACGCTGACGTCAACGCCGCCCATGCATGGCGCCCAGGAGACCCGATGCCCGTTCTCACGTCCAAGCTCAACCCGCGTTCAGAGGCCTTCAAGGCCAGCGCCGGGCTGATGCAGCAGCTGCTAGACGACCTGAACGCCCGGCTGGCGCTCATCGCGCAAGGCGGCGGTGAAGCGGCACGCGCCAAACACACCGCGCGCGGCAAGCTGCTGCCGCGCGACCGTGTGGAAATGCTGCTCGACCCCGACACGCCTTTCCTCGAACTGGCGCCGCTGGCCGCACTGGACATCTACGACAACGCTGCACCCGGCGCGGGCCTCATCACCGGCATCGGGCGCGTGAGCGGGGTGGAATGCCTCATCGTCTGCAACGACGCCACCGTCAAGGGCGGCACCTACTACCCGCTGACGGTGAAGAAGCACCTGCGCGCGCAAGAAGTGGCTCAGCAAAACCGCCTGCCCTGCATCTACTTGGTGGACAGCGGTGGCGCCAACCTGCCCAACCAGGACGAAGTGTTCCCGGACCGCGACCACTTCGGCCGCATCTTCTACAACCAGGCGCAGATGAGTGCGCTGGGCATTCCGCAGATTGCCGTGGTGATGGGCAGCTGCACCGCCGGTGGCGCCTATGTGCCGGCGATGAGCGACGAGGCCATCATCGTGAAGAATCAGGGCACCATCTTCCTCGGCGGCCCGCCGCTGGTAAAGGCCGCCACGGGCGAGGTGGTGACCGCCGAAGATCTGGGCGGTGGCGACGTGCACACGCGTCTTTCCGGCGTCGCCGACCACCTGGCCGACAACGACATGCACGCCCTGGCCATCGCGCGCGCCAGCATTGCCAACCTGAACTGGCGCAAGCCGGCGCAACTGGCCATGTTGCCGCCGCGCCCGCCGGCGTTCAGCCCGGCAGAGCTGCATGGCGTCATTCCCAGAGACGAATCAGGATTCACGGGCCGCAAACCTTTCGAGGTGCGCGAGGTCATCGCCCGCATCGTCGACGGCAGCGAGTTCGACGAGTTCAAGGCGCGCTACGGCGCCACGCTGGTGACCGGCTTTGCGCATATTGAAGGCCTGCCGGTAGGCATCATCGCCAACAACGGCATTCTGTTCGGCGAAAGTGCCATGAAGGGCGCGCACTTCATCGAGCTGTGTTGCCAGCGCCAGGTGCCGCTGGTTTTCCTGCAGAACATCACCGGCTTCATGATCGGGCGCAAGGCCGAGAACGAAGGCATCGCCAAACATGGCGCGAAGATGGTCACGGCGGTGGCCACGGCCACGGTGCCGAAGTTCACCGTCATCATCGGCGGCAGCTTCGGCGCCGGCAACTACGGCATGTGCGGCCGCGCGTACTCACCCCGCTTCCTGTGGATGTGGCCCAACGCGCGCATCAGCGTGATGGGCGGCGAGCAGGCCGCCAGCGTGCTGGCCACGGTGAAGCGCGACGGCATCGAAGGCAAGGGCGGGCAGTGGAGTGTGGAAGAAGAGGCCGCCTTCAAGGCGCCCATCCTCAGCCAGTTCGAGCACCAGGCGCACCCCTACTACGCCAGCGCCCGCCTCTGGGATGACGGTGTCATCGACCCCGCCGACACCCGCCGTGTGCTCGCGTTGGGCCTGAGCGCGAGCCTGAATGCGCCCATTCCCGCAGCGCCGCGTTTTGGCGTTTTCCGCATGTAGTGTATAAAGTGTTTTCATTTCTAGTTTCATACACATCATGCGTACCAACATCGATATCGATGACGATCTCATCGGCCGGGCGATGCAGGCCGGGCCCTACAAGACCAAGAAAGACGCGGTCGAGGCCGGCCTGAAGTTGCTGGCCCGGCAGGCGGCGTACAAGGAAGTCCTCAAGTGGCAGGGCAAGCTCAAGTGGGAAGGCGACGAGGCTGTCGACTGGACGCAGCCTGCCGAAGATGCCGCCGCCAGTACCGCGGTGGCGGTATTGGCCGCCGAGCCCCCCGCTGCCGGGTTCACGAAGAGCACTGGTCCGCGCCGTGGTCGTCGCTGATTCCGGCGTCTGGATCGACCTCTTCAACGCCAACGCGAACCCGGCGCGTGACGCGCTGCAGCAGCTGCTGAACGACGGCGATGCCCGCATCGTCGTGCCCGACCTGGTGCTCTACGAAGTGCTGCGCGGTTTCCGCGACGAGCGCGAACAGCGCCAGGCGCGCAGTCTGATGATGGCCTTCGACATCGAAACCGTGATGGGCACCGACCTGTGCCTGCAGGCGGTGCAGCACTACCGCGACCTGCGCCGGCAGGGCGTGACCGTGCGCAGCAGCATCGACGTGCTGGTGGCGGCCTTCTGCATCGACCGCGACTACCTGCTGCTGCACCGCGACCGCGATTACACCGCGTTCGAACGCCTGCGCGGCCTGCGCGGCTGGCGCCACTGAAAGACAGCCATGACCAGCACCCTGGACATCCGCCGCTCAAACGCCCACGTGGCCGAGGTCTGGCTCAACCGGCCCGAGGTGCGCAACGCCTTCAACGACGGCGTCATCCATGAACTGACGGCCGCTTTCGCTGGTTTCGCGCAAGACAGCGCCCTGCGCGCCGTGGTGCTGGCCGGCCATGGCAAGGCTTTTTGCGCCGGCGCCGACCTGTCCTGGATGCGCGCGATGGCCGGCTACAGCTGGCAAGAGAACGAAGCCGATGCTGCCGCGCTGGCGCAGATGCTGTGGACGATCTACCGCTGCCCGGTGCCGGTCATCGGCCGCATCCATGGCGACTGTTATGCCGGCGGCGTAGGCCTGGCTGCGGTGTGCGACGTGCTGGTGGCCAGCGAGGCCGCCCACTTCTGCCTGAGCGAAGCCAGGCTCGGCCTGCTGCCGGCCACCATCGGCCCGTACGTGGTGAAGGCCTTGGGCGAACAGGCCTCGCGCCGCTACTTCACGACGGCTGAGCTTTTCAGCGCCACGCAGGCCCATGCGCTGGGCTTCGTCCATGAACTGGCCAGCCCCGACGCGCTGGACGCCAAGCTGGCCGAAGTCGTGGCGGCCGTTGTCGCCAACGGCCCGGCAGCGGTTCGGGCCTGCAAGCAACTGGTGCAAGACATCGCCGGCATGCCCGTCGACGCCGCGCTGCGTGCCGACACCGCGCGCCGCATTGCCGACATTCGCGCAAGCGTTGAAGGGCGCGAAGGCGTGCAGGCCTTCTTGAACAAGCGCGACCCGGGCTGGCGTTGACACAGGGCTTTCGAACCCGCATGAATACGACCGCGCTCGATCTGACGCACCTGCTGGCCCTGGCCGCAGCCATGGGTTGGGCGAGCGGCATGCGCTTGTACGCCGTGGTCTTTCTCACCGGCGCAGCGGGCTTCATGGGCTGGGTGGTGCTGCCGCCCGGCCTGCAGCTCTTGCAGCACCCGCTGGTGCTGGGCGCCAGCGCGCTGATGGTGGCGGTGGAGTTCGTGGCCGACAAGGTGCCGGGTGTGGACACGCTGTGGGACGGGCTGCACACCTTCATTCGTATTCCCGCCGGCGCAGCGCTGGCTGCGGGCGTTTTCGGCGGCCTGGGGTCCGAATGGAACAGCGCGTGGGGCCTGGTGGCCGCACTGGCAGGTGGCACGCTGGCAGCCACCGCGCATGCCGCCAGGGCCACCACGCGCGCGGCGGTGAACACCAGCCCCGAGCCGTTTTCGAATATCGGCCTGTCGCTGCTGGGCGACGCCGCCGTGCCGGCGCTGCTGTGGCTGGCTTGGGAGCACCCGCTGTGGGCGTTCGCCGCGCTGGCCGTCGCCGTCGCGTTGGCGGTGGTGCTGTTGACCGTGTTTTTCAAGTTCTTGCGTGCGCTGCTGCGGCGCTTCGTTCCTGCGCCCCGGGCTGCGGCCTGAAGAGAGCCTTGCCATGTTCAAGAAGATCCTGATCGCCAACCGCGGTGAGATCGCCTGCCGCGTGGCCTCCACGGCGCGGCGCCTGGGGGTGCGCACTGTGGCCGTCTACAGCGACGCCGACGCCGACGCCCGCCACGTGCACGCTTGCGACGAGGCGGTGCATGTCGGCGGCAACGCCCCGCGCGAGAGCTATCTGCAGTGGCAGCGCATCATCGGTGCGGCGCTCGCCACTGGCGCGCAGGCCATCCACCCCGGCTACGGCTTTCTCAGCGAAAACCAGGACTTCGCCCACGCCTGCGCTGCGGCCGGGCTGGTATTCATCGGCCCGCCGGCCAGCGCCATCGCGGCCATGGGCAGCAAGAGTGCCGCCAAGACGCTGATGCAGGCGGCTGGCGTGCCGCTGGTGCCGGGTTACCACGGCAGCAACAACGAGCCCGCCTTCCTGGCCGAACAGGCCGCGCGCATCGGCTACCCGGTGCTCATCAAGGCCAGCGCGGGCGGCGGCGGCAAGGGCATGCGGCGTGTCGACGCGGCGGCAGATTTCGAAGCCGCGCTGGCCAGCTGCCAGCGCGAGGCGCAGGCCAGCTTCGGCAATGCCCATGTGCTGGTGGAGCGCTATGTCACACGTCCGCGGCACATCGAGATTCAGGTCTTCGGCGACAGCCACGGCCAGATCATCCACCTGGGTGAGCGCGACTGTTCGGTGCAGCGCCGCCACCAGAAGGTGCTGGAAGAAAGCCCCGCGCCGGGTTTGAGTGCCTTGCGCCGCGCAGAGATGGGTGCCGCCGCCGTGGCCGCGGCGAAGGCCGTGGGCTACGTGGGTGCGGGCACGGTGGAGTTCGTCGCCGAAGAGCTGGACGACGGTGACATCCGCGCCTATTTCATGGAGATGAACACGCGGCTGCAGGTGGAGCACCCGGTGACGGAAGCCGTGACCGGCCTGGATCTGGTGGAATGGCAATTGCGTGTTGCGAGCGGCGAGCCGCTGCCGCTGTCGCAAGACCAGGTGCAGCATCGCGGCCACGCCATCGAAGCGCGCATCTGTGCCGAAAACCCCGACACCGACTTCCTGCCCGCCACCGGCACGCTGCATGTCGCGCGTTGGCCCGCGCACGTGGCCTTCACGCGCAGCGAAAGCCTGCCGCGAGTGGACAGCGGCATCCGCGAGGGCGACGCCATCAGCCCGCACTACGACAGCATGATCGCCAAGCTCATCGTCTGGGGCGAAACCCGCGCCCAGGCGCTCGCGCGCATGGACATGGCGCTGCAGCACACCCACCTGATGGGGCCGGCCACCAACGTGGGTTTCCTGCGCCGTGTCGTGGCCAGCCACGCCTTTGCCACGGCCGACCTCGACACCGCGCTCATAGAGCGCGAACACGCTGCGCTGTTCGAGGCGCCGCCGCTGGCGCCCGAGCTGGCAGCTGCGGCGGTGGCCGCGCATGTGCTGGCCGCCGAGGCGGCGCTGGAAGATGCCGACCCCTGGTCGCGCCGCGACGGCTGGCGCCTGCACGGCGGTGCGGTGCGCCTGCTGAACCTGCAGCACGCCGGCGCCGCGCTGCCGCTGCGCATCGAGCGCCGCCACGACGCCACCGTGCAGCTGCGCGTGGGCGCTGCCGCAGCCACGCCGTTCAGCGCGCGCGCGCTGGGTGATGGCCGCTATGACCTGCAACTGGGTGAACGCCGGCTGACGGCCACTGTCTACAAACACGGCGAACGTTACGCCGTCTTCACCGCCGGCGGCAGCGCGCTGTTGGCCGACCACGACCCCCTGGCGCATGCCCGGCAAGGCGCCGGCGCCGCCGCCGAAGGCCGGCTGACCGCACCCATGCCGGGCAAGGTGGTCAGCTTTCTGGCCCAGGCCGGCGACACCGTGCAGCGCGGTCAGGCGCTGGCGGTGATGGAGGCGATGAAGATGGAGCACACCATCACCGCGCCGCGCGACGGCGTGGTGGAAGAGCTGCTCTATGCAGTCGGCGACCAGGTGGCCGAGGGCGGTGAACTCTTGCGCCTGGCCAAGGCTTGAAGGTGCGCAGCCGGGGAAGGCGGTCGCCGAGCACGCAGATCCTGAGCAGGCAAATGCCGAGAAGGCAGAAACCGAGAAGGCGCGCTTACTTGCCCAGGCGGCCGAACCAGCTGCGCGAGGCTTTGGCTGGTGCCTTCGACTTCCTCAGCATCTCCGGGGCATCCAGCGTGCTGGCCGGGCTGCCGGTGCTGTGGCCGAACAGCGAGTTCAGGAACCGCGAAGGGCTGAAACCCGAAGGCTGACCAGCGCGGGCGTCGTGGTCGGCGGACACCCCCCGCAACGCCTGGCGGAACTTGGTCGCCAGTTCGGCCAGTTCGCTGCCGGGCAGGGCTTCACACACCAGCAGCACGTCGCGTGCGTACAGCGGCTCTGCAAGCATGCGCTCAGGGTCGATGCCCTGGCCCATCTCGCGCACCAGCAGCGTATTGATACGGCTGGAAATCTTCAGACAACGTCGCGTATTCATGATTTGCATCACAGTTTGCGCTCGAGGGCCCTGCCACGCCATCCCCAGTTGGGCCGAGACGAGGGGGACAGAGACGGGAGGGATAGAGACGAGAGGGAGAGAGCCGGAGCGGGAAAAGGGTGGCGCGGTAAGCTCATATGCACTAAAGCAGCAAAGCGGCGATGAAAAGCTCATGACACCCTCAGAAGTCACCTTGGTCGAGGTCGGGCCGCGGGACGGCCTGCAGAACGAGGCCGCGCCCGTCAGCACGGCGCAGAAGATCGAACTGGTGCAGCGCCTGCAGGCAGCGGGCTGCCACGAGATCGAGGTCACCAGTTTCGTCAGCCCCAAATGGGTGCCGCAGATGGCCGACAACATCGCGGTCATGGCCGGTATCCAGCGCCTGCCGGGCGTGCGCTACTCGGTCCTCACGCCGAACATGAAGGGCCTGCAAGCCGCGCTGCCGACACGCCCGCACGAGGTGGTGGTGTTCGGTGCCGCCACAGAAGCATTCAGTCAAAGGAACATCAACTGCAGCATCGAGGAAAGCATCGAGCGCTTCCGCCCCGTGGTGGCCGCTGCGCACGAGGCGGGGCTGAAGGTGCGCGCGGCCATCTCCTGCGCCCTGGGCTGCCCCTACCAGGGCGAGGTGTCGCCCGACGAGGTGGAGCGTGTGGTGCGGCTGATGAAGGGCATCGGCGTTGACCATTGCGGCGTGGCCGACACCATCGGCACCGGCACGCCGCGCCGCGTGCAGGCGGTGCTCGAGCGGGCCCTCAAACACTATCCGCTCGCCGAGGTGAGCGGGCACTTCCACGACACCTACGGCCAGGCCTTGGCCAACATCCTGGCCAGCCTGGAGATGGGCATTCACGTCTTCGACACCAGCATTGCGGGCCTCGGCGGCTGCCCGTATGCCAAGGGCGCCACCGGCAACGTCGCCACCGAAGACGTTGTGTTCATGCTGCAGGGCATGGGCATCCGCACCGGGCACGACCTGAACGCGCTGGTCGACGCCGGCGCCTACATCAGCAGCGTGCTCGGCCGTCCATCGGCCTCACGCGCAGGCCGGGCGCTGCTGACCCGGCGCGACAGAGAGACAGCCGCCGCATGAACGAGTTTCCCGAAGGTTTTCAGCGTGTCAGCACGGCCCTGGCCGAACGCGGCCACCCGCATGCGCCGCGCTGGCTGGAAGTGGCGGCACGCACCTCGCAAGAAGCCGCCGATGCCTTAGGCGTGAGCCTGGGGCAGATTGCCAAGAGCGTGATCTTTCGCCGCAAGAGCGACGATGCGGCGGTGCTCGTGGTGACCTCGGGCGACAAGCGCGTGGACGAAAAGCGCGTGGCAGCGCACACCGGCGCGCTGGGCCGCGCCGATGCCGATTTCGTCAAGGCCCGCACCGGCTTTTCCATCGGCGGCGTGGCGCCGTTGGCGCACCTGCAGCCGGCGCTGACGCTGATCGACCGCGAGCTTTTCCGGTTCAGCGAAATCTGGGCGGCCGCCGGCCACCCCAACGGCGTTTTCCTTCTCTCGCCCGACGACCTGCAGCGCCTGACCGGCGCGCCGGTGGCGGATGTGGTGCAGGCATGAACGACACCCCCCGCGGCCCGGCCGAATCGCCCTGCATCAACATCTGCCAGATGGATGCCGACACCGGCTGGTGCGCCGGCTGCCTGCGCACACTGGAAGAGATCGGCCGCTGGTCGTCTCTCGACGAGGTGCGCCGCCAGGAAGTGCTGGCTCGGCTGCCACTGCGCCGCACGCAGTGGCTCAGCGAAGGGCGCGAACTTCCCGCGCCGCCGTAGTCAACCAGCCGCAGCCCTGCGCCATGAAGCACATCGTCTTCCACTTCGACGTGATCTCGCCTTTCGCCTGGCTCGCCTTCATGCGCCTGCCGCAGGTGCTGCAAGGCATCAGCCACGAGGTGGAATACCGCCCGCTGCTGCTGGCAGGCCTGCTGGCGCATTTCGGGCAGAAGGGGCCGGCCGAGGTCGAGCCTAAACGGGCGTGGACCTTCCGCCAGGTGCACTGGTTGGCGGCTCAGCACGGCATTGCGTTGGAAACGCCGGCTGTGCATCCCTTCAACCCGCTGGCGCTGCAACGCCTGGCCCTGGCCTGCGGGCCCAACCGGCGCGTGGTGGAGGCGCTCTTCCGCCATGTCTGGATGGGGGGTGCGGATGCCAACGAGCCGACCCGTCTGCGGGCACTGACCGAACAACTGGCGCCGGCGCGAGACCCGGCCGGCGACGAGGTGAAGGCCGAACTGCGCCGCAACACCGAAGCCGCGGCGCAAGCCGGTGTCTTCGGCGTGCCCATGCTGGAACACGAAGGCCGCCTGTTCTGGGGTCTGGACGGCCTGCCGATGCTGCGCGACGCACTCGCCGGCGGCGCCTGGTTCGACGGCCCGGGCTGGGCTGCGGCAGGTGCGCCGCGGCCTGGCATCGCAAGGCGTCAGTCATGATCTGAATCACGTGATTTGAGGGCCCCGCCGGCCGGACCGCAGCATGGGCTTTTCCCGTTGCAGGAGACGAACATGCCCCCAGCCGACCCGAACCCCGTCTACCCGGCCAACCTCACGGTGGCCGTCGGCGCCAACCAGAGCATCGCCATCGGCGGCGACAGCAGCACCACCGTGCAGCGCAATGTCAGCAGCACCGTGCAGGCCAACCAGGTCATGACCGTGGCCAAGGACCTCACCGTGACGGTGTGCAAGAACGTGGTGCTGCAGGCCGGCGACAGCATCAACATCGTTTTCGACGGGGCCAGCCTGACGCTGAAGAAGGACGGCACCATCGTCGTCAAGGGCAAGGACATCACGATCGATGCCGGAGGCAAGATCAACGCCAGATGCAGCAGCGACTGGGTCGTCAAGGGCAGCAAGATCCTCAACAACTGAGCCGTTGGTATTAAGCAAAAAAGCAAGGGCCCCGCCGCAGTGGAGCCCCTTGGTAGCCCGGGTGCCGCGAAGAAACGTGCCTGGCTTCAGACCTGAGGCGAGCGCGCCGCGGCGATTCCGGGGGTGCTTGCAGCCGTGCTGGCCAGCAGCGTGCCGTGCTGCGCCAGCAGGCTGTTGGTGGCGGATTCTCCAGCCAGCAGGTCGATGCTGCCGAGCGTGAAAATCGTCATCACTGCAGCCATGCCGAGCGAGGCAACACGGTGCGTGATTTCGCGGCGGGAAACGGGGGTGTTCTGCGTGTTCTGCGTATTCATGTTCGGGCTCCTTCGGGTGGGGTTCGGTGATGCGATGGAGTGAACTCTAGGCAGCACTGCAGCGCCGCGCGACGAACTTGCGACGGATCGTCGGTGCGGCCCGCCGAGACGCAGCCTTTGCCGATGGAGGGTGGCGGCGCCAGGCAGCTTCAGCGTGCCAGCCAGGCTGCGCGCAGGGCGGCCTCACGCTCGCGCGACAGGCCCACAGGCGGGCGCGGCGGCGTGGCCGACGGCGGCGTGGGCTGATCGCCCTGCCGCGCCGCCCAGGCCGCG
>Ga0209591_10002871_pt1 | contig 20345 bp, 20 predicted proteins | sample MAT01_FD_187207 | JGI IMG/M metagenome (GOLD analysis project Ga0209591, IMG submission 187207) | Freshwater microbial communities from Lake Fryxell liftoff mats and glacier meltwater in Antarctica - MAT-01 (SPAdes) (version 2) | ecosystem: Environmental > Aquatic > Freshwater > Ice > Liftoff... | reverse complement strand
TTGTGAGGCCAGCAGCCCCGACAGCAGGCGCATCGTCGTCCCGGAATTGCCGCAGTCCACCTCAGTGGTCGCGGCGGTGAATCCCTGGGGTCGTCCCTCGATGCGCACGGTGAGCCCGTCGGCGCCCGCGAATCTCGTGACCACGACACCCAGGGCCTCGAGGCAGCTCAGGGTCGACAGGCAATCAGCCCCGGTCGAGTAGCGCTCGATGTGGGTGACGCCGTCGGCCAGGGCCGACATCAAGGCGTAGCGGTGGGAGATCGACTTGTCGGGGGGCACCCGCACGGCGCCGCGCAGGGTCCGCGCGGGCCGCACCAGGGTCGCGCGGGAGACGGTCATAGGCCACCACTATAGCGACCGCGGGCCCGATGCGGCAATGCGCAGGCGCCCCGCGTATACTATCGACAATGACCAGGGCGGCGGGGCCCGGCTCGGAGCCGCATGACACTCACCAGCCATACGGTCCGGTTGGACATCAGCAGCGACTTCGACATGCTCGACTTCGTGGAGGTCGTCAGCAGCCACATGTCGCGCATGGTGGGATTCGACGACGACACCCTGCACTGGATCAGCATTGCGGTGCGCGAGTCGGTGGCCAATGCCATGAAGCATGGCAACAAGGGCGCCCTGTCGAAGCGCGTGCGCGTCGAGTTCACCACCGCCCCGGCCGACCATCCATCCGAACTCGCCATCGTGGTGCAGGATCAGGGTGAGGGCTTCGACCCCGAAGAGGTCGCCGACCCGTTGGCACCCGAGAACCTGCTGAAGTCGAGTGGGCGCGGCATCTTCCTGATTCGCAGCTTCATGGACGACGTGTCGCACCGCCGCATCCCCGAAGGCGGGATGGAGATCCGCATGGTGAAGCGGATGGCCAGTGCCGACGGCGCCGAGCCGTGACGGCGCCCGACCCCCGGTATCTCGCGACGGCCATCGAGGTCGTCACCCACGCCGGCGCCATCCAGCGGGCCAGGTTCGGCACGACCATGCGGGTCGACAAGAAGGGCACGATCGACCTGGTCACCGAAGTGGATCTCGAGGTGGAACGCGCGGCCCGCGCGCTCATCGGCGCGCGCTTCCCCGATCACGACATTCTGGCGGAGGAGTTGGGCGGCGGCACGCTTGGCCGGTCGCACCGGTGGGTGTTCGATCCGCTCGACGGCACCACCAACTTCGCGCACGGCGTGCCGATCTTCTGCTCGTCACTGGCCCTCGAGATCGACGGCGAGGCCGTGGTGGGGGCGGTGTTCGATCCGAACCGTCACGAACTCTTCACCACCGAGCGCGGCGTGGGCGCGTGGCTGAACGGCGCGCCGCTGCGCACCTCGACCACGGCCAAACTGATCGATGCGCTGCTCGTCACGGGCTTCCCCTACGACGTGCACAATACCCTCGACGAGGTGATTGGCCTCTTTGCCGCGTTCGTGTCCGAGGCCCGCGCGATTCGTCGCCTGGGCTCGGCCGCGCTGGATCTGTGCTGGGTGGCTGCCGGACGCATGGACGGCTTCTGGGAAGAGCGCCTGAAGCCGTGGGACACGCGCGCCGGCGCGTTGCTCGTACAGGAAGCAGGCGGCCGGGTCACGGCCCTCGACGGCAGCCCGTGGGACCCGGCCGCAGGCGACACCCTGGCGTCGAACGGCCCGCTCCACGGCGCCCTGCAGCGGGTCGCGCGCGACTTCCGCGATCGTCGCCGAAACGGGACGGCCTGACCTCGCGGCGGCGCACGCCGCCCCACGCCGCCACTGGCTGCGATCGTTTTCAGCCCTGAAACCGCCCGATCTCGCGTTGGCATCGCGCGTGCTATGGCCCGAGGTACGCGTTCGACGCGCCGCGGGACTGCACCCGCGCGACATCAAGGGAGAGGGCGATGCGAGTTCTACGCCACGCACTGTTCGTGTTCGGATGCCTGTTTGCGATCGCGCCGCCTGCGGCGCTCGCGCAGCAGTCACTCACTCTGTCGTTCGGTGGCTTCGTCGTGGCCGGCGAGGATGCCCGCGTCGAGGGCGACGTGCTGGTAGCCAACCGCGACATCCTGAGCTTCGACATCGATGACTTCACGGGTGGCTCGATCGGCATCGAGTGGCTGCTGCCGGTCGGCGAATTCTTCGAGGCCGGGCTCGGCGCGGGCTTCACGAGCCGCACCGTGCCTTCGGTCTATGGGGACCTCGTCAACCGCAACGGCGACGAGATCGAGCAGGACCTGAAGCTGCGCGTGGCGCCGTTCACCGCCACGGTGCGGGTGCTGCCGTTCGGCCGGTCGCGAGCCGTGCAGCCCTACCTGGGCGGCGGCATCGGGCTCTTCAGCTACCGCTACAGCGAGGTGGGCGAGTTCGTGGACTTCACCGACCGGAGCGTGTTCCGCGACCAGTTCGTGGCCACGGGCAGCGAGGTCGGGCCGGTGGCCCTGGCGGGCGTGCGCTTCCCCCTCGGCGACGCGTGGTCGCTCGGCGCGGAAGTCCGCTATCAGAAAGCGTCGGCCGACCTGTCCGAGGACTTCCTCGGCACGAAGCTCGACCTCAGCGGCTTTCACTATCTGGCCACGGTGCGCGTCAAGTTCTAGACGGACCAGGCGGGCGGCACACGCGACTGGCGACCGGATCCGCGACGGCGCGGTATACTTTCCCGGATCTGGCCGCCAGCGCCCATGACTCCAGACCTGTCCATCGTCATTCCCATCCGCAACGAGTCGCCCAACATCCGTCCTCTATACGACGAGGTGATGGCTACCCTCGCCGCAAGCGGACGTAGCTTCGAAGTGATCGCGATCGACGACGGGTCGACCGATGACTCGTTTGCGCAGCTGGCCGCCTTGCAGGCCGCCGACCCGCGCCTGCGCGTCATCCGCTTCCGCCGTAACTTCGGCCAGACCGCGGCCTTCGCCGCAGGCTTCGCGCACGCCCGCGGCCGCCTGGTCGTCACCTCCGACGGCGACCTGCAGAACGACCCGCGCGACATCGAGAGCATGGTGCAGCTCTCGGATCGCGACGACCTCGACATCGTGTGCGGCTGGCGCAAGGACCGCAAGGACACCTTCGTCACGCGGCGCATTCCGTCGATGGCGGCCAACTGGATCATCTCGAAGGCCACCGGCGTGGCCCTGCACGACTACGGCTGCTCGCTCAAGGTGTTCCGGGCCGAGGTGGTCAAGTCGCTGCGCCTCTACGGCGAGATGCACCGGTTCCTGCCGGCCATTGCCAGCGAGCAGGGCGTGCGCATCGCGGAGGTGGTCGTGAACCATCGCGCGCGCCACGCCGGCACCACCAAGTACGGCCTGTCGCGCACCATCCGCGTGATTCTCGATCTGGTCACCGTGAAGTTCCTGCTGAGCTATTCGACGCGACCGCTGCAGATCTTCGGCCTGCTGGGCATGGTGAGCGGCGGGCTCGGCGCCCTCATCACCGCCTATCTCGGCTGGGTGCGGCTCGTGCAGCATCAGCCGATTGCCGATCGCCCATTGCTGTTGCTCGGTGTGCTCCTGGCCTTCACTGGCGTGCAGTTCCTCACCTTCGGCCTGCTGGCCGAGCTGATGGCGCGCACCTACTACGAGTCGCAGGGCAAACCCACCTACGTGATCCGCGAGGTGCGCGAGAACCGCCAGGCCGAGGCCGAACCCGCGGCGGTGCGCTGATGGCGTCGAGCGACCGGCCGCACGATCCGCGCATCACGGTCATCCAGCAGGAACTCTTCGACGAGTCGAAGTCGAGGGTCGCGAAGTACCAGGATCTGGTGGTCGGCCGCTCCGGCCTGGGCGCCCTCGTCGCCTACGAGCTGGTCATGCTGTGCGCCTCGTGGCTGCCGGGTGCACTCGGTCTGTTCCTGCGCGGCAAGCTCTATCCGCTGCTCCTCGGCCGGGTCGGCCGGAACGTGGTGTTCGGCGCCAATGTCACGCTGCGCCATCCTCACAAGATTGCGATTGGCGACAACGTCGTCGTCGACGACCAGTGCTGTCTCGACGCGAAGGGCACCGACAATCGCGGCATCACGATTGGCAACGGCGTGTTCATCGGCCGCAACACCATCCTGAGCTGCAAGAACGGCGACATCGTGCTCGACGACCGCGTCAACCTCGGCTTCAACTGCGAGATCTTCTCGGCCTCGACCGTGCATGTCGGGTCCGACGTGCTGATGGCGGCCTACACCTATCTCGTGGGCGGCGATCACCTCTACGACCGCGTCGACATCCCGGTGCTGCAGCAGGGCCGCACGGCGCGCGGCATCGACGTCGGCAGCGGCGTGTGGCTCGGCGCGCACGTGGTCGTGACCGATGGATCGTGCGTGGGCCGTGACGCCATCATCGGCGCCGGCGCGGTCGTGGTCGGCGACATCCCGGAGTTCGCCATTGCCGTCGGCACCCCCGCGAAGGTGCTGCGCGATCGCCGCGCCCCCGCGCCCCGAGCCCCGCGTCCCGAGCCCCGCTGATCATGTGTGGAATCGTCGCGATCATCGAGGGTGACCCGACCCGCCTGGCGCCTGAGCGCGACCTGCAGGCGATGGTCGAGACGCTCGTGCATCGGGGCCCCGACGACGAGGGCCGCCGGCACCTGCCCGGCGCGGCCCTGGGCATGCGCCGGCTGGCGATCGTGGACGTGGCCACGGGGCAACAGCCGATCGCCAACGAGACCGGCGACGTGCACATCGTCGCCAACGGCGAGATCTACAACTTCCTCGAGCTGCGGCAGGAACTCGAGGCCAAGGGCCACCGGTTCCGCACGCGGTCCTCCGACATCGAGTCGCTGCTGCACGCCTACGAGGAATGGGGCGAGGGCTTTCTCACGCGTGCCCGTGGCATGTTCGCGGTCGTGATCTGGGACGCCCGCACCCAGACGCTGCTGGCGGCGCGCGACCGCGCCGGTGAGAAACCGCTCTTTTACACGCTGACCGAGCGCGGCCTGCTGCTGGCCTCCGAGGTGAAAGCGCTGCTGGCGCGTCCCGAGGTGTCGCGCGTGCTCGACCTCGAGGCCGTCGATCAGTTCCTCACCTACGAATACGTGATCGCGCCGCGCACGATGCTGAAGGGCATCGCCAAGGTGCCGGCCGGATCGTGGCTCCGCTACCGCGACGGCACGGTGACCGTGCAGCGCTACTGGGATCCGGCGGCCATCGCCGTGCGCGAGTGGCGTGACGACGACGCGGCCGAGGCGCTGCGCGAGGCGCTGCAGCGGGCGGTCACGAGTCAGCTCATGTCGGAGGTGCCGCTCGGCGCGTTCCTGTCGGGCGGCATCGACTCGAGCAGCATCGTGGCGCTCATGAGCCAGGGCGCCAGTCAACCGGTGCGCACCTTCAGCATGGGCTTCGAGGATGGTTCGTACAACGAGCTGCCCTACGCGCGCGAGGTGGCCGAGCTCTTCGGCACGCGCCACACCGAACGCCTGGTCACGCCGAATATCGGTGAGCTGTTCGATCAGCTCATTCCGCACTTCGACGAGCCCTTCGCCGACGTGTCGCTGTTTCCCACCTATCAGGTCTCGCGGCTGGCGCGCGAGCAGGTCACGGTGGCCCTCTCGGGCGATGGCGGGGACGAGCTCTTCGGCGGCTACGACACCTACGAGGCACAGGCCCTGGCGGCAAGATTTCAGAGCGTCGGCGCGCCGCTCGTGCCGGCCTTGGCGGCGGTGGGCGCGGCGCTGCCGCCGACCGGCGCGAAAAAGGGCGTGGTCAACAAGTTCAAGCGCTTCATCGACGGCGTGGCGACGGCGCCCGCTGACCTCGGCCACTACCGCTGGATGGTGCACCTTGGTGCCCGGCAACGAGCCCGCCTCTACACGCCGGCGTTGCAGTCGGCCCTGGCCAGCAGCGACCCGTACGCGCCCGTGCGCGAGGTGCTGGCGCGCGGGCGGGTCGGCGACGTGCTCAACCGGCAGCTCTTCGCCGACCTCACGCTCTACCTGGCCGACGACATCCTGGTGAAGGTCGATCGCATGGCGATGGCCACCTCGCTCGAAACGCGCGCGCCCTTCCTCGACGTGGACGTGATGGAGCTGGCATTCTCGATGCCCGGCCACCTCAAGATTCGCCATGGCTCGCGCAAGCACGTACTGAAGCAGGCGATGCGCGGTGTGCTGCCCGCTCGCATCCTTCATCGCAAGAAGGAAGGCTTCAGTATTCCGCTGAAGAACTGGCTGCGCCGCGACCTTCAGCCGCTGATGCGAGACCTGCTCTCGCCCGCGCGGATGGCGCGCCGCGGCCTGTTCGAGCCAGTCGAGGTGACCCGGCTCGTCGAGGCGCACGTCGCCGGACGCGAGAACCATGCGCACACGCTCTTCCCGTTGATGGTGTTCGAGCGGTGGGCTGACGCGCATCTGCGCTAGGGCAGGACCTCAGGTGGCCGGATACCCCGCCCGCACGGCGGTGATCTCGGCGTCGATACGCGCCGCCGTCCACCCCAACTCGACCGCCAACACGCGTGCCGCGTTCCCTACGGCGACATTTCCAGGATAGCCGGCCGTGCCGGCTTCAGTGCGGCGCAGGAGCGCATCCGCCAGCGTGCGGGCGGATTCGACACGCACGGCGTGGAGCAGTTCGGCCCGAGTCACCGCACAGGTCGCGTCCATCGGCGTCGCCAGGTCCGGGGCCGCGGCGATAAGTGCCGTCACCTCGGTGTGATGCGTGCCGTAGGTGCGCGCGAGACGCTCGCGGAGGTCGGCCGTCGTGCCCGGAAGCTCCGCGCGGCGTGCGGCGTCGACATGCGCACGCACAGTGGAGAAGCCGGCGCTCGTCATGCGGCCCGCCGCCGTGGCGCCCTTGGTAGCCGGCCGGCCGGCGGCCGCACACACGGCATCGACGGCCGCCGAGGCCGTGTGACGCGCGGTCGTGTAGCGCACGCTGAAGATCGAGAACACGCCGGGGTGCCCGTCGCGCGCGTGGTCCACGACAGCGCTCTCCTTGAGCAGCGCCACGGGCCCGCCGACGGCCGAGACCATCGGCAGCAGGCCGCGGTGCACGAGACGCACGTGGCGTGACTCGAACGTCACGCGCGGAAACGCGACACGCGCATCGGCGAGCAGCTGCTCGACCTGCGTCGGCGTGCCGTGCGGCGCATCGGCATCGCCGTCGTGGGAGTCGTGACGTGTGCCCAGGATCGACACGTCGCGCCACGGCACGACGAAGAGGAAGCGGCCGTCGACCACGCCGCCGCAGGCGTGCGCCTCGGTGACCCGGGGCACCACCAGGTTCATCGCCCGCGAGAGACGGGGTGCGGGCGCGGCTCCGGCGCCGTTCGTGAGGCGCGCGAGCAGGCCGCCGGCCCACGGACCGGCCGCGTTCAGCACGGCGCGCGTGCGCACATCGAAGGGCGATCCCGTGAGGACGTCGCGCACGGCCAGCGCGTGCAGAGCGGCGCCCTCGCGCCGCACCTCGACCGCCTCCACGTAGTTGGCGACGACCGCGCCGGCCTCGTGGGCGGAGCGCGCAGCCGAAACGGTGATGCGTTCAGGCTGCCGCATCTGGTAGTCGAACCATACCGCGCCGCCCGTGACGCCGTGGCCAGCGATCAGCGGATTGAGCCGCAGGCACTCGGCCCGATCGACCACGCGGCCGCGCGGCAGGTGCAGCTCTGGATCGACGAGGCCGTCGTTGCGGTCGTGGGCCACCGCGTCGGTGATGGCCAGCGCCGCGCGCAGCGCGACGCGGTTGCGCGTGGGATGCCAGGAGGTGGGCACGCAGAAGGGCAGCCGTTCCACGAGATGCGGGGCCATCTGCGCCATGGCCCGGCGCTCGCGGATGAATACGCGCATCTGCGGAAGGTTGAGCGACTGGAGCGAGCGCAGACCGCCGTGCAGCGTCTTCAGGCTGTTGAACGACGTGCCGCCACCGAAATCGCCGCGATCGATGAGGGCCACCACGAGCCCGCGGCGCGTGGCCTCCCAGGCCGCCAGCGCGCCGTAGATGCCCGCGCCGATGACGACCAGGTCGAAGGGGGTGTCCGCCAGACCGCGGAGGTCACGCTGCATCAGTCGCTCGTGGCATTGTACGATAGGGGGCTGTGACGACCGACGCGATCCGCCGCTACTGGAACGAACGCATCCACGACCTCGAGATGACCACCCATCCCGCGGGCACGCGGGAGTTCTTCGCCGACCTCGATGACTACCGCTTCGACAAGCTCCGGTACCTGCCAGAACTCGTCGACTTCGGCGGTTTCCGCGGTCAGCGCCTGCTCGAAGTGGGCTGCGGCATCGGCACCGACCTGGCACGCTTTGCCGGCGGCGGGGCAGTCGTCACGGGGGTGGATCTGTCGCAGACCGCCATCGATCTGGCGGCGAAGAACCTCGCGGGGCTCGGCCTCACCGGCGACCTGCGCGTGGGCGACGGCGAGGCGCTGCCGTTCGCCGACGAGTCGTTCGACGTGGTCTACGGCCACGGCGTGCTGCAGTATGCCGCCCGACCAGAGCGCGTCATTGCCGAGCTGCACCGCGTGCTGGTGCCGGGCGGCCTGGGCATATTCATGGTCTACAACCGAATTTCGTGGCTGAACGCGCTCTCCAAGGTGATGAAGGTGCCACTCGAGCACGAGGACGCGCCGGTGCTCGTGAAGTACTCGATCGGCGAGTTCCGCACCCTGCTGGGACCGTTTGCCGAGACCCGGATCGTGCCCGAGCGGTTCCCGGTGAAATCGCGGCTGCACGGCGGCTGGAAGGGCCTGGCCTTCAATGGACTGTTCGTCGGCACCTTCAACGCGCTGCCCCGGGCCTTGGTGCGACCGCTTGGCTGGCACCTGATGGCATTCTGTCGGAAGCGTGCTTGACCTGGCGGCGTTCGGGCCTGGAAGTGGAGCCCGATTAACTCGCTGGAGAATTTTGCCGCCAGCCGAACGGCGGTTGTGCTACCGCTGAGCCCCGCCGCCTTGCGCGTCGGGTTGCTTCAGAGGTAGCTATGCGACTCATCCTCATGCTCGTAGGCGTCGCGTTGATGATGGTGGTGACCCTGGCGGCCGGGCGACTCGGGTCGGCGACCGAACAGGCGATGCGCGAAGTTCTACGAGCCGAACTGCTGATGATCGCCGGCTCGAGGCCCGGCGGGCATTGCTCGATGCCCGCCGAGTGGTCGCCGAAACGGCTTCGGTCGACAGCGCGTCGCTCGACGGGCGGCGTACGGCCGCCAGCGTGATCGCGCTGGACGAAGCCGCTACGACCGGAGCAGGTAGCCGCCGGGGTTGAAGGTCAGAAAGAACTTGTCCATGGCGGAGTCGTGCGCGAACTGCGGGTTCGTGCCCAGGAAGTCCTGCAGCGCCTCCATGGGCCCGGGGCCGTACTCGGGGTCCACGGGGTGGCCGTTCAGATTCGTGTCTTCCACCACAAGGTAACTGCCCCTGGTGACCAGCCCGTGGTAGGCGTCGAGTTCGGCTCGGACGTGATCACGGCTATGGTCGGAATCCAGCAGCACGAGGACCGTCTCGGCGCGGCCTACCAGGTCGTGCACCTGTGCCACGATCTCCGGCGCCACTGACGACCCGGTCAGATACGTGATGCGGGCATGCTCGGGCCGGTTCGGCCGGTGCTCGACGTCGATGGTGATGACACGGCCAGTGCCGACGATGTCCATCATATGGGCCAGGAAATGGGCGCTGGCGCCGAAGGCCGTGCCCGTTTCGACGATGACGTCCGGGCGCAGCCGATGGATCATCTCCTGATACAGCCAGAGATCGAGTGGGCACTTCAGGATCGGCTGGCCCATCCAGGACGTGTTCCGCCACGTCATGTTGAACGCCCGGGCGTCGAAGTAGAGCTGGTGGAACGCGTTGACAAGGGCGAGTTCGTTCTCCTTGTCAGCGGAGATGCGCCGGTAGATGACGCCGCGGATGGTCTTGATCTCGTGGCCGAGCGAGTGCCGGAGCGACGCAAGGAATCCCATAGTAGTCGAAACTCAGAGGCGGGCGCCGGTGCCCGAAGCGCCGCCGCGCACGTACATCCATGCGCCCGGTGCATTGCCGACGATGCCGGCCCCAACGAACAACGTGGACAGAAGGAACGCCCGCGTCGGGTCGACGCCGAGCGGGCCCAGCGTCCAGATCATCGCGCCCTGGGGCAGCCCGAATCCGCCCATTGACAGCGGCAGCAGGATGATCAGAATGTTGAGCGGCATGAAGACCCAATAGTAGCTCAGCGGGAGTGTGAGACCGAGTCCGTGGCCGATGACCCAGGCCAGGAGGATTCGAACGGCCTGCACTGTGAACGACAGCCCCATGACGCGGGCGAGCAGCTGGCCGTGGTTGCGATATGCGGCGACGGCACTGGCCAGGCGCATCACGACCCGGCCCGGACGCGTGCCGAGCGCCACGGCGGGCATCAGCCGCGCAGCCAGGCGATCGGCCCAGAACCCAAGGGCGCCGCCCGCCGCCAGCACGGCGGTCGCGGCGAGCACGAGGTCGCGGACCTCACGCGGCACCGCGCCGACCGACATCGCGAGTCCGGCGCAGCCCGAGACGGCCACCGCCAGCAGTCCCATCCACCGGTCCACGACGACGCTCGCAAGGGCTGGCCCGGAGTTGCCCGTGTGGCGTCCCAGGGCATACGCACGGGCGGCGTCGCCACCCACGCCCGCCGGCAGGAAGCTGCCGACGAACGCGCTGACGAAGAAGACGCGCGTCAGTTCAGCATCGCTGAGGCTGGTCCACGGACGAACCAGCAGCCGCCAGCGCCGCAGCATCAGCATCCGGTCGGCGGCGATGAAGGCGACGGTCCCGGTGAGGGCCCAGCCGTCGAAGGACGTCACCGCGTGGAGAGCCGCGCGGCCATCTACTTGTCGCAGAACCCAGGCCAGAATCGCTGCCGTTATGAGGAGGCGCGCCAGGCGCCAGACCGCGTGCAGTGTCACCAGCTTCTTCCGGGGCCAGGAGCGACCACTGGGCGGTCGGCAAAACGCCGAGCCCAGCCTAGTGTATCCGCAAACCCGGCGACCGGCAGGGGCGGCCCGCCGGGCACCTTCATATGGTACAATTTCACGCTTATGGCACAGGTTTACGCAGCTAGGTACCTCGCCAAGGCAGCGCTCAGCGCTCCCCGGGACATGGTCAAGGCGGTGGTGGGCAAGTACACCGCGCTCCATCCCACCGTCTTCATCTTCCATTGCACCTTCGTGTGCGACGCCCGCTGCGAGATGTGCAGCAACTGGACGCGTGGCAACCGCAAGGAAGACATGTCGCTGGCCGAGATCGAGCGGGCCTTCAGCTCGCCGCTCTGGAGCCAGATCGAAAACGCGAGCCTGTCGGGCGGCGAGCCGACCACGCGTAACGACATGGTCGACATCTGCCGCCTGATGATCGACAAGTTCCCGAAACTGCGCAAGCTCACCATCAACACGACCGGGCTCACCCCCCAGCGCGCCATCCCGATGCTGACCAAGGTGGTCGAGATGTGTCACGAGCGCAACGTGATCTTCTCGACGCGCGTGTCGGTCGACGGCGTCGGCGACATGCACGGCGAGGTGCGCAACGTGCGCAAGGCGTTCGAGAAGGCCGGCAAGACCATCACGGCGATGCAGGAGCTGCAGAAGCAGTACCGCTTCAACTTCGGCATCTCCTCGACGATCTTCTCGAAGAACCTCGAAGACGCCGACAACATCCTGGCGTGGGCGAAGAAGGAAAAGCTCGACATCGTGTTCAACATGGTGCGGTTCACCGACGCCATGCTGGGCAACAGCGACCTCGAGCGCACTCTCAAGCCGATCGGCGCGGAAGAGCAGACCATGCGCCGGTTCTTCATGGACCGCGTGCGGCAGGATCCGCTGCTCGACGGGCAGAACTACATCTACATGCACTACGCCGACATGATCGCCAACGGCTACCACCGGCTGGCGCCGTGCCCGTTCCAGACGCAGGGCGTGATGCTCAACCCCAACGGCGACATGTTCTTCTGCGAGAACAGCGACGTCATGGGCAACGTCACGAAGGAAGACCCCTCGACCATCTACTTCCGGGAAGAGTCGCAGGCCCACCGCAAAGTCATCCGCGACGAGAAGTGCCCGAGCTGCCTGAGCCCGTGCCAGATGAACGTCGCGGCGATCAAACAGGTGGTGCCGTACGCAAAGTTCCTGGTGCGCGCGTCGATGGAAAAACGCCGGCCCTCGTCCGACGCACCGGTGGCGCCGCCACCTGCCGCCGCCGCCGCGCAGCCGACGCAGATCTGACGGGACGGCGCACCGCTGGCCGGCGCGAACATTATCTCTATTTAATTGATCCGGCCATGACTTCAGGCGCTTTAATAGCGTCATGAGCACGCGCGGCCGCGGCCGGCCCTTGAAGTTCGGCCGGCCGGGACAGTCGGTGACGCTGACTCTGCCGGGCGACGTCGTCGACTGGCTCCACACCCAGCACGAAGATCTGGCGTGGGCCATCGTCGGCCTGTTCGAGAGCCGTGGGGCTCACCCCCGGAAGGCGCGGTTGACGACGGCCGTAGCCGAACTCGTGCAGTTGCCCGGACGACGGGCACTGATTCTCGTACGGCCTGATCTGCTGCGTTCCGTGCCTGGCGTGTCGGTGGTGCCGTTGTCCGACGGCCGGGCGTTCATTGCACTCGAGGCGGGCGGCGGCGTGGCGGACCTGGAGTTGGCCCTGATCGATCGCTTGGATTCGCCCGGCGTGTCGGTGCTCGAGCGAGCGCAGCTCATCGAGTTCCGGCAGATCATCCGCGACTGGCGCAAGCAGGGACTCAAGTTCCAGCCTCGCTCGATTCTGGTCGTCGAACGGCAGTCGGTGGCGCAACCGGCGCGCCCGTTGGCGACGCTGGCGACCACCGGGTGAACGCGCGATGAGCGAGGCTGCCACGGGTCGTCTACGCGCCGCCGGGTTTGCGACGCTGCTGCTTGCCGCGGCGGTCGTCGCGGCGTTTGGCGGCACGCTCCTGTCCGTCGGCGCGCCGGCATCGGTCTTCCTCGCGACTGTCATCCAGCTGCTGTTCGTTGCCCTGGGCGTCGTCATCGTCCAGTAATTCACGGCCGACTACGTCTGGCGCTCTGGTGGCCGAGTTCGCCAAGAGCGACTTCCTGCCGAGGAATCCTTACTACATCGACGATCCGCTGCACTAATACTGGCTGCCGCACCTGCTCGATACGGTCTACCACCGCGTTCGACCGGGGGTCGATCTCGACGAACTGCCGCTGCCACGCTCTGGCGCGACGGCGCGCCGCTCGGCACCCTGCGGTTCCTCAACATCGACGCGATCTCGCACTGGAACTACAACGGGATGCCGATCGATGGCCTTCAGCGCATCCTCTGGTATCAGCCCCATCACGCGGTCGGGTATCTGCTGGGATTCCTTGGCGTCATGGCCGTGGCCCGCCGCACTCGCCCGCGCGACCCGGCGGTGTTCGCCGTGGCAGGCCTGTTGCTCGCGCTGAGCACGCTCGTGAGTTCGTTTGCTGGCCTCAGGTCATGGCCATCGCCGCCGTCTACGAGGCTCGGGAGCGCGCTGGTGATGGCGCTTCGCTACGTCGACCAATCGCCGGATGAGCTGAGCGTGGTCCGTCTGGGCCTGAACCCCCTGGCACCCGAGAACTTCTGGTTCGTAACCGCCATGAGCTTCGGCCCTGCCGTGATCATGGGTAGCCTCGGTGCGGCCGCGGCATGGCAGCGCCGTCTGCGTGATCTCCTCCCTTTTGCAACCGTGTTGCCCGTGGTGTGGTGGTTCTATTTCTACGTGGACATCCGTGACCATCAGGACGTCTACGTCGGCTGGCGTGTGGGGCACCTGACGTTCATGGCGCTCACCCCGTTCATCGGTGTGGCGTTTTTCTCGCCGTGCGCGAGTGGCGTGGCGCCGCGCGCGCGGCGGGCGCGACGCTTCTGGCAATCGCGGTGCTCCTGGGGCTTCCGACGACCATCGTCAATGCCTTCAACACGCAGGATGTCGTGCTCGATGTCCCTGAAGGCGGCTGGAAACACTCGGAGTTCATCTCGCGCAACGAGCAGGACGGGCTCCAGTGGCTGCGCGAGCACACCTCGTCCGACGCCGTCGTCCAGGTCGACACGCAGACACGGGCAGCGAACATGTGGGCGTTCATCCCGGCGTTCGCGGAACGGCGCATGGCGGTGGGACTTCCTCTGTTCGATGGTGCCACTCAAGAAGTATCAGGTCGGAGCGGGGCGCATCCACCGGCTCTATCACCCGGAGAGCGCGGCGACGGCCTACGAACTGGCCGTCCGATTCGGGATCGATTATCTGGTGGTCGGACCGCCGGAGCGTCTGGCACATCACGGCATCGAGGCGCGTTGGGGCACGACACCAGACCTGCTGCCGCTGGTCTTCCGCAACGACGCGCTGTCGATTTTCAGCGTGCGACCGTCGCGGGAGTAGCGCACGCCGCCTCTTCGAACGCTCAGGCCCCGGTCGCCGGCAGTGGCGGGCGCCGCAGCCACAGCGCGAGTCCGGGCAGGTTGCCCGCCAGCCCGGTCAGCACGATCAGCGTCGAGAGTGCGAAGGCCGCGGCGTCGGTGACGCCCACCGGCCGTAGCAGCCAGACGATGACGCCTTGGGACACGCCGAAGCCGCTGACCGAGATCGGCAGCAGCAGCACGAGCAGGCCGAGCGGCATCACCAGCAGGTAGTAGGCGAGGGAAACCGTGAGGCCGAGCACATAGGCCTGCACCACGAGGAGCACCTGCACGACGATCGACCACGCCGTCACCGAGGCGAGCGCCCAGCCATAGCCCGGCGTCCAAACCGCCAGTTCCGCGGCACCGAGAGCGGCGAGCGACAGCACGCCCAGCACGCGCTCGACCACCACCGACGCCAGCGCATCGCCTGAGCGGGCCGCGAGCCGCGCCAGGCGGTAGGCGCGCGTCGCGTCTCCGCCGACGCCGGCCGGCAGGAAGCTGCCCACGAATGAACTCGTCAGGAAGAGCCGGACCGCGACGGACGTGGCAATCGAGCTGTTCGGGGCGCGTAGCACCAGCACCCAGCGCCAGATCATCACGGTGCGAGCGACGGCGACGAGCGCGCGCACCAGGAACAGGTGCGGCCGGGAGGCGCGGGCGACGGCGCTGACCGCCATGTCGATCCGCGTGGAGAGCCACGCCAGGATGCCGGCGGTGATGGCCAGGCGCAGCCACCAGGAGCCGGTCAGGCGGCGCAGTACGGCTACTGGTCCCCGCGCGGTTTTCGGGCCACGAAGGTGAGCGTCTCGAAGAGGTTCTTGCGCACCTTGAACAAGAGCTCCGTCGTGCCGGTGTGACGCGACAACGCGTCCAGGCCGGGGATGTTCACGAGCAGCGCCGCGGCCGCCAGCGCATCGCGAGCCACGCCGGTGGCGAGGCCGATGCCTCGCTCCACATGTTCCACCTGGAAGCCGCCGTCGTTGAAGAGTTGCCGTACCCGCCGTTCGGTGGTCACGAAGTTGTGCGTGTAGTCCACGTCCCAGAAGAACGTGCGTTCCTTCAGGTAGTCTGGCACCACCACGAAGAACACGCCGCCCGGGCGCAGCGCGCGCAGCGCTTCGGCGGTGAAGTGCCGCGCCTGCTCGATGCCGTTCATGTGCTCGAGCACCTGATCGGCGTAGACCACGTCGACGCTGCCGTCGGGCACGGGAATGGGCGGCGCCCACGACTCGATCACCGTGAGCCCCTTGGCACGCAGTACCTCGATCAGGATCTTACTGGCTTCAATCGCGCTGTAGCGCCAGCCGGCGGCCACGGCCTGTTCGGCCAGCGTGCCGTGCCCGGGACCTACCTCCACCATGTCGCCAGGAGCCGGCCGGGAGCGGTGGAGCAGGGCGAGACGATGCTGCTCGATGCGGCTGCGTCGGCCGCTGCCGTAGCCGGTGAGCTTCTGTTCGGAGAACGACTTGTAGAAGGTGTCCTGCTGCTCGGCCACGTGCCCTCGCCGTGAATGTACAAAAAACAGGCGACAGCGGCGCCGCTGTCGCCCGGAGTTGGAGGCCGCCTTCTGCTGGTCTACTGCGGCAGCCGGGCCAGCGTGCTGGCGCGCGGCGGATAGACCTGCTGGATCGAAGGCAGCCGGCCGATGTAGCTCGGCGACCAGACCGGATTGCCGCCACCGATGCCGAGAACGAGATCCCAGGCGTCGCGCGTGTCGCAGCGGACAATCACGTCGTCGGACTGCGGACGGCCGGGGCCGCCGTTCTTGATGCACCAGCCGGCGTCGCCGCCGCGGGGGTTCCACTTGCCATGGCCGTAGTGAACGGCGGCCATCGCAGTTTCGAGGAACAGGTTCAACTGATCGCGATTCGAGCGGCCGCTGATGTCCCAGCGCGCCGCCTGGTAGATCGTGTAGAGGATGTCGTAGGTCTCGTTAAAGCCGATGTTGCGGGGCGGACCGACGTTGTCGCCCGTGCCGATGAGCACGCGCTGCGCGGTACGGAACGACCACACCTCAGACCACGGGCCAGGCTGGCCTTCGAGTTCCGCACGCACGCGCCACCGGTACTCCGTGTCATAGCCCAGGTCGGCTTCGGTCCCGAGCGACGTCTGACCGCTGGCGTCTTGGGACACGAGGAGTTCGTCGATCACGGCATTATTCACACCCAACACTTGCAGGCGGTACGACAGCGCCGCGCTCGCGAACCGGCCAACGGCATTGCGGAACACCACGGTTGGCCGCACCGAGTCGGCGCGCGCGGCGTTGGCGGGGCTAATCAGAGTGGGCGCGCTTACCTTGAGGGTCGAACCGTCGGGATTCGCCGCGCTCGTACCGCTGACGGCGCTTGGGGACACGGGGCTTTGCGGTGCCTGGGAACAGGCAACCAGAAACGCCAGCGTGGCCGCGGCGACACCCAGCCATGTGAATCGTCGAAACATCAGCAACTACTCCTCGCCGGCCTTGGTAGCTGGCGCTTCATGATATGCCGAACCGGCCGCCAAGAAGATAGCAAATTTCGGGCCGTGCTAACATGACGCCGCATGTGACGCTCGCCCTAACCCCAGGCGGGTACGACGGTTCTCGAGGCGCGTGGCGCCACTTTTTGGAGCAGTGACGAAGATGCGATTTCTAGCGGTAGTGGCGGTGGTGGGTGGCGTAGTGCTCGGGGCGCAGGGCGCAAGCGCGCAGACGGATGAGAGCCGGTTCATGCTGTCGCTGAACGGCGCCTTCGAGCCTGGCGACGAGGAATTCACCGACGACGGCCCCTTCACCCTCTACGACGAGACCGGCCGGCTCACGGTGTCGGGCCGGTCGTCGACGGGCGCGATCCTCGACATGGGCGTGGCCGCGCGCGTTGCCGGCCGGTTCACTCTGGGCGTGAGCGCCCACCGCGGTGCCAGCTCCGACGAGGCCACGGTGACTGGTCAGGCGCCGCACCCGCTCTTCTTCAACCGGCCACGCGCGTTCAGCGTCAGCGTGCCTGAAACCAAGCGAATCGAGCAGGCGTTGCACTTCAGTGCGGGCGTGCTGGTTCCGCTCGGAGAGAAGCTCGACGTGCACATCTACGGCGGCCCCACGCAATTTCGCTTCTCGCAGCAGGTCGTCGGCGAGGTACTGGTCCGAGAGGCGAACGCCTTGAACACGGCGGTGGACGTGACCCCCACCATCGTGGCCCGCAAGAAGAACGTGTGGGGCGGCCACCTCGCCGCCGACTTCTCGTATCCGCTCTTCCAGATCGGCAACGGCTCGTTCCGCCTGGGGGCCTTCGTGCGCTACGCGCAGGCGTCGTCGGAGTTCCAGGTCGTCAGCAACACCGTGTCGACCAAAGTCGGCGCTATCCAGTACGGCGGGGGCGTCCGCGTACGCTTCTAGCGCCAGTGCATCGTGGCGTCAGCCACCAATGATGAAGGGCCGGATTCCCCCTGGGAGTCCGGCCCTTCATGTCGTACGGAATGGCCCGCTAGGGCAGGGCCGAGCGGGGCGGCGCGTAGACGTTCTGTTCGCCTGGCAGCCGGCCGATGTAGTCGAGGTGGAACCGGTAGCCGTCGGCGCCCGCGCTGCCGATGAGGTCCCAGGCGTCGCGCGAGTTGCAGCGCACGATGACGTCGTCGGACTGGGGCCGGCCTGAGCCGCCGTCCTTGATGCACCAGTTCGCATCCGGCCCTCTCGGGTTGTAGCGCGCGTGGCCGTAGTGCACGACCGCCACCGCTCCAGCGAAGAACCGGTTGCGGCTGTCGCGCGACGAGCGTGAGCCCAGGTCGACGCCAGTGCCGTCGTGTACGGCACGGATGATCGACAGCGCCTCCGACTCGGAGATCGAGCGGGCCGCGCCGACGGGGACTCCGCCGCCCCCTCCGCCCCCGCCGCCCCCTCCGCCACCACCGCCCGTCGGGGCGTTGGGCGTGCGGAACGCCACCCATGCCGAGCGGCCGCTCTCGACCTCGCCGTTGGTGCCATACGCCCGCCAGTAGATGGTGGTGGCGTGGGGAGCGGCGCTGCCGGCCGCCATTGTGGTCGTGCCGGCCGATCCGGCACCGACGCTCAGCACCGTGGAGATGGCTCCGGGGTTGGGGGTCAGACTGAGCTCGATGCGATAGATGACCGGTCCGGCGGGCCCGGAGATGCGCCCGTTGCGCAGCACGAAGGCCGGCGTCAGAGTGTCGATCTGGCCGAGCGGTGAGACTGGCTGCGGTGTCTCGATCACGACCGGTTCGGTGATGGTGAAGCTGGCCGCCGTCGAGTAGGGCCCGGTGTTGGCTCCGTCGAGCGCGCGCGACCGCCAGTAGTAGGTGCCGCCGGCGCCCAGGGTCTGGGTGAGGCGGTAGGCGGTCCGGCCGTTCGGGCCAGGTTCGATGCGGTCGGCCTGATGCAGCACCTGGCTGAACGCGGTGTCGGCCGCCAACTGGAACTGCAGGATGAGCGGCCGCACGCCGCTCGTGCCTGCGTTCTCGATCAGGAAATCGAGCGGCTGTTGCGTGGACAGGAGCGCCTGGCCGACGAATGGCGCCAGCGCCTTCGGCGCGGTGATGGCCACGCCCGGAATCGGGCCCGCGATGTCGGGACTGAGCGGATTGGCGCTCTTGGTCTGCTGACAGGCCGCGGCCAGCAGGGCCAGCAGGCCGATTCCTACGGCTCGAACTGCGTACATAGTGACTCTCCCCAAAAAACGGCTATCGGCGGGAGCGCCGTGGATGGCCACCGTGGGAGGTCGGAGGCACACCCGAGCGGCAAGCTCCAGGTTCCTTCACTATCGGCGGGTGATGCACAGGACTTTACACGTGCCGCGGGCGCGGGAAGCGATGGGCAGGAATGGGAGAGGGTCAGTGCCGGCGCAACAGGAACAGCGCGCCACCGCCCAGCGAGAACAGCATCACGAGTGCCGTGCCGAGCAGGGACACGGCCACGCCCGCCTCGACGCCCAGGCCGAAGCGTACGAAGAAGACGCCGAAGACGGCTTCGCGCAGGCCAAAGCCGTTGATCGACACCGGCGCCATCTGCACGGCCATCGCCACCGGCACGAGCACGCCGGCCAGCAGCACGGACAGCGGGATCGACAGACTGCGCGCGGTCAGGGCGTAGAACACGACGATGACCAACTGCACGCCCACGGCGCCAGCCAGGGCCCCGACCAGGGACAAGGGCTGCGCGCGGAAGCGGCCGAGCGCCTCCTGCAGCAGAGCCAGCCGTTCGCTGACCCACGGCTGGTTCAGCGCTCGCGCCGGTCGGAGCAGGGCGTCGAGGAGCCGGGGCGCCACGAAGAGGGGGATGCACATCGCCAGGGCCGCCAGTGCGGCCAGCTCGAGCCAGCCGGCGCCGGGAGTATCCACGCCGAACGCTCGCGCGGTGGCGGCACCAACGGCGCCCACGGTCAGCAGCGCGAAGAGGCCGAGCACGCGGTCGACCAGCACGACGGTCGTGGCCAGTGTCTTCGATCCGGCAAGTTGTGAGGTGTCGGCGATGCGCACCACGTCGCCGCCGATGTTGCTCGGCAGGAAGTTGTTGAAGAAGAGCGCCACCCAGAACGACTCGGACAGGGTGCGCAGCGGCACCCGGATGTGCTGGGCGCCGAGCAGGAGACGCCAGCGCCAAACGCTGAGCGCCATCATCACGCCGTGGGCCGCGAGCGCCGCCACGAGCCACACCGGCTGCACCCGCCGTAGCATCTGCCACAGGGCGTTCAGACTGGTGTTGCGCAGCACGAACGCGATCAGGCCCAAACCGAGGGTGAGCTTGGCGCCGGTGAGGGCGATTCGGGGCAGGGACCGGCGGGGACCAGCTGAGGGATGCAACCCTTCGAACGTAGCATAAGTGGCGACAGGTCAGCAAGAAGCGGGGAATCGGATGGTATGATTGAGCCGTTCACCAGGTGCCCGTTTCGTCACTCATCACCCAGGCCGTGACCACGCCCGCCCGCCCCCTCAGAATCCTGATGCTCGCCCCCGAGCCGTTCTTCGAGCCGCGGGGCACGCCGTTCAGTGAGTTCCATCGCATCAAGGCGCTCGGTGAGCTGGGCCACCATGTGGATCTGGTGACGTATCA
>Ga0209591_10002869_pt1 | contig 20350 bp, 15 predicted proteins | sample MAT01_FD_187207 | JGI IMG/M metagenome (GOLD analysis project Ga0209591, IMG submission 187207) | Freshwater microbial communities from Lake Fryxell liftoff mats and glacier meltwater in Antarctica - MAT-01 (SPAdes) (version 2) | ecosystem: Environmental > Aquatic > Freshwater > Ice > Liftoff... | reverse complement strand
GCTATGGTTCCGGACGCGCCGTTGTTAGCTACACCAACGCCTGGCTCGACACCCGTGTAGGGAATGGAGACAGTGTAGGTATCGGTGGTGCCGGGGGTGAAGCTGTTGCAGGTGACCACCGCAGTTCCAAGAATGATGTCGCACGCGCTCAACTGGCAGGCCGTAATGACCTGGTTGGGGCCAATAGTGGTGAACACCGGGTCGTAGCCAATGTTGCAGGCACAGCCGGTCGCGTTGAAGTTGCTGATGCCATTCACGGCAAGTGGGCATCCATCCAGGCAATCCGGCGTTGCATCAAGGTCGCTGTCCGGGGCATTGTTGTTGGAAATACCTGGTGAGGCGCACCAGACTGCCCAATCCGCGCTATTGACATTGCTATCCGTGCCATTCGGAATGCGGGCTATCACCTTGTTCGCGGTCGTGTTATCATCTCCCGTGGCCAGACCAGTGCCTTCCGCAAAAGGCGCAATGGATGTTCCTTCGTAGCTGATCGCATCAACTACGGCATTTGATGGGTTGCGCAAGACCACGGCATCCACTGGACCGTTCTGGATGCGGTCGGTGCCGGTGACCACTTGATCAACATTTGGGACCGCTGCTGTCCCGACCACATAATAATCTCCCGCAACAAGGGTGACCGCAGAAAGGCTGGTGGTCGATTGTACAGCACCATTGGCGCCGTTCACGGCCACGATACTGTAGCCGGCAAGGTTAACGGGACCGGCTCCAGCATTGTAGAGTTCCACCCATTCGGCATTGTCCGTACCGACATTGTCGTAATCCACCTCATTGATGATGATCACCGGGAGAGGCTCGCAAACTGGGGCATTACCGACCGCTGAAAGAGAACCACAAGGAGCAGAAAGCGCTACGGAGTATCCATCCGACTCAGAAATGTTCGAGACCAGGATCGTCCCATTTGTCACCAGTGCAGGATCATCACCGCCAAGAATGCCGGAAGCACCCAGGTTGCTGACCGTGACGCCCACTTGGATACCTGTATATGGAATGGAGAGATCGTAGGTATCGACCCCGACCGTATTGGCATCGCAGAGCGTGCTGGGCGTCCCCAATGTGATCCCACAGGGTGGTGGCGCGCACACCGGTGAATTGCCCGAAAGACCCAAAGAAGAGCAAGGGCTGGAGAATGTCACGGAATAACCATCGCCTTCGGTTATGTTGTTGATAATGATGGTACCGCTGTTCTGGGTGGCAGGGTTACCTCCAGAAAGATCAAGAGTGCCGGATGCACCCGCATTGGTAACCGTGATCCCCGGTGTTAGACCGCTGAACGCGATGGTCAGGTCGTAGGTGTCGATACCGTTGGTGAGCGCATCACAACTCGTATTCACGGCACCTAATGTCGTAGCGCATCCTCCAGCCAGGTTCACGGTCCCGCCCACGGCAAGTCCTATGTTGTTCGGCGAAGCACTTGAGAAGAAACCCCAGCCACCTGTGGCAGTTACGCCGCTCGCGTAGTACCGGAACGTGACCGTTGTGGATGCAGGAACGTTCTGGAGGGCCGAAATGCCCGTCAGATCCACCTGTGGAAGTTGCACGGGTAAAGGGGCCGGTGTGAGAAGGGGCGATCCGATCAGGGTGAAATTCGTCCCATCCAAACTATAGGCATACTGCTGGCTAACCCCAGGAGCGGCGGCGTAGGTCGTAGTCCCATTGCACCGCGCGTTCAAGGTGCTCAGTGATAGCGAGAACCCCGTGGCCGCTGACAGTGTCCATTGGAAATAGTCCGTGTTCGCTGTGGAAATACCGTTGTTCTGGAAGCCGACCGTGCGGAACGAATTTGCTCCCACACTAGCTGCCGCACCAGGTCCACGGGTTAGAACGTTGGAAGCGTCCATGTTGGCATTGTAAACCTCTGCTGCGGACGTTGCCAACGTGTTCTCGCCAGTAAAGTCCCATGAGGCGATCTGCGCTAGGGCCGGTCTGGTCGCAAGGGCGAGCAAAAGCAACATCAACGAACATCGCTTCAAAAGGTCTGTTGGGTAAGGTCGAACTACCATGATCGTAGGGTTTGGGTTTTCTGGTCAGGGGCAAAGAACAGCCACCAAGGTGAAGTACATGTTGATCCCATCGGTCCTTGGCTTGTGAAGCGTACATCTAACCTACGGAACCCCGAACGACCCCAGTATCCTTGTTATCCACCACGCTGATCACTTTGTTGATAACCTGTGACCGGATGGGCAGATCACGCTGGTCCGATCCACCTTCGAGGCAAGCTCGTTATTGATCCGGAACACTGCACACCTGATCGCCTCAGCTATGGCTACTACGACCATTTGGACATGGAAAACGATCCGATCCCGCAAAGCAGGACAGGTCCGCCTTGTTCTCTGCTTGTGATGAGTGAAGCCGAAGCATCCGCGTTACTTCTCCGGATAGATCGTCCTGCGAGAAGATCACGGCGCATAGTTAGACTGTTTTCTATGTCCAAATGGTACAACATCTGGCAGATCGCAGCCTTTGTACTCTCCCTGTTAAGATGCGGACGGCCACGTTCCGGATCACCCAGGCAAGGTGATCTGCGGCGTATAGGAGCGAGGCAAGAGCGATCGAGATCGAACCGCTCAACGCCATTCAGAAATCAGCCAGTGGATAGGTGGGTGGTTTGTTTTCATGATCTGGGAGGTCGTCGGTATCGGAATGGGTTTCGACAGTAGGCTTACGCGGCTAAATAGGGGCAGCAGCTGCAATTGCTATCTTGCCAAAACAAAACAGACCAGACCATGAAGCTGATGCATCTCCCGCTGTTGCTCTTAGCGATCACGATAACAGGCGCGCAAGCACAAGTAACCCTCTTCTCAGAGGACCTTGAGGGGGCCACTCCTGCGATCACACTGAACACCACCGATGTGGGATCTGGAACCGGGGCCAACACCTGGTTGATCAACAATATCTACACCGGTGGCAATGGCAGCGCGGAGTGTCTTGGTTTTTCCTTGGACTATTCGATCCCAGCTTCGCCCGGCCAACCGGCTGGAATAGCGAGCGCGAATGGCAACTACCTCCACACCGCAAGCACAGAAGCAGCAGCTGATGGAATTCTCTGCTGCTCTTTCGGCGCTGCAGATGGTTTTTGCACCGATCCAGGTAACCACTTCGCGAGCATGGACACCGATGTGAGCACCATCGGATATAGCAGCGTTACTTGCTCTTTCTGGTGGCTTTGCCAGGGCGGCACCGCTAACTATGGGGAGATCTACTACAGCACGAACAGCGGATCCACTTGGACCCTGATCACCACGCCGATCGGGCAATACCGCAACCAACCCAGCTGGGTGCAACAAACCATTGACCTTGCGGCCTTCGCCCAACAAGGGACTCTCCGTTTGGGATTTCGCTTCGTGAACGGCACATCGCTATTGGGTGCATCCGATCCCGGGTTCGCTTTGGACGAGCTGCGCATTACCGGACAAGGGACGGTCCCTGTTTCCATTACCACCGGCGTTTTGGGTCCGGTAGTGCTCTGCGCAGGTTCATCGGTGCAAGTGCCGTACACGATAGGGGGCAGCTTCTCGGCAGGCAACACGTTCACGGTAGAGTTATCCGATGCGGTCAGCTCCTTTGCTTCACCTGTAGTGATCGGAACTTTGGTTTCTACCAACGCAGGTTCCATCGTCTGTACCATACCGTTGAGTACTGCTCCTGGTAGTGGTTACAGAGTGCGGGTGGTATCCAGTGCGCCGTCCACTATTGGTAGCTCCAATTCGGTCGATATCACCATTGGCTCCGCACCATCAGCAGGCAGTGACATGGAGTTCACCTACTGCGGTGGTGGTGAAGCACTCCTTCTCTTCGACCTCCTAGAAGGGGATCCAGATGCTTGCGGTGCATGGACCGCTCCCAATGGAATTGCCTTCGATGGATCCTTCGACCCAGCCACCGATCCCGCTGGCGACTACACCTACACGACGAATTGCCTTGGACCATGCCCGCAAGACCAAGCGACGGTGACCATGGTCGCCAGCACCATTCTTGGAGCAGGTAGTGATGTCGAAGCGTCCATCTGTAGCGACGCTCCCTCATTTACACCCTACGCCTATATCGACGGTGGTTCCACAGCCGGTCAGTTCTTTTATCAAGGGCAGCCCTTTCCGTTGCCCGATTTTAATGCACCCGGAATTTATGCTCTGGAGTATGTTGTTCCCGGAAGCCTGGGGTGTGCTGGCGACACGGCCGATCTTGTGTTCACGGTGATCGCTGCCCCTAATGCGGGTTCCAGCTTGTCACTTACCGTGTGTGTGTCAGATCCTCCGCTCACCTTACTACCCTTGCTGGAAGGTGCCGAACCTGGAGGCAGTTGGTTGGGGCCATCGGGGACCCCCTTCACCGGGATCCTGATCCCCGCTACCGATGTTCCCGGCATCTATACGTACACAGCAGAAGGGGAGGCGCCATGTACAGATGCCGTTGCCTTCATTGCCCTAGTGATCGATCCATGCTCAGGTATTGCGGAGCAGAATGCGGGCGGCCCTGGACTTACCTGGCACGAATTGCAAGGTGGGTCCTACCGCATCGTGCTGGGGCACGCCGCGCTCGTAAGGGCTATGGAAGTGCATGATGCAGTTGGGCGTTGTGTTATGGTAGCGGCCATAACTGCGCAACGCGAACAGATCGACCTGGACCTTTCCGGAATGTCCACGGGCACGTACTCGGTGTTGTTACGAACAGACGAGGGTCTGTCACGCTGTCGGCTCGTGCATACATCGCGCTGATCGGCTTGGCAGGTGGTGGAGAACTTGTTAAGAACACGATCGGCAAAAATGAGGAAAGGGGCCAGCGATCAGATACTTTCGTTCTCGTTGTTCGTTCTTTCCAGCAAGCCCCATGGGGTGAAGCTTTTCTGGTAGCGAAGGATGTGTTCTCCGAGGGTTGTGCTCAAGCACGCCCGGGCCTGGTAAGAGGTCTGCGGGACGCATCTTTGGCCCTATGCCAGTCATAGGACCTGCTTACAGGATCTCAGTCTATCGCGGCAGTTCTACGGAGCGCACTGCGATGGAATGTTGGAACGGCGAATGATGGTCCGATCGTGACCAAGGTCATGCTAGGACAGGAGCGGGGATCGCCATTGCGGTGGTCCCCGCTTCACGTTAGCCCCCTAAGGTGCTGAACACGCCTTCGTAACGGCTAGTTAACAAAGCACTGCTTCTACGTGCATGAACACGATCGATCGTGCATAAGTGTGTTATCGTCGATCCCGGTATTCGGCGAGTGCGCGGATACATTTGGCTCAACCTGTTCATTGATCGAATGAAGAAGAAAGACCGGAAGATCTTCGTACTGGATACATCCGTGATCCTCTACGACCACTCGGCCATCGAGAACTTTGCGGAACACGATGTCGCCATCCCGATACAAGTCCTTGAAGAACTGGATACCTTCAAAAAAGGCAACGATACGATCAACTATGAGGCACGCGAGTTCATTCGCCACCTTGATGAAATAGCCAAGCTGGATGTGCTGTCGGAATGGCAGCCTTTGAACGGTACAACGCACGGCATGTTCAAAGTGGTGGCAAAGCATGACCTCAATGGGGTGGATGCTACCCTGGTGTTCCAAGACGGAAAGAACGATCACCAGATCCTCAATGCCACGCTTACCATCCAGCGCCAGCATAAAGATCGTAAGGTGATCTTGGTGACCAAGGATATTGCGCTGCGGTTGAAGGCCAAGAGCCTGAACATAATAGCTGAAGACTACCTCACTGGCAAAGTCCACGATGTGCGCGACAAGCTGTATACCGGCCGCACAGTGATGGAGGATTTCAGCGAGGAACTCATCGATAGCCTGTTCGCCCACGGAACGGCCTCGATCGCCGACCTGGGTATGGAGAAGCCCAAGGGCAACCACTTCTTCATTCTCAAGCATAAGAAGAAGAGCATCCTGGCGAAGTACGATCCACGCACCAACAACGTGGACCGGGTGGAGAAGCACAACGTGTTCGGCATCGGCCCAAAGAACGCCGAGCAAGCTTTGGCCATGAGCGCGCTAATGGATCCGGAGATCAAATTGGTCACCTTGCAAGGTGCAGCAGGCACTGGAAAGACCCTCTTGGCCTTGGCCTGCGCATTGGAGCAACGCCGCGAGTATCGGCAGATCTATGTAACGCGGCCTGTGGTGCCGTTGAGCAACAAGGATATCGGTTATCTCCCCGGCGACATCCAGAGCAAATTGGACCCTTACATGCAGCCGCTTTGGGACAATTTGAAACTGATCAAAGGGCAGTTCGAGAAGCACGACAGTACGCCCAAGCGCATTGATGAGATGTTGGAGAACGAGAAGATCTCCATTGCGCCGCTAGCCTACATCCGGGGTCGAAGCCTAAGCAACATCTTCTTCATTGTTGATGAGGCGCAGAACCTTACTCCGCTGGAGATCAAGACCGTGATCAGCCGCGCCGGCGAAGGCACCAAGATCGTGTTCACCGGGGATATCCACCAGATCGATACGCCCTACCTGGACACCGAGAGCAATGGGTTGAGCTACTTGATCGACAAGGCCAAAGGCGATCCGCTCTTCGCGCACATCACACTGGAGAAAGGGGAGCGCAGTCCCTTGGCGAACTTGGCGAACGACCTGTTGTAGGATAGCTATTGGTTAATGACCGGGTTTGGAGAACATCGCAGGATGTTTTCCATCCCCGGTCATTTCCATTCATGGACCAAGCGTACTTGGACTGCGCCTAGCTGAAGCGACGTATCGTGTTGGCCTGCGATCGGGACAAGATCACCAAGTGTGCCCCCGTGCGAACCAAATACCATTTGGAAGTAGAAATACGTCCGATCTGCTCGCTCTTTTCCGCCCAGGCTTCTTCAAAAAATAGTTCCGTAGCTAAGGCTATGCAACGGTTTTTTTGAATCGCCTGGCCAAAAAATAGCTTCGCACCTTCGGACGCATTTCTACTTCCAAATGGTATAAGTTACGCAGCCAAGGAAGGGCAGCGATCCTCAGAATAACTCCGCCACCTCGATGAAGGCAAAGTCCAGTTTGAAGAGGCTCTCGTAGTCCTTGCCGGTTTCGGCCATTTCTTCATCGCCGGTCTCATAGTGCCAGTTCACTTGAACATGTTGGCCAAGCTTGCTAACATTGTGCAAACGGCTGAAGATGTTGTAGAGGTGCTTGGACGAACTGGTATCCAGATAGTCCAACTTCATGTTCACCGTGGTCTCTACCTTGGGTTGCAGCAGGTAATCGTCCAACCAGCTATACACCCGGGAGTAGAACTGCTCGGAGTTGTGGGGGAGTGAACGGCCAATGAAATCCATCACGCCGTTGTCCACATCCAGATCGATCTGTGGAGAGGTTTCGGTGCGGTCGATGTGGTAGTGTCTGGTAAGCATCTTTTGGAGGTGAAGCCAAAGATGGACACTACATGGTGCTTCCCGACAGCGGTTTATGAACACCCATCAACAAAGCACGGTTGGGAACGAAAAAGCAGGGGAGTGCCCTGCTTTCGAGAGAATGAGTTCGCGGTTCTTAGCGGCTTCTATACTCGGTGAGGATCTCTTGATCGGATGGCAGCAGGATCTCGGTATCGTTCACGCGACGCACCCAATACATGTATTTACCGGTGCCTTGGCAGGCAAAGGCGCTCATGGTCTCTTTGGGCCCCAGAGCCTTGATCGGAAAGGTGCGCCAGGTACCGTTCTTTTCCTCCATGGCCACCTTCACTTCGATCATGTCCGAACAAACGTTCTGCAGGTCGATCTGGTAAGTGCCGCTGTAGTCACGCTTGTACACGTCCTTGTAATACTCGCATTTCGCGCAGGGCGCACCCCATTTGCTAGCGGTCTTGGTCAGGCAATCCGCATAGCTCTGATCCTGCGCGCCTGCCCAGAGAGCAGCTAACACCAGAAATAGGAGGATGAAGACTTTCTTCAAGTTCATTTGCAGCGATTGTTGGTGAGGATGATCTTGGCTTCTGCGTTACCCATGCGCTTGCTGGTATTCCAGTCTTTGCATGCGGCAGGCAGATCACCCGAAGCTTTGCGCGCCCACCCACGGTTGTTATAGGCTTCTTCGTTCTTCGGATCCAGGGAGATGACCTTGTTGAGATCGGCGATCGCGAGCTCGTGTTCACCCATCTTGATATAGGCACTGCCACGACTGGTGTAAGCCCAGAGATGGTCGTTCTTCAGTTGGATCACCGTCGTAAAGTCCTTCACGGCTTTGTCGTAGGCGCCAACAAGGCTGTTGCAGAAGCCGCGTTGCAACAGGGCGTTCACGTGCTCATGGTCCTTATCCAAGACCTGGCCGTAGAGCGTTATGGCGGCGTCGTGGTCGCCGGAACGATAGGCGCGATCGCCAGCCTGATAGAGTTCCTCCGCACCAGTGGACCGCATATGGTCCGCCAAATATTGCGCGGAAGCGCCAGCGGATGCCAGAACGAAGGCGGTGATCGGGAGTATGCGTAGATGCATGAAGGTGCGATCGATAAGGGATCAACGGTCGCTCTTACGGGAACGGCGCGTGGTGGTTTCACCTGGGAAAGCCATCAAAGCATTCTCTGAGGCGAGTAAGAGCGCTTTGAGCTGGGCGATCGCAGCTTCACCAGCCACATCGGATCCAGGTCGCGGGAGGGTGGATCGGCTGGAGAGGCGCACCACATCCAGTTTGAAGATCTCCTTGGTCATGCACTTTTCCTTGTCCGCCCTGCACTTCAGCACAACGGCATTCTCTTCCGGTGAGAAGGAGATGGCGTCGGGGTCCAGCTCCTCAACGGTTGCGATATCCTGCCTGAAGCGACCGCCGGCGTCAAAGAAGTCCATCACTAGCTGCTGTTTCTTGTCGATCTTGAATACTACTGATCCACTGAAGGTGCTGTTCACGGCAGCCAATTCGTCGGCTTGGGCAAGAAGCTGAAATGGCAGAGTACAAAGGGTTAGCAGAAGCAAGCGAGCGTTCATGGCGAGTAACAAGTTGTCCCCTTCCTACGTAGACCGTTCCCACAGGTTCCACGACACATGGCTTTCTTCGTACGCTTCGTTCTTGCTTACAGCCTTTTCGTGTTGCTGCCAGCCACGCTGTTCGGCCAGGGCCGCTTCACGGTGAACGGCCGCATGAAAGTGGAGGGCTCCGATGTTACAGCAGCACGCGTGGTGGTTTACAAGGATGGCAAGAAGGAGCGTTCCATCACCAGCGGGTTGAGCAAGTTCACACTGGATCTGGATATTAATGCCGATTATGTGTTGTCCTTCGAGAAGGACGGTTTTGTTGCCAAGAAGGTGTCCTTCAATACCAAGGCACCTGCCGAGGCGGTGGCGAACGGGTTCACCCCTTTCGATTTCGCTGTTTCCCTCTTCAAACAGTACGACGACATCAATATCGTGGTCTTCAACCAACCGGTAGGCATTATTCGCTACGATGAAAAGACAGGTGACTTCGACTACGATACGGACTATACGAAGTCCATCCAGTCGCAACTGCAGCAAGTGCTGGCGCAGGTAGCCGAGAAGCAGAAGGAAGAAGCCGAAGCTGCCAAGGCCAATGAAGGCCGCTCCGCTGAAGAGGCACGCAACAAAGCCAAGGCTGAAGCGGAAGCCACGAAACAAGCCGCCGCAAAAGCCAAAGCGGATGCCGAAGCCCAGAAGATGGCCGACGCCCAAGCCAAAGCGGCCGAGAAACAGAAATTGGAAGAGCAGAAAAAGGCAGAAGCACAGAAGCCGGAACCAAAGCCCAAGCCAGTGGCAGAGGCCAAGAAGCCCGATCCGGTACCTGCGGAAAAGCCCGCAGAAAAACCAGTTGAGAAGAAAGAAGTCCCGCGTCCTCTGCCTCCTCCGCAGCCTCCTGCTCGAAATGCCTTGGCCAGCAACGCGATTTCAGGATCCGACGGCCGCAAAACGATCGCAGCGATCGTGCGCGAAGAGCCCTCGCGTGTGGCCCAGGCGAAGGCGGTTGCTGGTGAAGAGCATCGCCCTAAGGAGATCCGCGAAAAATACCCGATCGTTATGAATGAAGAGGTATTGGTAGAACCATCGCGCATCACCAAGATCGTGAGCGTGTCGGAGCGTGATCGCAGCGATGAGTACCGCAGAGTGACCCACAAGTGGGGTGGCACCTTCTATTTCAAGAACGGGGCGACCTGCACCCAGGAACAGTTCGAGAAAGAGACGCTGAACGAACAGCTTGCCGGGGCAACACCGCGAAGCAAGTTGGACTAAGCGCTCGGGTTGCAGGTACCTTCGGGGTGTGCCAGCTAAGACCTATTTGCGCGATGGCCGCGCTCCCATACCGAAGGACCCGCGCACCAGTGCGTTGATGAGCCGGATACGGGCGAAGAACACAGGGCCGGAAATGACCATGCGATCATTGCTCAGAGGAGCGGGATACACCGGTTACCGATTGCACTATGCCAAAGAAGCCGGTAGACCGGATATCGCCTTTGTTGGCCGGCGCGTGGCCATCTTCGTGCACGGTTGTTTCTGGCACGGCTGTCCCCATTGTGCGCCGCGCAAACCCCGTTCGAATGCATCGTTCTGGACGGCGAAACTGTGGGCCAATAAAGCCCGCGATGCTCGAAAAGTGAAGGCCTTAAGGAGCCGCGGTTGGTGCGTGGTCACAGTTTGGGAATGCCAGTTGAAGGAACGACCTACAGCGCAACTAGCGCGCGTGCTGCGTTTGATCGAAGGCTGAGCCAAGGTCAAGGGACCTTCTTGCCAAAAAGACGGGCGAAAAAGCGCTTCTCGAACGCCCAGAAAAAAGCGAACTGGCCGAACAAGGCACCATAGATCAGCAGGAAAACATTATAAACCGGTAAGATCAGTACGTAGTAGAGGACAGCGAATAGCAGCGGTTGCTCCCCGCCACCAGCGAAATACGCCACCACGGGTTTCTTTAGGAAGAGCACCGTGAAGCCCGTGCATGCGAAGACAAGCAGAATGACCAATACCCTACCAGGTCCCACGCCCCAGCGATCGGCAAGGCGCTGCATCCAACCGGTCCGTTCGGGTTGCCCGTTCGCGTTCATTGCGGGTGCAAAGTTCGCTTTGGATCTGTTGCGTCAGACCGCAATATCACGTCCATGTGTGGGGTCAACGGGTCTTACCTATAGATCCAGCCATTCAGCAAGGAATAGGTTCGTTTCGCGTGTTCCGCCGTTCGCACGGTTGCTGCTGAAGACAAGGTACTTGCCATTCGGGCTAAAGACAGGGAAGGCATCGAATTGTTCGCTGAAGCTTACTTGTTCCAGGCCTGTGCCATCGATATTGATGAGGTAGAGGGTGAAGGGGAAACCACGCGCGGCGGTGTGATTGCTGGCGAAAATGATCTTCTTACCGCTCGGGTGCCAGCTGGGCGCCCAGTTAGCCTGTCCCAGATCGGTGATCTTGCGGGCGTCACTGCCGTCGGCATTGGCAACATACAGTTCCATGCTGGTTGGCATCACTAGTTCATCTTTCAATAATTGCTTGTAGACGGTCTTTTCCTCCTGCGTCTTCGGTCTGCTGGCACGCCAAACCAGCTTGGTGCCGTCGGGACTGAAGAAGGCTCCGCCATCATAGCCGAGCGTATTGGTCACTCGTCTTACGTCGCTGCCATCAATGTTCATGGTGTACAGGTCCAGGTCGCCATCGCGCATGCTGGTGAAAACGATGCGATCCCCTTTCGGCGAAACGGTGGCTTCAGCATCATACCCTGGGGTGTTCGTTAGCTGTTGGCGTATCGTTCCCTTCAGATCGCTCACCCAGATATCGAAACTGGGGTAAATGGGCCATACGTATTTGCCATCGCTACGACGCTCCGGTTGCGCAGGACAAGCAGCGTTGGCTTGGTGCGTGCTAGCGAAGAGGACCAAGCTATCGCCGGGTAGGAAGTAGCTACAGGTAGTTCGGCCGCCGTGTATGCTGATGCGTTCGGGCTGGGTGTCCCTCAATTCATCCAGAAAAGGGTTGAATAGGTAGATCTGATCACATTCCACGCCCCAAGCAGGGTTATTGGATTGGAAGATCAATCGATCACCGGAAAAGCTCCAATAGGCTTCGGCATTGTCGCCGCCGAAGGTGAGTTTTTTCAGGGTCTTGAAATGTGTTTCGCCAGCTGCGATCAAGGTATCTCGGTCCTTGGCCGTGTCAGCCACGACCAACGGTGGTTTGCTGGTCGGCCCAGGAGAGCCACACGAAAAGGAAAGCAGCAGGATCCAGAAGTAGTTCAGACGCATGGTTGGTGAAAAGGCCCGCGAAACTATCCATCATATCCTAAAGCGATCGTCATACCAATGCCATGGTGGCCATCTTCTGCCCATGGCGATCGACGATAAGCCCATTTTGCATTACCGACCGGACTTATCTGTATGGCGAGATCAGTGTTGTCCGAGGAAAAGAAGCCGAGACCGCGGGTCATCCCCGGATGAAAGCTCCGGGGCGCAGTGGCAGCGTCGAATAACCCGGACCGAGCGCGGTTCCCGCGTCCGATCCAGGTTCCAAGAGGATCGTCATTCCGAGGCCGCTCCGGGATCACGGTGCAATACTTCCGGTATTCAAGATCAAGCCGGCCAAAGCCCCATGCTGTGGGGTTCGCCTCCAAGCTGTGCTGGTTGCGCCCCACAGACTGTCCGTGCCTCTTTCTTCAAACAACGGTGACCGCGAAAGGGTAAGATCCCATTAAAGCACATGTCCCAAATCCTGCGAACAAGGTGCTGGCCCAGATACGCGCACTACACGGCGGTGCATTGAATGATAGCGTGTCAGGCCAACGCATGAAAGGAGATGTGCCCATGCGAACCCGATCGGCAGGCTTTTTAGCGTGTTGAAGGCCCGCTATTTCAAGGCGAACCAGCTTCCATATTTGGACCGCACAGCCTTCAAGCCGCCACCACAGGGTCAATTGGATCTGTTCCGCTGAACGCCCAGGTGGCCAATGGTTCATGCACAGCACCCTGCGGAGATGGCGTGGAACGGAAGAGGCTGAGGTGATCCAAGCGGAGGGATGGAATGATAACCGGACCATCCAGGGTCTCCACTTTTCCGGCTCTGGCGCGTGCCAAAGTGATATGAGGCCAATAGGGACGATAGATCGATGGCTCTGTGCCTGTGGCTTCGGCCAACGCCAGGTGCAAGGCCGTTAGAGCGATATGGGGTTGGAAGCGGACCCAGAGCATGGTGGGGTCCTGTTTGGGCATGGTCAAAAGCCTACCATGCTCCAAGACCATCTGTGGTGTGAATGAAGCGATGCGAGCAACCGTCCCAGCGATCGGTTCCACAAGGTTCTCCGACCGTTCGCCAAGGAACAGGGCAGTAACATGCCAATAGGTTCGTTCTAAGGGCTTCCAATGAGCGTTCGCTAACTGCGATGCCACGGCCAACTCGATGGCCGACGTATCAGCGGCAGCAATGGCAGTGCCAACGAATAGGCGCATTGATCAGGTCAGGATACTCAAGCCCACGAGATCGTTAGGCGCTTCATCGGTGAACGAAACCGCTATGACCTTGGCCAATAGAGGGCCTCGATGGGCCCATTCGGTAAAGACTTCCGCATCGATCAGCTCGCCTTCAACATGGACCTCCACATCACCACTGGCAAGGTTTTGGGCGGTTGCGCGCAGCCCAAGCTCACGCGCTTGATCCAGCGCACCTTGGCGGAAGCCCACGCCTTGCACTCGCCCTTTGATCTTAAACCTGCGATGCACTTCTGTCATGGGTCGTGAAGGTAGGGAAGCAGTGCTGGAACGATGTGGATATAGAAGAGCCAAGCTGGCCTATGGGGCGGATATACACATCACCATTGCACTGACCACGCTCGTGGGCGGTAACCACGGAAAGCGAGCTTCGTTTGCTCGTTCCGCATGGAGGGCTATTGACATTTATGGGGCAATAATATAGTTTCGACGCCGATAAGTGATGACTCGTCGAAATCAATTGAATTGAACGCCACCCTCATGAACCCCAGAAAGATGAATTCCATCACGGGCGTCAGCCGTTCGTTTTGTTCAACGTTGGTCGCAGCAGCCATGCTTTTGGACTTCAATGCAGTGGTCGCACAAACCTTCCCGGCCAACTTCAGCCAATCGACCGTTGCGGGTGGCACCTACAACCAACCCGTGGGTGTAACGTGGGATGCGAATGGTCGCCAGTACGTTTGGGAAAAGGGGGGTAGAGTGTGGATCATCAGCAACGGCGTTCGCCTTCTCCAGCCCTTATTGGATATCAGCGGGGAAGTGGGCAACTGGCGCGACCATGGCTTCTTGGGCTTCACCTTGGATCCGAATTTCCTTACCAACGGCCGGGTTTACATGCTATACGCTGTAGACCGTCACCACTTAATGAATTTTGGGACAGGCAGCTACAGCGCCAGCACGAACGAATACTACGCGGCCACGATCATGCGCATTACGCGATACACCGCGATCGGGCCTAACTTCAACACGGTCGATCCAAACAGCCGTTTCGTGTTGGTCGGCGAAACCCGGCAAACCGGTGTGGCCCTGTTGCACGAATCGCACAGCACCGGCTCGCTGGTGTTCGGCCAGGATGGCACCTTGCTAGCCACGGTGGGAGATGGGGCCAGTTATAACAATACGGACGTAGGATCTTCGCCGGACACCTATGACGGCGTCGCGTTGGCAAATGGGATCATGCGCCCAGCCGAAGATGTTGGGGCCATGCGGTCGCAATTGCTCAATTGCCATAACGGCAAACTGCTCCGGATCGATCCGAATACGGGAGACGGTGTATCCAGCAATCCGTACTATGACGCTGCTGCACCTCGTTCTCCAAAGTCACGGGTTTTCGGGTTGGGGTTGCGCAATCCGTACCGCATGACCCGCAAGCCAGGATCGGGAAGCACCAACCCTGCCGATGGCAACCCAGGCGTGTTCTACATCGGCGACGTAGGTTACGGCGCTTGGGAGGAAATGAACGTGTGCTTCGAGGCGGGCATGAACTTCGGCTGGCCCTTGTTCGAGGGCATGGAACCCTGCACTCCCTACATGAACTCGGTGACCACCAACCTGGATGCGCCCAATCCGTTCTTCAACGGACTCAACTGCACCCAACAATTCCTCACGTTCCAAAACCTTTTGAAGCAGGATACACGGCTTTTACTGAACACCCATCCCAGTCCGTGCAACCCGAACGTGCCCTTGCCCAGCACGGTCAATACCTTCCTGCATGCCAGGCCGAGCGTGGATTACGTACACGGCAACCGTTCCAGGGTGGCAGGATTCAGTGGCAACACCGCTATCACGTTCGATCTGGATGCTGCAAACTCGCCTGTACCCGGTCCACGGTTCGGTGGCAATGCGGCACTGGCTGGCCCGGTCATCAGTGGAGTAGGCTGGCCGGCGGGTTATCAGAACTCGGCCTTCCATGGGGACTATGCATCGGGCTGGATCCGTCGGTTCAAATACGATGCGAACGACCATGTTACGAACGTGTATGATTTCGCCTCCAATTTGGGACCCATCAGCTGGATCGGTTCTGGTCCCGATGGTTGCGTGTGGTACATCAAGTATGATGCGAACGAGGTCCGCAGGATCTGTTTCAATGGTACCGTGAACCTGCCACCGGTAGCGGTAGCCACACAGAACGCTCAATTCGGAACAGGGCCACTCTCGGTCATCTTCAATGCCAGCGGAAGCAGCGATCCAGAGAACGGGGCGCTTACCTACAGTTGGAACTTTGGTAACGGTACCAGCACTTCGTCCAACCCTACCCAGGTCTTCACATCACCCGTTGGGGTCGTTACTACATTCAACGTGGTGCTTACCGTAACCGACAACATTGGGCAAACAGCTACTCAAAACCTGATCGTTTCGGTGAACAACACACCGCCGAACGTGAACATCACCAGCATTCCTGTGAGCGCATTTTATCCGGTGGGGGTGGATTCTACTTACCAACTACAAGCTTCCGTTACCGATGCCCAGCACGGGCCGGCCCAATTGACCTACGCCTGGCGCACCACCCTGTTCCACAACAACCACAACCACCCCGAACCGGTGGATCCGGCCGTCAGTTCTTCAACGGTCATAAGCGGAGCAGGGTGCAATGGAGACAGCTTTTATTATAAGATCGTACTAACGGTGACCGATGCTGGTGGCCTTACTGGCACATCGGAGCGCACTTTACTACCGCGTTGTCAAGCCATCGCGCCACAAGCGGTGATCATGGCCAATGTGTCGGCGGGTATAGGGCCCTTGCTTGTCACATTCGATGGCAGTTCCTCGTTCGATCCAGGTTCTATCGTAAGCCATTATTGGGACTTTGGAGATGGAACGTTCAGCGCCAGCGTTACCCCCACAAAGAACTTCACCGAACTCGGCGATCATCAAGTAACCTTGACGGTCACCGACAACGATGGGCTCACCGGCCAGTCCATGCGGATGGTCAGTGTGCTCTCCTTGGCTCCGCCCCAGTGTGTGGGTGCATTGGGTTCGATCACTCGCCAGGTTTACAATGGCATTGCTGGAACCTCCATCGTGGACCTTACGAATTCGCCGATCTATCCCAACTCACCCAGTGCCTCCACCTTCATCAGCTCCATGTCGACCCCGGCGAACCAGGGTAGCAATTATGGCCAACGCATTCGCGGCTATTTGATCCCACCGCAAACAGGCAATTACACCTTCACCGTAACGGGTGACGACAACGCCATCGTCTATCTGGGGCTGAATGCTGATCCGACGTACAAGCGAACGATCTGCAGCGTTCCCGGTTGGACCACGACCACCGATTTCACGAAGTACCCGGAACAGACCAGTGCGACCATACCACTACAGGCCGGTGTCTACTACTATGTGGAGATCTTGCATAAAGAGGGAACTGGAGACGACCACGTGCGGCTCTTGTGGCAAACACCCTCCAACAGCACACGAACCGTTATTCCAGGCTCGGCATTGGCGCCTTGGCAGGATTGTGCGCCCAGTGTGAGGGTACGCATGAATTTGCAAGGACCTTGGGACAACACAACAGCACTGATGCGTGACCATTTGCGCGGTAGCAGTTTGATCCCAACAGCAGAACCTTACCAAGACATGGGCTTCACACTGCTCGGCAGCGGGGGAGAAACAGTAACCCCTGCGATGCTGGCCGTAACCGGGAAGAACGCGATCGTTGATTGGGTGTTGGTGGAACTGCGTAACAAGAACAACCCTTCGCAATTGATGGCTACCAAAAGCGCATTGCTTCAGCGGGATGGCGATGTCATCGGAATTGATGGATACACGCGCCTGCTCTTCACTGTGCCGGCGGATAACTACTATGTGGTGGTGCGACACAGGAACCACTTGGGTGCAATGACCTTTGGAGTAAGAGCATTGAATACATCAGAAGCAGGCGTGGACTTCACGCTTTCCAGCGAACCGACCCACGGTAACGATGCACGATGCACACTGGCCAATGGCAAGCGCGCCCTCTGGTGCGGTAATGTGGTGACCGATGGCTGGTTGCTATACACCGGTGCGAACAACGATCGCGATCCGATCCTTGGGGTCATTGGCGGAACCGTGCCGACCAATTCCGTGATCGGCTATTCACGGATGGATGTGAACCTGGATGGTGTGACCAAATACACCGGTACCGGTAATGATCGCGATCCGATACTGCAGAACATAGGTGGTACTGTGCCTACCAACTCCAGAACCCAGCAGTTGCCCTAGCGTTTGGTCCCAGCTGGGATCGCAAAGCGTAAATACGCTTCAAGCGCTTTTCCTCGCGGTTCGTTGCTGATCGCATGGAGGACAGCCTTGGTGCGTTGATCCAATACACGTTGCTGGCTGTGGTCCTTATCGCGTTGAAGGTATCTCCTGCCGACGGTCATGATGCGTGTGGTTAGGAAGGCGAAGCAACCCTAGCGCCAGCTTTTGCACAATACCATGATCGTGCTACGGCTGGGGCCGAAGATCAACGATCGCCGGTGGGATCGTGTCAGAAACCGTCTGCGTTGCGGCGTATGAAGAGCAATTGCCTGCCAAATGGACCAAAGGACCATCCAGTGGAAACCACCCCATCGGTTAGCGGCAATACATGCAGCAAACGGTCCTCCTCACCAAGATCAATGGAACGTTGCCAGAGCAGGGTGCCTGAAGCGCTTACACGCATAACAAGGGCATCGCTTAAGAAAAGGGCCGCCCGCTGTCCAACGACAAAGAGATCACCATTGGGCGCAAGACCCATGGCATGGGCTTCCCGATCAAAAATGGTGTCGCCAAAGGCGCGGGTCCAAAGGGTGTCCCCATCCAGATCGAAAGCGATCAGATGCACGTGATCGGGGATGCGTTGTGTGGAAACATCGAACGCTCCAACGCTATTGGTCCATCCGGCAGAGATGAACGTGCCATTTCCAGCATTGACCACCGCCCGTGACTGTTCATTTCGCGGGCCGCCACTGGTAGTTGTCCAAACCACATTCCCACTAAGGTCCAGACGCATGAGAAGTGCATCATCATGCCCGCCAAACGTGCGCTGTCTACCGGTAATGATCAGATCACTGCTGGTGGCTGCGATACCATAAGCTTCAGCATCGGTCGTACCTGTTCCAGTATGGCTCCAGACCACATTCCCGCCGGCATCGAAACGCGTGATCAACGCATCATGACCGTTCCCATTCTCTTCCACGCCGCAAACCACGATACCGCCATCAGGCAAAGCCGTGCCATTGAAATACTGTTGCGAGCCATTCACGGTCGGATGTACGGTCCAAACAACTGCACCAGAATTGCTCAACTTCACCAACAGGCCATCGTGGTCAGCAGGGTCGTTCGCGGGAAGAATACTGCCCAGAACAAAAGCCGAACCATCCGCAGCGTTCACCAGACCTTGCAAGAACGCAGGCTCTGCAAGGGCCAAAGCGTTGGCACTTTGGAAACCGCCTGATCCATTCATGGCGTAGATGGTGCCAACATGACGTTGTGCCCCTGGATCGCGATCACGAACGGCAACAGCATATCCCGATCCAACGACCATGGCACCTACACCATCCTGGGCGGACTGCCCACCACTGGTTTGGGTAAAACTCTGCGCGCCGGAGGAGAACCCCATGCACAGCGCGACAACTGCCGCAAGTTCATGGCCCATACTGCGTATCATGGCTCTAAGGTATTGGCTTGCGGGATAGGCACCAACCAACGCTAGTTTAGCGCCGTGCAAAGGAACAAGGCGGTCCAATGGTTCACGGTCCTATGGATCGCTTACTCGGTGGTATTGGGCACGGCCATTTTGGTTACCGATAAGTTGGAGTTGCATCGAATGATGCATCCGTACCATTCACCCGCACTAGACCTGTTCTTCTCTTGGTGTACACACTTGGGTGATGGCTTGGTGCCAACAGCCATTGCTTTGTTCCTCTTGTTCTTTAAGGACCTCCGTTCGTTCTTGATGATGGCTGTGGGCTGCACTGTGAGCGCATTGCTCGCGCAATTCTTGAAACAGGTGGTCTTTCCGGATCATGATCGCCCATTCATGTTCAAGGCTCTTTTAGGGGATATGCATTGGGTGCCTGGTCTGGAGCTTCACCACCACTTCAGTTTTCCCAGTGGCCATACCACGGCTGCATTCAGCATGTGTTTCGCACTTACGGTCCTGTTGGGAACCAGAGCATGGGGCATAGCGCTGGCGATGATCGCCATGACCTTGGCCTATTCCCGCGTCTACTTGTCCCAGCACTTCAGCGAGGATATTCTTGTTGGGGCCGCTTTGGGGACGCTCACGAGCTTGTTGGTATACTGGTGGCTCTACCGATCACCTGTCAGCACAAAGCGGTGGTTGGACCGCAAGCTCATTCACTTTCCGAAATAGTACCGGGCGCCTAGCGCAGCGTCCAGGTCGAGACTTGTACCAGGGATCAGATCGAGGGTAGGTACGGCTTCGATGAAAATATCTACGGGAGCGCCATCAACCAGATAGGTAAGGCCAACAGGTATGCGAATTCCAAGCCGTGTACCACCGCCCCAGTTGTCGCTGTCACGGTTGTTGTTCAAATAGCCGTTGCCACCAAAGGTGCGCAACCGCAAACCGGCACCATAATGCAAGGCCAGCTTGCCGGTAGGAACCGAAATGAGCGAGAAGTTGTGGAATATATAGTCGCCATGGAGGTGGAAATAGCCACCATCGCGGCCAAAGCCACCCCAAGCCACCCCAAATGCCATAGCGCGGTCTTCGGCGGTCCAGATCTTTCCAGAGATCCCAGTAGGCTCACCAAGCATGATACCTGCGCCAAATCCGCTGTCCTGTGCGATCGCGCGTGTGGCAACAAAGTATGAACCGAGTGCAAGGATCAGTATTAGCTTCTTCATCCCGCAAAATTCTTACAGGCGAAGGAGGGAAGAACGGAATAACCTATCCGACTATGAACGATCGGGGTCGGGTAACCCTGCTGACCAGCGTTCCACGTAGTCACCATC
>Ga0209591_10002868_pt1 | contig 20356 bp, 20 predicted proteins | sample MAT01_FD_187207 | JGI IMG/M metagenome (GOLD analysis project Ga0209591, IMG submission 187207) | Freshwater microbial communities from Lake Fryxell liftoff mats and glacier meltwater in Antarctica - MAT-01 (SPAdes) (version 2) | ecosystem: Environmental > Aquatic > Freshwater > Ice > Liftoff... | reverse complement strand
AGTTGATCCTCCGATGCCGCAAAGCGCATCAAAATGACCACATCTGAGCGCTCCACGCCAGCTGGCGTAATTTTCGCCAGCGTCAGCGCTTTCTCGGCGTCCTTCTGGGTGACCTCGTTTATAGCGCCGCCGCGCAGCGCAGAAATCTGCACGGCTGGGTCCTCGCCGAAGAGATTCGGAATCGCGTAAAGCAGGCTTAAAAACGTGACTACCGCAACCAGTAGCATTTTCCAACGTGGATATTGGCTCATTGAGCGGACTCCTAAAGATTCTTGATGGTGCCTTTCGGGACCACCTGAGAAATCGCTTGACGCTGGACCTTTATCCGCGTGTTTGGGGAAATCTCGATGGACAAATAAGTGTCTCCAAGCTCATCAATGCGCCCAAGAATACCGCCGCTGGTAACGACTTCGTCGCCTTTGCTCAGCGCCCCAAGCATCGCTCGAAGTTCCTTTTGCCGCTTGTTTTGCGGGCGAATCAGCAAAAAATAAAACACCGCAAACATCAACAATAGCGGCAGAACCGTTGTCATTAGGCTGGCGGGTGATGCGCCCGTCGCTTGCGCGTGAGCAGTAGAAATTAGGAAATCCATAGCGGCTAGGTGTCTTAAAGTCGAGTGAATGAGACGGGTTGGACCCGCGCAAAAGGTCGCGGAGCATGCCATAACTGAGGGCCGGGCAGCAGAACTCAAGGCGCGAGCCCACTTGGCTGAGACCCTAGCAATTCATTGAATCGGTCCGTTATACTTTTCGGCTGTCAACTAAATCATGAGTTTCGGGACGCCTGATCGGGCAACCCCAAGCTCAATTGCCGAGAGATTCAAATGGTCAAAATTCGCCTGTCCCGCGGTGGCGCCAAGAAGCGCCCTTTTTACCACGTCGTTGTCACTGATTCGCGCAATGCCCGCGACAGCCGCAGCATCGAGCGCGTGGGCTTCTTCAACCCGGTTGCAACGGGCGGTGAAGTCAAGTTGAATTTAAACACCGACCGCGTTGAACACTGGGTCAAAACTGGCGCACAGATGTCCGACAAAGTGGCTTATCTGATGAAGCAGGCCAAGTTGCAAGCGGCTCCTGCGGCTGTCGCGGTTTAGCCAACACACTCGTTGAGCCGGGCGCATCGTGGCCGAAATCAGCACACGGTACGTCCGCATTGGCACCATTGGGACTGCGTGGGGCGTTAAAGGCGCCAACAAGATCACCAGTGATACCGAGCCACCGCGGCAAATTTTCAAATATTCGCCGTGGGTGTTAGACGTGGGTAGCAGCCGCGAGGAGACCGTTGAGTTCCGCGAAGTGCGCACCTCCGGTGCGACTCTTGCCGCCACCATCGCCGATTCGAACACGCCGGAAAGCGCTGCCCAGCTCACCGGACGTGGGCTATTTGTCGCGCGTGAGAAGCTCGCCAATCCAAATGATGGCTATTACTACGTTGACTTGGAAGGCTGCGAAGTTCGCAACCTCGAAGGCGTCCTGCTCGGTCAAGTGGCACGCGTGTTCAACAATGGCGCAAACGATGTGCTGGAAGTTCGCGGCGAGCAGCCGCGCCTGCTGCCCTTTGTACTCGACCAATACGTTAAGTCGGTAGATCTTGCAGCACGCCTGATCGTGATTGACTGGGACGCCGACTTTTAACTTAAGGCCACAGCCGGACAGTTAGCCGCAAATTTCGGTCATGAACATCCATGTTGTTACCTTGTTTCCCGAGTGGTTTCTCGCGGCCGCCGGCCTAGGCTTAACCGGTAAAGCGCTCGCCTCGGGCGAACTGCGCTGTTGGAATCCGCGCGATTACGCACGCGACCCCTATCGCACGATTGATGGCCGCACTTATGGCGGCGGCCCAGGCATGGTGCTGATGCTTGATCCATTGATCGAGCTGATGTCTGAACTTAAGGCCAGCGTAAGCTCCACTGCGCGGGTCACTGCAATGAGTCCGCAGGGCGAGGTGCTCACCCAAGCGCGCGTCAAGAAAATGGCGCAGCGAGATACGCTGATTCTGCTGTGCGGCCGCTACGAGGGCTTCGACGAGCGCTTTGTGCGCGAATACGTTGATGAGGAAATATCGCTTGGTGATTTCGTTTTAAGCGGCGGTGAGTTGGCCGCATTGGCGCTGATTGACGCCGTGATTCGCCTGCGGCCCGGTACTTTGAAGCGCGCGGAATCCCATGAGCAGGATTCGTTTTCCGATGGCTTACTCGATTGCGCGCATTACACGCGGCCTGAAGTTCATCCACTGGGTCGCGTTCCTGAAACGCTGCTCAGCGGCAATCATCAAGCAATCGCTCGCCATCGCCGCCGCGAGGCACTGGGTCGAACGTGGCTGCGTCGACCGGAATTACTCGCGCAAGTTAGCTTAAATGCGGCAGATACACGGTTACTCGATGAATTTCGTGCAGATTGGTTAGCGCAAAACCTTTCAAAATCGAGCTGACCTGCTCTAAACTATCTGGCTAACGTCAGGAGCTTCCACATGAACATTATCCAAGTCCTCGAGCATGAGGCGATGCAGGGCAAAGTCGTGCCCGAGTTTTCCCCAGGCGACACGCTGGTCGTCAACGTCAAAGTAAAAGAAGGCACACGCGAGCGCGTTCAGGCTTTTGAAGGAATCGTCATTGCGAAGCGCAATCGCGGTTTGAACTCAGCGTTTACGGTGCGCAAAATTTCGCACGGCACGGGTGTCGAGCGCGTGTTTCAAACCTATTCGCCGATCATTGATTCGATCAGCGTGAAGCGCAAAGGCGACGTTCGCGGTGCCAAGCTGTACTTCTTGCGCAATTTGGAAGGCAAGGCGGCGCGCATCAAAGAAAAGTTGGGCGCCCGCAAAGACGCCTAGCGTTTTTGGCGTCGTGCGAACAGGCCGCCCTCGGGCGGCTTTTTTTTGACCTTGAAAACGGCGCTGCGAGGACCTAGTTAAAGGCCCTTAATGTCTTCCGAAGGAATGTTCATGAGCAAACAAGCCCACGCTTTCACCGCGCAAGTCAGCCAAGTGCTGAAACTTGTGATTAATTCCCTGTATTCGAACCGCGAGATTTTTCTGCGCGAACTGGTTTCGAACGCCTCTGATGCACTCGACAAGCTGCGTTTTGAATCCATCCAAAACGACGCGCTGCTTGCTGCAGACCCGGAATTGCGCGTTGAAATTGAAGTCGATCCGGAAGGCAAACGCCTGATCGTAAGGGACAACGGCATTGGCATGACGAGTGAGGAGCTGGTGACCAATCTGGGCACCATCGCACACTCCGGCACGCGCAAATTCATTGAAGCCATCGAAGCCGAAAAGCGTGGCGACTCGCAGCTGATTGGCCAGTTTGGGGTGGGTTTTTACTCGGGGTTTATCGTTGCCGACCGAATTACCGTGACCTCTCGTTCCGCGCGTGCGCCGAGCGAGCCAGCGCAGCGTTGGGAGTCCGACGGCAACGAGGGCTACACGCTGGAAGCCGTCGAAGTCGGCATCGCGCGCGGCACTGAAATTGTCCTGCATCTCAAAGAAGACGCGGCGGAATTTTTAAGCGATTGGCGCATCAAGTCGCTGATTAGCAAGTATTCCGACCACCTTGCTTTTCCGATCAAGTTGAAAGTGACCGAAGAGGACAAAGAGCCCGCGGAAGGCAAAGAGCCGGCGGAAGGTAAAGAGCCTGAGTTCGAAGTGGTCAATCAGGCCAAAGCGCTGTGGACGCGCGCGAAGTCTGAGATTACTGACGAGGAGTACCAGGCGTTTTACAAACACGTCTCACACGATTACCAGGACGCATTGACGTGGTCACATAATCGGGTTGAAGGCACGCAGAGCTACACCTCGCTGCTGTTTTTTCCGGCGCAGAAGCCGTTTGATTTCGAGCGCGCCCGCGACGAACGCAAGGGCTTGAAGCTGTTCGTGAAACGCGTGTTTATCATGGACGCCAGCGAGCAATTGCTGCCGAGCTATCTGCGCTTTGTGCGTGGCGTGATCGATTCCGACGATTTGCAGCTCAACGTGAGCCGCGAAATTTTGCAGGACTCGCCGATGATCAGCAAAATCAAATCGGCAACGGTCAAGCGCACTTTGGACATGCTCGACAAGCTCAAGACCGATGACGCGGCTAAGTTCGACACGTTTTACGCCCAGTTCGGCGCTACTCTGAAAGAAGGCATCGTCGAGGACTTCGGCAATCGCGAGCGCATTGCCAAGCTGCTGAAATTTGCGTCCAGCGCAGAGGGTATTGGGCAAACCTCGCTGGCGGATTACATTCTGCGCATGAAGCCCAATCAGGACAAAATCTTCTTCTTGACCGCTGAATCAGTCGCCGCCGCAAATGGCTCCCCGCACCTTGAGATCTTCAAGCGCAAAGGCATTGAGGTCTTGTTGATGTCCGAGCGGGTTGACGAATGGATGATGGGCTATCTGCACGAATTTGACGGCAAGAGCTTGAAATCGATCGCCAAAGGCGAAGTGGACCTTGGCGCCTTTGATGATGCAGCCGAGAAGCTGGCCAAAGAAGAGCTCAACAAAGCCTCCGAGAAGCTCGTCGAGCGCCTCAAGGCGGCGCTTGAAGGCACGGTGGATGCAGTCAAGGTGAGCTCGCGGCTGACCGATTCGCCCGCGTGTCTCGTGCTGGGCGAAAACGACATGGCGATCCATATGCAGCGTCTTTTTAAACAGGCCGACCAAGAGTTTCACGCAGGCAAGCCTACCCTTGAGATCAATCCCGCGCACGGCTTGGTCAAGCGCATTGATGCCCTTGATGACGAGACGTTTGGCGAGTACGCGCGCCTGCTATTTGATCAAGCGGTGCTCGCAGAAGGCGGCCAGCTGGACGATCCGCAGGCGTTCGTCAAGCGCATGAACAAGCTGCTACTCGCGTAAAGCCATGGAATTCGTGCGCGCCGACATCTGGCTGTGGGCCGCACGATTTTTCAAAACCCGCACGCTCGCAAAGGCCGCGCTGGTGGCCGGTCACGTTGAAATAAAAGGCGAGAAAATCAAGCCCGCCCGCGCTGTCCGCGTGGGCGAGCAACTGCGGGTGCGCCGCGCGCTAGAACTATTCGAAATTGAAGTGCTAAACCTAAGCGATATCCGAGGCCCCGCCCCAGTCGCCCAACTGCTGTACGCCGAAAGCGCTGCTAGCATCGAGTCACGCGAGCGTGCTCGCGCCGAGCGACGCGCCAACCAGGGCACCAATATCGCGCCAAAATCTAAACCCGACAAAAAAGCCCGGCGCCAAATCAAAGGGCTACTGGATAATTTTTGGCCGCAGTGACTGGATCAGCGCCGATCCCTAGAACTTAAACGCATATCCCAGTACAAAATTTCGACCCGGTTCGTCGACGCCAGAACCGTGTTGGCGATGGGCTAGGTCGGCGATATTCTCGGCTTTAAAACTCAGTTCTTGCCGTTCGCTGAGGGACCAGGTGATGCGCAGGTTGCTGGTGGCGAAGCCAGCGGTGCCGCTTGGGTTGATGCGCGGATCGATTTGGTCGCGTGGGCTGAGGCGATCCTGGCGATTCGCTAATTGCGCATAGGCCTCAATGCTTAAATCGTCGCGCACATACCAGAGTGCGCCTAAGCGCCCGCTAAGCGGCGGGATGCGGTCGGCGGGCACGGATGGTGCACCGGGAAGCTGCTCGTTGCGAATGGTATAGGTCAGTGATCCGAAGAACGACAGCGCATCATTCGCGCGAAAGTTGGCGCTAGCCTCAGCACCCCGGATGGTTTGTTTGGCGATGTTGCGGGTTTGTACTTCCAAGCGTCCATCGGATCGCACTACGCCGGTTTCGACCGACGTAATTTTGTCGTCAAAACGCGAGATAAAGCCGATCAGCTCGCCGTGCCATTGGCTCGCTTTGAGTTTGAAACCGGCGTCGAGGGTGATGACTTTTTCAGGATCCACTTCGGCATTGGGAATGTTGAAGCGATTGTTGGGCCGCACTCCCAAGGTGCCCAAGTCAAACACGTTAGGTGCGCGGAAGCCGCGTCCGAGGTTGCTGACCAGGTTCAATTGCTCGTTGAGTGAATACAGCGCGCCCAGTGACCAGGTGAAGTCGTTAAAACTAAGATCGGTCGCCGCAACGCCGCGGTCGGCGACCGGCAATTTGACGCTCACGTTCGACGCGCGCGCGCCTGCCGTGATGCTCAATCGCTCGGTGGCTGAGGCGCTGCCTTCAAAAAAGGCGCCGAGCAGCGTCATTCGTGAATCATTCGGAAAGCGCGTAGCGGGAAAGCTTGTCTGACCATTGCGCAAATCCACGCGCGTGCGCCGCGATTCGATCAAGTCGTGACTCGCATCGAGCCCATAGACTATGCGGGTTTGCTCGTTGAAGCGCTTGTCTAGCTGCACCGTTAGCTGTCGCGCCTCGCTTGAGTTGTCTTCAAAATTAAGCTGCGTTGAGCCAAAGTCGCGATTCGTGCGATCGTCTTTGATGCCTTGATAGGCGGCATGAACTTCTATTCGGTCAGCGATGTTTGCTGCTAAAGAGTCGGTCAGGCGTGCATGCAGAAAGCTGCGCGTTTGCGGCTTGAAAAAAAACACAGACGATGTGGGATTGACCTGCCCAAAGCCCGGATTGAGCTCATCGACGCGCGGGCTTTTGGGTTGTTTCCAATACTGGAAGTTGAGCATCAGCTCGCGGCGTTCGCCTAAATCCATCAGCGCTTTGCCATCAAAACCGCGAGCGCTAAACCCGGTATTGGGTACGACGCCGCGCGCTGTTTTCAGCTCAGCGACGTTTTGGTAGCTCGCGCCAAGCGAGTAGGCAAATCCGGCGCGGCCGGCCGCGTAGCTTGCGCGGCTTAAAATTGAATCGTCTGCGCTGGCAAGTTGGGTTCTAAAGCCAAACTGCTGCTGCCAGGCGCTTGATTCAAAGCGCGGTTCGGCGCTGATGATGTTGACCACTCCGCCGAGCGCATCAGATCCATACAGCACGCTCATCGGGCCACGGACCACTTCGATGCGAGCAATGTTGAAGGGATCGATCAGCGACATGTATTGATTGGGTGCATTGCGGAAAAACGCGGTGTTCAGGCGCATGCCGTCCACTAAATGCAGCACCTCCGAGCCCTTCAATCCGCGAACGATGGGCGTTGATTGGCCGGGCGTGGTCTGCTGGATAAAAATGCCCGGCTGGCCGCGCAGCAGTTGCGCCATCGATTGCACGGTGCGCTCGCCAATTTCAGGCGTGCTGATCACTGTGACCGCGCGCGGCGTGGCGAATGTCGACGTAGCGGCTCTGGAGGCGGTCACGCTGACGGTGTCGAGTCTTAGTTCAAGCGAACGGTCAGCCGCGCTCGCTGATAGCGCTGCAAGGATGGACAAGCTCAAGACACACAAGCGCATTTCTGGCGGTACTCGTTCGCTAAAAGGCCCGCGATGATCGGCAATTGAGTGCGGATTGGCATCCGTCGAAAGGATGAGTTGCGAGCTTAAGCGCCAGCCGCCTGCCAAGCTCCTATAATGCGCGGTCAGCTGCGGCCTGCGCAGCGCCTAAAATCCAATTGGAAGCACCTAAAACTATGGCTGAGCTCGCCAAAGAAATCGTCCGCGTCACCATTGAAGACGAGATGCGCCAAAGCTATCTCGATTATGCGATGAGCGTAATTGTGGGCCGTGCATTGCCGGATGTGCGCGATGGCTTAAAGCCGGTGCATCGGCGCGTGTTGTATGCGATGCACGAGCTTTCTAATGACTCCAATAAGCCGCACAAAAAATCGGCGCGCATCGTCGGTGATGTGATTGGCAAGTACCATCCGCACGGCGACACGTCTGTCTACGACGCGATCGTGCGCCTCGCCCAGCCGTGGAGCCTGCGCTACATGCTGGTGGACGGGCAGGGCAACTTTGGCTCGGTTGACGGCGATCCGCCGGCTGCAATGCGTTACACCGAGATTCGCTTGTCGAAAATCGCGCATGAGCTTATGGCCGATCTCGACAAAGAAACGGTCGATTTCCAGCCGAACTACGACGAGGTCGAATACGAGCCGGTAGTGATGCCCTCGCGCGTCCCAAACCTGCTGGTCAACGGTTCATCGGGTATTGCCGTCGGCATGGCGACCAACATCCCGCCGCACAATCTGAACGAGATTATTGAAGCCTGCCTGCTGTTGCTGGACACGCCGAGCGCGTCAATTGCCGATTTGATGCTGCTGGTGCCGGGCCCTGATTTCCCTACCGCTGGCATCATCAATGGCGCGCGCGGTATTCAAGAGGCGTACCTCACCGGCCGTGGCCGCGTTGTGGTGCGTGCTAAAACCGAAGTTGAAACTGAGAAAGACGGGCGCGAATCGATCATCGTGACCGAGCTGCCTTATCAGGTGAACAAGGCGCGGCTGCTCGAGAAAATTGCTGATTTGGTCAAGGCCAAAGAGATCGAAGGGATTGGTCCGGATTTGCGCGATGAGTCTGACAAAGACGGTATGCGCATTTATATCCCGATCAAGCGCGGCGAGATGACCGAGGTGGTGCTCAATAATTTGTTTGAGCGCACGCCGATGCAAAGCGTGTTCGGGATCAACATGGTGGCGCTGGTGGACGGCCAGCCGCGCACGTTAAATCTCAAAGAAATGCTCGAGTGTTTCCTGCGCCATCGACGTGAAGTGGTTACCCGTCGGACGATTTTCGAGCTCAAGCGTGCGCGTGAGAAAGCGCATATTTTGGAAGGTTTAACGGTCGCGATTGCGAACATTGACCTGATTATTGAGGCGATCAAAACCGCTGCCACACCGTCGATCGCCAAGCAGCGCTTGATCGATGGCCAGTGGGAATCAGGCCCGGTTCGCGCGCTGCTAGCCGCGGCCGGTGCTGAATTAACGCGCCCAGAAGATTTGCCCGTTGGCTTGGGTTTGGTTGAAGAAAGCTATCGGCTCTCTGAGGTTCAAGCGCAAGCCATCCTCGATCTGCGCCTGCAGAAACTGACCGGTTTGGAGCAAGAAAAGCTTGCCGATGAATATCAGGAAATTCTGGAAAACATCAAAGCGCTCTTGTTGATTTTGTCGGATCCGGATCGCTTGCTCAAGGTGATTCGCGAAGAGTTGATCGACATTAAAGACCGCTTTGGCGATGCGCGTCGCACGGTGATCCAGCACGATTTTGACGAGCTCGATATCGAGGATTTGATCACGCCAGAAGAAATGGTGGTGACCATGTCGCACCAGGGCTATATCAAGCGCCAGCCGCTCAAGGATTACCAGGCGCAGCGTCGCGGCGGCCGTGGTCGCTCGGCGACAGCAGTGAAGGATGAAGATTTCCTCGAGCGTCTGTGGGTGGCCAATACCCACGACACACTGCTGTGTTTTACCTCTGCCGGGCAGGTGTATTGGCTGAAGGTTTATCGCTTGCCGCAGGCGACGCGCGCCTCGCGCGGGCGCCCGATCGTCAATATGTTGCCGTTAAAAGCGCTGGAGAAAGTGCAGGCGGTGCTGCCAATCAAAGGCTATGACGAAGATCACTTTGCGTTTTTTGCGACCGCCGACGGTACAGTCAAGAAAACCCCACTAACCGAATATTCGCGCCAACGTACCAACGGCATCATCGCGATTAATTTGGACGAAGGGAATTCGCTGGTCAGCGTGGCGATCACCGATGGCAACTGCGACATCATGCTGTTTGCCTCGCACGGCAAGGCGGTGCGCTTTGATGAATCCGAAGTGCGCTCGATGGGCCGGACCGCAACCGGCGTGCGCGGCATGCGCCTAACTGATGAGCAGCGCGTAGTGCAGATGCTTGTGGTTGACGGCGCGGGCGACGTGCTAACCGCCACCGAGCGCGGCTTTGGGAAGCGCACTTTGCTCACGGAATATCCGAAGAAAGGTCGCGGCACGATGGGCGTGATTGCCATTCAAACCTCTGAGCGCAACGGCTCGGTGGTGGGCGCCACACAGATCGACGATTCGCACGAACTCATGCTGATTTCCAACCAGGGCACGCTGGTGCGCACGCGCGCTAGCGAGATCTCAACCGTGGGCCGAAACACCCAAGGCGTCACCTTGATTCGCTTGCCGGAAGACGAAAAACTGGTCGGTATCGCCAAAGTTGAGGCGATGATCGATGAAGGCGAGTTGGATGCGCTGGATGCAGCAGTGCCGAATGCTGAATCCGGGCCAGCGGACACTGCTGGTTGACGGGAATTCTCAGGCTTGCGTAAGATCTCGCCGATGAATTTTCAAACCACGCGCACTTCAACTACGACGAGTTAAATCCGTCAGCGGGCGCGTGACTTTTTAAGAAGGGCGCTCAGCGCCCTTTTTTATTGCCCGCAATTAACGCCCAAGTTGAGCATCAAATTTATGATTTCGATTTCCCTCCCGGATGGTTCCAAACGCGAATTCGCTAATGCCGTTAGCGTGGCAGAGGTAGCCGCAAATATTGGCGCAGGTTTAGCCAAAGCGGCATTGGCCGGGCGCATTGACGGTCGCACCGTGGATTTGTCCACCGTCATTGAGCACGACGCGCGCCTGGAAATCGTCACCGAGAAAGATCCGGAGGCGCTGTCGATCATTCGCCATTCCACCGCGCATTTGCTCGCGCAAGCAACTCAGCGGCTGTATCCGGCGGCGCAGGTGACCATTGGACCGGTCATCGATAACGGATTTTTCTATGACTTTGCGTTTGAACGCGCCTTCACGATGGACGACTTAAGTCTGATTGAAGCCGAGATGAAAGCCATCGCTGCGCTTAATTTGAGCGTGTCGCGGACGGTCATGCCGCGCAATGATGCGGTTAACTATTTCCGCGCAAAAGGTGAGGAGTACAAGGCGCAAATTATCGAATCGATCCCGGCCGATGAGGACCTGTCGCTTTACTCGCAGGGCGAGTTCACCGATTTGTGTCGCGGGCCGCACGTGCCCAATACCGCCAAGCTCAAAGCCTTCAAGCTGATGAAAGTGGCCGGTGCCTATTGGCGCGGAGATTCCAACAACGCAATGCTGACGCGGGTGTATGGAACCGCTTGGCTGAACCAAAAAGACCTCGACGCCTATCTTTTGCAACTCGAAGAAGCCGACAAGCGCGACCATCGCAAGATTGGCCGCGTTCTGGATTTGTTCCACATGCAGGAAGAAGCGCCGGGCTTGGTGTTTTGGCATCCAAAAGGCTGGGCGATCTGGCAGGTGGTTGAGCAGTACATGCGCCGCATCTACCAGGACAACGGCTATCAGGAAGTGCGTGGGCCGCAAATTTTGGACCGATCACTATGGGAAAAATCCGGCCATTGGGAGAACTTCAAGGACAATATGTTCACCACGTCATCAGAAAATCGCGAGTACGCGGTAAAGCCGATGAATTGCCCGGGGCATGTGCAGATTTATAACCATGGCCTGCACAGCTATAAAGAATTGCCGATCCGTTTTGGCGAGTTTGGCTCCTGCCATCGCAACGAGCCATCAGGCGCGCTGCACGGAATCATGCGCGTGCGCGGCTTTACCCAAGACGACGGCCATATCTTCTGCACGGAAGATCAGATCCTGGGCGAGGTGGCGACCTTCATCGTGCTTTTGCGCAAGGTATACGCGCATTTTGGCTTTGAGGAGATTCTCTACAAGCTCTCTACACGCCCGGCCAAGCGCGTCGGCTCAGATGAGATTTGGGACAAATCCGAGCGCGCCCTCGCAACCGCGCTTGAAGGAATCGACTACCAGTTGCAGCCGGGCGAAGGCGCTTTCTATGGTCCGAAAATTGAGTTCACGCTGAAAGACGCGATTGGCCGGTTGTGGCAATGCGGCACTATCCAGGTCGATTTTTCGATGCCCGAGCGCCTGGGTGCGCAGTACGTTGGTGACGATTCAGCAAAACACACGCCGGTCATGTTGCATCGAGCCATTTTAGGATCGCTCGAACGCTTTATCGGAATATTGATCGAAAACTTCGCCGGTGCTTTCCCGCCTTGGCTTGCGCCTATTCAAGCGGTGGTGATGAATATCACCGATGCGCAGGCCGATTTTGCTAGAGAATGCGCGCAAATATTGGCAAAAAAGGGATTTCGCATCAGTAGTGACTTGAGAAACGAGAAGGTCGGCTATAAAATCCGCGAACATACGTTGGCGAAAGTGCCGTTCCTGCTGGTTGCAGGCGATCGCGAGCGTGAGTCTGGTTCGGTGTCCGTACGCACCCGCGCCGGGGTTGATTTGGGCGTGATGACTGTGGCCCAATTTGCCGAAAAATTAGCCTTAGAAACCAATTAAAACATACACATACGCGGAGTCCGTGAGTACGGGAATGGGGCCGCAAATAGAGGAGTTAAACCATCGCTACACCTGAGAAACAAACTCGCCGCAACGCCGAAATTCGCGTTCCATTCGTACGCGTAATCGGTGCCGACGGCGAGCAAGTCGGCGTTCTTTCACGCGAAGATGCACTGCGCATGGCCGAAGATTTGGGTCTGGATCTCGTAGAAATCCAGCCAACTGCCGATCCGCCGGTGTGTCGCATCATGGATTTCGGCAAGTTCAAGTACGAACTGCAAAAAAAGGCGAACGTTGCCAAAAAGAAGCAAAAGCAAATTGAACTCAAAGAGCTTAAGTTTCGACCCGGCACCGAAGAACACGACTATCAGGTCAAGATGCGCAGCTTGCGCGCGTTTCTTGAGGAAGGCGATAAGGTTAAGATCACGGTTCGTTTTCGCGGTCGCGAAATGAGCCATATGGAATTCGGCCGACAGCTCCTCGACAAGATTGAGGGTGAGCTGAAGGACGAAATCGTCATCGAAAGCCGACCCAAAGTGGAAGGCAAACAGATGGTGATGATGGTCGCACCGAAGCGTAAATAGCGCTTGAAGTGTGTCCGTCAGGAAACAGGCGGTTACGCCTAAAATGGCCTTATGAAGCAGGGAAGGTAAGCCGACACTCGGCGCTTCAAAGGCTCAAAAAAACTTTTTGAGGATTAATGCAATGCCTAAAGTCAAAACCAACCGTGCGGCGGCCAAACGCTTCCGTATCACGGGATCCGGCAAGGTCAAAGCCGGGCACGCTTTTAAGAGCCACATCTTGACCAAGAAGTCGACCAAGCGTAAGCGCGGTTTGCGTGGAACGAACATCATTGCGGCCGTGGACACACCCGGTATCAAACGCATGTTGCCCAACCACTAGAATCGTAAAGTCGGAGGTTATTCATGGCTCGTGTAAAACGTGGTGTCGTTGCTCGTCGTCGACACAAGAAAATCATCGCCCGTGCAAAGGGCTACTACAACGCCCGTCGCAAGGTATTTCGCGTAGCGAAACAGGCAGTAACGCGCGCAGCGCAGTACTCCTATATCGGTCGTAAACAGAAGAAGCGTAACTTCCGTTCGCTGTGGATCCAGCGTTTGAACGCTGCTGCACGCGAGTGTGGGTTGTCGTACAGCCGCTTTATCAACGGACTCAAGCTGGCCAACATCGAAATGGATCGCAAAGTGCTGGCAGACATTGCTGTGCATGACAAGCTGGCATTTGCGGCAATTGCCGAGAAAGCCAAAGCAGCGATTGCTGATAAGGCGAGTAGCGCCAAAGCGGCCTAGCTGCCGTCCGCAGTTGCGGAAGGTTGTAAAAGAGGGAAGACCTTTAAGTCTTCCCTTTTTTGTTTGCGGGTCTTGTTGACCGACCCATTTTTTTCCAAGGTAACGATATGAATTCACTGGATTCGCTGCGCCTGAGCGCGCTTGACCGCATCAATCAGGCGGCCGATTCGCGCGCACTCGATGAGGTGCGCGTCGCGCTGCTCGGCAAGAAGGGCGAACTCACCGATCAGCTTAAAGCGCTCGCGCAAGCGTCGCACGAAGAAAAACGCACGCTCGGGCAGCAATTAAATGAATTGAAAGTGGAGCTTGGCGCGGCGCTCGATGAGCGTAAGTCGGCTATTGCTGAAATTGAACTGCGCGAGCAGCTCAAGCGCGAGCAAATTGACATCAGCTTGCCGGGTCGTGACGTTGAGCGCGGCTCAGTACACCCGGTCAGCCGCACGCTAGCGCGCATCCAATCGATTTTTGCGCAAATGGGTTTTGCGGTAGCCGAAGGGCCAGAAATCGAAGACGATTTTCATAATTTCGAGTCGTTAAACTTCCCAGCGCACCATCCCGCGCGCGCTATGCACGACACGTTTTACTTTGCTGACGGGCGCTTGCTGCGCACGCACACCTCGCCGGTACAAATCCGCGTCATGAAAACGCAGAAGCCGCCGATCCGCATCATTGCGCCCGGGCGCGTGTATCGCTGCGATTCCGATCAGACTCATTCTCCGATGTTCCATCAGGTAGAAGGCTTCTTGATCGATGAGGCGGTGAGCTTTGCCGAACTAAAAGGCACCTTGAATGCCTTTGTAAACGCCTTTTTTGAGACCGAGCTAAAAATTCGCCTGCGACCGTCCTACTTTCCGTTCACCGAGCCTTCGGCCGAAGTGGATATCGAATGGCTCAAGCTGGACGGTTCGCGCGCCTGGCTGGAGGTGTTGGGCTGCGGAATGATGCATCCAAACGTGTTGCGCGCGGGCGGCATCGACCCCGAGCGCTATTCTGGATTCGCATTCGGACTCGGCGTTGAGCGCTTTGCCATGCTGCGCTACGGGGTCAACGATTTGCGCCAGTTTTTTGACAACGACGTGCGCTTTTTGCGCCAATTTGCGTGAGGCACACACAACCATGAAATTTCCAGAAAGCTGGTTACGCGAGTGGATTGATCCGCCGGTGGATAGCGCGGCTTTGGCCGAAGCGCTGACGCAAGGGGGCATTGAAGTGGAAGCCATGGGGCCGGCGCTGCCTGCCTTCGATGGCGTGGTGGTGGCTGAGATTCTTGAGGCCAGCCCGCATCCCAACGCCGAAAAATTGCGCGTGTGCCGCGTCAGCCAGGGCACCCAAGAATTGCAAATTGTCTGCGGCGCGCCGAACGCGCGCGCGGGCATCAAAGTGCCGCTGGCCCAGGTTGGCGCCACGCTGCCAGATGGATTGCACATCAAAAAAGCCGCGCTGCGTGGCGTCGATTCGGCTGGGATGCTGTGTTCCGCTCGAGAGCTCGGCTTAACCGCGCAGACAGAAGGCCTTCTGGAATTGGCGAGCGATGCGCCGCTGGGCCGGTCATTGCGCGAGTGGTTGCGCGCCGATGAGGCCGTTTTCGAGCTCAAGCTAACGCCCAATCGCGCGGATTGTTTGAGCATCCGCGGGCTCGCTTTTGAGGTGGCGGCCGAACATGGCTTAAGTGTGACGGAGCCCGCTAGCGCGCAGGTTGCGCTGACCAGCAGTTTGTTTCGCGAAGCGAAAACCCTCGTGCCGAGCGCCTGTCCGCGCTACTTGGGCCGGGTGATTGAGGGCTTGGATTTAACCCGCACCACGCCAGCTTGGATGCGCGAGCGCCTGGAGCGATCCGGTCTGCGCGCGATCAATCTCGGTGTCGACATCACCAACTATGTGATGCTCGAGCTTGGCCAACCGCTGCACGCGTTCGATGATGAGCGCCTGCAGGGTGACTTGCGCGTGCGTTGGGCGCAGCCCGGTGAGCGCTTGACCCTGCTGGATACCACCGAGATCACCTTAAGCGAAGATATGCTGGTGATCGCCGACGATGCCGGTGCGCAAGCGATGGCCGGGGTCATGGGCGGCAGTGCCAGCAAAACCCATCCGCACACCACTCGACTCTTTTTGGAATGCGCGCATTTCGCACCGAGCGCGGTGATGGGCGTGGCGCGCCGTCTTGGCTTGAGCTCGGATGCCGCTTACCGATTTGAACGTGGCGTCGATCCGGAGCTTCCTGAGCGCGCGCTTGAGCGTGCGACGGCTTTGTATGTGGAGCTTGCTGGCGGTAAAGCGGGACCGATTTCACGCGCGCAATCGGCAATCGATTTGCGCCAAGCGAAACCATTGGTGTTACGGCTCACGCGGGTCGCGGCACTCCTCGGTCATCCAGTCAGCACGCTTCGCGCGAAAGAAATCTTGAGCGCGCTGGGCATGACAGTCGTTGAGCTCGATCCTGAGACCCTGCAAGTTACGCCGCCGCTGCGCCGCTTTGATATCGCGATCGAAGAAGATCTCATTGAGGAAATTGCGCGGATTGTCGGTTACGGGGCCATCCCGAACGCTGCGCTGCGCGGGACTTTTAGCCAGCCGGAACTTAATGAATCGCAGCGCGCTACAAGCAGTGTGCGTGAGCAATTGGTCGCGCTGGGCTTCCAGGAGGCGATTACCTTTAGCTTTGTATCCGATGACGCGCTGAAAAAATGCGGGTTAGATCCCATGGATGCGCTTGCACTCAAAAACCCGCTCTCGGCGGATCTCGCGCGGATGCGCACGAGCCTGCTGCCGGGTCTGTTGGCTGCGCTTGCGTTCAATCTCAATCGGCAAGCTGAACGGGTTCGACTGTTTGAAATCGGGCGTAGCTTTTCAGCAGACGGTCAGCTTGAGCCACTGAAAGTTTCCGGCGTCATAAGCGGGCTCGCTGAACCAGAGCAATGGGGACGGCCAAAGCGCGCGCTCGATTTCTTCGATATCAAAGGCGTCGTCGAGCAATTACTGCCGGCTTTTGCGTCCTTCGACTGCTCGGCTTCAGGCGTTGCGTGGTTACATCCGGGACAAAGCGCCACATTGCGCGACGGTGAGCAAATTGTTGGCCATTTTGGCGCTTTGCATCCGCAAGTGGCGACTCGCTTCGACCTTCGCGGAAGCGCATTCGGCTTTGAATTGGACGCAAGTTACGTGCTCGCGCAGCGGATTCCGCGGGCGCGCGCGGTGTCGAAGTTTCCGTCGATTCGGCGCGATCTGGCATTTACTGTGGCTCGCGATCTGCCCTTCGAGGCGCTCGAATCGGCGGTTCGCGAGGCCGCTGGGGGCAAGCTTCAGTCGCTGACGGTCTTTGATGTCTATGTCGAAAGTGAGCGTGATTCAGCTTGCAAAAGCATCGCTATGGGCTTGATTTTACAAGATGATTCGGCCACTCTTCATGATATTGTCATCAACGAAACCGTTGGGGCCGTCGTCGCCAACGTGGTGTTGCGTTGCTCGGCAGTCTTGCGGGGTTAAATTGCGGAGTTAAGCAGTCGTGGCACTGACCAAAGCTGAGTTAGCGGATCGACTGTTTGACGAAGTGGGCTTGAATAAGCGCGAGGCAAAGGAGTTTGTCGACTTTTTTTTCGAGTCGTTGCGTGCCTCCCTTGAGCAGGGCGAACAGGTCAAGCTGTCGGGGTTTGGAAATTTCGATTTGCGTGCAAAAAATCAGCGTCCGGGACGCAATCCCAAGACGGGTGAGGAGATTCCAATCTCTGCCCGCCGAGTGGTTACTTTCAGGCCGGGGCAGAAACTAAAGTCGAGGGTTGAGTCCTATGCTGGACGCGGGTAGTAACGCCGAACTGCCGACGATTCCGGCAAAGCGTTACTTCACCATCGGTGAGGTGAGCGAGCTGTGTGGCGTGAAGCCGCACGTATTGCGCTATTGGGAACAAGAGTTCGCCCACCTCAAGCCCGTCAAGCGTCGCGGCAATCGCCGTTATTACCAGCGCCACGATGTGATTACGATCCGCCAAATCCGCAGCCTGCTGTACGACCAAGGTTTCACGATCGGTGGCGCGCGGCAGCGGCTTGATGGCGAAGGTGCAAAAACTGACCAAACCAAAAGCCTTCAGATCGTGCGTCAGCTGATTCAAGAACTAGAAGAAGTCCTGCTGATTCTCAAACGTTAGGCTACACTTCGCGGCCGTTGCTGAGTAGCACGGCGCGGCAGCACAAAAGTTGCAATCGCGGTAAATAATTTCGGGGCGTAGCGCAGCCTGGTAGCGCACCACAATGGGGTTGTGGGGGTCGGGAGTTCGAATCTCCCCGCCCCGACCAAATTCGCGAAGCGGGTTGGGTCGGAGTCCGAAATGAATCAGCAACATCGCTACACTCGCAGGATCTTTTATCACCGATCCCTACGAGTCCTATGAGCGACCGTCGCACGCTTTATCCGCCTATCGAGCCCTACAACAGCGGCTTTCTCGATGTTTCTCCAGTCCATCGTGTGTACTTCGAAGAGTGCGGAAATCCCAACGGTAAACCGGTGGTTTTTCTGCACGGCGGGCCGGGCGCGGGCTGCAACACCACGGTGCGGCGATTCTTTGATCCGACGCGCTATCGCATCGTGCTTTTCGACCAGCGCGGCTGCGGTCGCTCCAAGCCGCATGCCCATCTCGAAGAAAACACCACCTGGCATTTGGTCGCCGATATCGAGCAGCTTCGAGAGCACCTAGCTATTCCACGCTGGCAAGTTTTTGGCGGTTCCTGGGGCTCGACGCTTGCGCTTGCCTACGCGCAGACCCATCCCGAGCGGGTTAGCGAGTTGGTGCTGCGTGGCATTTTTCTGCTGCGCCGCTCAGAGCTTGAATGGTTCTACCAAGGCGGTTGCGACGCGATTTATCCGGACGCGTGGGAGAGCTACCTTGCAGCCATTCCCGCCGCTGAACATGGTGATTTGATCAGCGCCTATCATCGCCGCTTGACGCATTCCGATCCGGCGATTCGCCTTGCGGCGGCGAAAGCCTGGTCGATCTGGGAGGGCGCCACCAGCTATCTTTACCAGGATCCGCGCCACGTCGATGCGACCGGCCAAGATGAGTTTGCGCTGGCGTTTGCGCGCATCGAGTGTCACTACTTTGTTAACGCGGGATTTATGGAGCGCGACGGCCAATTGCTTGCAGACGTAGAGCGAATTCGGCACATTCCAGCGGTGATCGTGCAGGGACGCTACGACGTGGTTTGTCCTCTGCGCTCGGCGTGGGATTTGCATCGCGCTTGGCCGGAGGCGGATTTCCACATTGTTGCTGACGCCGGACACTCGGCACTCGAATCTGGCACCACCGACCAGCTGGTGCGCGCGACCGACCGCTTTGCCACAGGCAGCCGTTAGCCACTAGCGCTTTCTGAAGCGCAGCGTCATTCGGTCGCTCTCGCCAATCTTCTGGTAGCGCTCGAGGTCTTTCTCACCGAGTGCAAGCGTTGGCGGTAGCGTCCAAACGCCGCGCGGGTGATTGCGGGTGTCGAGCGGATTGGCGTTGATTTCGCTTTTGGCAAGCAACGCGAACCCGGCTTTTTCAACTTCGGCAATCAGCACCGCTTCGTTGACATAGCCATTTTTCACTTTGAGGTCGACCTGCGCTTGCGGGTCGGCTCGGTGTTCTTCGATGCCAAAAATGCCGTCTGCTTTGAGCGCTTTGTGTACAGCTTTTAGCACCTCAGAAAAGGTGCCATCCGCCAGCCAGCTGTGCGCGTTACGAAACGACAGCACCGCGTCGGCACTGTTGGGTGGGGCAATTTCGACCTGTGTCGGGGGCGCTAGGATGGTGATCTCAACGCGCCCATACAGCGACTCATCGGCGGCCATTTTGTCGTTAAAGTTCATTGCGCCTTCGCGCAGATAGCGCCCGCTTTCGCCGCTCGCCTGCGGGTCGAAGCCCGCGGCAATCAAGCGACCGTTGGCGTGCAGCAATGGCGCCAGAATTTCGGTGTACCAGCCACCACCCGGCCACAGTTCCACCACGGTCATGTCAGCTGCGACGCCAAAGAATTCGAGCGTCTGCAATGGATGTCGATCTGCATCGCGCCCCGTGTTCTCCGGCGTGCGCTCAGGATGCGCGACGGCTTGTTCAAGCGCGCTGGGCGGCGCAATCTTGTCGGTACCAAGCTTGGGATCATCGGCGCACGCGAGGGCAGCGTTCAGCAGCACAAATAGCAAAACAATCAAGCGGCTGCTCATTTACATGTCTCAGAAATCAGTTGATATTGCAGTTGAAAAAGCGCATGGCCACTGGCCGCATATTTTCGCTCAAACGGCGTAAGGCCTAGCGGCTCGGTGAGTGGCCTGCGCTGAACGTGCGGGTATCCTGCCACGTCGAGTGCTGCGGCAAACTCATCGACATACAGCGGCCAGTTGCTGCGTAATTCTAGCCGCGCGGATACTTGCAACAGGGCCGCAAACGCCGGATGCCCGTGCCAGCGGCGTTTGAGATGCTCAGATTTAGGCCACGGATTTGGATAGAGCAAATAGCATTTGCTGACTGCCACTTGCAGCTGCGATAAAGCGACTAGCAGCGCATAGGCATCTTCGCGAATCAGCTGAACTTGAGCAGGTTCACTAAAACCGAGCTCTCCCGCCAGTCGGCGCAGCCGATGCGCCGACTGATCAATGCCAATCACTGTCGCTTCTGGATGCAGTTTCGCGATTTCGTGCGTGCTTTCGCCGGTGCCGCAGCCGAGGTCAAGCACCAAGTTCGGATAGCTTTTGAGGCGTAATGCGAGCTCCACGGTCGAGGATCGCAGCGGCGCACGCCACGGATGGGCGAGGTGGCGGCGCACGGTGTCACGCAAGCGCGGGTGGATCGCGTTTTGGCTTGATGAAACCCGTGTTGAATTGCCGTGCATGAGCCCGCTCGTTTGAGTTATAAAACGGGCCAGTAGCCCGCACGCCA
>Ga0209591_10002862_pt1 | contig 20398 bp, 15 predicted proteins | sample MAT01_FD_187207 | JGI IMG/M metagenome (GOLD analysis project Ga0209591, IMG submission 187207) | Freshwater microbial communities from Lake Fryxell liftoff mats and glacier meltwater in Antarctica - MAT-01 (SPAdes) (version 2) | ecosystem: Environmental > Aquatic > Freshwater > Ice > Liftoff... | reverse complement strand
CTAGATGGTTGATTCCGTGAAGATCGTATGAGGGCGTGTCGCGGCCTCGTTGTCACGACGCCGGTCATCGGACAAGGATGCGCTGCCGCGGTGCGCCTGTCGTCGCAGGGACTGGATGGCCGGGGTGTCCGGTCCCGTCCCGTCGGGCCTGCGCCCGTGACCGGGGTGACCTCCGGCATGCCCCCGTTCTCCGGTGGTACTCCCTGCCGCGGGTCGGTGCCCCCGTTCGACGGGGGGTGTCGCCGCGGACGGGGAGCACGGGCGCCGTGTCGAGTCGTGAGTCAGCCGCCCCAACGCCTCCTCGCCCTGGCCGCAGGTATCAGGCGCAACTGGGCACTCGACGTCACCGCAGAACGAACACTGGTCGTCGACGACCGCTGAACACCAACTTCACGGAATCACTCATCTAGGCGACGCGCCCCCCGCCCCCGCGCCCACCATCCGCCACCTGGACACCTGTGGCGGACGGTTGGTGCCCAGGACCGCCACAGGGGTCCACGTGGCGATTCGGCGGAGAGGCGGAAAGCATTGGCGAAAAGTTCGTGGCCCGGTTTCCTCTGGAAGCTCGGGGCGTCGCGGCGACGCGCCGATGGCTCGAATCCGAGGCGCAGGCAGCACGAGAGTTGTCGGGCTGCACAGGGTTCCCCACGCCCGAGCCCGTCGCGCTGGGCGAGCCCGGCGCGGGCTACCCGATTCCGTGGTCGGTGCAGACCTGGCTGCCAGGGGTTGCGGCGACGGACGAGGACCCGGGTGAGTCGGTGACGTTCGCGCACGACCTGGCCGAGTTCATCCGCGGCGTGCGCGAGATCGACACGCGCGGCAGGGCGTTCCACGGAAGCGGTCGGGGCGGTGAGCTGCGATCCCACGATGCGTGGATGGCGACCTGCTTCGAGCGCAGTGCACAGCTCCTGGACGTTCCGCGGCTTCGGCGCATCTGGACGGCCATGCGGGCGCTACCGCGCAGCGCCGACGATGTGATGACCCACGGTGACCTGACTCCAGGCAATGTCCTGGTCTACCACGGGCGCCTGGCTGCGGTCATCGATGTGGGCGGCCTGGGACCGGCTGACCCTGCGTTGGATCTCGTCGGTGCTTGGCATGTGCTCGAGGCCGGCCCGCGGCGAGCGCTCCGCGACGACCTCGGGTGCGACGACCTCGAATGGGAACGCGGCAAGGCGTGGGCCTTCGAGCAGTCGATGGGCGCGGTCTGGTACTACGTCGAGAGCAACCCGGCCATGAGCCTGATGGGCCAACGCACCCTGCAACGCATCGTCACGGACATCTCGTCGGCTTGAGTCCCGGTGCTGCAAGCACCATCGCGTGAGGGCGGCTCTCTTGACCGGCTCGCGGCGCAGCAACACGGGTTCGGAGAGGTGCCATGGTGAGGAGGTGTCGCCATCGCCTGGAGACGTTGCTCGATCCGAGTAGTCCATTCGACAATCAGGTGCTCAACCTCGTCCCCATCGACGACCGTTTCATGGACGACGAAGTAGACAAGGAGCCCTTGCGCCGCAGGGTCGTTGGAATCGCACGTCTGGCAGAGGGAGACGCCGCGCGTCCCGTCCACCGGGGTTCCATCGGAGCGAATGAGTCGGTAAGGAACCCATGTAGCAAGTAGGAGCTCGCCCTCGCAGCGGTGGCAGCGTAGATCGCTGCGACTCTCGAATTCGATCATTATGCGAGTCAGGTTGCGACAGTGATGCCGGGAATGTGACGAAGTTCGCCGAGCAACGCCGAGGTCACCGAGACTGAGTAGTTGTGCACTGCCAATGGTGTCTCCCGCTCGCGATAGCACAAGACTAGTTGTAGAGGCGTGTCCCCGGGGTGTGCGACGAGTGCGGATTTGAGTTCGGCCACTGACGTTGGGTTGAGTTTGAGGGCGTCGGCGCGGAGGACAAGCGGTTTGACCAATCCTGCCTGTGCGGCGGCGATGTCGAGTGTCACGACGCCAGAGGCAAAGATGGACATGCGTTCCTCTCTCCAGTTCACCCGGCCCTTCACAGCTACTGCGGCGTCGGTGACGAGGTCTTCGGACATCATCAGATACGCCTTGGGGAAGAACAGCACTTCCATCGACGCGTCAAGGTCTTCGATCGTGACGACCGCCCACGGCTCGCCTTTCTTGTTAACCCGCCGATCGACTGACGAGATCATCCCAGCGAGGACGATCTCACCTTCCTTGGGGGCATCGTCGATGATCCCGGCGATGGGGCGCGGCGCGTGCTTGCGCAGCACGCCCTCGGTGCCATCGAGGGGGTGAGCGGACACGTAGAGCCCCAGCATCTCCCGTTCCAGGGTGAGCAGCTGCTTGCGCGGCCACTCGTCGCCCTCGATTTTCAGGTGGGCCAATGGGGCGGTGTCGTTCTCGGTGTCCGATGGGGTGTCGTCGGTGTCGAGGCTCCAGAGGTCGAACTGGCCGTTGGCCTCGTGACGCTTGATATTGGTGATCGCGTCGACGGCTGCCTCGTGCACGAGGAGCAGGGACCGGCGGGTCTGACCGAACGAGTCGAACGCGCCTGCCTTGATCAGCGACTCCATCATGCGCTTGTTGCAGCAGACCAGTTCGATCTTTTCGAGGACGTCGAAGAAGGAGGTGAACCGACCCTTCTCTTTCCGACTGCGGATAATCGACTCGACGACGTGGGCGCCCACATTGCGGATGGCGCCGAGCCCGAAACGGATGTCGCTACCGACGGCGGAGTACCACAGGTCGGAGTCGTTGACATCGGGCGGGAGGACCTTGATGCCCATGCGGCGGCACTCGGCGAGATAGCTTGCCGATTTGTCTTTGTTGTCGCCGATCGAGGTCAGCTGGGCGGCCATGAACTCGGTCGGGTAGTTCGCCTTGAGGTACGCCGTCCAGTACGACACGAGTCCGTACCCGGCGGTGTGAGACTTGTTGAACGCGTACCCGGCGAAGGGCAGCATGACATCCCACAGAGTTTGGGACGCCTCGGGGGAGAAGTCGTTCGCGGCCATGCCCTCGGAGAACCGCTCGAACTCCTTCTCGATGATCTCTTTCTTCTTCTTACCCATCGCGCGCCGCAGCAGGTCCGCTTGGCCGAGGGTGTAGCCGGCGAGCTGCTGGGCAATGGCCATGACCTGCTCTTGGTAAACCAGCAGGTGATACGTCTCCCCGAGGATCGGGTCGAGCGCATCGGCGAGTTCGGGATGGATCGGGGTGTTCGGCTGTCGACCGTTGGACCGCTCGGCGTAGTTGAGGTGGGCGTTGGCGGCCATCGGGCCGGGTCGGTAAAGCGCGATGGCCGCGGCGATGTCACCAAAATGCGTGGGGGCTATCGCCTTGAGTAGCGCTCGCATTCCGGCGCCGTCGAGCTGGAATACGCCCAGGGTGTCGCCGCTGGCGAGCAGCCTGTATGCCTCGATGTCGTCGAGTGCCAAAGTCGCGGTGTCGATGACCGTGCCGTAGTTCGCCTCGACGGCCTTGACGGTGTCGTCGACGACGGTCAGCGTCCGAAGCCCGAGGAAGTCCATCTTCAACAGGCCGATCTCTTCACACGAGGGGTAGTCCCACCCGGTGATGATCGACCTGTCTTCGCGCATCCACAGCGGGATGACATCGAGTAGCGGCTGCGACGAGAGCACCACTGCGCAGGCGTGTACGCCGGCGTTGCGGACCAGGCCCTCCAGCCCACGTGCGGTGCTCATGATCCGGCCGACTTCCGGGTCAGTCTCGGAAAGGGCGCGGACTTCGGCGGCCTCGGCATAGCGTTCATGGGCCGGGTCGAAGATCCCGGACAACGGGATGTCCTTCGCAGCGACCGGGGGCGGCAGGACCTTGGAGATGCGGTCGGCGATCGAGAATCCCGGCGCGCCGTGGATGACCCGGGCGGAGTCCTTGATCGCCGCTTTGGTCTTGATCGTACCGAAGGTGATGACCTGGGCGACGTTTTCCGCGCCCCACTTGTCGACGGTGTAGCGCATGACCTCGCCGCGTCGGCGCTCGTCGAAGTCGAGGTCGATGTCGGGCGGGCTGACCCGCTCAGGGTTGAGGAACCGCTCGAACAGGAGGCTGTGCTCGATCGGGTCAAGGTCGGTGATGTGGAGCATGTAGGCGACTAGCGACCCGGTGGCCGAACCTCGGCCGGGGCCGACGGCGATCTTCTGCGCTTTCGCCCAGCGGACGAGGTCACCGACGACCAGGAAGTAGCCGGGGAAGCCCATCTTCGAGATGACCGACAGCTCGAAGTCGATCCGCTCGCGGTAGACGTCGGTGAGGCCGTCGGGGTACCGAGTCAAGGTGTACTGCTCGACCTCGGCTCGCAGGAGGTCGTCCTCGGTTTCCCCCGGGGCGAGGGGGAACCGCGGCATGCGGTCGACCTCGGCGAACACCGTGTCGTAGGACTCGACGCGCTCGGCGACGAGCAGGGTGTTCGACGCCGCCCCTGGAACCTCCTTGTCCCAGTATTCCCGCATTTCTTCGGCGCTTCGCAGGTAGTAGCCGTCGCCGTCGAACTTGAATCTGGTTGGGTCATCCAAAGTCTTACCGGCCTGCACGCAGAGCAGTGCCGAATGCGACTCAGCTTGATCTTTCGTCACGTAGTGCGAGTCATTGGTCGCGAGCGGCGGAAGGTCAAGCTTCCCGGCGATCTCCAGAAGGCCGGCCCGCACGAATCGTTCGATCGGTAGGCCGTGGTCCATCAGTTCGAGAAAGTAGTTCTCTCGGCCGAAAATGTCGCGATAGTCGCTCGCGGCTTGGAGTGCGTCATTGTGCTGGCCCAGGCGAAGCCTGGTCTGAACCTCGCCCGACGGGCAACCCGTTGTAGCGATGATCCCTTCGGCGTGCTCAGCGACCAGCTCGCGATCCATACGAGGCTTGCGATAGTAACCCTCGAATGAGGCCATGCTCGACAGGCGGAACAGGTTCCGCAGCCCAGTCGCGTTGCGAGCGAGCATCGTAATGTGTGTGTAGGCGCCCGCGCCGGAGACGTCCCCGCCTTCACCGTACTCGTCAGAGCCGCGTTGTGACGACTGCCCCCAGAACACGGGCTTCTTGAAGTGGCGACTCTCCGGCGCGAGATAGGCTTCGATGCCGATAATGGGTTTGACGCTGCTCTTCCGTGCCCGGCGGAAGAACTCTGCCGCCCCGTACATATTGCCGTGGTCCGTCATTGCCACTGCTGGCATTTCGAGACGTTCAACCTCGCCAAAAAGTGCGTCGACCTTAGCCGCGCCGTCTAGCATCGAATACTCGGTGTGCACGTGCAGATGTGCGAATGAATCCGCCACGAGGCAATCTCCCTTGCGCGCCAGACCGTATTTCTATCACATTCAAGATCCACTGGCGGGGCCGGTTGGCCCTGCACCGCAGCATGCCGCGTTGGGCTGACAGTTTCACGTCTGTCGCGCGTGCGTGTCGCCCAACGACTGGGGCGGGCGGCGGGCGGCGGGCGGCGCGGCCCCGGGGAGGGGAGCCCCGTGGTCATCCCTACGCGAGCAGCTCACGTAGACACATGTCCAGGGCCGCGACCTCGTACAGGGTGGTGTCGATCGGCGCGCCACGTGCCACGCAGTCCTCGGCGCGCGTCAGCGCGTGAGCGGATCGGCAGGTCAAGCGGCTGAGGGCATCCAGGTGCGGCTCTCGGCGAGAGCAACGAGGGCGTCGAAGAAGTTGATGACGTGCTTCGCGGCGGTGGCAAGGTAGCTGCGGATGACGCAGAGCTGTTGCGCACCGGTGAGGGTGCGCAGGCACCCGGACACCTTCTGCCGCAGCTTGATCATCCGGATCTCGCGGAAGCCGTACAGGCCCTCACCATGACGGCGAACTGGCACAAGGCCACGTTCAGCGCCGCCAACGGCGGCGAGCTCGTCCCGGCCGGCACCGGCCAGGAGGCGGTGGCGGAGCGGCTGTCGGCGGACCCCACTGTGGCGTTCGTGCATACGCGCAACGTCCTGCACGGCTGCTACACGGCCACGATCGAGCGCGGCTGAGCTCAGGGCCCGCCGCCGGTGTCCGTCGACGCGCCCGGCACGGTCCGGTTGGTCCCGCCCGCGGTGTACGCCCCGCGGCCGAGCTCGTTCCCGAACACGTAGACCTGGACCCCGGGGCTCTCCGGCGCCACCGTGGCGAGCTGCTGGACGGACTGGCTGCGCGCCACCTGCCCGAACACCCCGCCCCGCTGCTCCTGCCAGGCGATGTCCCCGAGCCCGCTCAGCGCCGAGTCGCCCCAGAGGACACCGAACGCGGGCGCCTCGGTGATCCCGTCGACGACCCTCGCCTGCGCCAGGCAGGGGTAGTTGAACGCGAGCTGCCAGCCGAGCGCCACCGGCGCGCCGGCGGGGATCAGCTCGGTGAGCGGCACCGGGAGCTGCACCGTGGGTGCGCCGAAGGCCAGCCATCCGTTGACGAAGCCGGTGGCGTCCACCGCGTCCAGGCGCACGAGGTCGGCCCCGGCGGGCGGGTCCAGCACCAGCGTGCGCCACACGGGGCTGCGCGCGGGGTCGACGAGCTCCTCGTCGTCCACCTCGACGGCGGTGCTCCCGACGGCGCGCCCGTAGGTCGCGGTGAGGGTGTTGCCCTCGGAGAGGGTTCCCGCGGCGAGGACCGTGACCCCGGCCCCGGCCGGCAGGTCGGGGGGCAGCCGGTACCAGAGCGTCGACATCGTGCCGAACGTGCGGTCGGGGCCCGCCCCGTCGCGGGCGACGAACGAGCCCCACACCGGGGCGTCGGTGCGCGGCTGCTGCGCGCCGAAGTAGCCCCCGTCGGCGACGAACCCGTCCGCGACAGGCTCCGCCGGGACGACCCCTTCCGCGACGACCCCTTCCGCGACGACCCCTTCCGCGACGACCCCTGCTGCCTCGACCCCTTCCGCGACGACCCCTTCTTTCTCGACCCCGCCCGGGACGGGGGACGCAGGCAGGTCGGCGGCCACCGGCAGGGGGGTGGCCCCGTCCGGGTCGAGTACCCGCACCACGCCCGCCGCGCCGCAGCGGGACGCCGTCGGGTCGGCGAGCCCCTGTGCCCACGTCGACGCCTGCGGCACGCCCCGCACGGCGGCGGAGCCGAACGTCCCGACGGTGAGGGCCGTGGTCGTGGCCAGGGACAGCACGACCATCACCGGCACGGCCCCCAGCAGGTTCAGCCTGCCGTCGACGCCGTTCCGGCGCCCGAGGGTGAGCGCGGCGAAACACAGGGCAAGCACGCCGACCCACAGGGCCGGACTCTCCAGCGGAACCCCGAGGAGCGCGGGCTGCTCGTAGGGCTGCCAGACGCCGTCGAGGTCGGCGTAGGGCCACGAGTTGGGGCCGTGCCAGGCGAGGGAGAGCGCGAGGACGAAGGATCCGGCCGTCGCCATGACCACGCCGATCGGGACCCGGGTCTCCCGCAGGATCTCGCGAGCGATCGGGACAGAAAGGACCAGCAGCAACGCGAGGAACACCGAGCCGACACCCGACAGCGCCCCGAAGTGGTGCGTCCACTTGGACGGCGTCAGCCACAGCGCCGCGAACGCCAGCGCCGTCGTGGAACCCGCGAACCACAGCGGCACCGGCACGGTCACCCCACGCAGCCGGGCCGCGGTCGTCACCACTGCGAACCACACCAGAGCGACCAGGCAGACGAGCACCGTCGCGCGCTTGGCGTAGTTGCCCATCGCGATCTCACTGAGCAGGAGCTGGTAGCGGAGGAACTCCGACGTCCAGCCCTCCTGCCCCTGCACGGACAGGAAGATCGCCTGGCCGCGGAGGAAGTCGCGCAGCGCGCCGTCGGCGAACGCGACCAGGGGCGCCGTCATGCCGCCCGAGGCCACGGCCAGCGCGCGTCCCGCAGTCGTCAGCGGTGAACCTTCCACCCTGATCAGCGGCCACAACAGCGGCAGCCCGGCGAGCAGCGGTGCGAACAGCGTGAATCCCGTGGGGTGAGCGGTGAACCCGAGCCCGGCCACGGCGAACGCGACCCAGGCGAGCGCGAGGCGGCGGCGGCGGGCCGCACTCGCCACGGCGACCATCGTGCCCGTGGCGCACAGCGCCACCATGCTCTCCGGACGCACCCCCATCGACTGCGGGACCCACCAGGCCAGGAACACGACCGCGAGCACCGCGTGGCCGACCGCGCGTTGCCGCGGGCTCCGCTCCGTGAGCGCGACCGCCGCGAACCGGCGCAGCAACAGCCATGTCAGCAGCCCGAACGCGAGTGCGGGGATCCGCTGGATCACCGGAGCGACCCCGGTGAGCTGCTGCCACCACGCGAGGGCCTGGTAGAACCACGTGAACGGCGTGAAGTTCTGGTCGTAGAGCTGGTAGTAGTTGCCGACCTCGCCCACCAGCTGCGCATTGCGCGACATGGCCGCGTAGTAGCCGTCGTCGTCCGTGGCCGGGGCGACGAACAACCAGAACGTCATCACCGCCGGTACGACGAGGTCCACGACCCGCGGCCAGGCGATCCGCGACCGCGACGGAACCCGCGCCACCGTGCGGTCCACGGTGGCCAGCAGCAGCGCCACGGCCGCGAGCGCGGCGCACACCGCGACGATCAGCAGGACCTTCGCCGGCGCCGGACTGCTGGTGAACTCGTCGTCCACGCGCAGCGTCACCGACAGCCCGCCGCCGGGCAGCGCGGTGACCGAGGTGGCGAGCGCGTCCACGTCGGGCAGCCGGTCGGACGTGACCCTTGCCAGCTCGCCGCCGTCGCGGCGGACCACCAGCTCCGCGTCCTCCGGCCCGGCCGCCGGACCGGACCCGGGCCGCGACGTCGGCCCGGACTCCGTCGGAGCGAGGACCGACACGGGACGCCCCGTGCTCAGCCCGGTGATCGTGTACTCGCACGGACCGGCGGGCAGCGGCTCGTCGAGCAGCACCTCACCCACCATCCCCACCTGTACGCGTTCGGCCCGCGCCGTGACGAAGAGCCCGACGGGCAGCGGCGACTCCGGCAGCGTCGTGGACAGCACCAGCCCCCCGGACGCCTGCGCCGCACGTGCCGCATCACAGGTGAAGCGGGCGTCGATGCCCAGGGGGCGGTACGCGGTGAGGGTCAGCAGCGTCGACTCGGGCCGGGTCGGATCACGCGGCCAGCTCACGGTGGGCTCGTTCACCGACACCGGAGCGAACGGAAGCAGCCCGGCGCAGACGATCGCCACGAGTGCTGCGAATGCGGCGAGCACCGTGGTCACCCGCCCGCGTGGGGCCGGTGGGTCCGGTCGGGAGGCGCCGGGGGGCGTCGGCTCCGGGGACGGCACGGACGATGTCGGTGCGGAGGGTGTGAGCGGGGTCGGTACGGACGGCGCGGGGGCGGGCGACGCGACGGCGGGCCCGGGGACGATGGGCGCCGCGACGATGGGCGCCGCGACGATGGGCGCCGCGGCGGGCGGTACCGGAGCAGGCGGTACCGGAGCGGGCGGTACCGGAGCGGGCGGTACCGGAGCGGGCGGTACCGGAGCGGGCGGTACCGGAGCAGGCGGTACCGGAGCGGGCGGGACGGCGGCGGGCGGTACGGCCGGCAGGACGGCTGTGGGGGTGTCCACGGAGAAGACCGTGGCGGCGGGTGGGTCGGCGGCCGCGGGCGAGGTGACATGCGGAGGCGGGCCGGTCGGCGGAGGGTGAGCCACCGCATCCGGCGCCGGTCCCGGGCGGGGTGTGTCGCTCCTCGCGGCGTCGCCACCGCCCGACTCGCCCTGCTGCGCGGCATCGGTCCGGTCCCCCACGAGCGGTCATGCTGTCAGGGCCGGGATGAATGGGGCGCACGGCCATGCCCGGCGTCGATCGTCGAGAGGCGTTCCAGCACGCCGCAACAGGGCCGCGAGCAGGTGCCCGTTACAGTTCTCGGGTGGGAAGCCAGCTGACGGACGTCGCGCGCTGTTGGACGGAGCTCGGTGGCGAGGACCCCATGTGGGCCGCGCTCACCGACGCCGGCAAGGGCGGGACCTGGGACACCGCGGAGTTCCTGCGCACCGGCCGGCGCGAGGTGGATGCAGTACTGGCGCTGCTGGCCCGCCGTGGCGTCGCCCCGACGATGGGCACCGCGCTGGACTTCGGCTGCGGCCCGGGTCGGCTCACCGCCGGCCTCGCGGCCGCGGGCTTCGCCCGCGTGATCGGCATGGACGTCTCCCCGACGATGCTGGCGAGGGCCACCGAGATCGTCGACGACGAGCGCTGCGAGTTCCTCCTCAACACCGGCACCGACCTGGCCGCGGTACCGGCGGGCTCCGTCGACCTCGTGTACACCTGCCGGGTGCTGCAGCACATGCCCACCGAGCTGTCGCACGGCTACATCCGCGAGTTCCTCCGTGTCGCCGCACCGGGAGCCCCGGTGGTGTTCCAGCTGCCTTCCGAGCCGGCCGGTGGGCCGGTGGGTAGGGCTATGCGCGCGCTGCCCACGCCGTTGCTCAACCGGCTCCGCAAGGGCATGCAGATGCACGGCACCCCGCCGGCCGCGGTCACGCGCCTGATCGCGGAGGCGGGTGGGGTGACCGTCTCCGTCGAGGAGGACGACAGCGCCGGGCCTCGCTGGCGCAGCCACCTGTACGCGGTGCGTGCGGTGGGTTGAGCGGTACCACTGCATGATCCGTCCCGTTCCCGAGGTTCCCTCCATGGAGGTCAGAGTCCTGGCTGGCACCGGCTCCCGCTCGCGGTCGCTCGGGCTGGTCGGCCTCGGCATCGTGGGATCCGGCCTGCTCGTGAACATCTACCTCGCCATCGTGGCGCGCAGCCTTCCCGCGGCCGAGTACGCCTACTTCGGCGCGTTCTGGTCGCTCGCGCAGGTGGCCGGGTTCGGCATGTTCCTGTCCGTCGAGCAGGAGACCGCGCGGCTGCTCCAGACCCCGGGGCGTCCGCTGGGGGTGCTCAAGGCCGCTCTGCTGACGGCCGCCACGATGGCGGTGGCCCAGCTCGCGATGGTGGCGCTGGGTTGGCCGGTCCTGTCGCGCGCGTTCGGCGGGCAGACGTTCACCGTGGTGGCGCTCGGGGTGCTCTGCCTGGTCTCCGCGGGCCAGTTCGTCGTGCGTGGTGCGCTGATCGGCATGGACCGGATGGGCCGCCACGCGGCCATCATGTTCCTCGACGCCGTGCTGCGCGTCGGCCTCGCCGCGCTCGTCGCCACCGCTGTCGCCGACCCGGGCAGCTCCGCGTTCGCCTGGACGCTGGTGGTCGCGATCGCGCTCTCGCACACGCCGCAGCTGCTGTCGCTGCTGCGCCGCCGCACCCGCGCCGCCACGGAACCGGACCCGGCGGCCGGGTGGTGGGGACCCCGCCAGGTGTGGTCGGCCGTCGCGCCCCTGGTCCTCGGGTCGCTGTGTGCGCAGCTGCTGCTCAACGGGCCGTCGGTACTGGTGCCGGTGCTCGCCGAGTCGGAGCTCGACGCCACCCGCGCCGGTCAGTTCCTGGCCGTGTTCACCCTCACCCGGATCCCGTTGTTCCTGGTGGTGCCGCTGCAGACCGCGCTGCTGCCGATGCTGACGGCGATCCTGCACTCCGGTGACCGCGCCACGCTGCATCGTGTGATCCGCCTGCTCTCGCTCGGCCTGCTGGTGCTCGCCGCCGCCGCGCTCGCGCTGGGCTGGCTCGCCGGCCCGTGGCTCGTCGAACTGATCTTCGGCGCGCAGTACGTGCTCCCCGGCGTCCACATCGCGCTGCTCGCGACCGGTGTGGCCGCCTACATCGGGCTGGTGCTCGTCACGCAGGTACTGGTGGCATCGGTGCGGCACCGCCTGGTCGGATGGAGCTGGCTGTCCGGGCTGGCCGTCGCCGCGCTCGTCCTGGCACTGGTGCCGGACCTCCTCCTGCGCGCCGAGCTGGCCTTCCTCCTCGGTTCGACGGCCGGATGGCTGGTGAGCACCGCACTGGTGCTGACCGAACGTCGGGAGCGGGTGTTGCAGGGTGTCGCCTGAGCACGACGACTTCGCCATCGCGCTGACCTACTACGCGCCGTACGTCTCCGGCCTGACGAACATGGCCCGCGACATCGCCGAGGGCCTCGCCGCTCGCGGCCGCCGCGTCACCGTCGTGACGAGCCGGTTCGACGGTTCGTTGCCGCGCACGGAGGAGATCAACGGGGTCCGCGTGCTGCGCGCACCGGTGCTCGCGCGGCTGGGCCGGGGCGTGATCAGCCCGCACCTGGTGCGCCTGTCGCGGTCCACCATCGCGAAGGCGACCGTGGGCGCCCTGCAGCTGCCGATGCTCGAGGCGGGCGCGATCGCCGCGGGGCTGCGGACACCGCTGGTCTGCACCTACCACTGCGACGTCACACTGCCGCCGGGCGCGATCAACACCGCGCAACGGCTCGTCGTCGACGCGTCCAACCGGCTCGCGATGCGGCGGTCGGCGGCCGTCGCCGTCACCAGCGAGGACTACGCGCGGCACAGCCGCATGTGGCCCGCGATCGAGCCGTCGATGGTCGTCGTGGCGCCGCCGTGTCCGCCCCCGCCGCCCGGGCTGCCGAGCTACCGGGAGACCGACGGCCTGCACGTCGGGTTCCTGGGCCGGATTGTGCGGGAGAAGGGCCTGGCGTTCCTGGTCCGCGGATTCCGAGCGCTTCCCGACCCCGACGCGCGCCTGCTCATCGGCGGCGACTTCACGCACGTCGCGGGCGGCAGCGTGATCGACGACGTGCGCGCCGCGATCGGCGACGACCCGCGGGTCCGGCTCCTGGGTTTCGTCCCGGAGGACCGGATCGGTGACTTCTACGCCTCGCTCGACGTGTTCACGCTGCCGAGCATCAACGCCTTCGAGGCGTTCGGGATCGTGCAGGCCGTGGCGATGCTGGCCGGGGTGCCGGTGATCTCCTCCGACATCCCCGGGGTCCGCCAGCCGGTGGCGCGGACGGGCTTCGGCACGGTCGTCCCACCGGCCGACTCGCCCGCCATCACCCGCGCCATCCAGGCGCTGGCGGCCGACCCGCCCGACCGGGTGGCCGGCGCCGCCCGCGCACACGAGGCGTTCTCCGTCTCGTCCGTGCTCGACGGATACGAGGTGCTGCTCGACAAGGCGGCCCATCAACGGAGGACGGCACGATGACGGTCGAATTCGAGCCGGCGCAGGGCGAGCCCGACCATTACGACGAGGCCTACTACGACGGCAACGGCCAGGCGGGCGACCGGCCGGCCCTGCGCTGGTACGTCCGCATGATCCGTCGCTACGTCGGAGTGGGTCCCTACCTGGACTTCGGCTGCGGCACCGGGCACCTGCTGCGGCGACTGGCCGCGCACGGCTCGGCGTCGGGCTTCGAGATCTCGCCCTACTCGGCGGAGCTCTCGCGGTGCACCGCGCCGGGCTGCCCGGTGCACACGAGCCTGGACACCATCCCGAGCGGGGTCTTCCGGGGCATCAGTGCCATCCACGTCCTCGAACACCTCGACGACGCGACGGCGACCTCGGTGCTCGCCTGCTGGCGGCGCGTCCTCGTGCCCGGGGGCCGCGCGCTGGTCGTCATGCCCGACCCGGCGGGGAAGGCCCGCGCGCTGTCCGGGGAGGGTTGGACGGGTTACCAGGACCCGACCCACATCAACCTCAAGCCGCACGCGCAGTGGCGGCAGTTCCTCGTCGACGCCGGGTTCATCGTGCTGCGCGAGGGCAGCGACGGCCTGTGGAACGTCCCCTACCGCAGGCTGCCGAAGCTGCTCGACGCCGGTCTGCACGCGGTACCGTCCCTGACCCAGTTCCTGTCCGGGCGCCTGTTCCTCCGTCCCGGCTCGGGAGAGTCCTCGGTCTTCGTGATCGAGGCGCCCCCGGCGCCGTAGCGCCGGACGCGCCGGTCGACGGCCGCAGGCGCGGGTGCCCGCAGGGCCCGTGGTTCGATGTCCCCACCGGAAGTACGGGTCCGTCACGGGGGAGTTGGCCGATCAGCACCGTCATCGCACCGCTGCCAGCCGTCGACGAGCCGGCCCGCGCGTCACGCCGTCATCGCCTGTGGAACGGGACCCAGCTCGGTGGCGTGGTGCTCGTGTTCGCGGCGCTGGTGTGGAACCGCCGCTGGATGAGCGACGACGGGCTCATCGTCCTGCGCACCGTGCGGCAACTCCTCGCCGGTGAGGGCCCGGTCTTCAACGCCGGTGAGCGGGTGGAGGCCAACACGTCCACCCTGTGGACCGCCGTGCTGGCCGTCGCGGGCCTCGTCCCCGGGTTGTCGCTGAACTGGGCGGCGGTGATCCTCGGGCTGCTGTTCTCCGTGGTGGGCGTGGGCCTGGGGCTCGACGCCGCGCGCCGCCTCCACCCCGGCCGGCGGATGGTGCCCTTCGGGGCACTCGTGGTCGTCGCGCTGCCCCCGTTCTGGGACTTCGGCACCTCGGGGCTGGAGACCGGCCTCATCGTCGGCTGGCTGGGTCTGAGCTGGTGGCTGCTCGTGCGCAGGCTGGAGGCCCGCCGGTCCGGGCGTCCCGGGCACGCCTGGCCCGCGGCGCTGGTGTTCGGCCTCGCCCCGCTCGTCCGGCCGGATCTGGCGCTGTTCGGGCTCCTCGCGGCCGTCGCCCTGGTGGTGATCGAGAGCCACCGCGGCTGGCGGCGGATCGCGGGCCTCGCCGGGGCCGCCGTAGCGCTGCCGCTGGCCTACGAGGTGTTCCGGACGGGCTACTACGGCCTTCTCGTGCCGTCGACGGCGCTGGCGAAGGAGGCGAGTACCGCACGCTGGCAGCAGGGAATCCACTATCTCCTCGACCTGGTCGGGACCTACCTGCTGTGGATCCCGCTGCTCACCCTGTGCGTCGGGGCGATCGTCCTGCTGACGCGGCGGGGAGCCGCGAGGCCGCGCGTCGCGTCCACCGTGGTGCTCGCGACGCCGGTGGTGGCTGCGGCGCTTCTCGCGTCGTACGTCACGCGGGTCGGCGGCGACTTCATGCACGGCCGGATGCTGCTCCCTGCCCTGTTCTGCCTGGTCCTGCCCCTGATGGCGGTACCGCTGAGTCGCTGGACGGCATTGCCGGTGCTCGGCATGGCGGCCTGGGCGGCTGTCGCGATCATCGGCCTGCGCCCGGCGTACGACATGCTGGGCCCCAACTGGATCGCCAACGAGCGGCTGTACTACGTGCTCCTGGTCGGGCGCCCCAACCCGGTCACCGCCGAGGACTTCGTCGACCACCCGGTCGCGCCGGAGGGGGTCGCCGCGCTGCGCGAGGAGTCCACACCCTCGCTCGCGCTGCCCGGCCCCGGCCCCGACGGGCTGCGGTGGTGGCTGTTCGCCAAGCCCGCCGACGACGGAGCGCGCGCCGGAGCGGCCGACGGCCGCGACACCATCTCCTGGCTGAACCTCGGGGTCACCGGTGAGCTCGCGCCGCTCGACACCCGCGTCCTCGACGGCGTCGGCCTGGCCAACCCGCTCGCCGCCCACGCCACCGGTCTCCCGGACGGGCGCATCGGGCACGACAAGGACCTGCCGCCGGAGTGGTTCGTCGCCGACGCCGCGATCCCGGGGGACACCGGGTTCGTCGACCCGGCCGGCGTCGCCCAGGCCCGCGCCGCCCTGTCCTGTCCGCGCACGCGGGAACTGCTCGACTCGGTCCGTGCCCCCCTGACCCCGGAGCGGTTCTGGCGGAACCTGGCCGGCTCGTGGGAACGGACGTCCTACCGCTACCCGCGCGAACCGGGTGCGGCCGCGGACTGCAGGACGGCCGGCTGAGGGCATGATCGGGGCATGACGCTCCCCCTCGGCCCCGACGAGCTGCTCACCACCACCCGGTCCGTGCGCAAGCGGCTCGACCTGGACAGGGCGGTGCCGCTCGAGCTGGTGCGTGAGTGCCTCGAGGTGGCCCTGCAGGCCCCGACGGGCAGCAACCAGCAGGGCTGGCACTGGATGGTCGTCACCGACGCCGGTCTGCGTGCCCGCGTCGGCGAGTACTACCGGCAGTCCTTCGACGCCTACCGCGGCGCCCCGAGCTACGCCGCGCGTTCCGTCACGGGGACCGCCGAGCGGCAGGCGACGCAGGCCAGGGTGACGACGTCCGCCGAGTGGCTCGGCGAGCACATGGGTGAGGTGCCGGTGCACGTCATCGCCTGCATCACCGCCGCCGAGGAGTTGCCGGCGAGCAACCAGGCCGGCGTGTGGGGGTCCCTGCTCCCTGCCGCGTGGAGCTTCCAGCTCGCCGCACGCGCACGCGGCCTCGGCAGTGCGTGGACGACGCTGCACCTGAGGTACGAGAAGGAGATCTCCGCACTGCTCGGGATCCCGTCGCACGTCCGCCACGGGGTGCTGCTCCCGACGGCGTACTACACCGGCGAGACGTTCATGCCGGCGAAGCGCGAGCCGCTCGACCAGGTGCTGCATATCGACCGCTGGTGATGCCGCAGCGTGGTCGCCCGGCACCCCCACGGTCGGTAGATCCCGCTGTCTCCGCACCCGATCGGCCGGCCACGTCGAGACTCATGGTGACCGTCCCGAGCATCCCGGTAGGTTCGGTGGCTGCAGACGAGCGGCTGAGCGGCCCGACGCCGCCCGGCGGCGGGACCTCACCCGAACTCGGGGTGGCGCGGAGCAGGCCCCGAGGGGAAGGTCAGGCCGGGAGCCGACGGAACACGGCGCGGGGCAGGTGCCGCAACGCGCTCATGACGAACCGCAGCGGTGCCGGGGCCCACACGAGCTCACGCTGACTGCGTACGGCGTCGACGACGACGGCCGCGACGGCGTCGGGCGTGGTGGAGAACGGCGCCGGCTTCATGCCCTCGGTCATCCGGGTGTGCACGAACCCGGGCCGGACGACGGTGACGTGCACGCCGTGTGGACGCAGGGCCTCGGTCAGGCCGGAGTAGAAGGCGTCCATGCCGGCCTTGGTGGAGCCGTAGACGAAGTTCGAGCGCCGGGCCCGCTCGCCCGCCACCGACGAGAGGGCGACGAGGGCACCATGGCCCTGCTCGCGCATCCGCCCGCCGAGGGCGACGCCGACGGACACCGCGGCGGTGTAGTTGACCTGCGCCAGCTCCACGGCGGCGGCCACGTCCGTCCACGCCTGCTCGTTGTCGCCGAGCACCCCGAACGCGACGATCGCCACGTCGACGTCGCCACCCGCGAACGCCTTGTGCACGACATCGGCGTGCGTGTCGGTCGCGCGGGCGTCGAACGGCAGCGTCTCGACGGCGCAGCCGAGCTTCTCCAGCCGGACGCGTGCGGCGTCGAGCCGCTGGGAGGGCCGCGCGGCGAGCACGACGCGCAGCGGCCGGTCGACGGCGAAGGCCTCGACGGTGGCCAGGCCGATCTCGGACGTGCCGCCGAGGAGCAGCACGCTCTGTGGGTTGCCGACTGCGTCGATCATGAGTGGGTCAGCTCCAGGCGTCGGGACATGTCGGAGGTGAAGACCCCTCCGGGGTCGGCGGCGTCGCGCACCTTGCGCCACTCGTCGAGGCGGGGATAGCCACGCCGGATCGCCTCCGGCGAGGTGCGGGAATCCTTGGCGAGATAGTGACGGCCGCCGGCGTCGAGAACGAGCGCGTCGAGCTCGTCGCACAGCGCACCCAGGCCCGGCCCCACCGGGATGTCGACGCACATCGTCCAACCCGGCTTCGGGAAGGACAGGGGCGCCCGGTTGGCCGCACCGAACCGCTTCAGGACATTGAGTGCCGAGACCTTTCCTGCGGCGCTCATCCGTTCCAGAACCGTGCGGATCACGTCGTCCCGCTCGATCGGGACCACGAACTGGTACTGCAGGAACCCACGCGGGCCGTAGCCGCGGTTCCATTCGCCGAGGATGTCGAGCGGGTGCAGGAACTGCGTGATGTTCTGGATCGCACCGGACCTGGTCGGCGACTTCCGGTACCACAGCTCGCTGAAGAGCTTGGCCGTGAACCGGTTGAGCAGCCCCGGCGGGAACACGTCGGGCACGGTGAGCAACTGCGGAGCGTCGAACTTCAGGGGATCGCGGCGCAGCTTAGGCGGCAGCTCCGCGGCGGTGGCGTGGTTGCCCCGCATCAGGAGCCCCCGGCCGAAGTGGGCGCCGGTGGTGACGGCGTCGAACCACGAGACCGACTCGGCATAGGACTCGTCGTCGATCATCTGGCGTGCCATCAGATCGTCGAGGTTGTCGATCTGCTCGGTGTCGACCGTGAAGTACGCGGTCTCGACGTGGTGCAGTCGGAGCGTGGCCGCGACGATCACCCCGGTGAGACCCATGCCGCCGACGGTGGCCCAGAACAGCTCGGAGTCCTCGCCGTCGGGGGTGAGCTCGCGCACCGACCCGTCCCCGACGACCAGGCGGATCGACTCGACGTGGTTGCCGAAGCTGCCGACCAGGTGATGCGCCTTGCCGTGGATGTCGGCGCCGATCGCGCCACCGACCGTCACCTGCCGCGTGCCCGGCAGCACGGGCAGCCACAACCCGAACGGCAGGGCGCGGCGCATCAGGGTGTCGAGGCTGACTCCGGCGTCGACGACGACGCGACCGCTGTCGGCGTCGATCGAGTGGACGACGCCGAGCCCCGTGATGTCGAGGACGGTGCCGCCGGCGTTCTGGGACGGGTCACCGTAGGACCGGCCGAGGCCTCTGGCGATGATGCCGCGGGGCCCCGCGGCGGCGATCGCGGCGGCGACGTCGTCTACGGAACGGGGCACCACCACCCGGGCGGTGGACGGGGCCGTGCGCCCCCACCCGTGCAGGCTGGCTGTCGAGTCGGTGGCCATCGGGTCGGCGGCTATCGGGTCGGCGCTGGACATCGGGACCAACGCTACTCCCCGGCCATGGCCGGGGCTCCGCAGCGCGGGCATCGCGGTCTCGAACGGGTTGCCGTCCGCCGGGCCACTACCCTCGGCGGTGTGACCGTCCAGCCGCCGGATCCGCCGGGCATCCGGATCTCCGACGCCGACCGCGAGCGTGCGGCCAAGCTGCTCCACCAGGCGATGGCCGAGGGACGCATCACCGTCTCCGAGCTGGAGGAACGACTCGACGTCGTGTACGCGGCCCGCTACGACTCCGATCTGCGTCCCCCGCTCGCCGACCTGCCCGGCGGTGGGCCGGCGGCCGTGCCCACCGCTCCGGTGGCTCTCCCCGACGCCGTGCCGGTGGTGCTGCGGGCGGGCATGTCGACGCTCAAGCGGGCCGGCGGGTGGGACGTCCCCGCGCGGTTGCGGGTGCAGAGCGCCATGGGGGCGGTCGTGCTCGACTTCTGCGAGACGGCGATCCCCCACGCCGTGGTGGACGTCGAGGTCGACCTCGGTGCGGGCTCGGCCAAGCTGCTCGTGCCCGACGACTCCACCGCGAACGTCGACGGCGTCGTCGCGGGCATGGGCTCGGTCAACTGCGGCCTGCCGTCGGTGCAACGGGTCGGCGTGCCGCATTTCGTGGTCCACGGCCGCGCCGGGATGGGCTCGGTCACGGTGCGGCGCCGCTACCACTTCGCCGGCTATCACTTCTGATCCACCGCACACCCGAGGGCCCGCCGGTGCGAGCCGAGCACCCGGTCCTGCCCGCTACCCTGCTTCCGTGACCGCCACCCAGCCTTCGCCGGCGAAGCACGGCCTGGTCGCGCAGCTGAGCAGGTTCGTCGCGATCGGCGTGCTGTCGGCGCTGGTCGACTTCGGCGTCTACCACGTCCTGCTGCAGTTGGGTGCCTGGCCGAGCGCGGCGAAGGCCGTCAGCTTCGTCCTCGGCACCACCACCGCCTACCTGCTGAACCGGCGGTTCACGTTCGACTCCGCGGGTGGGCACGGGCGCCTCGCCGGTTTCGCGATGCTTTACGGCACGACCTTCGCGCTCAACGTCGGTATGAACGCGTTGATGCTCGCGGTGCTCCCGGCGATGCCGCTGCGCACCAGCCTCGCCTGGGCCATCGCCCAGGGGCTGGCCACCGTCGTCAACTTCGTGATGCTGCGGACGGTCGTCTTCCGGAACTGAGACCGGCTACCCACTTCGCAGGAGAATGCCGACGACGTCGGGGGCTGCGAAACTCCGGTCGTACACGGCCTCGTCGAATTGTCTGAGGACGCCGATGTCAACCAGTTGTCCAACCAACTTGTTTGCTCGTGGGTACGCACACCTAATCGGCGTTCCACCTGGCGGACTGTGAAGATCGGTTGAGCGAGAGCGAAGTCGACCAGAAGCATGGCGTTGTCGGCCCGTAGTCTCCCTTTCAAATCCTCATCTTCAGATCTGCTTGTACACGCAGGAGGTCGAGCAGTGAAGCATTCCGCGTAACCATTGGTTGCTCTGCGTGACTGGGTATAGGTGATCATGTGGTTCGGTGGTTCGGTGGTTCTCGTGGTGGAGCAGGGCCAGGGCTGCGGCGACGATCTGGCGAGGCGTCAGGGGCAGCCGCGGTAGCGGCGTAGCGCCTTGTAGGTGGTTGTGAGCAGTGAGTTCGCGCGTTCGCCGAGGCAGCGCAGCGCGCCGTGGACGGCGTTGTGGGTCTGCTGGTCGGCGGTGAGTTCGCGGCGGGCGGGTTTCTTGATCGGGATGGTGAAGATGTCGGGTTCGCCCTGGTCGCCCTGGTCGCCCTGGTCGCCCAGGTTGGCCAGGTCGGCCAGGCCTGGCTG
>Ga0209591_10002861_pt1 | contig 20402 bp, 17 predicted proteins | sample MAT01_FD_187207 | JGI IMG/M metagenome (GOLD analysis project Ga0209591, IMG submission 187207) | Freshwater microbial communities from Lake Fryxell liftoff mats and glacier meltwater in Antarctica - MAT-01 (SPAdes) (version 2) | ecosystem: Environmental > Aquatic > Freshwater > Ice > Liftoff... | reverse complement strand
CCTCGTGAGGCTCAAATCCGAGGAACCATGCAGTCTGCTGGGCGTCCAGCCGTGCCGGTGCGATCTTCCAACTCAGAAACTCGGTTTGTTCGGAATTCACGAACCCACTGTGTGTGGATTTCTCAAGTTCATCGGTGTTCGTGGTACATAAACAGGAAGCACAGGAAGCTCAGGTGTGGAAAAGTCACTGGACAACCAAATCTGAATCGCTATTTAAAGATCTTCAGCCTCCGATCTCAAAAAATGCGCACCCGAATTCTACTCCTGGTGTGGATGCTACTCTGGGGGCGTTATGCGCATGGCCAGGGTACCTCTGTCAGCGTGGACATTGGTTCCCGCACACCCGTCGGGACGACTTTGGCTGCGGACAATGGATTCAATGTGTCGTCCTCAACAGGAGACATATGGGGTTTCGGTGACGACTGCCGTTTTGTATATCAGTCCGTGAGCGGGGATTTCGATTTCCAGGCCCGGATAGCGTCCTTAGTTGGCACGGCGTATTGGGCCAAGGCAGGACTGATGCTCCGAAGCGGTTTGACCGACAGCTCTGCTGCTTGCTCACCCGCCGGCACTCGGGCTCAGCACAAAAGCGCTGACGCCCCTGATTGCGCGGATCAGAAACAAAGGGGGCGTTGCAATGCAGACACTTGAAGTGCGTCGACGAACCAGCCACAGACCGGAAGAAGACGCCCTACACGTTTTGAACCCAACCCACACCCCCTCCGCCAAACCCACCCGAGAGGGAAGAACACAAGAAGAGAAGAAACAGCTTCGCTGAATCCCGAGGAAGACGCCCCCAAGAACACAAACCCCTACCCGGTTTTCAAACCACCAACTTCATCCGGCTTTCAGCTCGGCGCTGACAAACCGGCTCCTCCGAACGCTCCTACCTCGCGCCAACAATATCCCAGCGAAGACGCGAACATCTAATGTTCGCTACGGAGACCGAAACTGACTGACCGGCGCTCTCCAAGGGCTTCTGTGGTTCTTCGCTACTTTCCGTGGCTGGGAGTCAAATGGTGTATGAACTGGTCGATAGTTAATCTACATTCAATGCCATCCCAATGGCCCTCGAAATGCATCGCCAGCCCTGCAAACAGGGGCTGCGACAGCATTTGTAGGCCCATGAGGCTCTGCATGGATGACTAGGCTCGCTGGGTATCCGTTTCCGGTGAACTTCATCCCCCAGCCACGGAAAGTAGCGAGGAACCGCTTCTGTCAAATAGTTTTGATTGACTCACCCCTCCCTCTACCACGATCACTTGCCCCGGAATCATGGACGCGGTGTATGCTAACAAAAACCCAAACCGGAAGGCTCACTCTATCTCGCATCCTCGGGCATGTATAATGAGGTTCGTGATTCGTTGGACTACGGTACAATCAAAAAAACAGGTAAATCAATATCAAATTCTTTATCCTGACGTATAAACGATGAGCGAATGACGTTAGTCTGCTCTAGCAGATCTCCAAGCTGCGTAAGAGACCAATCCGATATGGGTTCACCGTTTAGACGTGTCCACCGATCACCAAGATGTATTGCCCGCGTCAATTCTGGAGAGTCTTGTGAGATTGCCTCTACGACCCACCGATTCGAAGCAACACCGAAAACCAACCCCCAACTGCGAATTGGAGGTAGCTTAACCGGAAGAAATTGGTTAGGCGCAAACTCAATATTTTTACTCCCCGGGTCAAAAGTCACAGTAAAGTGCTCCAATATCATGTTTCCAACGTAAAAGCGGTTTTCAGGCATACTCGTCACAATTGGATCTACAAACTCCAAAGCACCTATAGCAACCGAGCCCGCCAATCGGCCCTGGCGGTTTGCTTTTACGCCGCCGATCGACAATACACCTCCACCATCATTAGGCTGTGAGACGAAATTCAACCCGAGCTGCTCCGCGGGAAAATCAAGGGAACCACTATTACCCGAATCCACTATAAACGTAAAATCACGACCCTGAATAACGAGAGTTATAGCAGGAACACCTTCTTTCAATGCGAATGGAATTGTGTTCGTATTTAAACTATTCAATGTATTGGTTGGTGTCATTCTAATTCGACCAGATTTATAATCTAAAGTCAGCCTATAACTTTTGAAAAACTGAAACCCCAACAAACCATCCACTCTAATATTTTTTGAACTGAAGCTCGAGAGATCGGAAACTACAAGTGGTAGATTCACGAATGGCGCCCCAGCAAGCCGCAAAAGTGGAATTGTCACGACGGGCAGTTTGACCACTTCTCCAGAGAATCCTACGGCGTTCACGTGGTGGGTTGAGCTATAATTCGTTATGGCAAATGCCTGAGCGGCGAACGCAGAAGAACCCACACACCAAGCCGCGCCAGTATCTACAACAAAATTCCACTTTTGTCCGCCCGCTTCGACTTGCACTACGGGAGTACGCCTGATCTTTTGAATGGGGACATCAATGACAAATTCGCGACCCTCTGCTTCCGGGCAGACGGAAGTTACAAAGCAAAACGCCGTTAATACAATTACTTTAATAAGTTTCACATCGCAATTTTATTTGGAAATCAAAATGTCCGCCCGATTCCAATCGTAATAAATGGATCGGTACCTGCAGCTTTCCTGTCGCGGTCAATTTGATCGCCGGGATCAAACGGAAATCCACGATAATAAGGTCCAACAGTATTCATCATATTCATCATGAGTGGACCGCCAGGTAAATTCATGATCATATCTGTCAGGGGGTCGTTCGGAGGTGGTGGTGTCATGTACAGTGGGCCATCTGGACCACCCGGCCCATCTGGACCTCCTGGACCACCCGGTCCTCCTGGACCTCCCGGCCCTTCTGGACCTCCCGGCCCTTCTGGACCTCCCGGTCCCCCTGGACCACCCGGACCACCCGGACCTCCTGGACCTCCCGGACCCCCTCCTCCAGAACCAACGCATGGGGGCTGAGGATCACATGGCGGCGGCGGCAATTCGTAACTGATAGAAGGGTTAAAAGTGTCTGAGCACGGCATGGGGGGCAAGTCTAAGCTTAAGCCGGGGCCATCTGCCAGCCCATACAAATCGATTCGGTTTGTAGTACGATTGCCAACATAACGATATAGATTCGCTCCGCCCCAGTATGTTATTGGATCTCTGCTGACCCAGGTGCCCATTTGCGGGTGAAAATAGCGATGTCTGACTTGGTAAAGGCCGGATTCGGCATCCCAGCGGTAGGCCCCGAAGCGGGTCTCCCAGTCGTAGCTTGACGAGGCCCGGACGCCAAACGCGGCGGTCATGACGTTTGTAGCGCCGTAGGCGTTGTAGCCGTAGCGTTCTTGCACCGTGGCTCCGGTATCGATGGCGGCCACCGGGTGGAAGTAGTCGTGCAGGACGTAGAGGCGCGACGGGCTGTAGGTGGAGCAGTCGCGCAGGATCAGGTCGTCGGGATAGCGCAGCCCCCAGACAAACTGCCGGTCGGCGGTGGTGGCGGCGTTGAGGCGTTCCTCTAGGATCTGCCATCGATTAGAGTAATAATAGTGGCGGGTGTTGGTGCTTATCAGTTTGGTCACCCGACGGCCGCCTCCGTCGTACCCATAGATGGCGACCGTAGTGCCGCCACTCTTGAGCTGGATCAGCCGGTTCCAAGCGTCGCAGATGGCGGTGTAAGCTGTGTTCAGGGCGCCCGACCGAGGCATGGACGTCGTGTTGCCGGCCGCGTTATAGGCGGGAACCGACCAGGCCGTGCCGGTGGCGGTGCTGATGCCGGTGATGGCATTGACCTTGTCATTGGTCCGATTCTGGTCGAGGCCCGTGACCCCGTTGGTCTTGGTCAGATACCCGCTGCTCGCACCGTGCCAGTTGCCAGTGTCGTCAAAGTTGAAATCCTCCTCCCAGGTGGGTGTGCCCGTGATCCCGGTCCTAGTTCCATTGAGCGTTCCCCGCTGGAGCGTCTTGAGTGGTTGAGGTTGTCATAGGTGTAGAACTCGTCCTGCAGGGTGGCGGCCACCAGGTCGTTGCGGAAGGTGCGGTTGCTGTTACGGTCAAAACCATACTGGATGCGCGCCTTGGCCGCGAGAGTGCTGGTCACGATCCACCGCTGGTCCACCACACGCCCGAAGCGGTCCAGGCCGATATACTGGTCGCCCGCGTCGCCAGTAGAGTCGCCGCTCTGCATGACATAGGTCAGGGCCACACCCGGTTCCGAGCTGTAGCTGGCCTGCACGATCTCGCGGACCCCGAGGTAGAGGTAGTCCGCCAGATGGGTGGTGCTTTGGAGGATGGAAGTCACGCGGCTTAGCAGATCGTCCGAGCCGCCGCTCGTACCATAGTTGTAGGTGTTAACCGTGCCGTTCGGGTAGGTGAGAGAGGTCAGGCGCACCTGATTGGCACTGCCGTTGGCGTAGGCATACTGCACCTTGGGAGTAGTGCCTGTGTTCACCGCCCCTGAGTGCGACTGATACTCGGTCGTGGGCTGACCGAAAGTGTTGTAGGCGTACTGCACGTCATTGACGACAGAGCCGGAGCCCACCGTAGCACTGTCATAGCTGGTGAGGTTCTGCAACAAGCCACGTACCTCGTAGCTTCGGCTGATGCGCTTGACGGTCTGGTCCACACCTGTTCCAAAGGCGGTTACCCGATCATGGGTCAGGCGTCCCAACTTGTCGTATTCCAATGTGCGCGCGGTCGCGAGTTGGTCGGTGCCAAGCTTGATCTGGTTTTGTCGGTTGTATGCCAGTTTCACCTGGTCGGTGCCCGTCGGATCAGTGTCGGTCGAGTCGGGATAGATGATCGAACGCAGGAGGTCGAAGCTGGCCACGTCTGAATCGCTAGGCGTTGTCCCGAAGCAATACCTGGTAACCTGGTCGCCAGTGGTGGAATTCTTGGCAGTGAACGTAAGAAGACGATCGTCGGCATTATACGCATACTGTGTCTCCCGGTTCAGCTTGCCGACACCATAGTCCTCGACCTGGCCTGTCGGCCGGCCGGCATCATCGAAGGTGTACTGCGTTATCACGGCCTTCGGATTACTGGACTGAGAGGGTTCACCCCGGGCATTGAACGTATTGGTGCTTACCAGAACGATGTCAGAACGGGTGGGGATGGCCGCGGGCCGGCTGAAGCTGCCGCTACCGTTAGTGCCGTAGTCGGCACGCCCCTGCGTGCGGCCCAAGGCATCCGGCCAGCGGGCAACATAGCTGACTCGCGAGCGCGGTTCAGTGGTGATGCCATCCAAGGCCCCTGTTCCGGTGGCGTTGTGAAAACGGCGACGGCTAGTCGTCTGGATCAAATTACCAATGGCATCGTACCCATATTCTTTCTGTTGCATCACCACGTCGCCCGTGATGCTTCCAGCTGTGGTGTAAGATGTATCCGAAGTGTTGTAGGTGTGATAACCCTTGGTTACCCGGCCTGCACCATCATAGGTCAGCTTGGCTAGCAAAGAGCTTCCGTTCGACTGCCTTTTCATTAGTTTTCCCCGCGCGTCATACCAGTAGTTTGTCGCCAATGAGTTACCGGTGGTGCCAGTGGTAGGGTCTACGGCGTAGGTGAGTTGCTGATAAACGCGGCCGAGGTTGTCATACTTCGTCTGCTGCCGACCAATAAGGTTGCCTCCAGAACCGTTCTTCTGGTCCAACTGCGTAACTCGGATCAGGTTGTCGTAGGTGTAGGCCTCGTAGCTGCTGAGTTCACCGGACTTACTGATCTTGCGGTTGCGCCAGTCATAGGCGTAGGTGGTCGTCCGGTTGTTGCCAGAAGTCGAGTCCACGCACCTCGTCAAGGTGGTCAAGTTGCCATTCTTCCCTGCCGAAGCGCCGTCGTAGTCATAGGCCTCGATCTTGACCATGTTGTTTGGCGAGGATCCGCCCGGACTGCTGTCCGTGGCCCCGGTGTCGTCCGTGCCCACCCACTTTTCAGCCAAGAGACCGCGCGCGTTGTAAACCCAGCGTGTGATCGTGCCACCGGGTGACTTTTGCCTGGTCAACCAGCCCAAGCCACCGTTGGTGCCGCCGGTGTCGTAGCCGTAGAGCGTCTGGTTATAGTTGCCGGTCGTGTTGTCGTAGCTGCCGGGAGAGCCGTTGCCCGACGATGGGATGGCAAAGTACACCTGCTGGGTGTTGGCCTTGGCCGACATGTTCAGATACGTCCACTGCTGCCAGCGTACCCACTTGGTCTGGTCCGCCAGATTCTCCGACGCAGTCAGGGCACCGGTGACTCCGCTGGCGCGCTGGGATACAACAACATCCGTGGTCCGCCCATTCCCATCCTGTTTGGTGACCGTAATCGGTTCGATCAGACTGGTGCTGGAACTGCTGGACCCGCTGGGCACAGTGACATAGCCCTGCGCCCGGCGGACTTCGGTCGCGGTGGCCGTCTGGTTATAGACGGTCCAGGAGGAGCGGCGGATAGCCGTGCTGGTGCCCCCGATAGGTACCGAATGTTGCGGACTGAGTTCGACGGTGGTTCGCCCGAGGCTGTCCACCGTGTAGTCGGTGATCAGGTGCAGGCCGCCGCCTGAGGGGGTGCTCCAGCCGCTGGGCACGGCGGGCGAGTCGGTGATCAGGCCGGTGGCCACGTCGTCAATGCGCTGGATGAGACCTCCCGAGGCGTTGTCGTATTTGAAGCGGGTGAGGAACCCGAGTTCGTCCTTCACCCAGATCAACTGGCCATACTGGTCGAAGACCTCGACCCTGGAGTTGGCGGAGTTGGACCCGTTCTGCGCCGTGGTGATCGCCGGCCAGGTGATGGTCCTCTGCTGCACCCGCAGGGTGCCGGAGAAGAAGACATAGGTGTAGTCCGTCTCGGCTGGACTGGAGCCGCCGCTAGCGTCGCTCTGGTAGGCGATGGTCTTCGCCACCGGGTAGACCGTGTTGGTGCCGACTGTCTGGGAAGTGTATTGGTATTCCTTGACCAGAATGGGGGTGCCGCTACCGCCCTGCTGCACTTTCTCATAGCGCAGGTAGCCTGCCACAGCCCCGGTGCCAATATTGGTCGTGGTGTAGTATTCGTAAACTCGGATCAATCCCGCCGCGGCGTTCAACGTCACGAGCCCCGCGCTCGCCTCGCTGTAGCTCGCCACCGCCTCGGCGGTAGCCTTTTGGAGAATGCGGCCGCTGCTATCGTAGCTATAATAGGCATACCACTTGTTTCCGGTGCCGGTCTGCGCCACTACTTTCAGCATCACCTGGCCGGCATAATTGGTATAAACCGTTTGCGTATTGGTGTTGGGCAGGGTCTCGGTGTTCTTGTTCTTCCAATTGTTGTAGCCGTCCGAGTTGCCGCTGGTCGCGTAACCGTAGGTATATGTGGACGTGGTCGAGGAGGACGAAGAGGCGGTGCCGGCCCCCTGACCGTTAACCACCTCCTGCGTGACCTGCTTGCTCCCATTGAACCGGAAGGCGCTGTCGGCATAGGCTCCCTGCAGAGTGGCGTCGGAAAGGGTGTTGATGTCGGTGCCCCCGGTGCTGGCACGAGCATAGCCTTCGGGCGAAATCACCAGCTTGAGGCCGCTTGCGAAACCGTTGGTGTCGCCGGCCTTGTAGGAGCGGAAGTACCACGTCTGCAGGCTGTCCCACCCGGTGCCATTCCAGTTCTGGAGGGTGACGCTCTGAAGGTCTCCGGCTCCACCGTTGGTGTCGCCTGAAGAGTAATAGACCATGTAGAGCCGGCGCACATTGGTCGAACCGCGCTTCAAGGTCACATACTGGATGCAGCCGAGGCCCCCGCCGCTGGTGTAGTAATCGTAGTTGTAGTTCAGTGTAGGCGTGCCGCCGAGGCTGAACTGCGTGATCTGGTCGCTCCCGTTGTAGGTTGGCGTGTAGGTCGTGCCGTAGGCGTCGGTGAAACTCTTGAACTGGCCCCGTTTGGCCGCCGAAATGGCCGCGTCATAGCCGTAAAACCTAGTGATCCGCCCCTGAGTGTCGGTAAAGACGAACTCGTCGCCCGACCCGGTGCCCTGCTCGACCAACGTCTCCAGACTGAAGAAGCGCGCCACATAGCTGGCACCGCTCTTGTTGAACCAAATGGCGTCGTTGATGATGCCGATGACCGCGATGTTGCCAGAGCCGTCCTTGCCGAGCTGCGGAATGCCCTGACAGAACCAGTTATTGCCGTGGGGAGTCTTGCTGGGGTTGGTGATCTGCGTCCCGTAGCTCAGCGTGTGGTTCCAATCCACGCCATACCCCCGCGCCGATAGCAGCGGGATGACCTGCCGCACCTCGCCGTTCGAGTAACGGATCGGATTGGCGCTGAAGTCCGGACTGCCACCGTCCCCCGCCTGACAGGAGGAGGAACTCGAACTGGACGAGGAGCTCGAAGGCGGTGGCGGCGGCGTGGGTGGCGGGGGTGTGGGCGGATCGTCTGGCCGGCAGGCCGTCGAGGATGAGGTAGCGGCATATTCCGTGCCGGCCCCGCACGAGGAGCTGCTGCTAGAGGGGGCATTGTAGCTGGAGGGAGAAGGCATATTTCGCTCCTTGAGTCTGATCTCTAGGAAAACATTTTCGGGTGATTTAACCGTCGTACTCTGATTTGATCCACGCGCAAGCCCAATCACTTAGCATGGAACTTCGTCACCCCAATGTCGTCTGCTTCGGCTGGCCATCCCACCTCGGCGGGGCCGACACGAAACTTGCCCACCTGCTTGTACTGTTGCACCAACACGCCACACTGACCGTGGTACCCAACAACCGAAAGCAGCTGCAGCAAAAGAACTGGACCGGTTGGCTTGACAGGCTGAAAATCAAATATTGTCCGCTAGATCAGCTTCCCAAAACGCTCACCGGTTACGGCCTCGCTCTGTCAAATCAGTGCTTCTTTTCCCATGACATCGGCCGCCGGGCGAGAGAGCGTGGTCTCAAAATCATCTGGTCGAGCGAGATGATGTGGCACCATCAGGGCGAACCGGAGGCTGTCCGCGGAGGTTTGGTGGACAAAGTACTGTATACGTCGGAACTACAGAAGGCATCGCTTTCGCCGATTTATGGTGCCTTGCCCTCGGTCATCACCGGCAACTACGTTGATCCCTCATTTTTCCCGTTTAAGGAGCGCCGCAATCCCGATTTCACCATCGGCCGGCTCTCCCGTGCTGCGGTCGAAAAGTATCCTGAGGATTTTCCAGTGTTTTACGAAGCTCTAGACATTCCCGAATGCCGTTTCCGCGTGATGGCCTGGGATGACAAGCTCGCCCAAAAATACAAGTGGCACCGATTTGATGCGCGTTGGAGCCTGCTGAAGCCGGAACAGGAGACGCAGATCAATTTCCTGCATAGCCTGGATCTTTTCGTCTATCCCCTTGGACATCAATTCACAGAGTCGTGGGGTCGCTCGACCGTCGAGGCGATGCTGACGGGCTGCGTCCCCTTGGTGGCGCCGGGCCATCACTTGGACCAACTGATCGTTCCGGGCGAGACGGGCTTCATCTGCGGCGATTTTCGCGAGTATCAGCGCCATGCCCACCGCCTGTTCCATGATTATGAGCTGCGGAGCCGGATGGCCCGGCAAGGCCGGGACCACGCCGTGAATCGGCTCTGCCGGACCGAGGAACATCGCCGACTATGGCTGGAGGATGTGTTCAATTGAGCGCGCGTTACTGCTACTGGTCGGTGGTGGACGGCGATTACAGCGACATGATGGCCGCAGTCATTCACTCGGCGCGCAAGGTGGGGGTATTCCGGGATTTCCACGTCTGGTCGGACCGGCCGATTCGGGGGGCCATCCATCATCCCGCCGGGACGTTCGACAAGTGGGGCTGCCTCTTCAAGCTCGTGTTCCTGCGGGACGCCGTGAAGCGGCTGGACTACGACTATTTCATCTGGCTGGACTCGGACATGTGGTTTGCACGGAACCCCGGAGACCCGCTGCGGGTCATGAAGGGAGCGCCGCTGCACATCGCACTAGAAGGGGATCTGACCGCGGCGGAAAACCGCCGCCGCGACTGGTGGGACTGCCCGAACGGGCGGTTTGTCGAACTGATGCGCCAGGCCGGGGTGAGGAGCCGGCACATCTTCAATGTCAACGGCGGGCTTTTCATCGTGCACCGGGATGCGATCGACACGGTCTATCGGCTGGCCTTTGAGTTCTGGCAGTTCTGCAAGACGCAGGGGTTTACGTTCAATGACGAGCCTTTGCTGGCCTACACGATGCACATGCTCTGCGGCAACCCCCATGCACATACGCTGCGCGAGACCCTGGATTTCTGGGCCTCGGACTGGACGGGCTGCTTCAAGGACCGGCTGCCGGACAGCCAGCCGTGGTGGTTCATCGATTACTTCACCGAGGCGAAGCTGCCGGTCAACCCGGCCCTCGTCCATGCCATGCGCAGCAAGCCAGCCCTGATCACCTTGGGCCAGGAACTCGTGCAGTCCGTCCAATGACTGCGGCGGGCGGGGAATCTCCGGCCCGTTTGTGCGGTAGCTTAATGGATGGGATACGCACGCGAACGCATTGTCGCCGTAATGTTCCCGCAACCGTGACCACGGATGCCCTCCATCCACATTGGATGCTTCGTCGAACAGTCCCATTTCCAACCACGCCTGACGCCGAACGAAGGCCACGGGCATGGACGTCAGAGACAACGGACTATCGGCCGGCGCGGAGGGTTTGCCGTTTCCATTCATTCCAACCCGCAACCGACTTCCGGACAACACCTGCACATGGTCGGCCAATGCCACCGGCGGTCGACGGACGGAGTTAAGCGCAAAGGGGGCGAGCACCTCATCCACCTCAAGCAAACCAATCCATTCCGCGCGGGAATGTCGGATAGCTTCGTTGCGGCAGGCGCAGGGTCCGCGCGGTGTCTTGTGGGTGAGCCAGAGAACACGGCGGCGCAGAAATTCCGGGATGCCGGCATCATCCCAATCGGTGGAGGCATCGTTGACCACAATGATCTCGTCCTGCGGCTGCACCTGCCAAACCACGCTCCACAACGCGCGGAGCAGCAGTGGAAATCGGTTGTGGACGGGAATTGCCACCGCCACCGTGGGCGCTGACATCTTCGCTGGCGGAGTTGCAACCAATGGAACCGGCGGGTCCCTTTCGGCACGCGGTCGGGTCGCGGCCACCACGGCTTCAAATCGGTCGGCAATGGCACCCCAGCCGAACTGCTCAAAGACGCGACGGCGACCTTGGGCGGCCAACCCGATCCGCGCGGACTCATCGCGCAGCAGGCGGACCGTCTGCTCGACGAACGCCTCGTCGTAGGCGGGCTGTCCGGGTTGTCCGTCGAGCAGCACCCCGGAATCGCCCACGGTTGTGATGAGGGCAAAATCGTTGGTGGTGACGGGCACGGCTCCCGCCGCGAGGCATTCCAGGGCCGCGAGACAAAAGCCCTCGGGATAGGTGCAGGGGTAAGCCATGACCTTGGCGGAGCGCTGAAGGCAAACCAGTTCCGGTCGTGAAACCTTGGCCAGAAAACTGATGCCGGAGATCCCGGCAAGCTGCCGGCGATAGTCCTCGGTGCCTGGTGCCCAGCCCCACAGGCTGAAATCGGACGTGATCAACAGTTCGGCGTCGGGCATCACATTCTAAACGAGACGACCGGCGAACTGGATGTGGACGAGGTGGCCGGCGTCGTCAAAAAACTGGCGGTGAACACGCCTCCCGTGCGATCTCCGTCGGGAGTTACGCCAACGCGGCGGCCCTCGGTCTGCGTGCTCATCCCCGTTCACAACCAGGCCCGGTATCTGTTCCGCGCGGTCGCCAGTGCCATCTGCCAGTTGGAACCGCAGGACGAACTCATCTTGGTGGACGACGCCTCGACGGATATCGTTGATCACGCGGGACTCGGACCGTTTCTGGACCGCATCCTGTGGCTGCGCCACCCCTCCCGGCGCGGGGTTTCCTTCAGTCGTAACCACGGCATCATCCGGTCGCGCGCCGACTGGATCAAACCGCTCGACGCCGACGATGTGCTGGCACCCTTTGCCTTGGACGTCCTGCGGCACACACCGATCCCGGACGAAGTCCAATTGATCACCGGCGGCTGCCACCGAATTCATAACAACCGCTATTACGACTATCTCTGCGCCAACGACGAGACTATCCGGAATATCCCGCGCTACAACCCCACGCTGCCCAGCGCCGTGTTCCTCCGGCTACAGGCCTTGCTGGAGGTGGGAATCTTTGACACACGGATTGATTTCGAGGAGGACTGGGATCTGTGGCTCAAACTGCATCAGCGCCATGGCGGGCAGGCGTTTATGATCGTCGAGCAGCCGTTTTGTTACTACTGGATTGAGGAGGCGGAGCGGAATGACAAGAAGCGTCAAGCCAACATCGAGGGCTGTTCCGTGCGGGAGTATTTACGGCAGCGCTATGGGGCCGATCCGAAATAGCAAAATCGGGCCGGTAAGAATTCCAGACATCTTTCATCGCCGGGAAAGATTCACTCCGTGCCGACGTCGGAAATGTTCGTCCAAGGTCAAGCCTTCGACAGTCGCATTACGGCGGCGTTGGTCCTGCTCGTCTAAATGATCTGACCCGCAATAACAGACCGGTCGCCGGGTCACAGCAAAGCCGTCGAGACCGAACCGTTCCCGAAGACGCAGCCACAAGTCCCAGTCCGCCTCCACCGTTAGCCCCTCGTCGAACAGACCGACTGCCAGCAACGCCTCCCGCCGCACTAGGATCGCTCCGGAGGGCAGCGTGTTCCGTTCCCGGAGTTCCAGCAGCGCCGGTTCCGGGTCGGCCACATTCTCGCAATAATTGCCGACGCGAGTGCGATGGAACGCGCCGCACAACGCCTGAATCTCCGGTCCCGGCAGTCGAGCTGGTTCACGCACCACGTTCAGGGCAAAGGGTGCCAGAACATCCCCCGGCCCGAGAAACAGGAGCCAATCGGCCTGCGACTGGCGGATGCCCGCGTTGCACAGCATTGCCCAATTTCGGGCGGCCGGAACCTGCAACCAGAGGACAGGCTTCCGCAGCCAGCGGGGCAGGCTTGCTTCCGGTTCGTTGTCGAGGGAACTATCGCTTATGACTATCAACTCGTCTTGAAAGCGTAGCTGACCCATCACGCTCAGGAGCGCCTGCGGTAGTGAACCTATCGCCCTTTGGACGGGAATCACCACCGCCACCGAAATTGGGCGGGATGGTGAAACCGACGGTGTTTCCACGGGTGGGGCGATGACGACCTCTGCCCGTTCCGGTCGTCGGGATTGGGTCCGGCCGACGATTCTCTCGAAACGCTCGGCGATAATCTCCCAACCAAACTCCGCGTGTGCCCTGCGACGGCCTGTCCGTGCCTGCCACTGTCTCCGTTCATCGTCGCTCAGCAGTCGGACGACCTGTTCCACGAATGCCTGCGTATATGCCGGCTCGCCCGGCGTTCCCGCCACAAGGGCGCCGCATCCCTCCATCACGGTTCGGAGATTGGGCGCGTCGGTGACCACCGGCACGGCTCCGGCGGCCATTCCTTCCAAGACGGCAAACCCAAAGCCCGATCGACCGGGACACGCCATCACCTTCGCCTGCCGTTGCCAGTTGCGGAGCTGCTCGCGCGACAGTGATCCAGTGAACCGCACACCGGCCGCTTCTAGTAATTCGGTTCCGTGCAATAGGCCACCCCATGCGTGAAGCCAAGCCGCCATCACTTCCGGCACGATTAGTTCCGCGTCCGGAATTCGTGCTCGCACTTGGGGAAAACTTCGCAAGATCGCCAGCTTCCCGGCCATATCCTCCGTATCCAGCAGTATCTGGTTGCCGGGTTTATCCGGGAGCTGGGCCGGTGGCTCCGGGAAATAATCGGCCGACACGCCCACTCCAAGGACGTTGATGTGCGAACGCGCGATCCGCCGATAGTGCCGGTAGACAAACTCAGCCTGAGATGGGAACGAAACGAGCACATGGTCCACATGCGGCAGAATGCGTTCGTCCCAGGCACCCACGAGCGCGTCCGTGGTCCAAAACAGTATTCGCGCCGCCGCCGCCGCCTCCAAGACGGGGAAGTCGTGACGGAACACGATCAAGGCGTCATAAGCGGGGGAATTGATGAAATTCTCCAGCTTGCGATGGAAAACGCCTTCCTTGAGTTCCTCCCGAGGGCCGTGGCCAAACACGATCACACGATGTCCCCGCCGCGCCAGCGCGCGTGCCAGCTCCAAGAGACATTGCTCCGGCCGGTTCAAGCCCGTCATCGGATCGGGTCCGTCGGAGAAACCGGGAAACACGTTGGCCACGAAGGCGAGGATCATTGGGGTATCGCGGGGTTTATCCAGCGGCCTCTATGTTGTGGCCAGCGTGCGGGAAACGTGCGGTTCGGGCAACCTTGCAACCGCCGTGGTGTCCCGGGCTTGCCGGCCGAAGCGTCTTTCGATCAAAGTCAGTCGCCCCGCCGGGATATGAAACCCGAATGCTGCATTCTCTTTCTGCACCACCGGAATGACGAACTCACGCGGCGGCACTTCCGACTGCTCCAAGAGCAGAATCCTGCGCCCGTCATCGCGATTTACGCCAACCAGCGGGAGCATCTGCCGGAAGCGGTGGACGTGGGGCCGCTCGGGGACGTCTGGCGGAACGCCGATCTGGCGTTTCTCAACTGGTTCCGCCGCCGACCGTTCGACGCCGAGCGCTACCTCTGGCTGGAATATGACACTTTCGCGAGCCTGCCTGTGCGCGACTGTTATGAGGCCGTCTGGGACCGGGATGCCGTCGCCGCCAAGGTGATAGAACTCCAACCGCACGCCGACTGGTGCTGGTTTGCCGAACGAAACCTGCTGCCGCCGGACCTGCGCGCGTCCATGGCCGGACTCTCGCCCCTGTGCGGAATCCTGCTCTCCCACCGCGCCCTGTGCGCCCTAGCCAACACGGCGGCGCTCCCACCGGTGTTTAGCGAACTTCGCCTCGGCACCGTGCTGCGGGCCGCCGGTTTTGAACTCTCCGCGCTGCCGCCCGAACGGGCCGCCACCATCGATTGGAATCCCGCCGCCATCGCTTTCAATCCGGCGGTGCCAGGCGTTTACCACCCGGTAAAGCATTAGGGCGTGTCTTCAAACCTTTCGGGTGAGCCAATCCAAGACGGCTATGAGTTGAATTGAGGCAAAAAAATGAAGGCCGAGTTTGTCATACCGGGTTCCGATCGACCTCCAGTGTTTCATGAGCTGGAAGAAGTTTTTGACCTGATGCCGGAGCCGGTAATAGCTGCGGTTAGACGGAGTCGGCGCTGTCGGGTTGGAGCGCGGCGGAATCGACGTCGTAGCGCCTTCGGCCTTGAAGGCATCTCGAAAGGGATCGGAGTCATATCCCTTTCCTGCGACGACACGCTTTCCTACCGGCGCCCAGATCTGCTCCGCCGCCTTCACGTCGGCGCGGTTGCCGGGAGACAGTGTGAGTTGCAACGCCCAGCCCTGAGTATCGACCAGAGCGGTGAGCTTGGTGTTGAACCCAACCTTAGTGCGGCCGATGGAATGTCCAGTCTGCCCGCCCGCAGGATTCGCGGCGTCCCGATGGACCTTGATATGGGTTGCGTCGAGCGGACGGAGGATTCCGTGCGCATCCGCGGCCAGTGTAGCGCGGACCCGCGCCCAAATTCGCGAGAGATGCCAGCGGCGCCACCGGGTATAAACCGATCTCCACGGGCCGAAGTAACCGTGGAGATCGCGCCAGGGGCAGCGGCCCCACCGAATCCACACGCCGAAGCGGCGGCGGTCCAGCAATTCGTGTTGCTTTGATAGATGTCCTGAAACACTAGCAGGCCTTTGAAAAACCTTCGGGGTTAGGCGGCGGATTTTCCGCGGTGGCTTGTCTCAGCGGCCAGGAACCACGGGATATCTGGTCGTTGGGTCGGCTCCGGCGGCGCCCGCGGCGGGCGCTGCCGGGATTTTCGCCCGCGCGGGCACACCACAGGCACCGGCGTCCCGCCCTCAGGCGGTCGCCAGCCTTTCGGTTCCCGGCGGACCGCCCAGGAGCTTGCCCCTGCGCACGAGGTTGTAGGCCGTGAGGATCAGCAGCGTGCTCAGGCCGACGCGGGCCACGCCGCGCTTGCGCGTGGTTCGGCCGTCGAGGCCGGGGACCTGCCGGCCTTGGATCGTGGGGACATGGGGACGGATGCTATGCGCCCGGCAGAAGCCGACGACTTCGGCGCTGTGGTAGCCCTTGTCCGCCCCTAGGCTCTCCGGAGCGTGCTCCGCTAGGTCGATTTGCCGGGCCACCAGTTCGGTCGCCATCGCCGGTTCGGTGACGCCGTGGTCGGTGCTCACCAGCGCCTGCACGCACAGGCCGTTGCGGCCCCGGGAAACGGTTCGATGACCCCGACTGTCTCCAGTTGGTAACGGGCGAACAGATAACCGTAAGCGCCATGAAAGGTGACCACCTTCCGGTGAGGCAAATCGGCCAGGCCGCGGCCAAACTCGGTATGGAGCTGCCGCAAATCCGCGACCAGGGCATCCCCCCGCGCCTGCAAGGCCGGCGCGTGAGCGGGCACGCGATGGACGAGTTCCGCCGTGATGCGGCGCATCAACATTTCGGCGAGCACAGGGTCGAGCCAGATGTGGGGATCCACCTCGTTGGGATCAGGCTTTTCGGTCGCGAACTGGGCGAGGGGCTTTCCCTGGTCGGCGATGACCATGACCGCACTCAATTCCGGACTCCAGAAGGAGAAGGGGAGAAAAAGGTATCTGAAGAAGGAAGAAGAGATTTAAGGCGAAGTGTCGGAAGAAAACCCAAGCGAAGAAAACGGAATTTCAAACCGCCAGCTTCCTACCGCTTTCGTTCCGCCGCTGACATGCGAGCGAGGGTCCACACACATGCATGGGCTCCGGCTTACGCCTACGGAGCATCAGCTCACGGGGGTGCCAGCAGAATTGCCAGCAAAGCGTTCTTGGATGAGTAGCAGCGCGCTTTCGGGAGAGTCGTTGGTGATCAGTGACTGACTTGACCAGACGACCTGAATCGGCCCACATTTCGATAGTTCTGTGACCTGTCAGTCCAAAGGACTGAGGTTCAATGGAAAGCGATGGAGAGTTCGGACAATCAATGATCGTCCGATTCCGACCCTCGCCTCCATCTCTTAGTGCTTGTGCACTAGCTAGTTAGACGGATCGTGGTAGGCAAATGTGTCTGAAATTGTGCCCAGATTGGCTACTCGGCCACTGCTCCGGCGACCTCGCTGATAGCACTGCCAGTATCCGGTAACGGGCCGTTTTCGGAGTTCGGCATGATCGCACCCATGCCTGCGATCATGAAAACACGATTCCGACTGTACCGCCGCCAAGACGGGATCTTTTACCTCTTCGACCGTCAGACCGGGCAACGGGAAAGTCTGACCACCGATGACCCCCACGTCGCCCAGCGGCTCCTCCACGCAAAAAACGAGGCGCAGTAAATGCCGCTCGTCAATCGCCAGATCGCTCGGGCCTATCTCGCGGCCGGCGATCCCGAAATAAAACAACGCACCTGGCAGATTGCCATGGAGGCGCTGGTCAGGACCAAACTCGGCGCAAACCGCCACCGCTGGGAGACGGCGATTCGAGATCCGGCCTTTGACCTGATTCGGACGGTCCTCTTGTTCGAAACCCAACCGGGCCAACTATTCCGCGTGCTCGAACGTGGCACGGTGGCGACCAACGTTTTCCTGCGGCGGATCCACAACTTCGCCGTCGACGTCGGCTGGCTCCCCTGGCCCTCAATCCCCAAGCGACAGTGGCCCACGGTGAAGTATGGCGATAAGCGAGCGATCCTGATTGAAGAGCATCGCGCCATCATCGGCGCCGAACGGAACCCCGAACGACGTGCTTTCTACGAACTGTGCTGGCATCTGGGTGGCTCCCAAGGCGATATCGCCAATCTGCTTGCCACGGACATTGATTGGAACCAGCAGATCGTTTCCTACCGTCGTCAAAAAACCAAAACGGTTGCGCTGCTCCGCTTCGGTGATGAGCTCACCTCAAACTTGCGCCAACTTCCTTCGGTCGGTCCGCTTTTCCCGTATCTGCGATCCGTCCGCTCTTGTGATCGAGCCACCGAATTCAAGCAGCGTTGCCAAGGATTGGGGATTCAAGGCGTGACCCTCCATTCCTACCGGTACGCCTGGGCGGAGCGAGCCAAGCAATGCGGCTATCCGGAGCGCTTCGCTCAAGAGGCCCTCGGGCACAATAGCCAAGCAGTACACCGGGCTTATGCCCTCGGGCGCAAGTGATCCTGCCATCCATCGAAGAGTTCGAGCGACGACCCTCGGAAAGCAAAGTTATCCAGATGCCCGCTCTGAACCAGGGACGCTGAACGCTTCTTCGATTCCACAATGCAACCGGAACTCAGAACCACGACGAAGATTCCGTCCCGTCTGGCGGCGTCGGCCATCCAAATCCGGCCAGGTGGGGCGCGTCGGCCGACGCGCGAGCTTCCGGGCAAGTGGCCTGGTACTCGCCTCCGCCAAGGTTCTACGATCATCGGGCCTGCATTTGGGCCGCGTCGGCAAGCCGTCCCTCGACCGCGGCGTAGTCTCCGAGGTGTGCCGGCATCAGAGATCGCCAGAGTTTCCCTTGATTGGGAACAACCAGGTGAAGCAGTTCATGCACGATCACGTAGTCGCCGATTTCGCCATCGAGGCCGATGAGTTCCTCGTTGAAACTCAGGGTGCCGGCCGTTGAACACGAGGCCCACTTGTGGCGCATCGGCCGGATGTAAACCGCCCGTACGGTGACGTTGAGTCTGCCAGCCCATTCGCGCACCCGAGCCTTGAACTCGTCCCTGTCCTCACGGGGCTTCATGATTCTTTGGCCTTCAGCAGCGTCCGGAACAACGCGTCCACGGTGGCCGCGACCTTGTCGAGGTCGTCCTCTTCGGCGCAAATGGCGAACGTCACCTCCTTGAGCACTTCGCGCAGTTCGGCCTCGCTGGTCCGCCAGTTGAGGTGGGCGGTCAGGGCGTCGCGAATCTTCCGGCTGACTTGGTCGGCATTGCGAATTCCGTCCTCCGTCAGCCTGCAAAGGACGAAATAGGTCAATCCGTCCAAACCCGTGGCGGCCTGCTCGGTTTTCCTCCGCTCGTCCCCGTCGATTTCAGCCAGGAGCGATTCGAGCGCCTCGCCTGTGGATTCCTGCCGTTCTTCGAACGTTTCCTGAACCGCTCTGGCCCGCTCCGCCATCGCGACAAGAAACGGGTCCTCGCTCTGCTCATCGGCCTCCTTCTGGATGGCCTTGACCAGGTTGATCACCTTGGTTGCGTTCCCCTCGCCTCGCCGCTGGATCGTTTCGAGGGTGCTGCCGTCGATCACCACGTAGTCGCCGACGGGTTCGGCCATCCGGGACGCGACAAGATTTTGCACCAGCTCGTTGGTCTTCTTCTGAAAGGCACGATCCGCGTACGTGGTTCGTGTGTAAGCCTTCCGGACCACCTCGTAGATCGCGCTGAGGGTCGTGTAGTCCTCGATGAACGGCCGCAGGAAGGCATCCGGCGAGATGATCTCGTAGAGCATCTCGATCTCCTTGTACTCCTTGAAGAACGCCTTCCGCCGCTCGGGATCGCGGAAGTGCTCGATGAGCGTGTCCACGTCCTTGTCGTTGAAATTGCGCTCAATGAGGCCGAGGTATTCGGGCGCCTTGCTCTCCATCTTGTTTTTGAAGAGCACCTTAAGAAGCTTCAGGTCCTTGACGATGGCGTTGATCTCATCGCTGTCGAAGGCGAGGGCCTTCTCGAGCTTGTCGAAGATGCCGACGAAATCGAGGACGAAGCCGTGGGGCTTCACCATCTCCTGTGCCTCGTTCTCGTAGGGGCGGTTCACCCGGGCGATGGCCTGTAGCAGGGTGTGATCGCGCATCGGCTTGTCGAGATACATGGCGTAGAGCACGGGCGCGTCGAAGCCAGTCAGCAGTTTCTCGGTGACGATGAGGATCTTCGGTAGCTGGTCGAGTTTGCCAAAGCTCTTGCGGATCTGCCGCTCCTTCTTCGGGTCGAGGTGGAACTCCTTCAGCAGCTTCGAGTCGTTGTTGTTCCCGGTGTAAACGACCTCGGAGTATTCGGGCGGCAGGAATTGATCGAGCGCGTGCTTGCTTGTAATGGGCGCAGGCTTCGCGATCCACGCCGACGAGGAAGGCCTTGTAACCGAGAGGCTCAACATTTTCCCGGTAGTGTTTGGCGACGAACGCCGCCACGTGCTGGATGCGCGCCTTGCCCTTGAGGAAATTCTTCAGGTTCACCGCCCGTTCGAGGATCTGGATCACCGGCCCTGCCTCCAGAAGGAATCCGCCAGAGCCAACCAGGCCTGTGGATCGTGGCCGGTATCAAGGCGCAACACCCGGCCGGAAGCGTCCCGCAGTTCGGCCCAGCCGAGCGATTCCAGCGGAGGGTCGGTGGGTGGGCTCCACTTCAGCTCGACGAAGCGGGCCGGTTCCAGGGCCACGGGGATCTTGGGCCCAGTCCGCCTCATCCATTGCACCAGCTTCAGGTAGCTCAACCCCAGCGTGCGAGCCACCGCCGAAGGCCGATGCCGGTGCGCAAGGACCGCGGCCGCCTCCCA
>Ga0209591_10002860_pt1 | contig 20406 bp, 15 predicted proteins | sample MAT01_FD_187207 | JGI IMG/M metagenome (GOLD analysis project Ga0209591, IMG submission 187207) | Freshwater microbial communities from Lake Fryxell liftoff mats and glacier meltwater in Antarctica - MAT-01 (SPAdes) (version 2) | ecosystem: Environmental > Aquatic > Freshwater > Ice > Liftoff... | reverse complement strand
CGACTTTACCCAATCCGCCAGCTCCTGCGAACGGAAGCCCTTGTGATTCTCAATCGCGAGCGGCATCTTGTACTTGCGCAGAATGGGCTCCGCCATCCGCACGGCCGCCTTACAACCGTCGAAGAAGGTATGCCACTCGGCGGCGGTCTTGAACTGTTCGTAGCGCCGGCCGGAGAACGGATCGTGCACGCAAGCCACGCGCCCACCCATCTCCGAAGCCGCCTTCACCGCCGCTTCGTACTTCGGCAGGTCGGCTTCCAGGCGTGGCGTGCGCAAGCCGACCGTTAGCCGCATATCGTACTTCTCGATCTGGGAAGCGAGCTTCTTGATGCCGGCGGGATTGAGGTCAGTCGGCAACGTGGTATGCGCAGCGCCCAACCCTTTCTCGCGGCAGTACTCGACAATGTCCCAGGCCTTGCCCATGGCGCGGATACGGGCCGTCAAGCCTGGTCCGGCGGAGCCCATATGCGTCAAAACCTTGGTGGAAGCGGTCAATGGTGCGGCGGCCATGGCCGCGGCGGCAAGCAGTTCCCGGCGTTTCATATCCCGTGAGACTATCACTTTCGCGAAACAATTTGTTCACTCGGCCACGCGACCCGAAAGGCTAAACTGGAATTACCGTGCTTTTTTTATTCCTCCTGGTTTTTGCCCTTCCGCCCACCACCACCGATCCGCTGGAAGTCGCGCGCGACGCGCAGGACCGTCCTCAACTCGAGCGCCTGGTCGCCGAAGCCAGCGCCGCCGCCAACCGCCAGCCCAATGTCGTCGCCAACCAATACCGGCTGGCACTGGCGCAATCCTACCTGGCCGAAGTGGCGCTCGAGTTGAAGGACAAAACCCTCGCCCGCCAAGCGGCCGAGAGTGGCATCCAGACCGCGCAGAAGCTGGTGGCGCTCGACGCCAAATCCGCGCCAAATCGCAGCCTGTTGGGCACGCTCTGCGCTCAGGTGATTCCCGCCAACGTCCTGGTCGGCCTCAAGTACGGCCGTTGCGCGCTTGACGAAATCAACAAAGCGCTGGAACTCGACCCCAAGTATGCCGAAGCCTGGCTCCGCCATGGTGTCGGCAATTACTACCTGCCCACCCAGTTCGGCGGCGGTACCGACCTCGCCATTAAGGACTTCGAAAAGGCCATCCAACTCAGCCCAAAATCGGGCGAAGCTTACCTCTGGATGGGCGTCGCCCTGCGCAAGGTGAACCGCAACGCCGAAGCCCGCAAGGCCTTCGCCAAAGCCGTCGAACTGAACCCCCGCCGCGTGTGGGCTAAGCAGCAACTCGAGAAGACTCCGGCCCAATAAATGTCGCATTTTCTGGCGATTCTGGCCCTGGCGCTAGCCACGGCCTTGGGCTACCTCTACTTTCCCGGCCACCACTATTTACAGCAGGACACGCAAATCTGGCTGCCGGTGTTGGCCCATGCGCAGGACCCCACGCTCTTCCGGCACGAGTTGATCGTTACCGGCGCCCACATTCGGCTCACCCTCTTCGACGACGTCACGCTGGCGCTGGCCAACTGGTGCGGACTCACGATCGAAACGGCCCTGATGGCCCAACAGATCCTGTTTCGCTTTCTGGCGTTGGTCGGCGTCTGGCTCCTGGCCCGCGCGACGTCTCTCTCGCAGACCGCCAGCGCCGTGGCGGCAACCATCTGCAGTCTGGGCGCCACGGTGATCGGGCCCGCCGTCCTGGGCGTCGAGTACGAGCCCGTTCCCCGCGGCTTCGCCTTCGGGCTGATCCTGTTGGCCTTCGGACTTCTCGCCCACCAGCGCTATCTTCTCGCCGGTCTCTCCGTCGGGCTCGCCTTCGCCTATCACGCACCGGTCGTCTGGCCCGTGCTAATCGTGGCCGTGTTCGCCTATTGGCGCGCGAAGAAGACCGCGCGCAAAACGCAGATGCCGGCCCTCCTCGGCTTCGTCATCTTCGTGCTCCTGCTCGCGCTTTCCGCCTGGCTGTCCGCATCGGGCCCGATGAACCCACTCTTTGCTCGACTCACAGAAGAACACGCCGACCTCCAACGCATGCGGGCTTCCTACAACTGGATCACGCTCTGGGGTAACCCCACGCTGTGGCTGGAGCAGTACGCCGCCCTCGCCGTTCTGGCCGGGCTCGCCTGCTGGCGCTTGGGCAAATCGCTGCCCGCCTCCGTCAAGCCCTATCTGGCGGCCCTCCCCGCCATCGGTCTGCTCTCAGTGCCACTCTCTTACCTGCTGCTCGAACAGGCCCGGCTCGCGCTGATGCCGCAAATCCAGATCATGCGCTCGCTCATCTTTACGCTGATGGTCGCCGTGATCCTCGCCACGCTAGCCGGGTTGCGCGCCGCCAGCCAAGGCCGCTGGTGGGAAGCGCCGCTCTGGCTCGCTCCGGTCTTCCTCGTTCCCATGGCCGCGGTCTGGACCGGCAAAACCGCTACCCTCTACCTGCTCGCCCTAGCCTTGGCGCTCGCCACCGCCCTGGCCATCACCCTCGAGAAGAAGCACCCCCCATGGGCCATCGCCGGGGCGGCCCTGGTCTTCGCTGCCTGTTTCTTCGCGCCCACGAACGTAGCCAAGGTCCGCAATTATGCTGCCCTCGGCGACGACGACCTGCAGCAACTCGTCACCTGGACCCGCGGCAACACCTCCCGCGACGATGTCTTTCTCTTTCGCGACATCGGCACGCGCAACGAACCCGGCCTCTTCCGCGCCCGCGCCCTGCGCGCCGTCTATGTCGACTGGAAAGGCGGCGGCCAGGTGAACTACTACGAGTTTTATGCCAAGGAATGGTGGCGGCGCTGGCAACGCTTCATGAAGTCGCCCTTCCAAGCCAGCGAACTCCCCGCCTTGCACGGAGCCGGTGTGCGCTATTTGGTCTTCCGCAAAGCGCCCGCAGGTCTCGATGGCCCGCCCGTGTTTTCGAATGCCGGCTATCGGGTCTACCGCATTCCTTGAAGGTTGGTGGAAATCAACCATTGGCTCAATTCCACCACCGCAAACTATTGATTCTTTACGAGGAAACCAGATTTCTTTCCGACTCGTCCATTGAGTCAGAAGGAGTCATCCAATCATGAAGAAGCAATTGATCCTCCCCGTCGCCTTGATGAGTATCGGCACCGCATTCGCGCAGGCGCAGGGCCGCTATGATGACCGCGGCTACGGACGCGGTTACGGAAACAATCGCGAGTACGGCCGGGCAGATTCCCGCCGCGACCCCGTCCGCTCCACCATCGAAACCCTCTACGCCATTGAGGCCCGTTCCCGCGTCGATCGCCACGAGGCCGACCATATCCGCGGCGCGATCCAGGAACTCACCGAATTCGCCAATCGCCGGGACCGCGGCCGCTTCCACCGCGACAGCCTGAACGACGCCCTCCGTCACCTGCGCGACCTCGCCCAAGCCGACCAGTTGCACCCCCGGGACCGCCGCACCCTGGGCGCCCAATTGAACGAGCTCAACCGCCTTCGCGAATTTGACAACCGTCGCTATTGAGCCCGATCGGGGTGTAGCGCTACCATCAAGGCTTGACTACACCCCTCTTCCACGCTAGACCCTTCTTCGAACCCACCAACGAGGACCTGCGCTTCCTCCCCGAAGGCCCCCGCGTACTGCGCAACTTTACCCAGGGCGGAATGCTCGGCTGGGTGGCCATCCAGCACGCCGCCGATCGTCCCTTCGGTAGCTTCAACCTGCTTGACCTTTCGACCCGCGAAAACCGTACCATCCCCCTGCCCGGCCGTCCCGGGTTCTTTGCCGAAACCTCTCAGCCCGGCGTCGTCCTCGTCGGACTGGAGCGCCGCCTGATCCTGCTTGATCTTAACAACGGAGCGCTCACGGAAACCGGCGTCGTCGTCACCGCCGATGAGCGCGTCATCGTCAACGACGGCCTCGCCGTAGAAGGCGGAGTCCTCTTCGGTACCAAGCACCTCGAATTCGCGCTCTCCATCGGCGCCCTGTACTTCTTCGACCCCGCCGCCCGCAGTCTCCACCAAATCCTCGATGGCCAAGTTTGCTCGAACGGCAAAGCGCTGACGCGCGACCCCCACGGCGCTACCCTGATCGACATCGACTCCCAGCCCAAATCCCTGACGATCTTCCGCCTCGACGCGAGCCTCCGCCTCGTGCAAAGCCGGAGACCGCTGGCCCCACCCGAAGCCCTCCCCGGCTTCCCCGATGGCCTGCGCCTGTCACCCGATGGCCAAAGCGTCGTCGTCGCCTTCTACAATCCGGACCCGGTCCCCGATGGCCGTGCCCAACAGATCAGCCTCGACACCGGCACCGTCCTGGCCGAATGGATCATTCCGGGCTCTCCGCGCGTCACCTGCCCGGAGTTTGTGGAGATCGACGGCCAAGTGAAAGTCCTCTTCACTACCGCCGTCGAGGGCATGCCGGACTCCATCCGCGCCATCGCCCCCGGCGCCGGCAGCCTCTATCTCGCCGATACGCCCTTTACTTCCATGCCGGCTCTCATCCCCCTCGTCAACCTGAGCTAGACTCGCTTTCACAGTCCCGTCAATTGAGCCATCGGCAAAGCCGATGGGAGGGCTTGCGGAAGTAGGCGGTCCACTGCAATCGTGTTGTAGAACCCGACCGTTAGTTTAGCTCCTGGCCCCGGTGGATCGAATATTTGGGACCCGTCGCTCTCAGCCACCCGGTTTTCGCGCGACGCAAACGTAGCCCAGGGTGAAATTCTTGGCTTCGTCCAGCCCGTCGAACCAGGGTAGGATCAAAGCGGTCGGCACCAGGAAAAGGGCGGCCAAGGGGAAAGCCAAGCCAGGGAAAAATTGTAGGCCGTTCCACAAACGGCGCGACATCAACCGGAAGTAGCCGCCCACGGGCGTCATTACCTCCACCTGCAATCCGGCTTGCGTCAGAAGGTGCTCAAGGCCGTAGCGGGTGTAGCGGAAATAGTCATGCGGCGCCTGGTGCACTTCCCATTCGTGGGGCACCACCAGCAGGAGCCTGCCGCCGGGGGCCAGAACACGCGCCAGTTCGCGGATCACCTGCGCCGGTTCGCGCACATGCTCCAGGGTGACGACATTTACCGCCGCCTCGAAGGAAGCGGGGCGGAAAGGGAGCGCGGTCAAGTCGGCGAGGGCTTGGAGGCGGGTATAGTCCCAGGTTTTGTCGCCGATGGCGAGGTCGACGGGAGTGTATCGGTGGCGCGCAAAGTACCGGGCATGACGGGCTTCGCCGGCGCCAGCGTCAAGCACCCGCGCGCCGTCAGGGAGCGGCAAGGCAAAGTCGCGCACCGCGTCTTCCAGCACCGCGTCGAAGTGGAGGATATAGCGATGCAGCCAAGCGGGCAGCAGGCGCTGCACCCGCGGGTAGATCATCGGGGCTTCTTGCGCGCCTCCACCATGATGCTGGAGCCGGCGCGGCAGGCGGCTTCGAGCAAGGTGAACGGCAGGCAAGCCACGGTAAGGCCAAAGTAGGCGAGATTCTTCGTCAGCCGGCCGGCGGGCGACTCTTTCACGCCCCGAATGCGGCGCGACATGGGGTCGAGCCCTGGAGCCAGCGATGTCGCCATGCCGGCTGGGTTATCGCGCAGGTTGAAGTGTTTCGTGCGGACGCTTTCGAAGCCGCAGCGGTCGAGCAGCACCTCCAGGTCGTCGGGGCGGAAGTCCCACAGATGGCGAGGCACGTCGAGCCCATTCCAATGCTCGCCAAGCAGTAGGAATTGCAGGCAAGCGGCATTGGGCACCTGAATGATCAGCCGGCCGGCCGGATGAAGCAGCTCATAAGCGGACTCGAGGTACGCTGCCGGATCGTACAGATGCTCCAGCACGTGGAACATGGTCACCACCCCACAGCGTCCAGGAGAGATCGGGGCCTGGGTGAGCGTGCCGACGAACGCGGGCACCTGGTTGGTGCGCCAAGCCACTTGTGCCGCGTCGATTGAGAAGTCGAGACCCAAGGCGGGGAAGCCGGCGCGCTGGACGAAGTGGGCGAAGAGCCCACCGCCACAGCCGACGTCCAGCAGCAAGGGCGGGCGGCCATTCAGGGGGCCGACCGACCGCAGCGCGCCGAGGGCAAAATTGACATGGTCACGAATGACGAAACGGCGGTAGGCTTCCGTCAGTTGGGAGACGTGGCCGGGGTCGGGCTCAAACCAGTATTTGTCGGGATAGAACTGGCGGAGCTCGGTGGGAGTGGGCTGGGGGTCAAGCCGGATCAGGCGGCAGCGCAGGCACTCGACGACGAAGAAGGTCTTGTCGGTCGTATGATAGAGCCGGTCAGTGCCGCTAAAGAGTGTCCGCACGCAGGACTCGTTGCAAGCCGGGCATTCCGTCGCCGCGGCTCGGGCGTCGTCGCGTGGCGCTGGCGCAGGAATGGGCAGTCGAACCAGCGAACGCACTGCGAGCGGCGGCGGGGCAAGTTCCGAACTGGGAGGGGGTTCAACCGGAGAAGCTACACCGCCTGCGTGCTGATCTCTTTGAGCGAGATCCGGTGATGGCGCAGGAGGCGGAGAACTTCGGCGTCGCTTCGCTTTCGAAATCGCGCAATCTCCTTTCTTTTTCGTAGGATGCGGGGCAAAAGGTAAAGTGCCTCGCAATCGCCACGAAACAGCGCCCACAGCATGCGGGCTTTGCCGGCCAGTCCGGGGTAGCGTTTGGTTTCGCCCTGGCCGCGCAGGCCAGCCAACACACCCGCTGATAAGCGTAGCAGATAGTAGAACGGGTTGAGCAGCAGCAGGCGCCAGGGGAACAGTTTGGCAGCTAACAGAACACGGTTGCGCTCAATCAGTACCAGCCGCCGCGAGGAGCCCAAACCGAGCGTGGTGCCCCGATGGTGAAGCACCCGCGCCCCCGGAGCATAAACGCAGTCCCAGCCTGCCAGGCGTCCGCGCATCCCCAAATCGGCGTCGTCGGCGTAGGCGAAGAAGTCCTCGTCAAAGCCGCCCACTTCGTCCAGCATCGCCTTGCGGTAAAGCGCGGCACAACCATCCGGCCACAGGCACTCGGTAAAATCATCATACTGGCCGCGATCCACCTCGCCGCTTCCCCGCCCCCGGTTCTGGCCATCGGGATAGATCAGATGGCCCACTTTGTCGATCCGAGTGGGATCTTCGTACACCAGGATCTTCGACGCCACCATGCCGATCTCCGTGCGGGCTTCGCAGGCCGTCCGAAGCTCGCTCAGCCAGTTGGGGTCGGCTTCGGCATCGTTGTTCAACAAGGCGATAAACTGCCCGCGGGCGACGGCGATCCCTTGGTTGTTCGCCGCGCAAAAGCCCCGATTGTCCTTATTGCGAATCAGCCGCAGGGGAAAGCGCGCGTCAAAGGCTCGAATCACTTCGAGCGAACCATCCTCGGAGCCGTTGTCGACCACAATCACTTCGAAGTCGACGTCCACCTGCCGCGCCAACGATTCCAACGCCGCGCGCAAGAGCTCCCGGCGATTCCAATTGACGAGGATGACTGAGATCATGTAGAAAAGAACAGCAGATTCACTTGTTTACAATCACAAACGAGGGTGGACGGCTCTCATTATGGGTTATTATAGCCCTTAGACGGAAAGTAATAGCACTATGGCATCACTCGGCCAAAAACTTCGCCAAGAACGCGAACGCCTCGGGATCCCGCTGGCAGACATTGCCCGCGAGACGCGCATCAGCGCACGTTATCTCGAAGCAATCGAAACGGAAGACACCCGCACCCTCCCGCATGACTTCTTTTACCGCAGCTTTGTGCGGCAATATGCCGAGTACCTGGGCATCTCGGCGGACGAGGTGACGGTGACCCTGCGTCGCGAAGTGCCGGAAGTGGTGCTGCCGATGGTGAATCCGGCACCCAGAGTTCTTCCTACGCTGCTGCCCATGACGACAGAACCCGCACCGATGCCCCGTTCGCTGTCGACGGCATTTGAAGATGGCCGCACCTCCAAACGGTGGTTGGCTGTTGCGGCGCTGCTGCTGGTGGGGTCGGTATCTTACCTGGCCACGCGGCGGCCGGCTGACTCGGCATCGACTGCGTTGGAAACGGCTGAAGCAAAGCCTACCGCGACGTTGACGGTTCCCGTGTCGGGTCCGAGCCAAAGTGGCGCCAGTCAAACGAACCCCGTCGTTTCGCCCCCGCAGCAATTGGGCACGGCCGTGGTGCAGGCCACCAACCTCGGCTCCGGCCGCCTTCAGATTGTGATCAGCGCGCGCGAACAGACCTGGATCAAGTTGGTAGCCGACGGCAAGAACATCTATATGGGTCTGATCGAGCCTGGCCAATCGCAAGCCATCGAGAATGCGAGTAATGCCGAATTGCTCACCGGCAATGCGGGCGGCATCGAAGTGAAGCAGAACGGGCGGTCGCTGCCCGGGCTCGGCTCCAGCGGCGAAGTCCGCACCGTGGTCTTCGATACAGAGAATTATCAAGTCCGGCAGCCGGCGCCGAAGCCGAAACCGGTTGAGCCCTCACCCGTGGACGGGGCCAAGCCCACATCTTCTACCGAGTAAATTTCCTTTGCAAAATACCCAGGTTCTGTTAGCGGCGCGGCCAGTGGGCGCGCCCAAAGTCTCTGACTTTCGCGTTGTCCAAACCGAACTGCCGGAGTTGAAAGATGGCGAAGTGCTGCTGGAAGTCGTTTACCTTTCGGTGGACCCCTACATGCGCGGACGCATGAGCGAAAGCAAAAGCTATGCCGCACCCATGCAAGTCGGCGACGTGATGGTGGGTGGCGTTGTCGGGCGTGTGCTCCGTTCGAACGACCCCGCCTATTCCTATGGCGACTACGCCGAAGCCTTCATCGGTTGGCAGAAGTATGGCGTTACCGCGGCGAAGCACCTTCGCAAGCTTGACCCCCAGGCGGGTCCGCTCTCCGCGTCCTTAAGCGTGATGGGCATGCCCGGACTCACCGCCTACTTCGGCCTCCTGGATATCTGCAAGCCGAAGCGAGGCGAGACCGTCGTGGTCTCCGGCGCCGCCGGGGCCGTGGGCTCCATCGTCGGCCAGATCGCCCGTTTGAAGGGCTGCCCCGTGGTCGGCATCGCCGGCAGCGACGAGAAGGTGAAGTGGCTGACCGGGGAATTGGGCTTCGACTCGGCCTTCAACTATAAGACCTCGCCCAACACCCACGCCAAGCTGAAGGACCTCTGCTCCAAAGGCATCGACTGCTACTTCGACAACGTCGGCGGCACCATCACCGACGCCGTCTTCGGCCTGCTGAATCCAAACTCCCGCATCGCCATCTGCGGCCAGATTTCTCAATACAACAATACTGAGGCCGAACTCGGTCCGCGCAACCTGTCGCAGATTCTGGTGAAGACCGCCACCGTCCGCGGCTTTCTGGTGATGCAGTATCTTGACCAGGCCCGCGAAGCGCTCATCGAAATGGGCGGCTGGGTGCGCCAAGGCAGGCTGAAGTACCGGGAGACCATCGTCGACGGCTTGGAGAATGCGCCCGCGGCGTTCTTGGGTCTTTTGAACGGTGAAAATACCGGTAAAATGCTGGTGCGGGTTGCGCCAGAACGTTAAAACATCTGTCACCATAAGAGTGTTGACGATGTCCGATCGCCGGTTCCCCCTGTTACTCGTCCCGTTTCTGCTTCTCTTTGGTTGCTCGCAACCGGACGCTCCCGCCACGCGCGTCGAGGCCCCCGCGGTTCCCAGCCCCGCGCCCCCACCGGCCCCCGTCGACAAACGACCGGTCATCGTCGCCTTTGGCGATAGCCTTTCGGCCGGCTATGGGGCCGACACCGGCGAGTCCTATCCGGATTATCTCCAGAAACTGATCGACGCTCGCGGCTACAAGTACCGCGTCGTCAACCAGGGCATCAGCGGCGACACCACCACCGGTGGACGCGCCCGCACCGGCCCCGCGATTGAACTAAAGCCCGCCATCGTCATCCTCGAGTTGGGCGGCAACGACGGATTGCGCGGCCTGCCCTTAACCCAGACCAAAGAGAACATAGACATGCTGGCCGGCGAGTTCACCAAAGCCGGCGCCCAACTGCTCATCGCCGGCATCACGCTCCCACCCAACTACGGCACCGACTACATCCGCGACTTTGAGCGCATGTACACCAGCACCGCCACCAAGTACCGCGCGCCACTGATTCCGTTTCTCCTCGCGCCGGTGATTGCCCTGCCCGATGCGATGCAAGGTGACGGCATTCATCCCACCGCCAAAGGCAATAAGCTGGTGGCGGACTACGTCTTTCGCTACCTCGAGCCTCTGCTGCGCCGCTAGCCCACCAGCAGGCTGCTGCAGCAGCTTCTTGCGCAGTTGACGAACCTCGGCATCGGACAAACCGAGCGCTTGGCGCCGAAAGGCATCGAAGCTGCCGTGCTCTTTGTCGATGGTGGCAAACACCGCCTCCAGGTACTCCGGCTCCACTGCGAGGAGGGGCTTGAGAGCCTCCGCGCTGGGTATCGAAGTCATCCCGTAGCCCTTCATGCTCGCCGCCATCGTGGCCATCGCTTTTTCGGTGAGCACATACCGATTGGTAAGCAAGTAATCTTCCATTACGGTCGCCTTCGGGACGCCGAGGACCCTCAGCAGGAGCGCGGTGAAGACGCCCGTCCGATCCTTGCCGGCCGAGCAGTGGTAGAGAACCGGCAGACCTCCATCGGCGATCCGGCGCATTAAGCGCTGGTAGGAGGGTGCGTTGGTGGTGACAAACTGGCCGTAAAGGCCAGTCATCATGGCCTTCAACTCACTGGCCGAGCCGCCTTGCATCAACTTCGCAATCCATGGCGATGAACTGCGCGCCTCAATGGGTTGGGGAAACATCTCAACCTCGCTCCCGCGCCACTTGGTGGGCGCGCGCTGCTTTTCGTCGTCGCCCCGGAAGTCGCAAAGCACCTTGATCTTGAGCGCCGCCAGTTGTTCGTAGTCCCGGTCGGTTAACTGGGCCAGGGCTTCGGAGCGGTAGATCATCTCGCGCTTCACGGTTTTGCCGTTCGCGGTGCGATACCCGCCGACATCCCGGAAGTTGTAGGCCCCTTGGAGGTCTAAACGGTGGGCGTCGGCCATCGCGGGCCGGCCCGCGGCGGGTTGAGCCGCGAGGTTGACGAGTAAGTAGAGGGAGGTAAGTAGTATGGAAAGTCTCTCGGATTAGAAGCTCAAGCGAGCGCCGAACTGAATTTGGCGCGGAGTATTCACTTGGCGCAAAAACAAGCGGCCAAAGTCAGGGGAGATCAGGTTGGTGCCCGGCCCGGCCCAATTGGCCAGGTTGAAGGCGTTGAACATTTCCGTGCAGAAATCGAGGCCAATGCGTTCGGTGAGCGTGAAGCGTTTCTCCAGCAGCATGTCCCAGTTATTCGTGCCCGGATTGCGCACGTCGGGAAGGGTGCGCCTGACATTGCCGAAAGTGAAGCTGGCGGGCCGGCTGAAAGCCCCGCCATTGAAGTAAGGCGCCTTGTCCACGAAAGACCGGCTATCCAGCCCTGCGCGCTGTCCGGTGGCGTTGGGCAGCATATTGATGCCGCCGCCGAAGGAGTTAGAATCGTTCGGTGCCGAAACCCGCACCGGGAAGCCATTGTCGAAGCTCCAGAAACTACCCACTGACCAGCCTCCCACCACCCGGCCCATCCAGCCTCGATTCATGTACTTGCGGCCGGAGCCAAAAGCCAGTTCATAACGTACCGACCCGCGGATGACGTCGGGCACATGCTGGAGGGACAAGGAGCGATCGCAGGAAAAACAAGTGCTATTCCTGAAGCCCGTCGTGTCGCCGCCCGCAGAGTTCGCTTCACCGATATTGTCGATGGTTTTGCTGTGGGTATAGACAAACAATAAAGCCAGTCCGCTCGAGAATCGTTTCTCCACCTTTAGCTGCAGGGAATGGTAAGTCGCATGGCCCGCGCCTATCGCATTCCCGAATAGGTTCTAAAAGTGGGGATACGGGCGAAGTAACTGCCCGCGCTGGACCGTCGGCCGGCTGAGAATCGAAGTGGCGTCGGTAATCACTCCGGCGAAAGGATTTGGCACTACCTCAGAGTGACTGGCTGCCTAACGCTTGCGCCGTGGGCCGGAGTTGATTCAGGTTTACCGTATTGGTGGGAGTAAATAGATTTACCGCCGCGTTCGCCGCGTAGCCCACGTCCAGCAAAAAGCCGGCCGGCAATTGCCGCTGTAAGTCGACTGACCAGTGGCCGGAGTAACTTACCTGCTGCGTGCGGAGCGGGGCGGAACCGAGCGAACTGCCCGTCGGCTTTAACGGGCCACTGGGGAATGGATTCGCCAGTTTGAACAACGGCGTGAAGTTATTGGCCGCCGCAAAGACGGACGTCGAGCGTTGGGCGAATCCGAGCGAGGTATCGAGGCTATTGCCTGCCGGGTGGGTGAAGATACCGGCGCCAGCCCGCAGGACGGTCTTCTCGTTCCACCGGTAGGCGACGCCGAGCCGCGGGTCGAAGCCGCCGCGCCGGGGCTGCTGCGTCGGGCCATTCGGATAAACCAGACCGCCACGAAGATTGGGCAGGGAGGGTACGCGGCTGGCAATGGGAGAAGCGGCGTCAAGGTCGAGGTAGGCGTACTGCGAGTCCTTCTCCCTAAAAGCGAGTTCCAGGTTGTAGCGCAAGCCGTTAGGTGAGGGTAAGTTTGGGATTCAGTCGCCATTCGTCCTGGAAGAACACGCCGTAGTAGGGCCGACCAACCCCAGGGCCATCCACGGGCCAACCCCAGGGCCATCCACGGGGTGGTCCGGTGTTTTCGTAAGCCTCCTATAATCTTCGATTTGCGGACAGCGAACTGCGGAAAACACGTGAATTTCGACCATTTTCCGCACCAACGGCCAGGAGTTCCTGGTACCCCGCGCCCAGGGGACCGGCGGCTCGCCTCTTCTTCTCCCCACTGAGCGGGAGGAATTCAGATTGGACGCGGGGGCTAAGGTCTTGATAAAATAGCAGCTTGGCCACCAATAACGATAATCAAGATCCTCCCGTCCCACCATCGTATTCGGACGGCAAGAACCTAATCCCGATCAACATCGAAGACGAGATGAAGCGCTCGTACCTCGATTACGCCATGAGCGTGATCATCGGTCGCGCGCTGCCCGATGTGCGCGATGGGCTGAAGCCCGTCCATCGCCGAATTCTCTTTGGAATGAGCGAGATGGGGCTCAACTTCAATCGCCCCACCCGCAAGTGCGCCAAGATCATCGGCGAAGTGCTGGGCAAGTTCCACCCCCATGGCGATGGCTCGGTTTATGACGCCTTGGTCCGCATGGCGCAGCCCTTTTCGATGCGCTACATGCTGGTCGACGGGCAGGGCAACTTCGGTTCCGTCGACGGCGATCCGCCCGCCGCGATGCGGTACACGGAGGCCCGTTTGTCGAAGATCGCCGCCACTTTGCTCGAGGACATCGACAAAGAGACCGTCGACTTCAAGCCCAACTACGACGACACCGAGATGGAACCCGAGGTTCTGCCGACCCGGGTGCCGAACCTCCTCATCAACGGTTCCGAAGGCATCGCCGTTGGCATGGCGACTCGCATTCCGCCCCACAACCTGCGCGAAGTCGTCGAAGCGGCCATCGCCCTCGCCGAGGACCCCTCCACCCCCCTCAGCCGCCTGATGGAAATCGTCCCCGGGCCGGACTTCCCCACCGGCGGCTTCATCCTGGGCCGCAACGGCATCAGCAACGCCTACACCACCGGGCGCGGCTCCATCAAGATGCGGGCCAAAGCCTTCACCGAGAAGATGGAAAAAGGCCGCGAGTCGATCATCGTCACCGAACTGCCCTTCCAGGTGAACAAAGCCCGGCTGATTGAGAACATCGCCGCCCTCGTCAACGACAAGAAGATCGACGGCATCAGCGACATCCGCGACGAGAGCGACCGCGAAGGCATGCGCATTGTGATGGAGCTGAAGCGCGGCGAACAGCCCGACATCATCCTGAATCAGCTCTACAAGCAGACGCAGATGCAGACCAACTTCGGGGTCATCATGCTGTCGATCGTCAACGGCCAGCCCCGTGAGCTTGGCATTCGTGACGTGCTGAAGCTGTTCCTTGAGCATCGCAACGACGTTGTCCGCCGCCGCACCGATTACTTATTGCGCAAGGCGCGCGACCGCGAGCACATCTTACTGGGCTTCCAGAAAGCCCTCGATCACCTGGACGAAGTGATCCGCATCATCCGCGCGGCGAAGATTCCTCGCGAAGCGCGCGAGGGTTTGATTGCCGCGTTCCAGTTCAGCGAGCGCCAGGCGCAAGCGATCATCGAACTTCAACTCCAACGCCTCACCGGCATGGAGCAGGCCAAGATCATCGAGGAATTGAAGGAAATCCAGATCCAGATCGCCGGTTACCTCGAGATCCTGGGTTCGGAGAAGGTGCTGAACGCGCTAATCATCAAGGAACTGCGCGAAGTCCAGAAAGATTTCGGCGACGATCGCCGGACGCAGATCGTCGAAGACGAGGGCGAAATTGCGCTCGAAGACCTGATCCAGATGGAAGACGTCGCGGTAACGATTTCCCGCGGTGGTTATCTGAAGCGCACTCCGGTGGACACCTATCGCCGGCAAACCCGCGGCGGCAAGGGCCGCATCGGGATGAGCGCGCGCGGCGAGGACGTGATCGAAAAGCTGATCATTTCCTCCACGCACAGTTACTTACTCATCTTCACCAATAAGGGCCGGGTTTACTGGCTCAAGGTGTATCACATCCCCGACTTGGCCGCGGCCGGCAAGGGTAAGAACATTAACGGGCTAATTAACTTACAACCCGATGAAGAGCCTAAGGCCTTCCTCCAGGTAAAGGAATTTACGGAGGACAAGTTTATCGCCATGATCACCAAGCAAGGCGTGATCAAGCGCTGCCAGTTGACTGAATTCGACAACGTTATGCAGCGCGGCATCATCGCTTGCGCGCTCGACGAGGGCGACGAACTGATCGCGGCGCGGATTACTTCCGGCAACGAGCAGATCTTCCTTGCTACCCGCGAAGGCATGGCGATCCGTTTTAAGGAAGAAGACGTCCGCGCCATGGGCCGACCGGCTCGCGGCGTGCGGGCGATGTCGCTCGACAAGAACGACCACTTGGTGGGCGCCGCCATTGTCAACGACGATAGCCTGATCCTCTCCATCTCGGAGCGCGGCTTCGGCAAGCGCACGCCAGCCAAAGATTACCGCATGCAAACTCGCGGCGGTAAGGGCGTCATCAACATGAAGACCACCACTAAGGTCGGCAAGGTGGTGGAGATTCTCGAGGTGCAGGAGAATACTGACCTCATGATTATTTCGAAGGAAGGTCAGATTATCCGCATCGAGTCCCAGACCATCCGTCAGGCGGGCCGTTCCACGCAAGGCGTCACGCTCGTCAAGATGGAAGGTGAGGACCGGGTGACGGCAGCCTCCGTGGTTCCCGATAGTCCGCCGGAAGAGGGCGAAGAGCCCACCGACGGAAGCGAACCCGTCGTATAAGGATGTTGGGGGTTCGAACCCCCAACGGCGAGTTAACAAAACCTGACGACGCGGCGCTTGGCCCGGATAGTAGCATGGGGAAATGCGGTTCACGCTTCTGTTCCTTTGCGCTTTGCCCATCTTCGCCCAAACGTGTACGCAAACCCTCTCGCCCAATTCGCGCAGTATCCTCGCCTCAAACGGACCACTCTTTCAAGGCAACTTCACCGTCACCTCGAACTTGAGCACTTGTAACTGGACCAGCACCCGCACGGTCGACTGGATCGCCGTCCAGGTCGGGCAGACCGGCCGCGGCAACGGCATCGTCGGCTACTCGGTGGATAACAACTTAACGCCCATCGCGCGCACGGCGACCATCCTCGTCGGCAATGCCGTATTCACCGTTAGCCAAGCCGCCGCCACCTGCAACGCCACGCTGACCTTGCAGGGCGGAGTGAACATCGGGTCCGAAGGCGGCACGCGCCAGTTACAAGTCGCCACCACCTGCGAATGGACCGCCGCCGCCAACGTGGACTGGATCACCGTGGGTCCGCCCAACGTGCCGAGGGGCAGTGGCACGGTGAACCTCAGCATCGGGCCCAACAACACGACCAACCCGCGCACCGGCGCCATCGCGGCGTTGGGCCAAAGCGTCGCCATCACCCAGGCCGCCGGCAGCTGCGCCTTCACCCTCACCCCGACCCAGCAAGCCGTCCCCGCCGCCGGGGGAGCCTTCTCCGCCGGCCTCGTTACCGCCTGCGCCTGGACCGCCGCCAGCAACGCAGCCTGGCTCACCGTCAACCCGCCCACTGGCGGTACCGGCGCTTCGTCCATTAATTACACCGTCGCCGCTAACTCCACGTCGGCTGACTCTCGCGCCGCTTTGGTCACCGTGGGCACGTCAACGCTCACCGTGCAGCAAGCCGGCGGAAACTGCAACGTCCAGCTCAGCGCCACCTCCGCCCAAGTCGTCGCCGCCGGCATCACCGGCACCTTCAGCGTCACGACACCTTGCATCTTCATCGCCCGGCCCAATGTCCCGTGGATCGCCGCCACCTCCGGTGCAAATAGCGTCACCTACAACGTCGCCACCAACCCGTCGGTCACCGCGCGCACCGGCACGATCACGGTGGGCGGCGCGACGTTCACCATTACCCAGGCCGGGTCCACCTGCAGCTTTACCGTCACGCCCGAATCGATCGACGCGCCGCCCGGCGGCGTCACGAACGGCGTCATTCAAGTGGCTACCACCGCCGGCTGCGAGTGGACCACCTCCAGCGACGCCCTCTGGATCCGCATCACCGGCCAGATCACCGGCAGCGCCCAAGGATCCGTGCAATACGCCATCGACCCCAACGCCGCCGGCTCCGCACGTACCGGCACCCTCACCGTCGCGGGCCGCGCCATCGCCGTGCGTCAGAACTCCGGCAACGCGCCAAAACTCACCGCCAGCGGCATCGTCAACTCGGCCAGCTATCAGCCCGGCGGCGTGTCCCCCGGCGAGATCGTCACCATCTTTGGCGAGGACCTCGGCCCCAACGCCCTCACCACCGCCACGCTCGAGCCGGATGGCTTGTCCCTCACCAAGACCCTGGCGGGCACCCGTATCCTGTTCGATGGCGTCGCCGCGCCGCTCATCTACACCTCGCGCAGCCAGGTGAGCGCCATTGTTCCCTACGCCGTAGCTGGCAAACCCACCGTGCCAGTGATCGCCGAGTATCTCGGATCGCGATCAGCCCCGGTCAACGTCAGGATCCTCTCGGCCGTCCCTGCCTTCTACTCCCTGGCCGCTTCCGGTTCCGGACCCGGCGCTTTCCTGAACCAAAACGGCGGCGTCAACTCGGCCGCTACGCCCGCGCAGCCAGGCCAAGTGGTAATCCTGTTTGCCACCGGCGAAGGGCTCACCACGCCGCTCCAAGCCGATGGGCAGGTGACCCCGGGCGTCGAGCCCCTTCCCCGCCCCCGCCTCAAGGTCACCGTCACCATGGGCGGCGTTGAGTGCCCCGTGCTCTACGCCGGCGCGCCCCCGGGGCTCGTCGCCGGCGCGATGCAAGTAAACGTCCAACTCCCGGCCAACGTCCCCTCCGGCGACGCGGTCCCCGTGGTTCTATCCGTAGGCGAAGCGATGAGCCCCGACACGGTGACGATCGCGATTCGACGATGAAGCGCCGGACTTGGCTGGCGGGCTGCACCGCCCTCATGGCCTGCACCGACGACACGGCCCTCGACTTTGCGCAACTGCCCGAGTCCGCACGCGGCATCGCAAACGACCTCGGGCTCGGCATCGGCGCCTGGAGTGGCTATCGCGAACAGCAGCGCCTCAGCCTGGCCCAACGCATCGCCCAGGGCTCCGCCGAGCAGGTCGTCTATTACGTCCTCCAATCGCGCCGCTTCACCCGGCATCCGCCCCTCGATCCCGTGCGTCTAGCGGCAACGAAGCCCGCAGCAATGCCCCTCCTCGCCAAACAACGCTTCGCCGACTTTGCCGCCGCGCCCGTTACCGATGAGCGCCACCGCCTCATCGCGGATCTCTTCCGCGCCTTGCCGCCAAGCTTTACCGCAGAGGCCTGCTTCACCCACACCATGAATTTCCTCACCGCGCGAAGCCAGACGCGCGAAGCCGCCAGAGACGCGCTCTACCAACGACGAGGTCTCAGTTCCGACACCACGCCCGCGCAGACGCGAGTGATCGACGAGGCACTTAAGATCCTGGGGCCGCGCCTCACAGGGAACACCTTACTGGTCGGCCCCGGGCTTGACCTTACCCGCCGCGAAGGCTACACCGACCAGACCCCGCTCCGGGCCTATCAAGTGGAGCGACTCCTGCTTACCGGCACCCCACTCAGCTGCGTCGATGTGCGCCCGGAGGTCCTACGGGTACTCGAGCGCTATCCCGTGGCGTGCGTGAAGACTTTAAACATCACCACCCACGCCGCCTCCGCCACCGGCCGTTACCAGCTCGCCATCGCCACCAATGTCCTGGTCTACCTCGACGACCGGGCCCTGTTCGCCGCCATGGCTGGCATCGTCACGTCCTTGGGGCCAGGCGGCCACTTCGTCCATAACGACCAGCGATTTGCCACCAAAGCCTTCGGCGAAGCCCTGGGCCTGGCGGTCACTCGCTTTGAGCCGATCGCCCTCGGCAATGGACAGGGCGTGGAGTTGATGGATCGCATGGTGCTGCACCAAAAACGGCAACTGTGATATGCTCGTCTCACCTGAAATTTCAGATTCCATGAGGCCTCGATCGTGTTTCGTCTGCTCACTCTTTTAGCGCTACCCTGCTTCGCCATCGCCCAACAAGGTACCGGCACCCTTTCCGGCATGGTAACCGACTCGCAGGACGCCGTCGTCGCTTCCGCCAAGGTGGAAGTGCGTAACATAGACAACGGTGGCGTCTTTCGCACCCAGACCAATTCCCAAGGCCTCTATACGGCCCCGGGCCTCGCCGTCGGCCGCTACGAAGTCCGGGCCGAGTTGTCCGGCTTTAAACGCGCCATCCGCTCCGGCATCACCCTGCAGGTGAATCAGTATGCACAAGTGAATTTGGTCTTGCAGGTGGGCCAGGTCGCGGAAACGATCGAGGTACGGGGCGAAGCCGCCCTGGTCGATTCCAACTCCGCCACCGTCGGCACCGTTATCGACAACCGCCAGGTGCAGGCTCTGCCGCTCAATGGCCGCAACGCACTATCGCTCACGCTACTTACTCCTGGAGTTTTCTCCAATGCCGGCCCCACCAACTCGGGCTTTGGCGATCGCGGGGTAAACATCTCCTCGCTGTCTATCAACGGTTCCCCGAACTCGATGAACGCCCAGATGCTCGATGGCAATAACAACGTCCTTTCTTACGTGGGCGAAGTGGGCGTGCCTCCCACCGTGGATGCCGTGGAGGAGTTCAAGGTGCAAAGCGGCCCGATGTCGGCCGAATTTGGCTTTACGGCGGGCGGGACCATTAATCTCGTGACTAAGTCCGGCACCAACCAGATTCATGGCACCCTGTACGAGTTCTTTCGCAACGACAAGTTAGACGCGCGCAATGCCTTTGCCACCGCTCGTCTGCCGCTGAGATACAACCAATATGGCGGCACGGTGGGCGGAGCCTTCATTAAGAATAAGACCTTTGGCTTTTACAATTACGAAGGCTATAGCCTCCGCCGGTCGAACCCGCGCATCGCCACCGTACCCATCGCCGCCTGGAAGCAGGGAGACTTCTCCACGCTCGCCAATGGGCAAGGGGTCTTTACCCCCATCTTCGATCCCAACACCGTTCGGGCTAACCCGGCGGGGCCAGGACTGGTACGCGATCCGCTCCCCGGAAACATCGTCCCCCGCTCCCGCTTCGACACTGTAACGCCGAAGGTTTTGGCCTTCTGGCCGGAGCCGAACAAGGCGCCCATCAATCCGTTCACCTTTAATCAGAACTTTCAAGATACTTCCCTCACCGCCGTCAACTGGAATCAAACTAACTGGAAACTCGATCATCGCTTTAGCGACCAGAACTCCATTTTTCTGCGCTATACTTCGGCCCAGCACGTACCGACGGGAAACAGTATCTTTACTGACCCCACGGTGGGCCAAAATCGAGAAGACGATCAAACTAACCGCAACGCGGTCGTCAGCGATACCCATACCTTCTCGCCCACCCTCATCAATAATCTTCGCGTGGGCTTGATGCGCCAGAACTTTGTCTTTGCCGCCGTAAATTTCGGTAAGGACTGGCCACGCAAGCTGGGCTTACCCGCCAGTGTCCCCTCCGAACAGATGCCGCAAATCGACTTCGGCTTCGGTACGATTGGCGGCCAAGCCGCCGGCACGCGTGGGTCACTCAATTGGGACCTGCAAAACATGATCACCAAGATCGCCGGTAAACATACGCTCAAAATAGGTTACAACCATCGCATTCTTTACGGCGGTAATAAACAGGGCGCGGCGCTATCGGGCGACTACTCTTTCGGCGGACTCACGACGAATCCGCAGGTGGCGGCGAATACCGGCAATAATCTGGCCCAGTTCCTGCTGGGCGAAGTAAATACTTCCTTCATCGATCGCATTCTGGGAAACTCCTGGCACGCCTTCGCATCCAGCGTCTTCGTC
>Ga0209591_10002858_pt1 | contig 20408 bp, 20 predicted proteins | sample MAT01_FD_187207 | JGI IMG/M metagenome (GOLD analysis project Ga0209591, IMG submission 187207) | Freshwater microbial communities from Lake Fryxell liftoff mats and glacier meltwater in Antarctica - MAT-01 (SPAdes) (version 2) | ecosystem: Environmental > Aquatic > Freshwater > Ice > Liftoff... | reverse complement strand
GAAGCTAACGCGAATCCACGATTGTGGCGTGATTGTCCTCTGCGGGCCCAGCGAACGCGACATCGCTCGCAGCATCGCGATGACAAGCCGTTGCCCACGGGTCTTCTCTCTCGCGGAGGAGAAACTGTCGCTGGGCCTCACGAAGGCCATCGTCCGCCGCTGTGATCTGCTGGTGACCACCGACAGTGGCCCTCGCCACTTCGCGGCGGCCTTCGATCGGCCTGTCGTCACGCTGTTCGGCCCCACGCATATCGAGTGGACGGAAACCTATTTCGACAAGGCGATCCACCTGCAGCAGAAGGTGCCTTGCGGCCCGTGCCAGCTTCGCGTCTGCCCGCTCGATCACCGTTGCATGAAGAGCCTCACCGCGGAAACGGTCCTCAAGGCTTCGGAGCAACTGCTGGCTCGACACACCCATTCCACACCCGGGGAACGCCGTGCCGGTTGACACTCGTGAGCCATCGACGTCCGCGGCGCCAACCGCCCGATCCGGGTCATCGCGGGCGGGTCACGCGGGCAGCTTCGTGGTGATCCATCCACGTTACGAAGCAAGCCTTCTCGCGAAGGGATTGCATCGCGCCGAGGACTTCCTCAACCTGCCCGGCGAAGTCGTGAGCGGCCACCCCGATCGCCATGTCGTGCAGGTAAAGCTCGACGGCAGCGCTGGTCACTCGCAGGTCGCGTACCTCAAGCGTCAGCACTTCGTGCGTCGGCTCGAACGGGTGAAGAATGCTTTCGCGGGGTTCGGCTACGTCTCGAAATCCGTGCGCGAGGCGATGGTTCTCCGGCGGTTAGAAGAGATTCGCATCGATGCTCCCCCCTGGATCGCGTATGGCGAGAGCCAGACGGGCCAGGCCTTTCTGCTCGTGGCGGATGTCTCACCTCGCGTGGAACTCCGGGCACTCCTCTCAGATTCAAAGCTCAGCAAGCAAGATCGTGATCGTTGCTCGCTGCGGATCGGCCAATACCTCGCGGAACTTCACGCCGCGGGGATCCATCACCCCGATAGCACGGCGAAGCACTGCTATGTCCACCCCACGGGCCTCTCGGTGCTCTTCATCGACTGGCAGGGTGCAACGCTTCGCAACCAGGTCTCGGCAGCGCAGGCGGCCCGGTCGTTCGCGGTGATCCACGCCTCCTTGAATGAGAATCTTTGCAGCGTCGCCGAGCGTCTGCGAGCCCTTTGGTCCTATCGACGCACGCTGCGATCGATTCGCCTGACGCAGGGGCTTCCTCGCTTGGCCAACGTGATCGCTGTGATCGAATCGGTCGCCCGGAATCAGTGGAATCGTCGATCGATCCGGGAGCAACGCCAGTCTCACTCAGCCTCGGCGAACCAGCGGCTCGTTTGGCTCGCGGGCGAAGCCGCTTGTGTCGTCCCCGAACTCGTCTCGGCGTGGCCGACCCCTGCGGATGGGCCGCCCTTCTATCGCGAGAATCTTGCGAATCACTCCGTCGCGATCGAATCGATCGATCTGGCAAAGGACCGCGTTGCCGTGCTTCTGCGAAGGCGATCGTGCAAGCCGTTCGCTCGATTCTGGGCTTCGATTCGCAGCAAATCCTGGCGATCCCCGGAGCTTCAACTCGCTCGCATTCTGTTCCATCTCGAACGCAACGAGGTGCCCGCCCCACGCTTGCTGGGCTTCGGCCAGAAGTTGCAGCCGAGGGGTGTCGTCGAGTCGTTTCTCCTTTACGAAACTCCGCACAACACCCTTCCCCTCAGTGAATGGCTGCAGTCGTCGCGAAGTTCCGAACGGCGAGCCAGGATCCTGGAGACCTCGGGAGTGCTGATTCGTCAGATTCACCGTGCGGGGTGCCGAATCGATGCCATCGCGAATGGGGAACCCGTGATCCACGTCACCCGTGGGCAACCTCTCGTTCCCGTCGTCTTCAGTGCGGTGCGATCGCTGAGGCTCGTGAAGGCGGTCACGCCTCGTGAACGATCTCGCGATCTGCGTCGTCTGCTCCGGGGCCCATTGGCGTACCTGGACGATGACTCACGACGCCAATTCCTCCAGGGGTATCACGGAGGGAACTCCGATGCCTCCTGAATCAACCTCAACGCTCCCGTCGTTCTGGCAACGGCTTCGCCACGGTTTCCAGGTCGTCCATGCAGATGCAGACTTCGTGGCGATTGCGGGCCAGGACTGGGCCGAGCGGATCATGTCGGCTTCCGCGACCGACCGTCACCACGCAAAACAGGGGCGTTCGATCGGCCGCTGGATCCTCACCAAGCACGGCCAGCGACTCGGCGTTTACCTCAAACGTCACTTCGTGCTGCCTCGCGTTCGTGGCTTCCTGGCGACACTCTTGCCACGGCAGGCGTGGTCGCCTGGGCTCGAAGAACGTGAGAACCTGAACTGGGTCCGCGAGCAAGGCATCCCTGCTCCACGCGCCGTTGCGGCAGGGCAGTTTCTTGGCCCCTGGGGTCGCTTGCAAGGCTTCATCGCGGTTGAGGAACTCGATGGCATGCTCGCTCTTCACGAGGCCGTGCCCCTCGCGTTCGAGCGGATGGAACCCGAGGCGTTCGACGCCTGGAAACGTGGCCTCACGGCGGAACTGGCACGACTGGCCCACGCGTTCCACTCACGCAGTGCGTACCATAAAGACCTTTACTTCTGCCACTTTTACATCCCCGAATCGTTCACTTTCACGGGACCGGAGTGCTGGCGGAATCAGGTTCACGTGATCGACCTGCATCGGCTGGGCAAGCATCGCCTGCTCCGCTTCTGGTGGCAGGCGAAGGATCTTGCTCAGTTGCTTTACTCGTCCGAAGTGCCCGGGGTGACGGCACGCGATCGAGTGCGGTTCTGGAAAATCTATCGCGACCTCACGAAGGGGACGCCGACGTGGATTCACTCATTGATCAGGTGGAAATGGCAACTTTATCGCCGTCATCATTACCGCCGGCTGGCACGCCAGGCTTCGCGGAGGATCGCAGCATGAATATCGCTCTCTGCTACGAAAGCGTGCTCCCCAACCGCGGCGGTGCGGAGACTTACATCGGCGATCTCTCGCGTCGACTCGCGCGTGATGGGCACTCTGTGCACCTTTACGCCTGCCGGTGGGACGCCTCCGCCCTGCCCGCGTCGATGCATTACCATCGCCTGGAAGCGCCGACAGGCCCACGATTCCTGCGGCCCTGGCGGTTCGCGGCGGCCTGCGAACAGGCTCTCGCCGGAGCGGGACACGATGTCTCGGTCGGCTTCGACAAAACGTGGGGGCAGGATGTCCTCTATCCCCAGGGCGGGTTGCACGCGGCCTCGGGGCACCACAACTTACTGAAGTGTTCGGGGCCGATTTCCCGTTTCCTGGCCAGGGTCGGCAAGACTTTCGACCTCGCGGCCTGGTCCTTCTCACGGCTGGAACGCAAACAGTATCTCGGCACTCGCAAGCCTATCGTGATCGTCAATAGCCGAATGGTCCGAAGCCACTTCGAGCAATTCCTGGGCGTCAGCAGCGACGCGATCCGCGTGGTTCATTCCGCGATCGATCCGCTTCGTTTCGCGGCCGAGGATCGCCTCCGCCGACGGCAGGAGGAACGCGAACGCTGGAATGTCAAGCCTTCGGAAAGTGCCGGCCTCTTCGTCGCGATGAACTACCGCCTCAAGGGTCTCGCGCCGTTGATCCGCTCCTTGCCGCTCGTTCCACGGGATCGAAACTTCGTGCTGGCCGTCGTCGGCCATCCCAAGTTCTCGCGATATCAACGGCTCGCAGAGCGTCTCGGCGTCGCGGATCGCATCCGCTTCCTCGGCCATCGGTCTGACCCGAAGGACGCGTATTTCGCGGCGGACTTCCTCGTGCATCCCACCTTTTACGATCCCTGTTCGCTCGTGGTCCTTGAAGCTCTCGCGTGTGGACTGCCTGCGATCACCACGCAATACAATGGCGCCTCGGAACTGTTGACGCCGCCGCATGATGGACTGGTAGTGAACGACCCTCACAATGCCGGTGAACTCGCCGGCGCGATCACGACGATGACGCAAGGCGGCTTCCGCGCCAGTGCCTCCCAGGCAGCGCGGCAGGCGGCGAATCGCTGGACCTTTGAACAACATTACCAGGCCCTTCTCGGCGTCTTCCGTGAAGCGAGCCAGGTGAGGCGTGCCGCCTGATTTCCAAGCCCGAGAAGAGCACCCTGCCCCTGATGAATGCCATCACCTTCGCCATCGTTCTCGCCATGCTCGCTTACCTCATCGGGGCGATTCCCTTCGGGTATCTCATCGGCCGGATGCGAGGCATCGATCTCTTTCGCGAAGGCAGCGGCAACATCGGGGCGACCAATACCGCTCGCGTGCTCGGCAAGAAGTGGGGCCTGCTCGTCTTCCTCCTCGACTTCGCCAAAGGAGCGATGCCCGTGGCGATGGCGGCACCGTTCGCACGGGAACTCGGCGTCGATTCAGAGCCCACGAATCTCTTTCGTGCCCTCGCAGCAGGTTCGGCTTTCCTCGGCCACCTCTTTCCGATTTATCTCCGATTCCGAGGCGGCAAGGGCGTCGCCACGGGCGCGGGGGCGGTTTGCGTTCTCGCGCCCGGGCCGACGATGCTGGCGCTCCTGACGTGGGTCGTGGTGTTCATCGCGTCACGCACGGTCTCGATCGCATCGCTCGCCGCGGTGGCGGCACTCTCGTTCGGTGGGTTGGCCCTCTCTTCGGATTCCCTCGCAAGCGATAGGTTACCCATCACGGTGTTTCTGCTGATCGGCTCTTTGGTCGTCATCGCCAAGCATCGAGCCAACTTCCAGCGGTGCCTGCAAGGAACGGAGAAACCGATGATCGCGGATAGTGATGCCCGGCAATCCTGCCTGCGAGCGATTCATCTCCTTGCCGTGTCACTGTGGTTTGGTGGCTCGCTCTTCTTCAACTTCATCGCGGCTCCGACGATCTTCGTCTCGTTCAGCCAGGTCGTGAACGAAGGGGCTTCGGACCGCACCGCGAAGCAAACGATCATTCCGCCCGACGCCGGGGTGAAGGACAAGAAGGCCCTCGCCAACGCTCTTGCGGGAAGTGCAGTGGGGCCGATCTTCCCGAAGTATTTTGCGATGCAAGCGATCTGCGTGGCCCTCGCTCTTGCCACAGCCCTGGCCTGGTGGAACAGCGAGTCGTCACGAAGGACTGCGAGGTGGCGTGTGAGGCTGTTGGTGCTGGCGCTCCTCGTCGTGGCTGTGAGTTGGCCGCTGTCGAACTACGTCAGTGAGTTGAGGCCGAAGCGATTCGACCCTGTGAAAGAGATTGCTGAGGCCGCAATTGCCAGTTTCGGGCAGTGGCACCTGGTGAGCCTGGGATTGAGCTTTGTTGCCGTGCTGCTCGGTGGCGCCGTCGTGGTCCTCGGGGCGTGGCTGCCTCGGGGCAAGACGGTGTAGTCACTTCACGAAGCGACCATTCTCGGAGAACCACGCCTCCATCGATCGCGTCATCTCCCCGGTGTTATCCATGCGGGGCACCTTGTTCTGGCCGCCGAACTTGCCGCGAGCCTTCATCCAGTCCGCGAAGCTGCCGGGCTTCACCGCGCGAACACGAGGGCGAAGCATGCTCATGTCATTCACGCGGTGGGCTGCGTAATCCTCGTTACGACGGCTGAGTTCCGCATCGAGTTCCACCTCGAATCGCTCCATCGCGGAGGGGGGCGATTCCCGGAACTCGACAAGATAAAGGTGATGCCCCGGGCGGGCAGGGTCCGCGGGGAACACCGGGCCGACGTGGTGGTCAACCGAATCGACGCCACAGACCTGGCAGGCATGAGCGACGGCGCCGTCCACTTCTTCCTGGATGAGGTGCTCGCCGAACGCGGAGAGAAAGAACTTCGTCCGCCCCGTGAAGCGGATCAACGGCGGATCGCGACGCTCGAAGCAGACGGTATCCCCGATCAGGTAAGCCCAGAGCCCGGCACACGAGGTGACGACAATCGCATACTGCACGCCGACCTCGACATCGGCGAGTGTGTGGCGAGCCGGGTGCGACTTGCCCAGATCTTCGACCGGCACGAACTCGAAGAAGATATCGTGGTCGGGCACGATTCGCAGCAACTGGTGCCGGGGATCTTCCGTGGCGACGAAGCCTTCCGAGCAAGGGTAGACCTCGCAGAAGGAAACGCGATCGCTTCCCACCTCACGCTTGAAGAGTTCGCGATACGGGTCGAACTTCGTGCCGCCATGGATGATGAGCCTGAGATCCGGCCAGATGTCGGCGATGCGGTCCTTGCCTGTGAGCGACTTGAGCCGATCGAAGAGGATGAGCATCCACGAGGGAATGCCGCTCAGCGCGGTGATCGATTCCCGCAGTCCCTGCTCGGCGAACTGCTGGACTTTCTGCTCCCAGTCGGCGAGGAGGCTCAGTTCGAGAGAGGGAAAGGTATACGCCTGGAGCGCACCCGGAAGCTCGCGCGCCGCGATGCCGCTGAGGTCGCCGGCCAAGCTGCCGTCGGGCTGCGAGCGAAGGTCCGTGCTGCCGCCGAGGAAGAAGAACTTACCGGTGAAGAGACGGTCGGCCGGGCGATGATGGCGATGGAAGGCGATCGTGGTGAACGCCGCCTTCTTGTTCGAGGCCAGCATCTCGCGCGTCACCGGGATATACTTCGTCGTGCCGCTGGTGGTGCCGGACGAGAGGGCGTAATACGGGACGAATCCCGGCCAGGTGACGTCCGCAAAGTTCGGATAGGCATCCTTCCAGTACGTCGTCCAGAAGTATTCGTAATCGCGGACAGGCACGCGGGCCTGGAAGTCCTGCACAGACGTGATATGAGAGAAGTCGTGATCCCGGCCGAAGCGTGTGGACTGGGCATGGCGGACGAAGCGTAACAGCGTCTCGTGCTGAACCTGGCCGGCGTCCATGCGGTCGAGCGTCGTGACTCGATTGTGAGCGATCCTCAAGCTCACCGCATCCGCGGCACGTCGGACAAGCCGGTGCCCGGCAAGGGGAGCCAGCCAGTTCGCGCCACCCATCGTCGGAGTTCTCGTAGGTCAGATCCAGGCTTCGGGAAGCTTCCGTCGCGAGTCCGTCACGGCATCATCTTCTCGCGGTAGCTATCGCAGACGTAGACACCACCGGGAGGCAGATTCCAGGGAACGAGATTGAAGCGGACGTTGTTGAAGTACCCGCGGTAGAGCTTGTAGTAAACCCAGGGCATCACGGTGAGTTGGCGGAACGTGCCACCGGGCGCCAGGGTTCGGGCGGCGGCGGACATGATTCCGTTGCGGAGCTCTTCCGGAAACGACGGCAGTGGCAGGCCGGAGATCACGTGATCGACCTGAGGAATGCCTCGCTCGGCCAGCAGCTTGTCGAAATGGCAGGCGTCGCCGTTCACCACGTCGACCATGGGAAAGCGGTGTTTCAAACGGGCCGCGAGATCCACATCGAGTTCGATCGTCAGGAGTTTCGTGTGTGGATGAATCTGCTTGACGAGTTCCTTGGTGATCGGACCGGTTCCCGCACCAAGTTCCACGATGCACTTCGCCTTGCTGAAATCGATCCCCTTCAGGATCGAGCGAGCCATGTAGCGAGAACTCGGAGCGAACGAGGCAATGCCACGGCCCTGCTTGACGAATTTCGTCAGCATCAGCCACCAGTCCGGCCCCTTGGGTGAACCCGAAGGATACGGATAGGCCTTGGCGTCCTCGATCTCGTGCCTCTTCGCTTCCTCGATCGCGGCGGATGCATTCATGGTGATGAGTTCGAATGGGGAATGAAGGAAGGCCAATCAAGGCAGGCGAGAGGAGATCCTGCCGCCATTGAGAAAGCGTACGACGAGACGGTTAATTAGCCAGTGCTTTTCGATCTGCGGAGCATGACCGCACCTCGGGATCGCGAGAAACTGGCCCTGCACCAGCTCTGCGGCCGCCTCTTCTGCGGTCTTCGGGCAGCAGATGCGATCGTCGGTCCCGGTCACCAGCAACGTCGGGCATTTCACCTGATTCAGCTTGTCGCGAACCACATGGCCAAGGGTGCCCTTGACGCAGCGAAGCATGCCTCGCTTCCAGCGGCGATCCTCGAGCCGGGTTTTGTAATACTTCACCATCTCGCGATCAATCACGCTCGTGCGGTAGAAGACACTCTTCGCCAGGCCGTACATGTCCTTGAGCCGAAGCCCATCCATGATGGGAAGCTGTTCCTTGTCACCCATGCCCGACGGGCAAATAAGCACAATCTTGGAAATCATCTTCGGATACCGCACCGCCAGTTCGACGGCGATCTTGCCGCCCAGGCTGCTGGACACAAGATTATATGGTGGATTCTGGACGAACTGTTCCATGTAAATCCGATACTGCTCGACCAGGTAGTCCACGGAAACCTCCTCGCCCGTGGCGATGCGATCATGGATCGCCTGGCCTTCGTAAGCGAGGATGTTCGGGACATGCACGTCGAAGTGCCGACCCCAGTACCGTCGATTGCGGTACCAGGATTCCGCCTGTTCCGCGAGGCCGTTGAGCAAGATCATCGGCGGCCGACGGACGTACTGTTTCGGGCGGAGACGTTCGATGATGCGATTCAGAGGAGAGGGCATTCCGTGAAGCTCCGAGGAACCGACACGCGGTTCAACCTTGTCATTATATTGGTCAAGGACAGGATAGTGCGTGGTCTGCGGGTGAGGAGATGAAATCGGAATTTAAGGAAGCGGAGGATGAGAAGCTGTGCCGTGTGCGGGATTTACTCAGCGTGATCAAGCCGCGGAATGAGATCTTCCATGACAATTGTGGAGCGGCTTTCCTCATTTCGGACAGGCCGATTTGTCGCCCGGCCTCGCGGGATCTGTCCATCGGAAACGTTCAAACGCCCCGAGACGCGAATCCACCGAATTCTTCCAAATCGCTCCAAAGTCCGCCAAAGTCCGATAGCGAGTTGACGGAGGCGAGGGATCATGTTAAGCTTTTTCTATTCGCCACGGACGAACGACTTCGAGAACAATGTCTACCCGCGAACGAACGGCCTCCCGTGAGAAGGCCATCCTCGAAGACTGCCAGGAAGCGATCGGCTACCGATTTCGGAAGCCTGAACTCCTCAAGGCGGCTCTCACACACACCTCCGGTGCCAACACTCGTCTTGGGTCCAATGAACGGCTCGAGTTCCTGGGAGATAGCGTTCTCGGCCTCGTCTGCTGCGAACAGCTCTACCTTCGTTTCCCCGAGTATCAGGAAGGCGATCTCACCAAGGTCAAGTCGGTGATCGTGAGCCGAAAGACCTGCGCCCAATTCAGCCTCGAGTTGGGGCTTGGGGACTTTCTCTTCCTTGGCAAGGGCATGACGAGCACCGCGGGAGTTCCGTCCAACCTCCTTGCGGATGTCTACGAATCCATGGTGGCGGCGATTTTCCTCGACGGCGGTTGGGACGAAGCCAAGAGATTCGTGCTTTCTCACATCGAACCCGAGGTCGAAAGAGTCGCCGAGCAGGCCATCACCTCGAACTCCAAGTCGCAGCTCCAGCAGGTCTCGCAGCGTGAGTATGGCGACACTCCGAGGTACTTCGTGCTCGACGAGCAAGGTCCAGACCACGACAAGTGTTTCAAGGTGGCCGCCGAGGTGGGCGACCACCGCTTCCCGCCCGCCTGGGGTCGCAACAAGAAAGAAGCCGAACTGAAAGCCGCCCTGAACGCCCTCGCGGAGATCGAGGGGAACCCGATCCCTTACCCGTCGAACTGACCTTTTCCCATGCCGATGCCTCCCTATCCGGTGCAATGCTACACCAAGGGCTGCGATGCCCTTGCGTCCTTCAAAATCGCCGCCCGCTGGAGCGATGGCACCACCCACGAATTGAAGACTTACTTCCTCGCGTGCCCGGCGTGCCTCTCCAAGCTTTACAACGAGGCTGTGGTGCGGCGGAAGACGTGTCGCGTGATGGCGGGTGAAACGCTCGAGGAACCTGGGATCTACGACTTGCATCGCGGGGGTCGCGATCGAACTCTCAAACGGCGGGCCGAGCTGGAAGAGTGATCCTGGGCGAACTTCAGGCCCTATTGAGCAAGCCGATCCCCTTCGCCCAATCGATTGAAGGACGATCCCGTGGTGAGGTGAATTCCCCGCCTTATTCCGCTGCGTCGGCCACCTTCGGTGCGAAGGCCTTGTTAATGGCCTCGAGGAGCCGCTCCATCGCGAAGGGCTTGCGGATGTAGTCGACCACGCCGAGGTACTCCGCATACGCCTTATGACGGCTGCCCTCGTTGGCGGTGATCATGATAATCGGCGGGGCATCCGTCTTCCCGCGGAAATGCTCCAGAACGGGATAGCCGCCCATCCGCGGCATCATCATGTCCAGGATCACCAGATCCGGCCGCTGATTGTAGATGAGTTGCTTGCCCTGATGGCCATCGTGGGCCTGCATCACGCGAAAGCCCTGGCGTTCCAGCACGGCTCGCAAGCCCTCGACAAGATCGTGATCATCGTCAACAATGAGGACCGTCTTCGTGTCGGCCATTGGGAGAACCCCGGTGGAAGGCAAGGGCGTCAACCCTTACGATACCAACGACGCACGTCGACCACAAGCATCTCTCGACTAACGACGAGATGTGGCCGCAGGAAAGCGTCGAGGTGAAAGCGTTGCAGGGAGCGTGGAGTCAATCGTGATCGGAATCAGATCTTGGATCGCCTGTTCCAGGAGGATCAACGCGAAAGGCTTGGGCAGAAATCGATCCGCCCCGGAAGCGTAGGCATAGTCGCGGTGCGCAAGGCTCGTATTGCCTGACATCATGATCACGGGCACGGCCCCATGCGAGCGTTCCTTCACCCGCTGCGCCAGCACGAAACCGCTCGGCTGTGGCAGCATCATGTCCAACACAGCAATGTCCGGCAGATGACTCTCCAGCCAGTCATAAGCCTTCTCGCCAGACTCAAAGGCGATCACCTCGTAGCCAAGCCTGCCGATGGTGAACTCGAAGGCTTCGCGAAGATCGGGGTCGTCTTCAACCAGCAGAACGGTGAAGTTGGTTGTCACTGCTACATCCCGTGTATCGAGTCGCGGGCAACGTCCTGTTACTCGTTGAGACATTGTTACCAGTGTTCTCCGCCACTGCAAGGTAAAACCTAACATTCGCAACGAAGGAATCGCTAAAACGTATCGCATCGGGGCTTGGTCACGGAACGCCGATTCGAGCTCTGGACCCTCGTATTGGAACATTCGGTATGAGTTGTACGCTTCGTAAGGATCATCCGGCCGATCACGGTTACAAAATGCCGGCGGAATGGGAGGCTCATGCGGGCACCTGGCTTGCCTGGCCGCATCGTGATTCCGACTGGCCTGGGAAATTCGAGGCCATCCCTTGGGTCTACGCCGAGATCATCCGAATTCTTTCACGACGGGAGCGAGTGGAGCTGATCGTTGCGGACGAAGCCGCCGAAGTGCGAGCCCGCGAGGTGCTCGCCCCCGCCGGGGCTGACCTCGCGAATGTGGGCTTTCACCACCTGCCGACCGACCGTTCCTGGATGCGGGACTCCGGGCCGATCTTCGTTCGCGATTCCCTGGGCACGCGAGGCGTCCTCGATTTCCACTTCAACGCCTGGGCCAAGTACCCGGACTGGAATTCGGACGACCTCGTCCCACCCTTCGTGGCGAATCTCCGCGGCCTCGACCGCTGGCGGCCCACGCACCACGGGCGGCGCGTCGTGCTCGAAGGCGGCAGCATCGATGTCAACGGTCACGGTCTGCTGCTCACCACCGAGGAATGCCTGCTCAGCCATGTGCAGGAACGTAACCCGGGCTGCTCACGTTCGGACTACGAACGAATCTTTGCGGACTTCCTCGGCGTGAAGAAAGTGCTCTGGCTTGACCGCGGCATCGCCGGGGACGACACGCACGGCCATGTCGACGACCTCGCTCGCTTCGTGAACGAACGAACGATCGTGACCGTCGTCGAAAGCGATCCTGAAGATGCCAACTATCAGCCGTTGAACGATAACCTGGAACGCCTGCAATCGATGAAGGGCTTGCAGGGGGAATCGCTGGAGATCGTGCCGCTTCCGATGCCGCGTCCCGTCTTGTTCGACGGGATGCGTCTCCCTGCGAGCTATGCGAACTTCTACATCGCCAATGGCGTGGTGATCGTGCCGACCTTCAACGACCCGGCCGACCGCACGGCCCTCGGGATCCTCACCGACCTGTTCCCCACGCGCGAGGTCGTTGGCATCCACAGCGTCGATCTCGTCTGGGGCCTCGGCACGCTTCACTGCATGACCCAGCAAGAACCCGCGTAAGCTCCTGGAATTTAGCGCCGCCTTCCCAACACCGCTTGACTCACCTACTTCGGATTCGACACCATGGCGACCCATCACGCACGTCACTATGCCACCGGCGCCGCCATCGCGGTCACGATCGAAGGCGGCCTCATCACGGCTGTCACGCCCTCGAAGCAGAACCCCGTGGCCTGGATCGCACCCGCCTTCTTCGATGTGCAGATCAATGGCTGCCTGGGAATCGGCTTTAACTCACCGACGCTCACGCCGGAGCAGGTTCGCAAGGTCGCGGAGGTGTGCCGAGCGCACGGCATCGGCACCTTCTACCCCACCCTGGTGACGAACAGCTTCGACGCGATCCGCCACGGCTTCGAGACTTTGCAGCAGGCCGTCGAGGCAGATGCGGACCTGAAACGCGGAATTCCCGGTTACCACCTCGAAGGCCCCTACCTTTCCGGTGAGGAGGGGCCGCGCGGGGCGCATCCGCGGGAACACTCTCGCGATCCCAACTGGGACGAGTTCCGCCGCTGGCAGGACGCGGCCGGCGGACGCATCCGCATGGTGACGGTCGCACCAGAACGCAACGGAGCGATCGAATTCATCGCGAAGCTGACCGCCACCGGCGTGGTGGTGGCACTCGGCCACACTTCCGCAACGGGCGACACGATTCGAGCCGCGGTCGACGCCGGGGCGAAGACGAGCACGCACCTTGGCAACGGGTCGCACGCGGTGCTGCCCCGCCACGATAACTACATCTGGGAGCAACTGGCCGAGGATCGCCTGTGGATGAGCGTGATCACGGATGGGCACCACCTCCCGGCGGCAGTCGTGAGAAGCCTCCTCCGTGCCAAGGGGATCTCGCGAACGATCCTCACCTGCGATGCCGGACCGCTCGCGGGTTCCCCTCCGGGCCGATACCGCGAATGGGGAATCGAGATGGAAGTGCTGCCCAGCGGCAAGACGATCGTTGCGGGAACGCCATACCTCGCGGGTAGCGGGCACTTCACGGATCGCTGCGTCAGCGAGGTGATCCGCATGGCAGGAGTGAGCTTGAAGGACGCCATCGAGATGGCGTCACTTCGGCCTCGCGAACTGATGGGCCTACCGTTGCCCAGAATCGAAGCGGGCGAGCCGTCTGGGCTGGTCCTGTTCAACTGGCAGCCCGGCGGTGAGGTGAAGGTCAGTGAGATAGCAGATTGAAGTCGGTATGTTTGCCTCGATCGGTGTGGCCACGTCGAGGCCATCGCGCGTTTCGATGTCCGCGGAGCCATCCACGGACAAATGTCGAAGGCCGTTCGATCACTTCTTCTTCGCGATCGCCTTCTGGACGGCGCTGCCAAGGTCCGCGGGCGTGGGAGCGACTTCGATTCCCGCTTTGTTGAGTGCCGTGATCTTGTCCGCGGCACTGCCGCTGCCGCCGGAGATGATGGCGCCGGCGTGGCCCATGCGGCGTCCGGGCGGGGCGGTCTGCCCTGCGATGAACGCGGCCACGGGCTTCTTGACGTGCCTGGCGACATACTCGGCCGCTTGCTCCTCGGCCGTGCCGCCGATCTCGCCGATCATGAGGATGGCGCTCGTGCCCGGGTCATTCTCGAAGAGTTCGAGCAGTTCGATCTGCGTGGTGCCTATGACCGGGTCGCCGCCGATGCCGACGCAGGTCGATTGGGCGTGGCCGAGGTTGGAAAGCTGGAAGACGGCCTCGTAGGTCAGCGTACCGGAGCGGCTGATGACGCCGATGCCGGGCTGGCCGGGCTCACAGGGCTTGTGGATGTAGCCGGGCATGATGCCGATCTTGCACTGGCCGGGGGTGATGACGCCGGGGCAGTTCGGGCCGACGAGGCGAACGCCGGGCTTCGACTTCACGAATCGCTTGGCCCGGGACATATCAAGGACGGGGATGCCCTCGGTGATGGCGATGATGATTTCGATCCCTGCGTCGGCTGCTTCCATGATCGCGTCCGCGGCACCGCCGGGGGGGACGAAGATCATGCTGGCATTGGCGCCAGTTTCCTTCACCGCCTGGGCCACGGTGTTGAACACAGGGAGCGACTTCTTGGACTGTTCGCCGATCCAGGTCGTGCCCCCACGGCCGGGGGTGACGCCGCCGACGAATTGAGAACCGTAGAGCAAGCACTGGTCGGTGTGGAAGCTCCCGGCCTTGCCGGTGAGGCCCTGGCAGATGACCCTGGTGTTTTTGTCGACGAGAATGCTCATGTTCGGTCCCGAGGCGGGGTGGTGTTGCGAAGGAGTTCCGCGAGGTACGCCGCAATGCGGTTATTCGATTGATACAGGTGGCTGCGGTGCCCGGCGAGGGCGAGATAGCCGCCAAGCACGATCAGGGCGGCATTTCCCGCCCAGGCGATCCAGGTAATGTCGGTGTGTTCACGCGATTCAATGACGGCGAGCCGGGTGCCGCCGATCACGCCCGTGGCGAGGGCGAGCAGCCCGAAGAAGATTTCGAGCTTGGCGAAGAGCCGCGAGTAGGGATGCGAATTCCAGCCGAGACGAGCAAGCATCCGGGCTTCTTCCTGTTCGATCTCGGGAGTGGACATGAGGAATCTCCAGGTGTCGAGGAGCTTTCGGGGTGGTGATGCGTTGCATTATTCGACGGTGATGTCATCCACGAGCCATGCTCCCGGCGTGGCGGCGTTCGTCAGCTTCAGAATCAACGTCCTTGGCGTGGCGCCGCCGATCAGTTCCGCACGGTAGGTCTCGCTCGCGGAATGCTGCAGGCGACCGCTGACGGCACCGTGGCCCAGGCCGCGAAGCGATCGCTGGAGCGAGCCGACGTTGTACCCGCGAGGCTTGTCAGAGTCGAAGGTGGGCTCACCGAGCTTGCGAAGCAACGCGGGGGAAAGAAACAGGGCCGCCCGCGCGACACTGTCGTCTCCCGAGAGATTGAGGATCGACGCCAGGGCGCACTCGGCCGCGAAAGAGGCGAACGGATGGCCACCCGATGTGGCGGAAGAAGCGGGCAACCGCTGAAACCAGTCCACCTTCCAGCCCGCGGGAGTGCCGACCATGCGAAACGCGATTCGCCCGGGGGAAGCACCCGTGCAAGACGCAATCGTGATGGCTACACCATTCTCCTCGGCCCGAAGGCTCGGCGGATCGCACTTCACCCTCATCGATTCAAACCATCGCTTCGCCTCGACCTCGTCGTACCCGCGTTGAACGTCGGAGGGGAGTTCTGGCGTGGCGATGAGTCGCAGGAACGCCGGTGTGAAGTCCTCGGGATGGAAGGCGCCCTGCTCGAGCGATTGCAGGAACGCAGTCGCTTTCGCCTCGCTGGCGAGCGACCCCGCCGGTGCCGTGGGCAGGCTCAGCGTCGGCGATGCCAGAGTCGAAGAGCCCGGGATTGAAGACGGGATGGCTGAAGTGGAAGACGAGGAGGAGGTCGACGCCGAGGGGGCCGTTTCATTGAGTTTCGCACAGCCAGTCAAGGCCGAGACGAGTACGGCAAGAGCACCCAACATTCGGAGAGTTCCATCCATGATGTTCCTCAATTCAGGGCGTCGTGTAGAAGATTCAACCGGTTGTCGCCTGGCCCGGCAGTGTGAACAGGTCCGCAACCCTGCAGTGAAACTCGGGGAGAACGCCATTGCCCGTGAGTTCGTCGGCTTCGTCCAGAACCTTCTGAATCTCGCTCGGACGATGAACTGTGACGACTCGGTCTTCGGGGTCAACGACCCACACCAGAGGAACGCCACGAGTCAAGTCCTGTTCGATCCGCCGATCGGTTCGACTTCGTCGATCATCGGGTGAAAGAACTTCAACAATCAGGTTTGGGATGTCTTCGACGTAGGTCGCAGTCATATCATCCGATGTCGGTGGACGAAGGTAGAGCATGATGTCCGGACCACGCAGCGTATCGGGATTGCGGTGAAGGATGATTCCCGTGTCATGCGTGAAGACGTGGCCGCCTCTTGGACGAATGTCGTCCGTCAAGATTGTGATGATGGACCAGTTAATCAGGCCGTGGATCCGCCTGGGTGATGGCACTTCCACGATCCTGCCCCGATCAAGTTCAAAAAGGCGGTCTGTGTTCTCCGGGCGGTTACACCAACTGGTGAAATCATCAACTGACATTAACGGAGTGGTCGCAGTCGTCATGGTCGCCTCCTTGGCTCATTCTACTTCGCGAGTTCCACGACCATCTTGGCGGCTTCCGTCAGGTCGGAGGCGGGGCGGATCATCGGGAGTTCCTTCGTCGCGGCGGCCAGGATCTCGCGGGCCTTCTCGGAGTTGGTACCTTCGAGACGGACCACCACGGGCACCTTGAAGCCAACTTCCCGGCCGGCTTTCACGAGGGCCTCCGCGATCAGGTCGCACTTGGCGATGCCGCCGAAGACGTTGACGAGGATGCCTTTCACTTTCGGGTCCGAAAGGATGATGCGAAAGGCCTCGATGGCCGCCTCCGCAGTGACGCCGCCGCCGACGTCGAGGAAGTTCGCGGGGTTGCCGCCGTGATACTTGATGATGTCCATTGTGCCCATTGCCAGGCCGGCCCCGTTCACCAGGCAGCCGATGTTGCCATCGAGCTGGATGAAGTTCAAATTCGCCTTGGAGGCCCGGATCTCGACAGGATTTTCTTCGGCCAGATCGCGAAGGCTTTCCAGTTCTTTGTGGCGGAACAGAGCATTGTCGTCGAAGTCGATCTTGGCATCCAGAACGACGACGTCGCCCTTCTTCGTGATCGCCAGCGGGTTGATCTCCGCCAGGCTGGCGTCCTTTTCGAGGAAGACTTTCGACAAGGCCATCATGATCTTCTCAGCCTTGGCGACTTGATCGCCAGTGAAGCCGAGTTGGTAGGCCACGCTGCGGGCCTGGAACGGTTGCAGGCCGTTCTCGGGGGACACCGGCACCTTGAAGATCAGTTCTGGCGTCTCGTGAGCCACCTTCTCGATGTCCATGCCGCCCGCGGCGCTTGCCATCAGGATGGGGATGCCCGTGGCCCGATCAAGCACCATGGCAATGTAAAACTCCTTCGCCGGTTCCGCGTCTGCTTGCAAGATGAGCGTCTTCACCGGCTGGCCTTCCGGCCCGGTCTGGACGGTGACGAGTGAGTGGGCGAGCATCGCGGCGGCAACGGCTTTCGCCTTGTCGCGATTCGGCACGAACTTCACGCCGCCGAGCTTGTCCGCGTACCCCTTGAGTTGCCCGGCCCCACGGCCGCCCGCGTGGATCTGCGCCTTCACCATCGCCCCGCTGCCGCCAAGATCATCGAACGCCTTCGCGGCCTCCTCCGCCGTTCGCACGACGATGTGACGCGGGATCGTGGCCCCAGCGGCCGCGAACAGTTCCTTGGCCTGGTATTCATGGATCTTCATGGCACGGGATTCCGGGTGGTGGTGTCACAAGGGAGTGAACCCACCTGTTATAGCAGCGACGATTGACCGCTGCGAGAGGGTGAGAAATCATGAAGAGGATCTTGATGAGGAAAGATCCCTTCGCGGCCCCGCAAGTCCAGCGGAACTGACGCCTACGTGCCACAAAACGTTCGATAGCTGCCCTCGTCTTGAGGAGGCTCTTGATAGGAGGCCATCCCGGCCCCTGGATCAAACGGCGACGCCAGCGCCTCCAGCAGTCGATGCAGCACGGACAGGTCGTCGTGGTCCTCCGCAGCCGTCAGTGCCTCCTCCACCCGGTGGTTCCGGGGAATGATGGCGGGATTGACGGCTCGCATCGCCGCATAAGCCGAGGCCGCGGGCCGATCGTCGCCACCGAGACGTTGCTGCCAGCGAGCGTGCCAGCCCAGGAAATCCGCATCCTGATACCGTTCGCCGACGAGTGAGTCGCCCGCAGAGAGGTCGCGGAAGGTGTTGGTGAAATCGGCCCGCGATTTCTCCATCCACCCCAGGAGTGCCTGGATTAACTCGACGTCTCCGGCTTCCTCAGTTTGGAATCCCAGCTTCTTCCGCATCCCCGCGAGCCAGTATCGCTCAAAGACCACGAGAAACTCGCCGAGCGCTTCCGTGGCCAGAGCGACGGCTTTCTCCTCGTCCGGATCGAGCAGCGGCAGGAGGGCCTCGGCGAAACGCGCGAGGTTCCACTGGGCGATCGCGGGTTGATTGCCGTAGGCATAACGGCCGGCGTGGTCGATCGAGCTGAACACCGTCGCCGGGTTGTAAACGTTCATGAACGCACAGGGGCCGTAGTCGATCGTCTCGCCGGAAATCGCCATGTTGTCGGTGTTCATCACGCCATGAATGAAGCCGACAAGCTGCCAGCGGGAGAGCAGCGAGGCCTGGCGATCCGAGACCGCGCGGAGAAACTCCAGGTACTTTCGCGGAGCGTCGCTCAGTTCCGGATAGTGGCGATCGATCGCGTAATCCGCCAGGACCCGAGTGTTGGCTTCATCTCGCCGGGCTGCCAGATACTGGAAAGTGCCGACGCGGATATGGCTGGAGGCGACTCGAGTGAGGATGGCCCCTGGCAGAGCGGTGGATCGGTAGACTCGCTCGCCGGTGGTGACGACCGCCAGGCTTCGCGTGGTGGGAATGCCCAGGGCCGCCATCGCTTCGCTGATGATGTATTCGCGAAGCATCGGCCCGAGGGCCGCCAGCCCATCGCCACGACGCGAGTACGCCGTCGGGCCTGCCCCTTTGAGCTGAATGTCCACGAGTCGACCGGACGGCGTCCTGTGTTCGCCCAGGAGGATGGCCCGGCCGTCGCCAAGCATGGTGAAGCCGCCGAACTGGTGGCCCGCATACGCCTGGGCGATCGGTTGGGAACCGCCCGGCAACTCCTGCCCCGCGAACAGCGCCGCAGAAGCTTCCAAAGGCAGGCCACTCAGATCGAGGCCGAGCTCGACCGCCAGGCGATTGTTCACGATCGACACGCGAGGCTCTCGCATGGCGGCGGGCTTCGCGGCTGCGAATAGAGGCTCGGGAAGACGTGCATAGCTGTTGTCGAACCGCCAGCCCACGCTGCTACCATCGACAACTGCTCCGATCCGATTGGCCATTCCCGTTCTCCCTTTAGACTCGCGACTTCTCCAATTATAGGCAGAGGAAAGGACACGAACCCGGCTTTGATCGAGGCGTTTTACGTATACAGCCACACCGGTCCAAGTTCCGAGATCCGAGTTCCGAGTTTCAACAGGCGGGAGTCAGGAAGAGGTTTACCACAGAGTCACAGAGATCGGAGAGAGGAAGCCAAAAAAGGTGCTGCGATCGACAAGGATAACGCCATCGAATGGCGTCAGATCGCTGATAGATCCTTTTCGGAATCCCGGCATTCTCTCACTCTGAACTCTGTAACTCTGTGGTCAGTTTCCATCTTCTTTTCGCCTTAATCGATCACGCCCGAGGCTTCGTCCGCGGGGAGAGTGTAACGCTTTTCGATCTCGCTTCGCAAGGCACTCCGCGATTCCTTCGGCGACGCCTCGGAGCACTCCACTTCCGCCACGATGTCCGCGAGTTCCGCATCCTTCACTTGCTCGCGTAGCCAGCGTGAGTAGTCACCATTCTGGCGATGGAACTCCCAGGTCGCATCGTCGACGCCATCGGCAAGCTGCAGGAACTGGAAGAGATTCGGTGCCTTGAGATTCAACGCAGATTCAGGGCCGCGGAAGTAGAAGCTTCGATTCGCACCAAGGTTGCCCTCGGCGTACTTGCTCGAGTGCCGCTTTCGCTCCGTCCGCGGTGGCTGCGTGTGGATCACCACGGCCTCGCTCTCGCCGCGGCGCCAGACGACGGCATCACCCGTGGGAAGCTTCTCGGGGTCCGGGCAGAGCCTGGGGACGGGTTCGCCAATCGCTTCGCAGAACTCTCCGAGGGTGCGATCCGGCCGTTCTCCGATGGCCAGGATCGTGTCGAATCGGGCCAGGGCCTTGCGATCCACGCTGCCAGGATGGACGGTGATGCCGAGGAGCCCGCTGTCGGGGAGCGCAAGGTGAGGTTCACCCCCTTCGCGTTTCGCAGGCAGAAGGTGATGCGTCTCATCCACCACCAGCCAGTGGGGCCGTCCGCGCTGGGATCGCAACTCCATGAGCTTCGGCAGAAGCTGGGAAAAGAAGGCCGGACGGTCCGCGAGGGGAATTCCAAGCAGCGTCACCACCACGGACTTCACGGGATCCTTGAGCGCGTTCATCACCTCCTCGATCAGCGGCGCACGAGCCGGGCTGCCCAGAACGGAGGCAAACTCGAGGTTGGTGTAATCCCCCTCGGGATCGATGATCACGAATTGATAAGCCGCATCGGCAAGCCGTTCGAGCAGAAGAGTGGTGAGGGTCGACTTACCGCTGCCGGAGGTT
>Ga0209591_10002857_pt1 | contig 20408 bp, 15 predicted proteins | sample MAT01_FD_187207 | JGI IMG/M metagenome (GOLD analysis project Ga0209591, IMG submission 187207) | Freshwater microbial communities from Lake Fryxell liftoff mats and glacier meltwater in Antarctica - MAT-01 (SPAdes) (version 2) | ecosystem: Environmental > Aquatic > Freshwater > Ice > Liftoff... | reverse complement strand
CCTCCCGATCCTTCGGGGTGTACCTCAACCTGGTAGAGGACCGGCTTTGGGTGCCGGTTGTTGGTGGTTCAAATCCACTCACCCCGACCCTTAAATCACCCCGGCTGGAGTGGCGCTTCCTCAGTAGCCAAGGGGAACATCAATGGGTCGCGGACGACACGAGCCCTCGAGCGAAACTGAGCCACCGCGCCCGCCGAGCGCGGATTGCGTCCGACCGAGAACGTAAACCTTCCAATTCAGACCCGCGCTATCTTGAGCCGGCGGACCCTCAGGACTAAATTGACACCCGCGAAAAACGGGCCGATCTCAGCACGGAAAGTAACGCCTGACGCCGACCATCCCGGGCACCTATCAGGCATCGTGCACCCCGCTGCCCTCCGCCAAACCTCAGCCAGCGCTCGCCGAACTCGTCGCGACGAGCTCAGTCAGACCCTGGAGCAGCGACAGCAGCGCATCCGCCGTGCTCGGCGGCGCGGAAATGGTGACCGTGCCGTCCGGCGCTCGCGTCACCTGGAGCGCGCGGAGGAGCTCGGCAATATCCTTCGGTGGAGCGCCACTCTTGGTCAACGACGCATCGCTGGGAAGCGCGTCGGTCAGGGCTGCGTCGAGTGCGGAGTCAGCCCTCGTGGGCGACTCGTCGGCGTCGCTCTGGTCTTCCGCGTTGAGGGGGGGCGCGGCGGCCGCGGGGAGGTCAGGGAGCGGCGCAACGAGCTTTTCGACGTCGGAGAGGAAGGAGCCTTGGCCCTCGAAGCGCACGGAGTCGGTCGTGCCGTCGAAGAGGCCCCCGAAGAGCGCTTTCTTCGTCGCGATCAGCGCGGCAATGCGGGCCTCGATCCCCTGCTCGGTCACCAGGTTGTAAACATCAATCGGGGACTTTTGTCCTAGGCGATGGATGCGCCCGACTCGCTGCTCGACCACTGCTGGATTCCAGGGGAGCTCGAGATTGATGCACGCGCTCGCTGCGTGCTGAAGATTGAGCCCGACCCCGCCTGCGTCGGACAGGAGCATCACGCTGGTCTTCGGATCGTCGTGAAATTCTACGATGCTCTGGGTCCGTTGCCGTGGAGACTCGGCACCCGTGAAGAACACCGCGCGCTGGCCGGCGTCACCCAGCACGTCTTCCAGGCTCCACGCAGCGAGCCGCAGCATGCGCCGCCACTGGCTAAACACGACGACCTTCCGCCCTTGTTCGAGCACGACATCGCGGATGATTCGACGGAGCTCCGCGAGCTTCGGCATGAAAAGCCCCTCAAGCAATGCCGGCTCGGGCCGCGAGCCCTGGAGCGCAGGCCATACCTCGTCAAAGCGCAGCTGCCCGAGGCCGTTCGAGATGATCCGTTGCGTCGTGAGGAGTGACATGAGCTTCAAGAACTCGGGCTGACGAAGCGGACGGCGAGCAGCCGTTGAAATGAGCGTCGCAATCGGCTGGATCAGCTCGTCGTGCTCGAGCTGCTGCTCGCGCGTCATCGCCACGGGGACGCGGGTGTCGGTGCGTGAAGGGAGCTGGGTGAGAACCTCACGGCGGATCCGTCGCAGCATGCACGGCGCCATCCTAGCCCGCAGGGTGTCGAGATTCCGCGCGCCCGTTCTACCGGCGCCGCCGTCTCCTTCGCGGAACGTATGCCACGGCTCAAGCCGCCATTTGGGCGTGAGCGCGATGTCGTCCACCCAGTCAAGCACGCTCGCCAGCTCTTCGAGGCGATTCTCCATGGGCGTCCCTGTAAGAACGAGCCGATAGCTCGGCGTCAGGCTCTTCACGTAGACAGCCGTCTTCGTCGCATAGTTCTTGATGCGTTGCGCCTCGTCCAGCACGACCACGTCGGGCGAGAACTCGTGGACAAGCGAGAGATCCTTCAGCAGCTGCTCGTAGCCAATGATGAGGAACGGGGTCTTTGGCTGCCGATAGACGCGGGTGCGAGACTCGGGAGAGCCGTCCACGCTCGTGATCGCGATGTCGGTCGTCGCTTGCCATTCACGGACCCACTGGGGCTTGAGCGCGGCTGGCACGATCAGGAGCCCGCGGCGCACTTTCTTCGAGCGGTGGAGAACGTGGCAAGCGGCGATGGCCTGCGTCGTCTTGCCGAGTCCCATGTCGTCGGCCAGGAGCAGGCGACCGTGCGTGATGAATCGCTCAACGCCCTCGAGCTGGTAGGGGTAGAGCTTCCGGCCAAGGCTATCTAGCTGCCCGAGCAGGCGAGGTGCTTCCGCGCGTCCACGTCGCACTCGCTTGCTACGCTCGAGCTCCTCGGCAACGAGCGCTCTCACGGCTGGATCGATCGCGACTCCGCTGGACGCGTCAGCCATGAGGCGGGCGAGGTCTTCAAGCAGATTATGTCGGCGCTCCGGGTCGTGCAGGAGCTGTTCTGGGAGTGTCCAGACCTCCAGCTCGGGGCGAGGGCTCTGACTCGCCGATCCAAGGAGTGCAGCGCGAGGTGTGCGGGCGGGGGCGGGGGCGGGAGCGACTCCGCCACGCTTCTTCTTCTTCGCAGTGAGGCCTGCGAGCGCGAGCGCGTTCGCGCGCGTGGCGTCGGGGTGTTCGCTCGGAGCCTGCGAACGCTTCTCTCCCAGATGAGCGCGTGCCTTTCGAACAGAAGCCGCGGAGAAGCGCGCACCCTGGACTTCACGCCAGCGAAGGCCAAGGAGTCGATCCCCCGTACCAAGCAACGGGCGCACGGCATCCCAGGACAGCCGGGCCTCTTGCTCGGGAACGAACGGTGGCGCGGAAAGGGCGGCAACCAACAGCGGCTGCTTCTGGTGGACATGATGGACGACGGCAATCAGATGCTTGCAGAGACCGAGCGAGCCCCGAAGAAAATCGGGGCAGTCGCAGCTTCCCGCAAAGGGGACCAGACTGTCGAGCTGCACTGCGTACGGCCTCTGGTCCTTACGCCGCTGAGAGTGCGCAGCAGGGCGCGCTACCGTGTAGCTCCCGAACGGACGTCCTCGCGCAGGCACACCAACGGCGGAGAGCTCCTCACTCTCCGCCGATTTCGCGCGACGCAGCAGCGCCTCCATGGCGGCACGCCGCACGGGCCAATCGGCATCGCGCGTGACCTCGAGAGCCTGCGCAGCGAGAAGCGGCGCGGGGACCAGCGACCTCACGGCGAGGTTGATCAGCGCCTCCCACGTTTCTTCAAAACCTTCAGGGACGCTGTCCGTTCCGAGCCGTGGCATCGACCCGCCATAACACCGCGGGGGCGGGCGCGTCACGTCCAAGATGACGACCGATCTGGCCCCACGCGGACGCGGGCGACTTCGCATAGAAAATCTTATTTGGGAGCACTTGCGTCGGTGTCCCTGACTGGGCCCCTCGGTTCGATCTTTCTGCTGCGCCGAAGGGTCTAGGGTCTAAGACGGCTCTAAAGACGAGGTCTGAGACGTGGAAGTCAAGCAGTGCTTCTCAGCAGGCGCTGCCATCGCTAGCTTCGAGCCCGATGTTCAAGACTAAAGACGTCGAACAAACTATCGCGGAGATCACGAGCGGGGCGATCAGCGACGACGAACAGCTTCGAGCATTTCATGCCCGACTCGTGACGACCCTGAAGTTGCCAGTCCTAGGTTTGCTCGGTGGTAGGCGGGTTCAGATCGTCACGGTCGAGTATCTCGGCAATCCTCGGCGCGGGATCACGCTTCGAGCATTCGAGGGCGACCGGACTGTGACTGCCTCGATTTTGGATCTTGCGCTGCCTGGAAAGTCCGCTGGCGCGTTGACGCTTGCCGGACTGAAGCGATGGGCGGGCCTCCCTGACGAAGAGACCGCACGACACGCGATCAAGCCCACCCAGGGCGAGGTCGTGGCAGCCTACGTGGCCAAGGTTGGTTCGATGCACGTCCGACTACGAGTGCTTGGATCTCCACAGGAGATCACGTTCCGGTCGTCGGGAAGCGAGACCCTTCGACTCGTACCGGGTCACGTGGTTCGAGTGACGACGAACAAGCGCTGGACTCATCGCGGGGCGCCGTACATGTCGGGCGCGATCATCGAAACCCGCGTGCATGCCGCTGCCCTGGGCCTCCCACCCCTTGCGCTTCGGGAGGAAGGAAGCTGGGATCCCGCTAAGGAAGAGCCGTTCGCACACGAGGGCGCGCTCGCGGAGCTGTGGCGTGAGGTGGCCGCACGGCCCCGGACCGTCTACGAGATGCAACAGGTGTTGCCGGGCGCCGATCCCGACGAACCGTGGAGCGACCCGGTGCTTCGCGCGGCAGAGCTTCACGACGGTGGCGAGACGGAAGAAGCTCGCAATGTACTGATGAGCCTTCTGAATCGAGATCTGCGTTGCCTCGACGCGCACGCTCACCTGGGCAACTGGTCGTTCTCCGAGTCCTCGCTGGACACGGCGCTCGCCCACTATGAGGTCGGCGTCCAGATCGGAGAACAGTCGATGGGCGCGGCGTTCGACGGGGTACTTCCGTGGGGTCACCTCGACAATCGACCGTTTCTCCGTTGCCTCAACGGCTATGCCCTCGCGCTCTGGCGCAAGCAACGCTTCGAGGAAGCCCTGGCCGCTTTTAAATGGCTGCTTCGCCTAAATCCCGCAGATAACCAGGACGCTAGTGTGAATTGGCTAGCCGTCCAAAATGGCGGGCTCTGGGACCAAGACAACGATGAGCACGTCTTCGCGTAGCCGCGATTGCCCTTGAGCGCGCCAGAGCGGATGCTTCTTCCCTACTTCTATGAAGTCTCCACGCGCGCGTTCGCACTCGCAATTCCTAAGGTTTTTCTGGATCTGCCAGACAGTCGATTCCCATCCACCTCAAGGTGCACAATCAAAGGGGGCCGCCCGCCGAGCGCTGTAGTTGATGAACCCGTTGGCGGCTCAGACCAAGGAGTTCGCCGGCATCAGTGAGACTCAGCCCGGCATCAGTGAGACTCAGCCCGGCATCAGCAAGGACCCGCACAGCTTCCAAGCTCTCGTGATGAGCTTCGCTCGCGATGCTGGCTAGACGCTCGCGGGCTCGGTGATGACGGGCCAGGACACGCCGGGCTGATGCGGGCAGGGCCACGGCGTCCACCAGTGCGACCCGTAGCGCCTTGGCGCCAATGAATAGCGAGGAGCGCCTCTCGAATTCGCGTTCGAGCGGCGTCGATGGTCCGCCCCTGAGTGTGGCAGCCCTTCACGCCCCGTGCGGTGGCTACCCACCAGCCGTCCTCGTCACGCACGTAATCAACAATATATCGTTCTTGAGCTTTCATGGTCACCCCAACTAAGTGGGCCGGCGCTGTGGCGAGCAGCCCGACCCGTGGTCAGCCCCTCGTGTAAAGGGACTAACTCGCAGACCCTACGCAACAATCAGCGTGACCACAATGCCTCTTGCCGCGCTAGCAGCAAGCTATTCGCCGCGACTGCTCGCGTGTTCGCTTACCAATCAATCGGGCGATAATCTTTGAAAAATAGACCGGACGGATGCTCCCCTGTTTGGTAACCCACAAAAATCGGATCGCAAACTCGGGCGGCACCATCGATGGCGTCGAGGGGGGGATGAAAATCGTAATCCACACGTTTGCGCACCTGATCGGGGTGCGGATCTTCATCGGTAACCCACCCGGTATCGACCGAATTCATGTGGATCCCGCTTTCCGCGTAGTCCTTGGCTGAAGTGCGCGTCAGCATATTGAGCGAGGCTTTCGCCATGTTGGTGTGCGGGTGGCGGTCCGTCTTGGTACGGCGCGAAAAACAACCCTCCATCGCGGACACATTCACGATGTGTTTGTCTCGATTGGGCGTGCGCTCCATCAGATGCTTTAGCCTAGAAACAAGAATGAACGGTGCAATGGCATTCACCAGATGCACTTCAATCAGCTCTGGCGTATCCACATCGGCGGCCTTCATGCGCCAACTGTTCACACTGCGCAGATCTACCTGTTGCCCGTCCGCATCCAAGCGATCGGGCGGGAACTGCTCGGCATCGAGTTCCGCGGGGAGCAGGCCCAACGTGAGCGAAAAAGGTGTCATGCCGTGGCGTGATTCACCCTGCGCGGAAAGCTCTCGCGAGGCTCCGCCCGAAGAAAGCAGTCGCTCATGCGCACCCGCTGCCTCTATCCGAAGCGCATGATATTCCCGAAGCAACGCTTGCTCGCCCGGTGGCAGCGCTTCACGAGGCTTTTCTTCAACGGGCCGCAGATGTTCGTAGAAGCCGCGGGGCCGATGCACCGTTTGCGCGGCATTATTGATCAGAAAATCCAAGCGCTCCGTCGTTTGCGTTAAGTGTTGAGCTAGCAATTCCACACTTGGACAATGCCGCAGATCCAGACCAAATAGGCTGAGCCTCTCCTTAAAATCCTCAAAATCCGGCTCCCGCGCATAGCGCGCCGCCGCATCATTCGGGAATCTTGTGGTGGCGATCACGCGCGCACCAGCTCGCAGCAACATCAGGCAAGCTTGGTATCCGATCTTGATGCGTGCACCTGTTACCAGCGCCACGCGCCCGGTGAGATCGGCAGACTGTGAGCGTTTTCCCCAGTTGAATTCTGCGCAAGTCGGGCACAAACAATCGTAAAAAGGATCGAGCTTCGTGTACGGGACCTTGCACACGTAGCAGGCCTGGGGTTCCCGGAGTTCACGATCCAGCGGAACATCCACTTGCACGCCAGGAAGCCGTGGTGCTGCGACCACCTCGAGGCCCTCGCGATCCAGAAGCGCGCCTCGTTCCTCTCGGATCCGGGTGCCGGACCGCACGACACCATCCATTTGGAGCTGCGTTTTCTTACGCAAGCGCTGGATCGACTTGGTGCGTTGGCGCCGCTCATCGCGGTTGGGACGCGAGAGTTGACCTGCAAGTATCAGGAGCTGCTTCCACTCTAGAACTGGCACCGCTGCAAAGGCCTCCGGGTCGGCCACGAGCCTTTCCAACACGCTGAGGGTCGTTTTCAGGTTCTGGGGCGAAACCGCAGCGGCGGGTGTCTCCGAGTCTTCACTCCGCGTCGCTTTCGTCATAACGGAGCCGCTCCTTAGCGTTTTCACGGCCCGGCGGCCACGCACAGGCACCGGGTGCCCACACCCGGCCCGGTTCGAAGGTTGGTGCGGTTTTTGCCACTTGCGCCTCACTTGAGCCTCCGCTAAGAACCGCCCGCTAGACATGAGTAACCGAGCCCTTTGGAATGTGCGCCTCAAGCACGAGTCGCTAGGCAAGCCCCTTAAGAAGAAGCGCATCAAGCGCCGACAACGCCTGCGAATTGGCTTGGAGCAAGCGCTTCAACGCCGCGCCAAGAAGCTCAAGTCAGCCCCCAGCGACGCTTCGGCGAGCTGAGCCAAGCACTCTTGCCTCCGCCCAGGAGCGGAGTTGGTACAAGAATGTCACGATTCCGTCGTTGGCGGGCCTGGTTTGTTCGTGCTATGTTCTGAACGTACGCGCAGGAAGGATTTCATCCCGGAATTCTCCGACGGAAGGTTACTTTCGTTTCTTGCGTAGGGCGCGATTCCCTTTATGAAACGCCCACAATGTTAAAAAGCCCCCAGGCGAGCCTAGCTCCCAGCGGGGTTTTTTTATTGGGCGTCCGGTCATTGTGCCGGAGGAGGTTAAGGACGATGCAGCGTAGCAATAATCCCTTTTACCTGGAGGCTCTCTCCTGGTGCCGGTGAGCTCGTCCGAGACGCGGTCATGTGCCGTGCCCCTCGCCCTAAAGTCTGAGCGCGACTCGTGAGACTCAGTGTTGCTGAAATCTTTCGAGCACGTTCTTAGGCCCCAAAAGTAGAGCGAGGGTTCTCTGTAACAAGCCGGGTGGCGCAAGCTGCCCGGCTTGTTCTTTTTCCTTTTGGGGTGACTTTGTCGCGAAGCCCGATAGCCTCCCGCCGGGACAACGGTTGGCCCGCTTTCTTTTGTTGATTGACGAGCTTCGCGCGCATGGAATTTCACAGCCTATTTCACTTGGTCGCCGCCACTCCTGACGTCATCGCCCCTTTCTTTCCTAACGATGTTTGGGGTTCGATGTGTCGCCCGACAGATTGGACGAACGGCGCGCTCTCAAGCCCGATCAATGTGATTCGTTTCTTCCTGATCGCGTTGACCGCGATACTCTTCGTTGGAGCGGAACGTGCGCGGCGGCGTGAGGAATTCTCCAGCGCTCAAACCCAGAAGTATATCGGCGTCGGGCTCGCTGCACTGGCGGCGCTCGCATTCTTCGTCCCGCCCGAGTCCGTTTCGGCGGTCGTCAACAAACGCCTCTGCGAGAAGGACCAATTCGAGGGATTTCTCTTGTTTGTTCGAGTGGGCCTGCCGGTGACCGCAGCGCTCCTCTTGATTCTCGCGGAACGCGCGCGACGCATGGGAGAAAAGGTCTCCAGAAAAACCCAGAACCGCCTCGCCATCGCGTTCACGGTGGTGGCTTTCTGTGCCTATTTTGATTTCTTCAATCCGAGCACCCGCTACCGCGAATACTACCACCGCCACGAGTTTTATCATTACTACTTAGGCTCCAAGTACTTCGCTGAAATCAACTACACTCGACTGTACGAGTGCACGCTGGTAGCCGAGGCTGACTTGGGGCGCCGCGCGGCCGTTGAAAAACGTGAACTCCGCGATCTCACGAAAAACCTGATCACGCCCGTCTCGAAGAGCTACGTGCTCCGCGATCCCGATCAGTGCAAGAAGCACTTCACCAAAGAGCGCTGGGAAGCCTGGAAGAAAGATGTGGATTGGTTCCAACGTTCGGCTGCCGGTGAGTACTGGGAAAACATGCAGAAGGACCACGGCTACAATCCGCCGCCGGTCTGGACAATGGCGGGAAAGTTTTTCGCGGATCTAGCGCCCGCGGGAGACCAATTCTTCAAGCTGCTGTCGATGCTCGACATAGGCTTCCACATCGGGATCGTCTTGCTACTTGGCTGGGCGTTTGGCTTTCGCGTGATGGCGATCGCTACGGTCTGGTGGGGCTGCAATTCTCCGGCAAATTTCTATTGGACGGGTGGCGCTTTCATGCGCCAGGATTGGATATTTTTGTTGGTCGCGTCCGTCTGTCTGGCTAAAAAGCGCAAGTTCGCGCTCTCGGGTGCTGCGCTCACCTGGTCGTCGCTATTGCGCGTTTTCCCGATGATCCTATTCGTTGGCTGGGTCGCCCTGATCGCAAGCTACGCGTTTCAGCAGTTTCGCATGCAGCAACGCACTGGGAAAAAGCTGGGGTTGCTTTCGCTGCTTCACCCCTCCCACAAGCAGTTAATTGTCGGCTGTTTGGTCGCCGGTGCCGTTTTGATACCTGCCAGCATGACCGTGGCTGGAGTTCAGACCTACTCGGACTTTGTCGGCCACATCGCGGTGCACAAGAGTACGCCGCTCACGAATCACATGGGCCTAGAGACGGTCCTGTCGCACGACTGGGACGGACGCATGCGTTTCGCTCGTGATGACAACATGGATGATCCGTTTGAGTCCTGGAAAGATGGCCGATTGGAACGCTTCGGGGAGCTGAAGTACGTGGCTCAAGCCATCATTCTGGGTTGTATGTTTTGGATCTGGTGGGCCGTACGGCGCACTCGTTTGCTCTGGGTCGCATTGCCCTTGAGCGTACCGCTCGTGGTCTGCCTGTTGAATCTGACTTGCTACTACTACTCCATGTTTATCTTGGTTGCGGTCTTGGCTCGTCAGCGCCCGCAGCTCATGCCTGTTTTCTTGGCCGTGAGCGGTGGTAGCCAGATCCTGTTGAATCAGTTCTACTGGTTCGATGACAAATTTAACGCTATTTCCTGGCAGTTCGTCATCTTCTGCGTGCTGTTGCTCGCCGCGTACTCAAGGCCTTTGACCTTGGGACGGTTGAAGGCCTGGTGGGCGGGCAAGCCTGAGCTTCGAACTGCAAAAGTGCCGGAGCTGGCGGAGCCCATCGCCGTTAAGTAGTCGCCGTTGAGCCGCAGGGTCGAGAAACGTGGTCTAGAATCGCGAGCGTAAAAGCTGGACCACGTTCCCGATCCCCTCGGGGAACGGCCGAAATTCGACGTCCAGGTGCCCTGCGGGATCGGTGCGAATTGCACCGACCGTGATCAGCGGCTGAAGCAGCGAAAGCACCTTTCGAGCACGTGCGCTCTTGGCGACCTTCGGTAGCTTGAATAAATCGACCACCACGCGGTCCCCTTTGGCTTCCACCAACAGAGCCGGGCGTTTCGGCATATAAGCCACTAAATTTCCGGGCTTACTCAGATCAAGCGCACCCGAACGCAAGAGAGCTGCCACCGGGCTTTCGATCGTGTCGTCGAGCAATTTCATCTTAACGTCAGCTACTCGCACCTCCACCAGAAATTCCACGTCGCTCGCTGTGACACGTTCCACGAAGACCGTTGCGCCCGCACGGACGGGAGTACCCATCAGATCGATGTTGGCCGCCACGCGGATCCCTGGTGGCACAGCTTCAATCTCAATCTCTTGAGGGCCCTTTCGACGTGGCTGCGACGCCATCCAACGCAGGGCCGCCAACGGCACGCCCAAGCGGAGCGCGATCAGATTCTTGAGCGCGCGCAGGATTTCTTCAGGATGTGCTCGAAGGTGGCCGAAAACCGCTCCGAGAATTGCTTTGGGGTCCGCCATGGCGGGCGCGAGTATAATCACCGGCGCCGAGCTTGCTTCGACGAAATTGGAGAAAACCCGCCGGGCGCGGCCATAGGACCGGGGGCATGCCTGCCCTTTAACCCATTCACCGCACAAATCTGGCGTATTACCGCGGAGACCGTAGACTTGAAGGTTAGCGCCACTCCCGTTTTTCCCTAACCCAGAGGCGAGCCCCATGCTGAAGCGTCGAGACATTGCCCCAGAAGATGTCCACGGGACGCTGCGCGAACACATGTTGGTGGACGGCTACCCAATCGTTATCGACTTCGACAAGAGCGTGGGCTCTTACCTCCGAGACGCCATCAGCGGCAAAGACTATCTCGATTTTTTCTCTTTCTTTGCCTCAAATCCCATCGGCTTCAACCACCCTTCGATGATTGAGCCCGAGACACAAGCGCGGTTAGCCAGAGTTGCTACAACCAAAGTCTCCAATGCTGACTACTACAGCACGTACATGGCGGAGTTTGTCGATACCTTCGCCCGGAGCGCCGCTCCGCCCGAATTGCCACATTACTTTTTCATTGATGGCGGTACGCTCGCGGTTGAGAATGCCATGAAAGCTGCCTTCGACTGGAAGGTGCGCAAGAACCTCGCGCGCGGTCTCGGCGAAAAAGGCCACCAGATCTTGCACTTGGAACACGCCTTCCATGGGCGCTCCGGCTATGCGCTCAGCGTCACGAACACTGACCCCAACAAGACGCTCCACTATCCCAAGTTCAATTGGCCACGGATCCCCTCCCCCAAGCTTGATTTCCCGCTCACCGCGGAAGCTTTGGAACGGGCACAAATCGCCGAGAATGATGCCATCTTGGCGGCTGAACGGGCCTTTGCCACGAACCCCTCGGACATTGCGGCTATCCTGATCGAGCCGATTCAAGGCGAAGGCGGCGATCAACATTTTCGGCCTGAATTCTTCGTGCGGCTACGTGAGTTGGCGGATACTCACGAGGCACTGTTGATTTACGACGAGGTGCAGACGGGCCTTGGTATCACGGGTAAATGGTGGGCCTTTCAACACCATGGCGTGAGCCCGGATATTCTGTGTTTTGCTAAGAAGATGCAGGTTGGGGGAATCGCTGTGAGCCGGCGCATCGATGAGATCGAGGAGAACGTGTTCAGGCTGCCGAGCCGCATCAATAGCACCTGGGGAGCCTCATTGGTGGATATGGTGCGCTGCACACGCATCTTGGAGATCATTGAAAACGAGAATCTGTTAACCAATGCTTCCGTGCGGGGAGCAGAGCTGCAAACCGGGCTCTCGCTACTCCAAGGTCGCTACCCCGAGCATCTTTCGAATGCGCGGGGCGCGGGGCTCATGTGCGCCATCGATGTTTCGAACACCGAGCTCAGAAATAAGGTGATTCGCGCCTGTTTCGAAGATCAAGTGATCGTGTTGGCGAGTGGACGAAATGCAATTCGTTTCAGGCCCACCTTGAGCGTTCCGAGCGAGGCCATTCAACTCGGATTAGAGCGCCTGGAGCGCGCCGTGCGCCGTGTGATCGAGACCAGCTAGGGCTTCTTGGCTTCGGCGGGCTTCGGCGTCGTTAAAGCGGGTGACTTCACGGGAACCTCAGGCGCTACCACGGCGGGTGTTCGGAGTTCGTGGCTGACGCGATCGCCCAAGGCTTTGGCAACTTTCGCCATCATCTCAGGGACTTCCTCGATCAGCTGCGCCCAAGAGGGCCCCGTGTCTGCATCCACACTCAAGAGCTGCGCTTGGCCGTGCCTATCCACCGTGATCGCCGCTACCGGATCCAACTCGATCGCGCCCCCCGCTCCTGAGCCGCCCGTGCTCCCACCCACCTTCGCAGCGTGTGCGCCGGCGCTCGCGTTGGCGGCGCCAAATACAACCTTAAGCCGATGCACAGCGATCACCGTGGCGTCCCCCACTTTTTGAGGCTTGCCCACCACCGTTTGGCTGCGCGAAATGCCATGAACACCATCGAGCAGGCTCGTGACAATTTCCGTTAGTTTGTCTTCGCTCATGGGGACTCCGAATTCGGCTTACGCGGTCTCAGCATGAACTTTGCCGTGTCCCACAGCAAGGCCAAAAGGTAGATTTTAAGCGCGCCTTCTCCCGCAAATGACGCGCGATCCTCCGCAATCCAAGCGGGGCGGTGTTGTAAACGGATCGGCGTTGGCAGCACGCCAGAAATCGCGTACAGCCCGGCTGCCACCTGCCCGGTCAACGCAACATTCGCGAAGCCATAGTCGAGCTCAAAATCCAGCCGGCTGATCTGGATGCGACGTCTCTCGTTCAGCATGAAGAGCAGCCAATCGCTCAGTCTTGCTCGAGAAAACCGCCCTCTTTTGGCACTTTCTGCCTTCGTCGACCGAACGGACCTCTCCGAGCCCTCCAAGCCCTCCACGCCCTCCTCGGACTCGGAGCCCTGCCGCCAGACTGTGCGACGCAGCCCGAACACACTCAAGCTAACGCTCAATGGGACTTGAGCTGCTTGCACAAAACTTGCGACAGCTGGCCCGAGCTTCACGGCGCCCGCGAGTGCCCAGCGGCCATCGGGAGTTCCGCGACCCTCCAGGTGAAAACGGATCCGAATCAGCCGTAGCGCCAGTGCCAGCGCTACCACGGCAAGAAACGCAACCAAACACCACACGAGATTAACGACTCACAACTCGTCGCCGAGCGATCCCTCAGCCGGCAATTCTCCGCGCGTTCTCGCTGCGAGGAGCGCCGCCTCCGCATCGGGACCGATCGCCACACCGCGTCGGATCACGGCGGCTTTGCCCTTTTTCAACGCCATCATGTACGGATGGCCGTCTTCGCCGACGATCACGAACGCACGCGGCTCCACCACAATCGCCCCACCAACACCACCCGCTTCGGCATTGCCTCCGCCTTCGTTGGCATCAGTCCCGGCGCGTCCACCCACTTGTCCGGTTGCCGTCCCAAATCCGATGCTGATACGACTCAATGGCACGACCGTCGCTTTGCCCGCTGCTTGCGGCGCACCGACGACCGCGTCGCTTTCGCTCACCTTCTGAAGCTCAGAAAGTAGACCTTCCACCAAGCCTTTGAGGTTCATCGCCGGGAAGGCAACCACGCCGGGGGGGCCCCGTCAAATGGTCAGAACCGTGCCAGCGCCATGGTAGGCTGGCGCCACGATGCGCATCGAGAAACTCGCGGGCCTGACGGTTCGAATTGCTGGTGGAGTGGATAGAAATGGCTCGGGCGATGGCCCTTTGGTCGTCCTTTTGCACGGCTACGGAGCGCCCGGAACCGATCTCGTCGGGCTGTGGCGAGAGGTGAATGTTGGCGAACACGTGCGGTTCGCTTTCCCGGAGGCCCCCATTGTCCTGACACCCGGAATGAGCGAGCCGGGGCGTGCTTGGTGGCCACTCGACATGTTGCGGCTCCAGCAGGCGGTGATGACAAGTGACTACGACACCATGGCTGAGCACATTCCTCAGGGCATGCTTGAGGCGCGGGTGCAGCTCAGTGAACACCTAGCTGCACTTTCGGAAACGCTGCAAGTGCCACCCAACGGGTTAATCTTGGGTGGTTTCTCGCAGGGCGCGATGCTGAGCTGTGAACTTGCATTCAGCACTGATATCAAGCTTGCCGGCCTTGCCGTGTTGAGCGGAACGCTCATTAATCGACAGGCATGGCTTGAACGCCTGCCACTCCGTAAAGGATTGCCCGTTCTTCAGAGCCACGGTCGAAGTGATCCCATTCTGCCGTTTGCGTTGGCTGAACGCCTGCACGCGGCCATGCAGACAGCCGAGCTTGCCGTGCGCTTTATTCCCTTCAATGGTGGCCACGGGCTGAGCGGCAATGTCCTGTTAGGCCTTGAAGGCTTTTTGCTGGAAACTCTTGTCCGCCCCTCCACGCCCTCACCCTAAGTTGCCAAAACTCGAATGGCTGAAGGGGTAAGCTTCGTGCTACGCCCTCAAACCCCCGAATCGCCGATGACCTATCTGACCGAGGACACCACCCTTCCCCCCAATGACCCGGATTGCGAACGACTCGTCAACGAGGAAGAAGCCTGCCTTGAACGTGTTCTCGTACACGCAGAGGCGCGGTCACATGCTCCTGCCGAAGTCCGAGTCACCTACGACGCTGAATTGCTCTCGCTCCGGGATGAAATCTCCACGGCACGCCAAGAAGATTTAGCGCCGTTGGTCGAGGAAATGACGCGCCTGCAAGCGCTGGCTGCGCGTCGCGGGCTAGCGATCCAGGGTAATATTGATGCCCGTTCGCCCTATTTTGGGCATCTCGTTCTGGAGGAGAACCAGCGCGAGCGCGAGGTGCTGATCGGTCGGAGTACGTATCTCGATACCAAGGCGGGCATTCGCATTGTGGATTGGCGCGATGCTCCGGTGAGCCGGATCTATTATCGCTACGATGAAGGCGACGATTATGAAGAATCGTTCGGGGAACGCGAAGTGCTCGGCGTCGTTCGCACGCGGCGCGCGGTAACGATCACGAGTTCGAAGCTGCGACGCATCGTCGCGCCACAAGGTTCGTTCGTCCGCGGCAAATCAGGCTGGCGACGGCTGGATGCGCAGAGTTCGAGGTTGCAAGGTGGTGAAGGTGCCGCGCCCCGCGCCGAACGTAAGCGTGGCCGGCTGGGGATCGGTGAAGAGGGCGAATCGAGCGACGATAAGCGGCTTCGCGAAATCACTCCGCTGATCGATCCTCGGCAATTTGAGCTGATCACTCGCCCAGATTCGGGTGTGGTGGTGATTCAAGGCGGAGCGGGCAGCGGGAAGACAACGGTGGGTCTCCATCGCATGGCTTATCTGGCCTTCCACGACAAGCACCGTTTCTCGCCCGATAAGATGATGGTGATCGTGTTTAACGACGCTCTGGCGCGTTACATGTCGCAGCTGCTCCCGGAGCTCGGTGTCGGGGGCGTCACTATCCGCACCTACGAAGATTGGGCGAAGCGCATGCGTTCGCAGCATCTGCCGCACCTCCCGGAAGCGTACAACGAGTTCACGCCCGGGAACGTGACCAAACTCAAGAAGCATCCGGTGATGCTGAAGCTGATCGACGCTTATGTCGTCGCCCTTGCAGCGCGCCTTGAGGGCGAAATTCGCACGACGCTGCAGCGTGCTGGTGCGGAAAACATGGCGGCCGCCTTCGTTCAACTTTGGCGCGAGAGCCAGCACAAGCCCCTGTATCACCGCGTGGTCGCCTTAAAGTCGGCTGTTGAACGCCAGAAGCTGGAGGATCTGCCAACCAACGCACGCGTCGGTATGGAGCGCGTGATCCGCGACGGCACCAGCCTTTCGCGCGACGTGCTGTCGGCCTGGGCGGATCTACTGACCGATCTCCCACGCTTGAAGCAAGCCTTCGCAAGCTTGGCCCCGGATGCGCTTTCTACCGAGGAGTTGAAGCGTGCGCACGAGTGGTGCGTGCAGCAGTGCCCCGAGGTGATCAACTTCCATGAAGACAAGCTGGCTGCCGAGCAAGAAGCGCTCGAAAAGGAAGCTGCTCCTGAGCCCAAGCGTCCCAAGCATCCCAAGAAGCGCGACGAAGGCGAGCAAGAGCCGGAAGATGATCGCTCACAGGGTATCGACGGGCGTGCCGTCGAAGACAACGTGACGCTCGATCGCGAAGACGACGCCCTCCTGTTGCGTTTAGGCCAACGCCTGCGCGGCCCGCTGCTGAGACATTCGAAGAGCCGCGAGGCCATCGTTTACGAGCACATTTTTATCGACGAAACGCAGGATTTGAGTCCCGTGGAGCTGGCTGTAGTGCTCGATTGCGTGAGCCCCGCCAAGTGCGTCACGTTCGCCGGCGATGTGGCCCAGCGCTTACTTTTAGACAATGGCTTCAGCAATTGGAAAGAAGTCTTGGGTCAGCTCGATCTCGCGCATGTCGAAGTGGAGCCACTGAAGCTAAGCTACCGCTCCACCCACCAAATCATTGAGCTCGCCCAACATGTGCTGGGCTCCCTTGCCCCCGAAGATCCCCCCGTGGCCACGCGCGATGGTGCACCCGTGGAGCTTTTCTGTTTCTCCCACACGGGGGACGCTGCAAGCTTTTTAGCTGAAGCGCTGCGTGAGCTCTTGGTGGAAGAGCCACGCGCCTCGGTGGCTGTCATCGCCCGCTATCCCGAGCACGCGGATGCGTATTACCACGCGCTGAAACAAGCAGAGATCCCACAAGTTCGGCGTATCGCCGATCAGGATTTCCCTTTCAAACCGGGCGTGGACGTCACCGACGTGCGACAGGTAAAAGGCCTTGAATTTGATTATGTCGTGGTGGTGGAGGTCTCCGACGCCGTGTACCCGCCAGACCACGAATCACGCCATTTACTCCACATTGCAACCACGCGCGCCGCGCATCAGCTCTGGTTGATGAGCGCCGGGCGCCCCAGCCCGCTTTTGCCCAGTAGCCTGACGGAAGAAGCATACTGAGCCGCGGCCACCGTTTTAGTTGAGAACCGGCAAGCGCAGTTGGTCGACGTGGGATCGCATCAACCGCATCCGCCAATCCACTCCGACCATGTCGCCGGGATTGAGCGGCTCCCACACATTTTCGCCCTGGAGCGGCTCACTCGACAAGATCAAATGATTCACATGCCCCACCTCGGTAGGTGCCTCGCAGGCACCAGAAAGACTGGGGCATTCGTCCCGATCCGGACAGCGGCGCTTGTAGGTTGAGAGAAAAAGACCTCGCCCGCCATGCGTGGCCACCAGCGTTTCCCCGTCCGTGACGATCACCGTCAGCTCACAGGGTGCCGTCGAAGCGGTGTTCTCGCTGCCATCTGCGTTCACTCTGGGCAATTGAAGCTCAGGCCGTGCCGCTACCCTGCGCACCGCGCTGAGCGCACTCGCCAAACACTGCGACACCTCTTCGGTGGAGTAGCGTCGCGAGAGCGGCCCGAGCGCCTGCAATCGACTCAGAAACACGAAGAATACCACTTCGCTATCGGTGTCTCCCAAGATGAAGCGCCGCAATCCAGGCGAGACCTCCGCCAGCAAAGCTTCGCGACACACTGAGAAATTCGGAATATCTCCATTGTGGGCAAACACCCAACGCCCATATTGAAACGGATGGCAGTTGATGATCGTCTTCGGGCCCTGTGTCGCTTTTCTGACATGAGCAAGAACGGTCTCGGAAGAGACTACGCCGCTCAGGCGATGAAACAGCACGTCCCCCACAGCTGTGAGCGGTGACTTGGTCAAATGCGGCGAACCATCAATGTAGTAGGCTACGCCCCAACCATCCGGATGCGCGTTACTTTGTACGCCTAGAGCATTTTCTGCCGCTAGCAGCGAGCGATGAACCTGGCTTGGAATCACGCTGCGAAATCCGAACAGTCGACACATGGGAGCTTGTAACCAATCGCCGAAGGCTTGCGTAAAAGATTGCCATAGTCCGAGATACAACGCACCTTCTGTGAGGGCTCGGTAAGGATTGAGGCGAGAATCATGAAAGATGAGATATTCGGCTACAGCGTCAATCCCGAGCTGGAGAAACTCCGTGCGCGCCGTCGTTTCATTGCCCAAGCAGCGACGGGCACTGTCATCACGGCTCTCGGAGCTGCCTATTTCTTGAGTGATGACCTCACGCGCGAGGCCAAAGCACAAGCGCGCAAGGACGGCCGCCCCCGCTTGCCGCCGGGCCAGCGTGTGCTGGAACGGCTGAAGCCAATGGGGGGCCAGCCGGGAGATCCGAGCCCGAGTAATTTCAAGCTGCGGGTGCATGGTGAAGTGGAGCAACCCTTTGAAGTGGGCTTTGCGGAGCTCTTGAAGTTGCCGCAGGCCAAGCTGGCATTAGATGTCCATTGCGTCACAGGTTGGACAGTGCTCGGTGCGAAATTTGAGGGTGTACTTTTGAAGACCCTCGCCGAAAGAGCAAAGCTCAAGCCGAAAGCCCGCTTTGTGATCTTCGAGGCCGCACACGGCTACACCTCCAACATCTCCCTGAAAGACGCACTGAAGCCCGAGGTGATGGTCACGCATCGTCTCAATGGTGAACCCCTCAGTCGCGCGCACGGGGCTCCAGTCAGAAATATCGTTCCGGATTTCTACTTCTGGAAGAGTGCCAAGTGGCTCACCGGCATTCGCTTCGTGGAGCACGATGAGCCGGGCTACTGGGAAACTCGCGGCTATAACAATCACGCGGATCCCTGGCGCGAAGAGCGGTACAGCTAGCGAGCCCTATCCCACAGGCTCCCATGGTTGAACTCCGCTCACCTCAACAAAAACGCCCCTTCAATCTTCGCCCCTGGATCCGCGCCATTCATCGCGACGCCGGCTACCTCGTTGTCGGCCTGACCATTGTGTACGCGCTCTCAGGGCTCGCGCTGAATCACATCGCCGACTGGGATCCCAACTTTCACCAAGTCGAACAAACCCACAAGATCGCCGGGCCGTTTCCGGCAAATGATCAAGCTGCCGCTGAACACGTCTTGAAAGCGCTAGGGATCACGGAAAAACCCACGGATGTTTACCGTGCATCTCCCGACCGCTTGGACATCACGCTAGAACATCGAACGCTGCACCTCGATGCCAAAGCCGCACAAGTCTTCGAAGAGGGCCAGAAGCCACGCTTCTTCTTGAGGCTCGCCAATTGGCTCCACCTGAATCGCGGCAAGAAAGCCTGGAGCTACGTCGCCGACACGTACGCCGTGATTCTCCTCTACCTCGCGTTCTCGGGCCTCTTCATGATCCCCGGGAAAAAAGGCCTATTAGGGCGTGGCCTCGTGATCGCACTGTTTGGAGCCAGTGTGCCGATCGGTTACGTCATTCTCTCCGGCGGCGGGCCCTAATTACGTTGGGAGCACGGCCGCTTCTTCGCAGGCGCCATCGCCGGCTTCGGTAACGAACACTTCAGGCTCTCTGCCGTACTCCGTTTGATACTGAGCTTTCAGCGCACTCGTAACGGCTTCAAGCTGGCTCTTTTGGACCAGATTCACGGTGCAGCCCCCAAAGCCTCCGCCGGTCATGCGGGCTCCCAAGACTCCTGGCAACGCCTTCGCTTTTTCAACTAAGAAATCCAGCTCTTTGCAGCTCACTTGGTAGTCGTCACGCAACGAAGCGTGCGAGGCAAACATGAGCTCCCCGAAGCGCTCCAGCTGGCCCGTCTCAAGCGCCACCACAGCATTCAAGGTTCGTTCATCCTCGGAGATGACATGGCGACAACGCGCGCGCACGACGTCCGGCAACAACCCCTGATACTCGCGGAACTGGGCCGAGCTCACATCCCGCAAGGCACGGATCCCGGGTAGCTTCTCCGAAAGCAGCCGCACACCTTCCTGGCATTCAGCGCGCCGTTGATTGTATTCCGACGAGGCGAGCTCATGGTGCACGAGCGTATTCACGATCAGCACGACAGCATCCTTCAGCAGCATGGGTACGGGCTTGGCGCTCAGGCTGCGGCAATCAATGAGCAGCGCATGACCCGCCTTGCCCAGTGCCGCGATGAACTGATCCATGATGCCGCACAGCGTCCCAACGTACTGATGCTCGGCGGCTTGCCCTGAGAGTGCTAACTCTACGCGATCCGGTACAGCATCTGATCCCAACGTCGCCAGTGTGAGAGCGATCGCAACCTCGAGCGCCGCCGACGAAGAAAGGCCCGCGCCGCGCGGCACCGTACTCATGAGCACCAGATCCGCGCCTTTTAGGGGAAAGCCGCGCTCCAATAAGGCCTGGGCCGTGCCCTCCACATAGTCGATCCAGGCTCCGCGTTTTTTTGGTCCGGGACGATCTAGATAGAACTCACGCGCTTGGCCAAGGTCGAGGGAACGGACGCGCACGTGTCGATCCTGGCGCGGAGCAGCGGCGACATACGTTCGATGCTCGAGCGCCATCGGCAACACGAAGCCATCATTGTAATCGGTGTGCTCACCGATCAGATTCACGCGTCCAGGAGCCGAGAAAATTCGGGGCTCGGCTTG
>Ga0209591_10002856_pt1 | contig 20410 bp, 18 predicted proteins | sample MAT01_FD_187207 | JGI IMG/M metagenome (GOLD analysis project Ga0209591, IMG submission 187207) | Freshwater microbial communities from Lake Fryxell liftoff mats and glacier meltwater in Antarctica - MAT-01 (SPAdes) (version 2) | ecosystem: Environmental > Aquatic > Freshwater > Ice > Liftoff... | reverse complement strand
TACGGTCTTTTGTGTACTTTTGTTACTTTTGTGTTTCAAAAATACTCTACGGGTCTTATGTCTGAAGTCTTGTGTCTTGTGTCTGAAGTCTTGTGTCTGAAGTCTGAAGTCTTGCGTCTGAAGTCTTGCGTCTGAAGTCTGAAGTCTGAAGTCCCGTTTCCCATGCAAAGATACGAATTGTAAACATTTAAAACCCAATATTACATTTTTTTGCTACAAAATATCTCTTTGGCGGGTTCGAGTCTATCATTGACCAATAAAATCCACCAAAAAACGCTACAATAAAACGACATTTCGTTACGTTTCCCAATTCATGAGCCATCTTCCCGCTATCAGTCCCTTTAAGTTGCTGCAGTCCTACGACAAAAGCGATGTAAAGGTGTATTTTGGTCGGGAAAAAGAGACGCGCCTGCTGGCGGAAGCGCTCAAACGCGGTAAATTCCTGCTCCTCTATGGCGCTTCCGGTACCGGTAAAACGAGCCTGATACAATGCGGTTTACAAGGGATGTTTTCCGCCCGCGACTGGATGCCGATTTTTATTCGGCGCGGCACCAACTTCCTTGATTCGATGCGGATGCAGTTACGGGAAGCCTATCAGATCCGATTTCAACTCCGCTACCCCGGTCAACCAATCAGCCTTCCGCCCGACCTACCCCTCCGCGAATTGGTAAAAGCGCTTTTTAACCTCAGTTATGTCCCCATTTATTTGGTTTTAGACCAGTTTGAAGAAATTTTTACGCTGGGCGATGCCGGGGAGCAACAGGCATTTTTTGAGGCGTTGTCCGAGTTTCGGTTATTTGAGGAAGACCTGTTTTGTAAATTGCTGATCGTGGTGCGGGAGGAATACATCGCGCATTTTTACGCGTACGAAAACCAATTACCATTCTTGTTTGAAAACCGCTTTCGCGTGGAAAAAATGCGCCGCGAACAACTGCTGAAAGTCGTGGAAGGCACCCTCCAATATCAATATGAGGGTTATCCGCCCTTCGTGTTGGAAGCCGGAGCCGGGGAGCAGATATTACACAACCTGACGGATGCAAAAGGCGAAACCGACCTGACCGATTTGCAGGTACTATTGGATCGGCTGTATCGGGAAGCGGCGGAAAAAAGACCCGAAAGCGATGCCCCCGTCGTGTTTGACAAAGCATTGGCCGGTAACACCAAAATAGAAAACGTTTTATCGGAGTTTTTGGAGCGACAAATCGAGCAGGCAGACCAACGGTTACTATTGCCCGGCGGAATGAAGGCCGCCCAACCCATCGCACTGGTCATCCTGTTCAAATTAGTGACACCCGAAGGCACGAAACAAAACCGCGCTGCCGATGCCATCTTGCAGGAACTGGCTTTGGGCAAAACGGCCGTTGATGTCGGGCAACTCACCGCTTATCTTACTTTGCTCATTTCCCCCGAAATGCGGCTCCTCAACCGCCTGAAGTTTACGGGTAGCGCCGACGAATACTACGAAATATGGCACGACCGCCTTGCAGCGCAGGTATTCAAGCAGTTCAGCGCCGATGAAATACGGCAGCGCGAAGCCTTAGTGACCTTAAAAAATAAAAAGAAAAGGTTTGATAACGCGCGTGCCGACCTAAAAAAGCAACATGCCGAATACCTCAGCATCGGAGAATTGGAGTTGATCGGACAATCGCTCAACATAGCGCGTATTGACCCCGAACAACGAGCATTTTATGAGCAAAGTACCCTCTATCGCCGCCGCCAGCGCCGCAAAGAGCAACTATTGCTCGCAGGTGCCTTAGTGGCTGCCGTCGTTTTTGCCGCATTAGCCGCCATCGCATGGTATGCCTGGCAGCGCTCCGAAATCTCCCGATTGTACAACGAGGGTTTGGTGGAATCAGTCCGCAATCCTACTACCGGATTACAAAAAATAATAGCCGCACACCAGCGCGACCCCGACGATGTGAATAAACGAAAAGGTGCCTGGCAGGTATATGCCAATAATTTATTGTATGACAGTGTCTTTTGTGAAAAATCCGGCCCACTCAATGCTGCTGCTTTTTCGCCGGACGGCAGGTTATTTGTTACGGCCGTAAAATCCGTGATTCGGCTCTACCGCACGGGCGAAAAAATCCCGCGCGACAGTGCTACTGCCAACAATGCCGTCAAATACCTGACGTTTCGGGGCAATGACACGCTATTAGCGGCATCGGAAGACCGAAAAGTGTACTTGTTTGCGGGCTTGACCGCCGAGGGGCGGCTGTCAAAATTCAGGGATATTGACACCCAAAAAGGGGTGCAACGCGATGAAGGGTTACAGGGTTTTGCAACGGATAAAAACGGCCAGTGGCTTGCCACCACCCACAATCAACCGTTTGCCCAACTGTGGAATCTGCAAAGCGGTGTGTGGCAACAAACCTTGGCGACCGACAATAATGTGTCGGTCACGGCGCTTTCACCCGACGGGCGATGGTGGGCGGCGGGTACGGATTTTGGAGAAATTATCCTCCAGCCGATGCAGGATACGGCGGCTTTGACCGCGAGAAATTTCAAAATTTTTATGGCCGAGCAGCCCGTTGCAGTGTCCGATCTGAGCTTTTCGCCCGATGGCCAAACGCTGGCGGCGGCATTGAAGGATGGCAGCGTGGTGCTGTGGAAAACAGCGGTATTATTGCCCGATGCAGTGCCCGACGATTCCCTGCAACGCCTTTTTACGCTTTCCGGTACCATTTTGACGGGCCAGGCGGCGCTGACGGATTTGGAATTTTCGGGTGACGGCCTGCTCCTCTTAGCCGCTGCCGACAATGGCACGGGTTATGTGTTGGACGTCACTACGCGGCGACCTGTTTTTGCCCTGTTGGGCCATTCCTCGCCCCTGCTCCGGGCGCAATTCACCGATCAGCAGGACGAACTGTACACGGCTGCCGCCGACGGAACGCTCCTGCGGTGGGCTTTCCCGCGACCGTTTCCTGACCAATACATCGCTACCGGAACATTTGGTACGGAACAGGCGCTGTTTAGCAGCGACGGAAAATATGTAGCGGTGCGCGCTGCCGATTCAATCATACAAATATTTGACGGAAAATCTTTTCAGAAAACAGCGCAATACGCACAACACGATGCTGCAACCACGGCACTCGCAGTGGGTGAAACCAGCGCCGTTTCGGGCGATGAACAAGGATGGATTCACCTTTGGCAACTTGCGGATGCTGCACAAAAGGCCAAAACCCGACTCGATGATAAGCCCGTTGTTTTCCTATCCACTGACCGGACAGGGACAACGGTGCTGGCAGCGGGGGGAGACAGCACGGCGGTGTGGCTTCGGCAGCCAGTGACCGCTAACGTGGTGAAGATTGGCCCGCCCCTGCAATTGGTGGCAGCCCTGGCGGTGTCGCCCGACGGCCAAATGTGCCTCGTGGCGAACTATGACAGCACGGTGACGCGTTATGACCACACGGGCGCGATAAAAGGACAAATGCGGCTGCCCTGGGTGCCGACTGCGTTGTATTGCGATAAGAAAAACAATACATTTACGGTTGCCGGACCCGATGATAAAGCCTTTCAATATGTCTTTGGCAATGGGTCGCCCATTCGGAAAGACCTGCCAGCCCGCACGGGTATTGCATGGACGGGCGATGCGGCTGTTTATGCGACTTTCGACCAGCAAAGCGGCACAAATCGGCAATGCGCCATTCAAACGTACACTGCCGAAGGGTTTATGATACAAGCATTTCGTTATAATAATTGCGATCTCACTTCCTTTGCCTTGCGCCCGGACGGGCAGGTGCTTGCTGCCACTGCGAGCGATGGTACGTTGTTGATCTGGAAGGTGCGGCGATCGTTGCTGTCGGGGGTTCGGTAAGTAGTCAATAGTCGGCAGTCCACAGTCTCACAAATCCTTAATAATAAGGTAATTAATGAAATTAAAAACTACGATTATTTCTATTTACCTACTTATTTGCTCGTTCCTCCTGTTATTCGAGCCTTATATTCAGGATAAAATCGCTGCTCAACGTAGCGCCGTAGACGCTTTTAAGGGCTGTCGTTACGTTTCCGCTTTTTATTACAAACCGGTAATTGGAATTAGAGCCGGGTGGAAGCCTGATTTTAGTGTACTGGTCGTCACTGACAAAACGAAGGGTATTACGGTTGCGTACCGCTAATTTTCCCGGAATGCGCTGGTTGCCGGGTATAATTTCCAAAAATATGGCATCTCCATATACTGCAGTAGCGGGGTCTAAGGGTTGGGAAAATCGAATATCGAAAAAATAACTGTTATCCTTGTTGACATCAGCGGGAAATCTGAAACTTGTAAAGGTGCCGTTTAAATAGTTGGTGACGGCTAAGGTGTAAATGCCGGAGCAATTATTTTTTTTGGAATCAAATAAAAAATCTCCGCCTGCGGTATTGTCTTTATCGCCATCCAGCACGCTGCCATCGGTGCCGCGAATGGCTGCCCCGTCCGACAAGTTACCATCTAAAAACAACTGAAATGGATAGGGGTTCGTATTGTTAATCGGCACGGTAAGATCGTATATTTCGCATCCTTCAATAAACAAGGTGGTTTTACCTGCACTCCAGGTGTGGTATCCGGTAAATTTTGCCTGACGAATGAACAGGGTTTTATCCGGTATGACGGTAGTGGTATCTACGGGTTTGTTAAAGCTGATAACTAATATCTGATCAAAGTTCGCATTGGTTACCTGCAACGGCAGATCAAATGTTAGCGGGTCAACGGGAAATTCTTCCTCGCAGGTACAGGTGTAGAATAGTCCGCTCATGGCGGATAAAACGGCGAAAAGCAATAAAAAGCGCATGGTTTAAAATTTGGAAGGGTGAATTAAAGTGATTTTCTGACTAATGGCACTAATTTGAAGCGTACATACACGTTGATATTGCTCAGCGTGGTGCATCCTTTTTTGTAAAAATTGGGAAAAAACCGCAATTGGTGTTCAAATCCGGCGGAAATGGTGTTCATTGCGCCAGCTTCAAAGCCCCACTGTGCACTGAAGCCGGGAGAAGGGCGGTTTTCGAGTGGCTGGTTAAAGATGAATACTTTTTCATCCCGGTTTTGCAACAGGCCATAGCGGAGCGTACTTTGAGCGGAGAGGAGTTCATACGGATTAAGATTAAAGCTGGCTGTGGCATCCAACCGGGCCAGCAAGGGCAGGGAAGCACCCAATCCGCCCGTCAACCGGAGAAAAGGATTCAATTGGAAACCGCCAATGGCTTTGACATCTAAGTATACAATATCGAACACCTCTGTTTGGTACATCGGTGCCTCGTTCAAATTTAACTGGCCACCAGACAGGATGAGTGTGGTATCCTGAAAGAAATGTTGTCGGTTGATACCCGCTTCCCAGCCCCACAACCATCCGCGCCCCAACGGTGCATTTTGAAAGCCCACTGCTATATTGAGCCGTCGCAGGGCTTTGCTCCCCGTACTATCCAAGGCATCGGGTGTTGATTGTTTGTTGAGTCCGAAAGCGTATCCAGGCTCTATGTAGAGTGCCCGGTGCCGCCATTGGGTCACGGCCTTTGGCGTGATCATGGTCTCTCCGCCCAGAAACCCGATTTTCACGTTGGTCTTTGATCGGGGGCGGAATTTTCCGTCGCTGTTGACGTTAAAACTAAACCCTCCTTTTGAGTATTTTTTACTAAACGCTTTTTTGGGATGCAAACCGATATTGTAGAGGGTCATCACCACGGAATCGGGATAGACCTTTTTTTGATAACAAACGGAATCGCGGAAATTGGCGGCGGGACATTCTTTGCAGGGCGGCTGCATCAGGCCGGGTATCAGTTTCAGGCTGTTTGGGTCAAAACCTTTTGCCGGGATGGTGATGGTTACGTCTCGCACCATACCTTTACCGATATTGAGAAAATTTACCTCATACTCCATCTGTTTGGGCTGGCCTTTGCGGAAGTACATCCGCCGGGGGCCAATGATGTTGTTGGGGTCGTGTACGGGCGGGAGGCTGAATTTCATTTCGCGCAGCATGGCGCTGCGTTTGAATGGCGCGTCAGCAGGCACCCACAGCGCGGTTATATACAGGTTTATGTTAGCCGTTCGGGTGGTTTCTAATTTTTCATTAGAGTGCATCGTGACGAACAACCGCCGCTGTTCGCCTTTTTTCATTTTGGGAATATTGTAGGCCAATACCTGGGGATAACGCTCGCTTCCGGTCAACAGTTGCATTGCCGCCGCTGCCGCATCGCCGCGCAGGTTGTTTTTGATGAAATCGTTGACGATGCCATTGTATTTTAATTCGCCATAATGCAACCCTTCTTCGTAAATTTTTAAAGGGTTTTGCACGCGATTTTTTATGCCCGTATTTTTCCCGTAAAACAATAACAGGGTGCCGGCCCCGTCGGCGGGTGCTTCATAGTGTACGGCCACGCGTGCGTCATGTCCGGGAATGATGCGATTGGAGGTGCTGGTCTCTATGTTGACCAATTTGCCTTCCATGTCCTCTTCTGAATCGGGTTTGCCTTTTACCGGAACGGGTATTAGGCACACTAATTTTTTGGATTTATCAAAGGAGTAAAAAGGCGTGAGGTAGAGGGTGACGGTATAGGGCTTGCTGACGGCGTACTTGTGTGCGGGTATCGGTATCTCGTCGGTGTGTTTTTCGCGGTCGAAAATCTGATACGTGCCGTCGCCGAAATCCCAAAAGTAGATACCCCAAAAGCCGGGTTTGTTCTTGTAATCGCCAATGGCGGTAGATTTGGGTGGCTTGAGGTTTGGCAGGGAAAACTGCCCGGTGCCCTGGTTATAGTTAAGGGTTGTAGGCTCCTGTGCGCGAAGATTGGACAACAGGCAGACAAAAAAAGGAAGAAGAAGAAGCTGTTTCATTGTGTGTTATTTGTGTTTTAATACAAATGTTATGGAATATCAGCTGCAAATATAGTGAAAAAAAATCACAATGGTGCATTGTGTGGCGTTTTTTTTTAAATTGATGTTGAAATACGACAGAATTAGTGGTTTTTAAGTACTTTTTAATGTTTACAGGACGTGATTTTGCGTGATGTGGATTTTACAGGGTTTACAGGACGTGATTTTGCGTGATGTGGATTTTACAGGGTTTACAGGATGTTGATTTTGCGTGATGTGGATTTCACAGGATTTACAGGATGTGGATTTTTTGTGATTTTCAGGATTATCTATGCTTCCATATTGCACACTGTTCTACTGGGCTACGCATTAATTAATGGACCCCTTGACGATATCAGAAAACATACAAAATTATAAAAATATTATTCATTTTTATCGGTAAAAAATTTCACACACGTCACTCAATTAATTTATTCCCGTGCCGCTAATGGGCGGCGCATTGATTGATGCGCCCTCTTTAGATTATCCAGAAGATCGAAAAACCTGTTTAATAATAAAAAATTTTTACGCGTTTACGTGTGTAAATGAATTATTTGATAGTATTTACATAATTTTTTTTCCTTTTTTTTGCAAAAAAATTTATGTAAGTACTATCAACTAATTCATTCCCGTGCCGCTAACGCCGCTTGGTGAAAGGCCGTCATCTTTGTGCGCAGGGAGTCGGGTGCCAGTACTTGTACGTCTTTGCCAAGCGAAGCGAGTTTGCGTATCAGGTCAATGTTTGGTATGAGTTGCAGGCGCACTATTATTTTATCTGCACCTTGTTCCAGCACCTCAAAGGGTATAAAAAACGGCGTATCCAAAAAATAGCGGCCCCGCTGGTAACTAAATTGGAGTACCACCGCCGCTACTTTTCCGTCGGGCGGCACCGTAATGCCGTAGATATGTTGCCAATAAGTTGCTGCGTCATAGTTGGGTGGGCGATCGTGGAAAAAACCGATGGCTTTAGGCGCTGCAATGATCCGCTCCAGCGGGAAGACGCGCACAAATCCCTCCGCAGGGTCGTGGCTGAAGCCACCCACATACCAGCGCCGATCATAATGCCGCAAAAACCACGGGTCGAATACGAGGGTCTTTGGCGTGGCGGCATGATAGCCTTGGTATTGGAGCTCCACCCGGCGCGTATGTTCGATGCATTGCAAGAAGAAATGAAGGTGTTTGCTGCCTTCATACTGCGGCAGCGGGTCAAAATAAATAAATTTCTCCATGGGCCTGTGTTGGGTCCATTTGCGCGAAGCCTTGTATATTTTTTGAAAAATTTGTGGCAGTTTACCCGCTGGCTGCTGTCCGGGGTTGATCTTGTTGAACATTTCAATGGCCATTTGAATGTTTAGTACATCTTCATCGTTCAACATCTGATCGTCCACAAAGGCAAAGTCACGGCCCGGCTGGTAGCGCCAGCCGCGAAGGGCCGCCACGTATTCAAATGGTGCACCTTTTTCCCGCATCACCTTCATATCGGTGCCGAGTTGCCGTTCACTGATGTCTAACCGCTCGGCAAGATCAGTTAATTTGATGGCGGTATTTACCCCCCGCAGCCGTTGAAAAATTTCATTGATTCGTTGGTAGCGCTCGATGGGTTTCTTATCTTTTGGCATCTTTTTTTGCTATTTCCAGTTTATATGAGGAAAATCTCGTAACTTTATGCGAATTTTTACGGCGGCAAAGATAATTTTTTTTCCTCGGAAGTAAAACTACAGAGCAGTAACGGTATCTTTGTCCCGAAAATTCAACCAGAAGAAAATCATCTTAACCCACTCCGCTATGCGACTTCTTTTGAAACTATGCCCTAACCGTACCCCTGTGGAATTTAATCACCTGCACATACTCGCAGGTGCTCTGCACAAATGGCTTGGCCCCAACGATGAACACGACGGTCTTTCTCTCTACTCTTTTTCCTGGCTAAAAGGCTCGGTTGTCCGCGACGGGGCGCTGCATTTCCCTAATGGCGCACAGTGGTATATCAGCGCGCTGGATGACGATTTTCTTGTCCGCAGCATCGGGGGTATTTTCCGCGATCCCGGCATCCGCTGGGAGATGCAGGTGGCCAATGTTGAAGTTATGCCACTGCCCGTGTTTCCTAACGGCACCAGCGAGCAACGCTTTGAGGTGCTTAGCCCCGTATTGATTAAACGAAAAATACCCAATTCGGACAAACCGGATGGCTTTGAAGAAAAACACTATCTCTACACCGACCCGGAAAGCGATGCCCTGCTGACGGAAACCCTGCAACACAAACTGCGCGCCGCCGGGCTGCCTGCGGAGGGCGTATCGGTGCGCTTCGACCGCTCGTACCCGAAAGCGAAAACCCAAAAAGTGATGTACCGCAATATCGGTAATATGGCGAACTACTGCCCGGTGTTCGTGTGCGGCACAGCGGAGCAGCTGGCGTTTGGGTGGACGGTAGGGGTGGGGAGTAGTACGGGGGTGGGGTTTGGGAGTTTGATGTAGGTGTATTGCTGTTGTACAGATAACTACCCCTCCTTTAAATGCTAAGCACTGCCTAATCTATTTAAAAATATATCATATATGCCAAAAGATACAGAATATGGCACAAAAATCCGTAATTTGCGCATTATGCGCAGCATCGTGGAGCGACCTTACGGCTATACGAAGCAGCAATTGTCGGCCCAATATGGCGTACATGTGGACACGATCACGAACGATTTTGAAGCATTTATCAATGCTGGCTTTGAGATGGATCGGGACGAGAAATTTCGCTACGCGTTTGTAGTGGATAAACCAATGAAAAAGATCAGGGATTTACTCTATTTTTCGGAAGAAGAACGCATCCTGCTCTACAATGCTATTGACAACCTACGCACTACGCCCGAAAAACAACAGCGCCTGAAAAACAAACTACACTCGCTCTACGATTATAGCCGTCTTGGTCTGGCACAACTCCGCAAACCGCACCTCAACAAAGTAGATTTGCTGGAACAAGCAAAATCTGAGAAAAAACAGGTGGTACTGGAAGGTTATCGCTCCTCCAATAGCAATACTGTAGCCGACCGTATTGTGGAGCCGTTTCATATCAGCCCGGCAGAAGATACGCTGCAAACCTTCGATACCGAAAAACGCATCCCGCGCCATTTTCGCATATCGCGTATCGCCCGGGTACGTCTGCTCGACCAGTCCTGGCAGTTTGAGGGGTCTCACAATATACAGCGCACCGATCCTTTCCGCATTGTGAATAATGATCAAGTGAGTGTTCACTTGCGCCTAAGTGTGGGTGCCTACAACGAACTGACGGAACGTTACCCGCTCACCCGTTCTTACATAGAAGAAACGGGCGATCTCAATTATTTTGATTTTCAATGTAATGTGAATTGCCATTTTTTTGGCCTGGCCAATTTCATTCTGGGCTTCTATCACCTTGATATTGAGGTGCTTGCGCCAGATTCGTTGCGGGAGCATTTGCGGGGAGAGACGGAGCGGATGCGGTTTTAGGATACGTTATCAGGCTACCGCATACTCGGTGTGCTGACGATGAAACTCGGAGAAATAGGCCAGCACGATATCTTTTTTGGCAATGCCCTGCTCAACGAGCATCTCGGCTACGCTATCCTCGGTATTGTCCTCTTGCACCCAGATTTTGTCGCCCAAAATCTCCAAATGAAAGAGGACGTAATAGACGCGCTTACGCTGATGCCAGCCCAACAGGACGACTTGATACCGCTTGCGGGCTTCGTCAGCAATAATCTTATAGACAATGTCTGGTTCTTGCCCCTGACGTTCGGCAATGTAAGATTCCATAACCCCGAAAATTATGGATTGGAAATGGGTGGTTCGATCCATGATACAATAATTTTGGGGTAAAGATAAAGTTTTTTTATTCTTTTGGGGGGGGTGGGGAGATGGGTTCTTTTGGGAGGCATGACCTTTGTGGTGTTGTTTTGAGGGAGGGAGCACCAAAGTGTTTGGTTTGGAGAAGTTTTTAGAAAATTGAAAAAAAAATCATTATAAAAATGATCGTAATTGTAATAAATACCGTACCTTTGTGGCAGAGTGCAAGTCACCTCGGTTTCACAAACCCGCTACATGTGGAGGTTGCCAGTATTGGCACGGTGCCGAGGACATTTGCACTCTTTTTATTTTATACCGAAGTTGCCTGTTTTAGAAAGGTCGAAGGGGTTCTGAGCGTTATATATCTCGCCCTGTCCGTTGTTTCCATATACATCATAAATTTCTGCAAATTTGTGTTCCAACGCTCTAAAGTAGCGTTGGTCTGCTTCTTTCGTGATGTACCGCTTCAAAGCCCACATCAGGTAATCTATTACACTCAGTTCGGGAAATTCTCTGCTCGGCGTGATTCTACACACGAATCGGGTGGTATCGTGTCGCTTACGCTGCACCTCCAGTGTTTTTTTCAGAGCATCCTCAAAGCGGTCAAGTGTGTTGCTTTGGCGTTCGCTCGGATAAAGGGAATAATGAGCATCGGGCAGGTAGTCGAATCGGGCAAGCAATTTATTCAACAAATCAAAGTAAAACTCAGCAGCATTACTGTTGTGTTTACTGTGAAAAATTTCAGGAATTTTGCGACCAATTACTACATAGCAGGCGATGTCGTCGGTTTTGCGGAGCAACTCTATGAATTTCAGTCGAACATCCGAATGATCTTTGCTGGCGTGCAAGTACCAATCTGGTTGTCGGAACGAATAGATGGTATTGAAGAGTGGATCGGCCAGTATTTCCTCTTGAAACGCCAAGACTTTCTCACGCAAAGCCCGCCTGTTGTGTGTTACCACCATACCCAGCATGAGCATCGGCTCAAAATCAGGTTCTGTCCAAAGTGGACGCTTTCCCTTCGCGTAAAAATTGGGGTCGCCAGATTCGTCAATGAAAAAGAATGTTTGATTCATATGTTATGGTTTTGCAAAAATTCCGAATGGTGCAAGTTAAAATTAAATCCATTTCAATTGTTTCAATTCCAAAATGGTACGGTTAAAAGTATATACTATCCCTGCACTAAATTTCAACTCCAAACATTGGTAAAATTCAGGGCAAAGGTATCATTTTTTTTGATTTAAAAAATATTTTTAACAAAATTTCTTAAATCCATTTCAATTAGGTACTTTTGTGCCAATAAAAAACATCATACAATATGCGAGCATATCTTAAACTTACTAAAAGCACTGAAATAGTGCCTTACCACCATCAGCAGCGGTTGGTTGGCGCAGTTCATAAATGGTTAGGTCAAAACGATGTTCATGACCAACTTTCGCTTTACTCTCTTTCGTGGTTGCGCGGTGGAAAAGGAATGGGGGCCAATGGCCTCATTTTTCCTAATGGCGCGGACTGGTTCATCAGTTCGCACGATACCGACGCACTTAAAAAAATTGTTAATGGTATAATGGATGATCCCAATGTGGCCTATGGCATGAAAGTTATGTCAGTGACGCTTCAGGATACGCCTTATTTTGATTCAGGAAAACGCTTTCTGCTTGGTAGCCCTGTTCTCATAAAACGCAACATAAGTGAAGGGCAAAAGCATTACACTTTTGACAATCCTGAATCTGATGCCCTTCTGACGGAGACATTTCATTATAAACTGGGGAAAGCAAACCTACCCATCGACGGAGCAAAAATTCGATTTGACCGGGACTACCCGAATGCTAAAACGCTTTTAAGTACCTATCGAAATATCAAAAATCGCGTCAATTATTGCCCGGTCATCATTGAAGGCAGCCCGGAGCAAATTGGTTTTGCCTGGGATGTTGGTATAGGAAACTCCACCGGTATTGGTTTTGGTTCACTTATTTAAAATAAAAAAATATGGAAAAATATTATATCGTAAAGTACAGCGGTCAGTTTGGGTACATTAAACCTTGGACGGCGGTAAGGGACAGTGAAACATTCTCCCAGCAATTTCTTACGCCTTCCATCGTGGAAGGCATGGAGAAAAAATTATTCCCTGAATTGTTGGATGAACAATTCAATGGAATGGTCGTGAAAATTAAAAGGTATCGCCTGAATTATCAAGGTTTGGATATGCAACAAGAGCGTACTTGGTCAAAAGGTGGGATTGATATTTGCAAAGAAAAAGGTCAGTATAAAACCAATTTGGGCATTTTGACGCGCGGTGTCATGCTCAATCCGCTCCTTTACTTAGCCTTTGATCACCAGCAAGATGCCCAAGTTGCGATGTCACAAACACTCTGTTTGTGCCGAAATGAAGATTTGATGTTTCCGATGGAAATGTTGGAAATGAGCGCAATTGATTTCGACGCAATTGATGGTTTTGAATTGATACCGACCGATGCACAAAATGGCTTTAAAGTAGGACACAACCGTTTTGATGCCGCTGCCGAAATGCACGGCGAATTAAAAGTATTTGGCAACCCCATAAGAAGTGATGTATGAAACCATTACACGAAATATTAGCCAAAAGCATCAATTACGGCGGCTTGACCTTGTTGGAACACACGCAACAGGTAACGGAAGCAATCACGCTTTTTGCTACGAAATACACGTTTAATTTTGAGGTTGAAATGTGCCGAAAAGGGGCAATCCTGCACGATTTAGGCAAAGCACACCCGCATTTTCAAAGAAAAATTGCGCAAGTCAACGGAGTCAGTTTAGCAGAAAATCAAGCGTGGGATTACCCGCATCGTCACGAGATTTCTTCTTTGGCTTTTTTGCCTTGTTTCCCAACATCGGAATGGAATACGTTAATTGATTTGGTGATTGGACATCATAAATCCATTGAAAATGACCCCAGCGCAAGAGGGATTTTAGATTTGATCAATAATGACCGAGCAACCATTGAAAATCATTTAGTTGATTGGGAAAACTGGTATCCTTATGGCTTGCAGATCATGCAAACCTTTGGTTTGAATACCCGTGAGATTTCGGAAGAAGCGGCTAAAAATGCGTTGGATTATGTTGTTGAATACTGCGAAGACAAAGGCTTTGGGTTTTCACCCCTGCGCGGGTTATTGAAGTCGGCAGACCACTTTGCATCGGCTTTTACGCATGATACGACCGCACAATTGGGACACCTTTTTGAAACGCCCGATTTGAGTTTTTACCGCGATGAAAACAGAACATCTTGGTTGTATCCTTTGTCAGAAATCGCAACGGATGACGCCCGAAAACATACTTTAGTGGTGGCTTCAACGGGTGCAGGAAAGACCGATTTTTTGTTGAAAAGAACCAAAGGGCGTGTTTTTTATACGCTACCGTTTCAGGCTTCCATCAATGCGATGTACGAACGGATCAAAACAACGGTACCCAATAAGGACATTCGCTTGCTGCACGCAACTTCAAAAATTGTTGCCAAAAATCGGATAGACGAACAGATTTTACAGCCATTGGCGGGTTCTTCGGTCAAAATTTTAACGCCACATCAGTTGGCGGCCATTGTTTTTGGTACTTCGGGATTTGAAACGGTTATGTTAGATGTGCAAGGAACAGACATCATTTTAGATGAGATTCACACTTATTCGGATGTGTCTCGGGCGATGGTTTTAGAAATTGTAAAGGCGTTGCTTCGTTTGGATTGCCGTTTGCACATCGGGACGGCTACCATGCCAAGCGTTTTGTACCATGAATTGAAAAATATCTTGGGCGGAGAAAGTGCTGTCTATGAAGTCAAACTTTCAGATGAAACATTGGATAGTTTTGACCGGCACGAAATAGATAAAATCGAAGACGAAGCAGCCATTATTCCGATTTTAGAAAAGGCTTTTGCGCAAAAAGAAAAGGTACTGATTATTTACAATACCGTTGGGAAAGCGCAAAATGCTTATCAACAGTTAATGGAGCAGTTTCCGAATGTGAAATCCATGCTGATTCACAGCAGGTATAAGCGCGGTGACAGGGTGGATTTGGAAAAAAGATTAAAGGAGGAGTTTGACGCACTTTACGGACTTGGGCGCGAGGCTTGTTTTGTGGTTTCAACGCAAGTAGTGGAGGTAAGTTTGGATATTTCATTTGACCGGATGATTACGCAATGCGCACCCTTGGACGGTATGATACAACGCTTTGGGCGCGTCAACAGAAAACGGGATGAAGCGACGATTGGCAAATACAAACCGATTCATGTCATAAAGCCTTTTGGCAGCGTGCTACCGTACAAAATGGATATTCTAAAAAAGAGTTATGAGCAATTGCCGGATGGTTATAAGGTGTTGAAAGAACGAGATTTACAAGCAAAAATTGATCTTGTGTATCCGGTTTTGGACACCAAGGAAATTGACATACACTTGATTTATAAAAATGAAAAATACGGCATCAAAGAACTGTGTAATCACAAAAAAGCGGTTTTGGTGGATGCTTTAGAAATTGAAAGTGCGACTTGTATTTTGGAGTGCGACCGAGAAAAATACCTGACAGCCAATTGGGAGGAACGGCTTTACTTGGAAATACCAATAAACTACAAGACCATAGCAAGGCATAAATCAAAATTTGTGCAATTAGAAGTTGGGGCATATCCTTTTATGATTCCGCAGGAGGAAAATGTCTATAAAAAAGTAGGATTACAAATTGTTGAACACGATAACTTTTTATAAATATGTACACTAGTTATATCGGGAAGAAATTCCTCCAACTTTATCGGGAAAAAGAAAAAAAGCCTGATGATTACTCCGCCCGTCAGTTTTTTGACGAGGTGCTGTTTCCGCTGTTTTTTGATGATGAAAAGCATTTGATGCACGTTGGAAATTCGCCTTTTTTTCAAAAACCGAGAGAAGAAGATGTGGCATTACATGGAAGCAAAGGTAAAGCGCAATATCAAAACTTAATTCGGGAAGTAGAAGCAGGTATCCCAAGTGGCGCAATCTATGTAGGCTACGCCGCCAAAGAAATGACAGCCACTTCTACCGGGCAATTGACAACAATGGATTTCAAAACCAATGAAGAAGATATTTATGCTTCTTGGATTGGCGAAGCATTGGGCATTGGTGTTAGTGGCGGGTTGGTTATGTTAATTGATAAAGCAGATATTTTGTCCAACCTTTTTGAAGGGTGGAAACAATATCGAAATTATCTAAAACAAACTCCAGCCTTGAAAGACAAACAAATAGAAACTTGGAATGGTCATTGGCTCTGCCATTGTTTCGATAAAAACTTTAATGCACAAGACCCCATGTTTAATTTCAAAGTAGAAATCGAAGAGGTCTTGGGTAAAATGGCTATTCCGACAAACAGTTGGACCAAGGTGATTTTTACACTTTCTCAGAAATATCACAACGATAAAATGATGACGGTGTATGCTTACAATCTTTCTCAAACCAATACTACTTTGGGGTTTATCAATATTTACCTGCCCGAAGTACGGAGACCTTTTGAGTGGCGAGACAAAGTCTTTCTAAACCAGTCTGAACTTATTTTAAAAGACAAGCAGATTGAAAATTTAGAGACTTTCTACAATTTCAGAAACGCTTGTAAAATGGGCACTATCGGCTTAAAAGCCTTGGAACCCGCAAAATTACGTGAATTTATGCCTTCTGGCTCGGTGCAGTATGCCCAAGGAAAGAACTATAAATTCACGGATGACAATTCAAAAATTAATTTTTCACTTTATAAATTATGGATTATTGCCATGCTCAATAAAACTGAACTTTTGCAATTAGCAGCGGATGTTGCCAATGCTTTAATTGCCCTTGAAAGGAAAAATGAACGGGGAAAAACAACTCAAACCCAAAGTTCAAAAGAACTTTTGGAGGTAAAAAGCCTGAAATCTTTCATTGACGGTTTGACCGAAAACATCAGCGAAGGCAATGCTACTACTTTTAAAAATGTCGTAGAACAACTGGTAAAAATGCCTTCGGATAATTTCCCCCTGTTCGTGACGCTCATTCGCTTTGAATACGCTTACCAAAAACACCATTCTTCAACAACAAACTAGACTATTCTAAAAAATATGAAAAATTCAAATTTTATCTATTTGCGCGGCTTACGCCATGCCGATCACACTGTTTTTGCGGTGAATGACGGTCAAAAGTTTTATGTTGACCCACAATTTGGCAAGAAAATGGCCTATTCGAGCGGCCAACAGGTTAAACGCTCCGTGATTGAAGCCTTAGATATGCCCTTTGCTGCCATGACTTTCAATTGGGAGATTGACAAAAAAGAAAACAAAGCACTTCAAAAAGAACCACACTCTCCCTGCGATCCTACTTTTGCGGATCAACTTTTAGGAGGCTACATGAAGGCTGAAAGTGGTAATTCTACCGTAAAACGCCGCAGTCCTCTGTCTATTTCCGCCATGCGTCCCTTACATCCATTGTTGGGTGGTATTGAATATCCGACGGAAAACTTGACTTTTGACCGTACTTCACATCCTGAACACCACGAAGTGAAAGTATATTGGTTCGACAACAAAAAACGTGGCGAACGATTAAGTAGTGAAGAACTAAACAATTGGCTTACCTCCGAGAATAGGAACCTTCCAAATCGTGCGTTTATTCAAGATCAAACCCGCGCTACAGGCCTATTTACCTACGATATCGCCATTGATCTGCGTACCTTATTTTGCGTTTCAACCAATAAATTGGAGCCGGAGTTATTTCCTCAAATCGAAGAAAAACTACGCGCCGAAGGTTGGGTTGATGGCAAAAATATCTTTGGAAAATGTTTGATTTGCCCAAAGGCAAAACGGGAGGAAATTATCCCCGCTTTGGCTCATGCCCTGCTTAACTGGCGCATTACCTCCAATCAAGCGCGTACTTTCAGCCTGATGGAAACCTTGGCCATTGCCATCAGTGACAATGCCAATCAAATTGCTTATGCCATTCGAGGTGAATTGCGTGACGATACCGAACGCCCAACTGCTTCGCCAAGGATTGACGAAACAACGAAAGCAAAACTATTCATTACGCCTGTCGCCTCGGGTTATGTCACAGGTGCTACTGGCGCTGCCGATGCGCTTGATAACGCCGAACAGCATTTGATTGATTTGATGATGGCTTTTGATTACGAAAATCAATAATACAAACCCAAAAGAGCCTTCGATGGTAAAACATTGAAGGCTCTTTTCTGATTTTAAGCAATAATGAAGATTCGATAAATCATAACCATGTCCACCATTACCGCCACCATCATCAATTACTACCACATTTGCCATAGGAAACTTTGGCTAAGTGCAAATGGCATTTGGATGGAAGCCACTCCGAAACCGTGGCCGAAGGTAAGTTCATCGGCGACACGACCTATGAGCAACGCCCAGAAAAATACACGCAGATCGAACTTGACGGCATAAAAATTGACTATTTCGATGCCAAAAACGGGGTGGTACACGAGGTAAAGAAGAGCGACAAAATGGAGGCAGCGGCCATTGCACAGGTCAAATATTACCTCTGGAAATTGGAGCAAAACGGCATCGCTGTTTCGCATGGCCTGCTCGAATACCCCCGGTTGCGCCGCACGGAGCGGGTGGAACTCACGGACGCGGATAGGGTGCTGATCCCGCAATGGGAGGCCGATATTTCGCGGATTATCGAAAACCATGTTTGCCCGGCTGTGGTGAAAATACCGGTGTGTAAAAGTTGTTCGTATTATGAGTATTGCTATAGCGATGAGTGATTTTAAACCCTGTAAATCATGAAAATCATGAAAAATCCTGTAAAATCCACATCACGCAAAAATCACATCCTGTAAATCCTGCAAATCCACATCACGCAAAAATCACATCCTCCAAATCCTGTAAATTCTGTAAATCATGAAAATCCTGAAAATCCTGTGAAATCCACATCACGGAAAATCACATCCTGAAAATCCTGTGAAATTCACATCACGGAAAATCACATCCTGAAAATCCTGTAAATCCACATCACGGAAAATCACATCCTCTAAATCCTGTAAATCCTGAAAATCCTGTAAATCCTGTAAAATCCACATCCCGGAAAATCACATTCTGTAAATCCTGTAAAATCCACATCCTGTAAAATCAACATCCTGTAAATCCTGTAAATCCAGTGAAATCCACATCACGCAAAAATCACATCCTGTAAACCCTGTGAAATCCTGTACATCCAGTGAAATCCACATCCCGGAAAATCAACATCCTGTAAACAATGAAAAAGCCGTACTACCTCTTCAACCCCGGCCGCTTAGAGCGCCAGGACAACACCCTGAAATTCACCCCCCGCGACGAAGCCGGCAAGGAAGGCCAGCCGCGTTTTTTACCCGTGGAAACCGTGGATTCGCTGTACGTGTTTGGCGCTTTGGATGCCAACGCTGCGTTGTACAATTTTTTGGGAAAGGCGCAGGTCAGCGTGCATTTTTTCGACTGGTACGAGCATTACACGGGTTCTTTCATGCCTAAGGAATACCTGTTGGCGGGGAAGGTACAGGTAGAGCAAGTGCGCTTGTACACCCACGCCAAACGGCGCTTATCGCTGGCGCAGGGATTGTTGGAAGGTGCGGCGGCCAATATGCAACGGGTGTTGGCCTATTACAAAAACCGGGGTGCAGCGGCGCTGGATACGATCATGACCGACATAGATCAGCTCACCGCAGGCATTTCGGGCACAACAGCAGTGCCGGAACTGATGGGTATAGAAGGCAATATCCGCCAGGTCTATTACCGTGCGTTCGATCACATTATCAAGGATTTTGATATGGGCGGCAGGAGCAAGCGGCCACCCCAAAACGAGGTGAATGCGTTGATCTCTTTTGGCAATATGATGTGCTACACCGCGTGTTTAGATCAAATTTACCATACACAATTGAATCCGACTATTTCTTTTCTGCACGAACCGGGGTTCCGGCGCTATTCTTTGGCGTTGGATCTGGCGGAAATATTCAAACCCATTCTCGTGGATCGGCTTATTTTTTCGATGCTCAACAAAAAAGAAATTCAGGACAGCGACTTTCGTTATGACCTCAACCGTTGTCTCTTAAAAGAAAGCGCGGGTAAAAAGTTTGCTAAAGCCTGGGATGAGCGGCTCAAGGAGACAATACAGCACCGGGTGTTGCAAAAATCGGTGAGTTACAAGACGCTCATTCGATTGGAGTGTTATAAAATTCAAAAACACATAGTAGAGGATGTGCCGTATAAGCCCCTCAAAATGTGGTGGTAAAACAACAAAATATTTACGGAATTATGTACGTTATTGCGGTGTATGATATCAACGAAAAGCGCGTGGGGAAGATGCTCAAGCTTTGCCGCCGCCACCTGAACTGGATACAAAATTCGGTTTTTGAGGGTGAGCTGACTGATTTGGGGCTGAAAGAGCTGATTTACGAGTCCAAACAGATTATGGACGAGCGGGAAGACAGTTTTATCCTGTTTTCGAGCCGGGAATCACGGTGGTTGACCAAAACCATTGTGGGGCGGGAGAAATCTGAGGTGGACAATTTTCTATGAGGTGTCGTCGAAGTGATTTTGGGTCTTTTGTGACACCTGTTTTGGGGTGTCAAAGAGCCTGAAAAAAAACATAAAATATTGAGTATCAATAGTCGTCGAAGTCCCGATGTTTTCGTACCTTTGCAGGGCGACGACTTTTAGTTGCAAAATTGTGCATTTTTTATTTTTTAAAATATTGATTATCAATGCTTTATACATATATTATGCGCGGCTTTTAACCGTACCACTTTGGAATTGAAACTTTATCC
>Ga0209591_10002853_pt1 | contig 20418 bp, 18 predicted proteins | sample MAT01_FD_187207 | JGI IMG/M metagenome (GOLD analysis project Ga0209591, IMG submission 187207) | Freshwater microbial communities from Lake Fryxell liftoff mats and glacier meltwater in Antarctica - MAT-01 (SPAdes) (version 2) | ecosystem: Environmental > Aquatic > Freshwater > Ice > Liftoff... | reverse complement strand
TATTAATTAAGATGTCGACATGTCCAAATAATTGAACGGCTGCTTCTGTGCTTAGCTTCAATGTAGAAGGTTGCGAAAGATCCAACGGCAAAATTCTGATGTTGGGCTGCACAGCAGCGTTGCAATTCCCTTTCACACGTTCCAGTTCTTCTTTTCTTCTGGCCGATAAAATCAATCGTGCGCCTTTTTTGGCAAGCTCATTTGCCAGAGCCTCCCCTATTCCAGATGAGGCGCCTGTAATCCAAATAACTTTTGAAGTAAATGATGACATTCTTATTTTGGGTTTGCTGACTGAATCATCTTTTTATTCTCGGCATATACCCAAATGGTATAAACACCAATGGCGGTGCCGATGGGAAACGAAAACAATTTGAAACAGCCAATTATCAAAAGCAGCGTGAGCGCCCAACTCTTTTCATACAGCAAAGCCGCGCCACCAATAACCGAGGGGATGGAGATGATAATGATAATCACAGTTGCAATAGTGGTTATAAAAGGAACTAGCCAATCAAACACCCAACGTGCGTCTTCACCGGCCTGATCAGAAAGAAAGGGAATAAATGAGGATATGAGCACACTTAGCAATAAAAGACCAATGAGTTGTAGGACACCTGTAACGATGTAAAGAATGCCCAATACTCGTTTATGTGATTCCATCGGTCAATAATTATGTTGTTTGTCATACACTACAAAATCAAAAGCATAGGCGTGTCGTTCGTCTGCAATATGATGAACTCGTGATACTTCTTTCCATTGATCTGTATCAAAAATAGGAAAGTACGTATCGCCTTCTAGCTCTGTCCGAATCTCAGTTAAGTATAGTTTATCCGCCAATGGCATGGCCAATTTATAAATTTCCGCACCGCCAATAACGAAAAGTTCTCTCTCGTTATTTTCTTTCGCCAATGAAACAGCTTTTTCAATTGAATTGACTACTGAGCAATTTGGCGCATTAAAATTGTCTTGCCGCGTAACCACAATATTCGTGCGATTTGGCAGCGGCCTAAACTTTTCAGGAATAGAGTCATAGTTTTTTCTGCCCATTATTACATGATGCTGCTTGGTCGTCTGCATAAAATACTTCATGTCATCGGGTAGATGCCACGGCAGATCGTTGTTTTTTCCGATCACCTGGTTTTGAGTAAGGGCTGCTATGAGGGAGATAATCATGTTTCTAATTACCGGTTACAGGTTAAGTGTTTACAACAAACTAAATGAGAATGTCAGAGCTTATTGCCTCTAAAAAAATCTTGAACACTCATCTTTCGCTTTCCTTCTGGTTGAAATTCTTCTATCGATACCCAACCATCGGCAGTCTTGATATAAAGGTAAGTATTGTGGTCGGTATGCAAATCACCCGCTTTTGCAGAAAGTTGAATGCTGAATGTTGAATGCTGAATGCTGAATACTTTATACGTTTTTCCACTGATCGTTGCCCATGCCGCGGGATACGGACTCAATCCGCGCACAAAATCGCGAATCTTTTCGCTTGGCTGGTTCCAATTGATTTCGCACATCTCTTTAAAAATTTTAGGAGCGTGCTTGATCTCCATGTTAGTTGGCTGGGGCTGATTGGGATAATCACCGTCTTCAATTGCCTGAACCGTTTTCAAAACCAGTCGCGCACCTTTGTTCATGAGTCGTTCGTAAACAGTGCCTACCGTATCATCTTCATGTATCGGTTCCTTGTCCTGAAAAATTATACTGCCAGTGTCGATTTCATGTTTTAGAAAAAAAGTAGTAACTCCTGTTTCCTTTTCTCCATTTATGATAGCCCAATTGATCGGAGCCGCCCCGCGGTATTGGGGTAATAGAGAACCATGCAAATTGAACGTGCCGATGGAAGGCATTGCCCACACTGCTTCTGGCAACATTCTAAAGGCCACCACTATTTGCAAATTGGCATAGTAGCTTTCTAGCTCCTCTAAAAAATCTGGTGATTTTAAGTTGGTCGGCTGAAGAACGGGAATGCTAAATTTCAACGCACATTCCTTAACGGGTGATGCCACTAGTTTTTGCCCACGCCCCTGGGGTCTGTCGGGGGCGGTGATCACGGCCACCACGTTGAATTTATTTTCAACGAGTATTTCCAGACTTGGCACAGCAAACTCGGGTGTGCCCATGAAGATGATTCGGAGATTATTCATTTTCCAACTTCATCATTTTAATCAATCGCTCGTCAAATACCAATGGTTGAGGTTTTCCAATTTTAATCTTTCCAAAGTTTCGATGCGTTGGATTGATCAGATAATTATGGGTATGGTTCATCAAAGCGGAAGGGACTTTCATCAACAACGTCTTGTTCATATCAACAAAGTTATCTCCAATTGACTGAGTAATGGGATAACTTCGATTCCAGTTTTTCGGAAGCTTCGGTATAAAAATCTCTTCTGCGTCTGGAACATGAATGGAAAGCATGATATAGTCCTTACTTATCTCCGTTAAAGGAATCCTCAAAGCTACTTCTAGCGCTGCTAACAAATTATTCTCCGCAGCATAAATCAAATAACGACCGGGTGTATTCCATCTGCCTCCGTATAAAAAAGCTCCCTGTCCGCTTAAATCACCAGCCCATTTTTTCAACGTACAGCGAAATAATGTCATGCCAATATTCCGTGCTCTATTCGTCCAAGCACGATCAACAAATCATCAATCCCTTTTCGCGTATGAATGCGATCGACAGGAAGGTCACCATTTAAGTCGATGGAGGGAAGGTGAAGCCATTCGGTAAACCCGCCCAGCCCATTGAAAATTTCATTTCCTTTCGCAAACAGTTCTGCCAAATGGATAAGCCGATCGGAAATATATAGACGCATTCGCTCCTCTGGCTTATAGTTATCCAAGGTTCGCTTGGTAACATCCAAGTATCGAAAAACCCTTCGCTCATCTAATCCACTTTTTTTCAAAAAAAAGACCAATGAACGCTTGGGCAAACCATCTTCCGCTAACGCAGATAGATCGGTAATTTTCCCAAAAACATCTTTTCCACCTAGTAGCTTGATAACTTCATTGTTTTGCATGGAAGAAAATTTTCCTCAAAATTAATGAAAATTTTCAAACGGTTCAATCGCGCAATTCTTTTCGCATATACTTTTTACAAATAGGGCAATCGAGCCAATGATGCCCGCGCGCTTGGCAATATTGCCGCCCAAAATAAATTATTTGAAGGTGAGCCTTGTTCCATCTTTCTTCAGGAATCAACCGCTTCAAATCATGCTCCGTTTGCTCTACATTCTTTCCTGTGCTTAGGCCCCAGCGGTAGGCCAATCGATGAATATGTGTATCTACGGGAAAGGCTGACTTACCAAACCACTGCGTCATGACTACGGAAGCGGTCTTGTGCCCCACTGCGGGCAGCTCTTCCAGGGCTTCGAACGTATCGGGCACCTCACCGCCATGTTTTTCAATCAGAATTTTCGATAGGCCCCAGATGCCTTTCGATTTCATGGGCGAGAGACCACACGGCCTAATAATTTCGCGAATCTCCTCCACAGAAAGCTTCAACATGTCCACCGGGTTGTCAGCCGCTTTAAAAAGAAGGGGCGTAATTTTGTTCACCCGTTCATCGGTACATTGGGCAGAAAGTAATACCGAAATCAATAATGTGTACGCGTCTTTGTGATCAAGAGGAACAGTTACGGTTGGGTACAGTTTATCAAGTATTTGAATGATATCTGTTACCTTTTTTGCTTTTATCATTTTTTAACGCTTCGCCCTTACAACGATAACTTGTTCTCCTTCGGTATCGGCAACAAACAAAAGCACTTCATTCTGTTTGTCGTATGCTAATTGGCCTTTTGGAGACCACACCTCAAACCCTTTTCCGAAATGAAAATCAGGAACAAAAATTTCGGTCGGGGCATTGATCGTTTTATCTGAATTGAACTTTAAGTAAAATTCTCGATCGCCCATGTTAAAAGAATACTCAATCGGTTTGCCCGCAATTTTATAAGGGTAAGGACGTATGGCTGCTGCCAACGCTCGCCCCCCTGAATTGATATCCGATTTATCTTTTTGCTGTGAAATGCTGAAGATGGAAAGGTCTTCGCCATTCCACTGATCGCCTCGTTTGTTGTCATTATCAGAGGTGTAGTTCCAAAGTGTGTAACTCATTAAATTGGACTCCATTGCTTGAAACGATCGATCTAACACAATTTCGTGAGTGGAATAGTCTCCTGTTTTGTAAGCCTCTTTTTCGTGAAGGTCAAACGGAATTCCAAATTCTCCTATGAGCGATGGTTTTTCGCCAAAGGCAAATTCGGTTTCTTTTATTTTATGAGCGATGTTGTCGTGAAAAGTTTTACGTACACCTCTTTTACCAAAAGCACCTTTGGCTTTCATTACATCCACACCAAACCAAGAAGAATATTCCTTGGTGAGCAACGTGCCTACGTCATACCAATGCCCTGCATTCACCATCTTATCAGATTCATGCGATGAGAATTTCGGAAGTTCATGTCGTAACGGTGCTTCGGCAAAAATCAGCCAACTGCTATCTACGGAGTGGATAGCTTCTTTAAATTTTAGAGCGAACGGCTTGAAGTAGTCTGCCGACAAGTCTACTTTTCTTCCGTTCACTTCAGAAAAGTGAGCTGGCTTTAACAGCACAGGTTTTTGTTGCGCATCATACCCCCATACGCCCGCCATTTTCCAAATGTCTTGCCCGGGACTTTTCCATGCTGAAAATTTATTGGGGTTTACCAAGCTTCGTCCTTGCGCTTTTGATCCCGTAAGGGCAAATTCAAAGCGCTGAATTTCCACTGCATTGCCTCCGCCTAAAACCATACCCTCAAAGGCCGTGGGCATCATTCCGTTTTGTAATAACCCATAGGCAACCAAATCTGTGTTGCCGATGTAACCAGCCACGGGTTCGTTCAATGTATCGAAGCCGATCACGTTTGGTAGCCCTTTCAACTTTAGTGCTACTTGTTTGATGGCATTGATGTAATGTGATTGCAAATAATCCTGTGCTGGCAGTCCATCAATTTTTAAATGAGGAGCAAAGTCATTGCCTCCCAAAAAAAGTGTGAACATCGAAGCCGCTGCCAACTTATAAAAATTAGTGGGCCAAATCATTTTTGGAAAAGGATCACCCTTAATGTTATGAATAATAGCTGCTCCTGTCTCTGTAAACTTCAGCGGATCGAAGCCTACTTTTTCCAACGTCCAATAAGGAGCGCCATCGCCACCTGTAAAGCGGCTCCATACATCTTGGTGCGGATCTATGAAGACATTTATATTGTGCTCACCCGCTTTTTTTACGATGTCCTGAATATAGTTCAAATAGTCTTCGTCATATTTTTTAGGCCCGGCATGTTCGATCGCTTCCCATGTAACCAGCAACCGAACAAAGCGATAACCCCATTGATACAATCTCTCAAAGTGTTGGTCGGCATCGGCTAACGGAAATGGTCGGCCCACAAAAGACACTGTGTAGACACTTTCATAAAAATTTTCTTTTTGATGGGTGCCCATTCGGGGTGTGAATGGAATCTTAGAACTCCCGCCCACATTAATGCCGTGTAAAACCATCACACGCCCGCTGCGATCTACAAACCATTCGTTTTTTGATGAAATGTTCTTGATGAGCGAATCTGTTGGAAAGGTGACAGATTTGCCTGTCGGGATTTGGCTACTTTCTGTTTTGATCAAGCCCGAAGTGCTAAAGCTGGGATACGGCCTATCGATAAAGAGATAGGCAAGAGCTAAACCAATTATTGTTACCATTACAACTGCCGTCCAGATAAGATATTTTTTTAGTTTAGTCATTTTGCTTCAATAAAAATTTTAACGAAAACGCACATGGGTGCTAAGTTAAGCAAGGCATCTAAAGATATCGGAATCAACTTCTTTGCTATTCCCCATCGCCTTCGCATCTCTACTGGTAAAGGGCATCTCTAAATCAATTATATATCAAATATTTCTTCCTAAGTACTTTAAATTTATCAAGTCCGGGCTTCCAGCTTTTTCTAATCTGCGCTTCCGTAAATCCGTCCTTTATTTGTTGCTTCAGCTTAGTAGTACCAGCGAGTTTGTCAAAGTAAGGAAGAAAAAATTTCTCCTTGTCGGGATATTTTTCGTAAAGCATTAACAGATATTGTAAATCTACTTTGCGGGCGGGAGTTACTGAGCGAAGATCGATTCCGAAGCATAGTTTGTCTTTTTGTGGGGGCTCTGTGGAATAACCTTTGATCGGAACAGGCGTGAATGAAAACGAAAATTCTTTCAATTCTGGATTTCCAATAATCTGAAAAGGAGTGGGGGTGCCGCGACCCACACTAATAACCGTACCTTCAAAAAGACAAAGTGAAGGATATAATCGAATCGCTTGATCGTTTGGTAAATTGGGCGATGGCCGAATTGGAACTGAGTAATTATCTGTGTGTTTCCAGTTTTTGATTTTGATAATTTGAAGTTCGCATTTTTTCATACCTGTCAACCACCCTTCTCCGTTCAGCATTTGCGCAAACTCACCCACCGTCATTCCGTGGGTGATGGGGATGGCATGCATGCCCACAAATGATTTTAGTTCTGGCTGCCGGATCGGGCCGTCTACATAACTTCCGTTTGGATTGGGTCGATCAAGGATAATCAATTTCTTTCCATTCTCTGCGCAGGCTTCCATAACCAAGTGCAGCGTACTGATGTAAGTATAGAATCGCGCGCCCACATCTTGGATATCAAAAATGACAATGTCCAAATCGCTCAGTTGCTCAGCGGTTGGCTTGTTGTTTTTTCCGTAAAGCGAAACCACAGGCGCACCCGTTTTGGCATCAACTGCATCGTTCACGTGGTCGCCATCGGCTGCGTCTCCGCGAAAGCCGTGCTCCGGCCCAAATATTTTCTTGATTTGAATGCCAGAAGCAAAAAGTGTGTCTGCCAAGTGCGTTCTTTTAACGAACGATGTATTGTTGACAACCAAACCAACCCGTTTTTCTTTTAGGAGTGGAAGCAACATCTCCAACTGCTCTGCACCAACTATCACTTTTGATGGCTGGGCTTGGGTAGTTGCGAACAGAAACGATAAACAAATTGGAACGAATAGGATACTAGTGCCATGCTTTGGTCTGTGTCCGCACAGACCAAAATTTTGTGATGTTATATGGTTCGTGAATACACGAACCAAGGCAAAAGTATAACTAAAAATTTGTGATGAGAGATGATGGTTCGTGAGGACACGAACCATGGCGTTGGCGCGAACCATGGCATTGATGAAGACACGAACCATAGAAAGAAATGCATGTCGAGTTTCGCAGAGAAATGAATGGGTACGCACTTCGGTCAGGCCCGCCAACCGTACGGGCAGGCCCGCCAACCGGACGGGCAGGGATAGAAGCGATACCCCGCCCCACGCGCCTCGCGGGGGAGGAGTATAAGCGAATAGCCCGGTGCCACGCGCTTCGCGTGGCAGGCCGCCTGATTTTGTCTTTGAAAGATTGCACGCGTTATCAATCATTTTCTTTTACTTTGCTTGCCCATACTTTTCAAATTTACGCATTCTTTGAACCTTTCATACTTCATATCCAAAAGACTTCGGCAGAATACGGTGGACAGCTTCTCGTCTATCATTCACAAAATTGCTGTGGGCAGTATTGCCATCGGGCTGGCCGCCTCGATCGTTTCGTTTTTGGTGATGCAGGGTTTTCAAACGGCTGTGAAGAATAAAATTTATGGCTTTAGCAACCACTTGCTCATCACCAAATTCACGATGAACAATGGCGTTGAAGAGCAGCCCTTTGATTTTGAAATAACACTCCAGCAGCAGCCCGGTAAATTTCCGTATGTAAAAAACGTGCAAGAGTATAGTCATAAAGCGGGGCTGATCAAAACAGAAAACGAAGTGCTGGGAATTGTGTTCAAAGGTGTGGGGAGGAGTTTTAATCAAAACGCCTTCGCGGAAAATATCGTTGAAGGAAGGTTCATTCATTTTTCGGATTCTGGGTACTCGAAGGAAGTGTTGCTCAGTAAAGTAATTGCTAACAAAATCAACGCCAAAGTGGGCGACAACATTATATTGCATTTTTTTCAAAACCCTCCCCGGTTTCGCAAAATGAAAGTAGTGGGTTTGTATGAAACCAATTTGTCGGACTACTTTGATGCCAAAGTATTGATGGGAGATATCCGCATGGTGCAGCAACTAAACGGTTGGAAAAATAATGAAGCGGGCGGACTAGAAGTAGCCATTGACTTAAATTATTTCGATGCTTTTACGCTTTGGAAAAATAGCTTACCCATTGGCACAAATAAATTTAGTGAAGATGAAAACGATACCGTTTTTTTTGAACAGCCAACTAACTCCTCCTCCTTTGATTTTGATCGTGCAGCATTGGACGAGGCCGTGCGCCAAATTGGTGACACGATGGATTACGATTTGAATTTGGAATCGGTACGCGACAAATACATTCAAGTATTCGAGTGGCTTGATCTGGTAAAGCGACAGGTAAAAATTTTATTGGGGGTTATTCTTGTAGTGATCTCGGTAAACATGATTTCGGTGATTTTGATTTTAGTAATGGAGCGCATCCCCATGGTAGGCGTATTAAAAGCGTTGGGTGCAAGCAACCGCACTATCCGGTCTGTATTTATTTACAACGGCATGAGCTTGATTGCACAAGGACTGCTCTGGGGCAATGCCATTGGCTTGGGAATTTGTTGGCTGCAATATCAATTCAAAATAATGAAGCTAAACCCGCATGATTATTATGTGAGTTACGTTCCCATCGAGTGGTCGGTGACAACCATCGTGGGGTTGAATCTCCTCATCTTCGTTACCGTCACACTGGTGCTTCTGTTACCGACCCGATTTATCACGAAGATTAGTCCGGTGAAAGCGATACGGTTTGATTGACGAAATCTGGCGCTTTCAAAATTCATCACTAGAATTTAAGCCACTTTTTAAGTAGGGGTCATCTCTAAAAACCCTTGCTTCAATTACCTCAACCTTTGTCTCTTCTCCATCCCGGTAGCTATCGGGATAGAAGGGGAAGCAGAGTTTTTAGAGATGCACTAGGGCTAATTTCGATGTTTTAACGATATCGTTTCACTAGCCTCATTTGCTTTTTTCCTTTTAAGAATTACATTTGACCAAGTGAAAAAGCCGATTACACTCATTTTGCTCGCACTCTTCCTGCTGAACATGGTGGGATATTATGGGGTATTTGTTGGGTTACGGCTGTCTTCTGAAGCCTCCCTTCGTCAGCAATTTAATGCAGAATTGTATTTAGGCGAGGAAGTAACTATTAAAATACCAATCACGATTCCTTACGCTTCTGATTCTCGCGGTTATGAACGCGTAGATGGCGATTTTGAATACAATCGCCAAGTATATCGATTGGTAAAACAGAAGTTGCAAAGAGATACCTTATTTATTGTTTGTATCAAAGACAATGAAACACAAAAGATCAATCAAGCCCTTGCCGACTACGTAAAGTCGTATACCGATAAACCTTTCAGCGCCAAGCAAAATGCAAAGACATTGAATGTGTTTAGTAAAGATTACGTTTCAACTACTACCGCTATTGAGTCTGCTTCTTCAGGTTGGAATTTTTTATCCACTGAGGCATCAACACCATCCAATCTTTATCAATCCGATTTCAATCAGCACATTGTGCAGCCTCCCGAGGCATAATCCTTTTGCGCCTCCGCCTGGCGCCAGCAATTTCATTTTCCATTTTATCGAATAACCTACGTAGCATTTGCTACAGGGATTAAATTTTTTAATAACTGTCAGGCTAGGCTAACTGCTTAGGTCTGACAATGGGCTTTAAATTTTTACTATGAGACCAACATTCGTGTTTATTATTTTATTTCTGCTTGCCTCTCGCGTAAGCGGGCAAACCATCACCGATCATTTGATGATGCCCAAAAAGGATTTTTGTACGGGCTTCCTCTACACCCATGAGCAATGGAAAGATTATTGGGAAGGTGCCGAGAAGCGCGACAACCAAAATATAGGCATAATTACCACTTCGCAAATTATGTGGGTGGGTAATTACGGACTGAGTGATAAAATCAACCTGATTGCCATGTTGCCGTACGTAAAAACATCGGCCAGTGGCGGAACTCTGACAGGCTTGGAAGGAATTCAAGATTTGACACTGGCTATAAAATATGCACTGGTGGAAAAAGAAATTTCCAGCGGTACGTTCACGGCCTTTGCCATTCTTTCAGGGTCTACGCCACTTACTAACTACACACCGGATTATCTCCCCTTATCCATTGGTATGGCGAGCACCACCGTTTCGCCCCGGTTAACGGTCTCTTATAAATTATCCAGCGGATGGTACGCACTTGCCTCGGGTGCGTATGTATGGCGAAGCAATGTTTCGCTCGATCGGCCTTCGTATTTCACGGATGGAAACATCTACTTCACCAATCAGGTATGGATGCCGAACCAGTTTGCAGGTTTTTATAGTTTCGGCTACAACAAAAATGCACTACAAGTAGAACTCAATCTTACACAACAAAATACACTGGGCGGTGGCGACATACGCAAACAAGATATGCCCTTTGTTTCCAATCGCATGAACGCGATGAGGCTCGGTGTATTGGGAATGTATTATCTGCCCAAGCCGAAAAATCTCGCGCTGCGCGCACAAGTCTCTTACACCCTCAATGGATTAAATGTAGGGCAATCGGTGGCTGTGATGGCTGGCTTCCTCTATACTTTTCACTTTGGTAAAAAAGAAAATCAATAATCGATATGAAGAAATTTTACATCATCGTCTTAACCCTTGTTGTATTGGTAGCCATTCCGTTCAGTTGCAAAGACATTATCTCGTCAGAAAATTTATTTCCGCTGACACCTGGTAATGTAGATGCCAACGCAGGCACGTGGAAGTCAATCTCACTTGTTTCGAATAGTCAGATTGCAGTGCCTGCACCTGCGGCCACCAACTCGACCGCCTATTTGGCAGAGCTTGCTTCCATCAAAGACGTTCAGAGTAAATTAACCAGCGATCAAAAAAATTCCATTGCCTATTGGAGTGTGGGCGGAGTGCTGCGGTGGAACCAGTTCTTTAGAAAATTGGTGGCGCAATTCAATCTTCCGCCCGTCCCCAACGCTGATGGTAGTTATTCATTTGCCGATGCCGAAAATCCATTTGGCAATCCGCAGTTTCCATTTTCAAACCCACCATACGCAGCACGGGCTTACAGCTATGTGAGTGTTGCCATGTATGATGCGTTGAAAGCGGCTTGGTATTACAAGTATCAATACAACCGACCTTCTCCCTATGTGGTAGACAACGACATTCAAGCCTTGATGCCAAAAGTAGATTTGCCTTCTTACCCTTCGGAAGAAGCCACAATGTCGGGTGCAGCTGCGGAAATGTTGAAAGTTCTTTTTCCCGTTGCAGTAGAAGAAATCACAAAGATGGCAGCCGATCAGCGTAACGCAGTACTATGGTCGGGCAAAGCAACTGCTAGCGACATAGCAGCGGGGCTTAACCTGGGAAAAGCGGTCGCTGGCTTTCTAACGGCAGCGGGAACAGGCCGATTTAGAACAGATGGAATGGGCGCGTCCATTGGTACCCCTGCGTTGTGGCAACAACTTGCTGATGACACAAAAGCAAAAGAAGAAACTCCGTGGGTTAGTTTAGACGCACCCGCGCGACCACCCATGCTTCCTTACTTCGGAAAAGTAAAAGCGTGGAATCTGTCACCGGCACAAATTATTGCCGAGCGACCTGCGCCTCCACCTTCCACCTCCTCCGAACAGATGAAGCAAGAGCTGGCAGAAGTAAAATCATTTGCCAACAATTTAACTCGCAGCCAACTGGCCATTGTACACAAGTGGGCAGATGGCGTAGGCACCTATACACCGCCCGGCCATTGGAACGACATTGCCGAAGAATACATTCGCGATGCAAGGTTTAGTGAAGTACGCGCAGCTCGCGCTTTTGCCTTGTTGAATATGGCCATTCACGATGCAGGCGTGGCCTGCTGGGACACAAAATATTTTTACTTTAATCCCAGACCTTCGCAGTTAGATCCAACGATCAAAACATCAACGGGCATACCCAACTTTCCTGCTTATACCTCGGGTCACTCTACATTTTCGGCCGCAGCTGCTGTAGTGCTTTCATACTTGTTTCAAAACAGCACACACTATTTTGATTCCCAAGCCAGAGAAGCTTCTATCTCGCGGTTGTACGGAGCCATCCACTATCGTGCAGATATTGAATTGGGTTTCAGTCATGGTACAAAGATTGGGTCACACACTGTGACCTTTGCCCAAACCGATGGTGCGAATTAGTTTTTAGATTTCTCAGATTTAGGGTTAACGGTGTCGGGACATGAACAACCCCGGCACCGTTTTTTTTCTGATTCGTTGGGGACGCAAACGGTTTCACCCACTTTATCTTCATAGGGCGCTTGCAAGATTCATTTCCATTAGTACCTTTAGATAATGCACTTTAGTGAATTGCTTTCGGAATACCAAGCCCAACCCGGTGTGTGGGATGAAATGTATGACCAGCATACCGTTCGCAGCCACTATCAAAAATTTTTGGAGCGGCTACAGAACAACTCGCTGATCGATCTTTCACGCCAAAATGAATTGGCAAAAAAACTGTTCATGAGCCAAGGCATCACTTTTACAGTGTATAGCGATGGCGAAGGCATTGAGAAAATTTTTCCATTTGACATTTTGCCTCGCATCATTTCCGCAACCGAGTGGGCAGTGATTGAACGCGGCATTAAACAGCGCGTCAAAGCACTCAACATTTTTCTGCACGATGTATACCACGATCAGTTTATCGTTAAAGATGGAAAGATTCCGGCTTCGCTCGTCCAATCCTGCCCCAACTTTTTAAAGGAAATGGTGGGCGTGGATGTGCCGCATAATATCTACACACACATCTCTGGCATTGATCTGATCCGCGATGGCGATGGTTTATTTTACGTGCTGGAAGATAACTTGCGAACGCCATCGGGTGTTTCGTATATGTTGGAAAACCGTAATATGACCTATCGGATTTTTCCAGGAGAATTGCCTAAAAACAACGTGCGCTCGGTAAGAAACTATCCAGATTTATTGCTTAAAAATTTGATGGCGCTATCGCACCGTGCCATTAGCAATCCTACGGTAGTGTTGTTAACGCCAGGAATCTTTAACTCGGCCTATTTTGAGCACACTACTCTTGCCAGACTAATGGGCATAGAGTTGGTTGAAGGCAGAGACTTAGTCGTAGACAATTCCAAGGTGTACATGAAAACCACAGCGGGGCTAAAGCAAGTAGATGTAATTTACCGCAGGGTAGATGACGACTACTTGGATCCGCTGGTGTTCAACCCTACCAGCATGTTGGGTGTGCCCGGTTTATACTATGCATTCCGCTCTGGCAATGTGGCCATCATCAATGCACCCGGCAATGGGGTAGCCGATGACAAGGCAGTTTATCCATACGTGCCAGAAATGATTAAATATTATCTCAACGAAGAACCCATTTTAAAAACGGTGCCTACGTATTCATTGGATAATCCGGAGCATTTTGCTTTGGTGTTTTCGCAGATTCAAAAAATGGTGATTAAGCAAACCAATGGCAGCGGTGGCTACGGAATGTTGATGGGCAATGCCGTAACCGAAAAAGAAATAGCAGAATACAAAAAAGAAGTCGCGCGCGACCCGCGCCAATATATTGCGCAACCCATTATCAGTTTATCTTCTGTTCCTTGTTTTATTAACGATAAAATTCAACCACGCCATGTGGACTTACGCCCGTTTGCGCTGTATGGTACACAGGGAATTGAAATTGTGCCGGGCGGATTGACACGCGTGGCCTTGCGAGAAGGATCACTGGTAGTAAATTCTTCGCAAGGTGGGGGAAGTAAGGATACGTGGGTACTTGGGAGTTGAGGGTGAGTAGGCTACAATCTTCAAGCTGAACGGTGTTTTGACAAATAAATTTGTAAATAACCAAAGGCAGAACACACAGTCTGTAACAAAAAAAAAGAATGTTTGATAAAAACAAGCCAAGTATAAAAGTGATGAACAGCTTACAGCCTGTAGCTTGCGGCATGAGGCCAAATTAAAAATAAATGTTAAGTCGAGTTGCAGATTCTGTATTTTGGATGGCACGTTATTTAGAGCGTACCGATAATGTGTTACGGCTATTGCGTACGGATTACATTGCTTCACAAGATGAAATACTAGATCCTAACTGGCAAAAGCTTACTGATATGTTAAGTGATAAAGAAAAGTCAGTGCCGGTAACTACTTCTCATGAAGCCTTGTATCATTTAGTGCTCAACAGAGAACATGATGCCTCCCTATTTACAAACATCTTACGGGCGCGCGAAAATGCCCGGTCCGTGCAAGACTACATCACAAAAGAATTGTGGCAATGCCTGAACGATTACTATCACATCATTCGCGATCCGCATACCGCAGAAATGTTAACGAATCAAGATGCTGTTACTGCTTTTGATACCCTTCTGCGTGAAAGCATCATTTTTTATGGTACTGTGGAGGTAACGATGAGCCGCGGAGACGGCTATACCTATCTAAATCTAGGTAAATATGTGGAGCGGACGTTGCAAACTTTGGATATTTTAGAACTAAAGTGGAATACCGCAAAGCCTGAAACAGAACCGGTGAGTTGGAAGTATTTGCTCTACGCCCTTTCCGGATTTGAATTCCATACGAAACACTACAGAAACGCATTGCTAACCGAAGACTTGATTCATCAATTAATGTTCAACACCCAATTTCCGCATTCGGTTATCTATAGCCTCAGCCAAATCGAGCGGTACTTACAGCGCTTAAAAGAATCTTCGCTTCCCGAAAATTTCAAAGAAATAGGATTTTTGGCGGGTAAACTGGTGAAAGATATTCAATATGCTTCGGTAGACGCGAAAGACCGAGATGCCGTTACTGGCCTGATTACTGCTACTCGCAACCAAGTTTTAAGTTTTAGCCACAAGCTTACCACATTGTACTTTGGGTATTCCTAGTCATTAAAAAACATGCCTGAATTTTATATCCATCACCGTACGTTGTATGGCTACCCTACCAAAGTTATTGATTCTGCAAACCAAATAAAGTTGTACCCAATCACGGACAGCCACCAGCAGGTTGTTGACCACCGATTGGCTATTTCACATCAACCTAGTGTGTACACAGTGCAAGATTATTTTGGTAACACCACCGGGTTCTTTTCGATACTACTTCCTCACCAAGAGCTATCTATCGAAAGTTTTTTGCGCGTGAACATCACCAAGCCACTCTTTGCACCTCAGGTGGCTGCGAGTGACGCATGGTATCAATTTTTGGAAGAAGAAAACCAATTAAAGCATTATGATTTTTTAAAGGCTGAGGTCGCGCGCTGCGAAGCAGAAGTACTTGCAATAATTTCTCAAGAAATTAATAAACAGCTCCATCCCCTTGATGCGTTGAATCAACTATCCGCCTACGTTTACAAAAACTTCACCTACAAAAAGGGCGTCACTGACATTGAGACACAAGTTGACGAGATCTGGAAACTAAAAGCAGGCGTATGTCAGGATTTTGCGCATCTGCTATTGTACATGATGCGCCTGATGGGCATACCCGGTCGTTATATAAGCGGATATATTTGTCCGGGCAATAGCGAGTGGCGCGGAGAAGGCGCTACCCATGCATGGGCCGAAGCGTGGATGCATGACCTTGGTTGGGTGGGCATCGACCCGACCAATAATTGTTTGGCCGGAGAGCGGCACGTGCGCTTAGCAACGGGGAGAAATTTTACCGATGTCACTCCTGTCAAGGGAACTTACAAAGGCGGTGAAGAACATGTGCTCGAAGTAACCGTACAGTTCAGCACCACCGAGTTTAACGATCAACAACTCTATGGCGCTGCGCCCAACTACCTCAGCGCAGTACAGCCCGATCCATTGGCTCGTAACTCCTATGTAGCGTACATGCAGATGCAACAACAGCAGCAATAAGCTCTATTCCGTTAGTTAAATTATGCGCATCTTGCTAACCCGCTATGTTCAAATTCTTTTTTCACATTGCCTATAAAGGCAACCGCTACCACGGCTGGCAATTCCAGCCGAATGTGGTGACTGTACAAGAGGTGATTGAAAAGGCGCTGAGTCAAATTCTAAAAACTAAAATAAGCGTAATGGGCTGTGGCCGCACCGATGCACAAGTGCATGCCACCCAATTTTTCTTTCATATTGAAATAGAAAAAGAATGGGACTTCGATTTGTTGTTTCGGTTGAACAAACTATTGCCGCCCGATGTGGCCGTGTATGAAATCTTTCCAGTAGCCGAATCGAGTCACGCGCGATATGGTGCCACGCAGCGCACCTATGATTACTTTATACATACCTACAAAAATCCTTTTTTGAGCGAAGGCAGTTCGTTGTATTTGGAAAGAGATCTTCAATTGGACAAAATGAAGGAGGTAGTTCCGCTACTGATCGGCAAAAAAGACTATAAAGCCTTTTGCAAAGGGCCCACTAAATACAAGCATACCATCTGTGACGTATCATCGGCTCATCTTTTCAAAGATGCGAAGGGTAATCGAATCCGTTTTCAAATTTCCGCAAATCGCTTTTTATCTAGCATGGTGCGCACGATGGTGGGAACATTATTGGAAACCGGCCGAGGAAACTTTACTGCAGAACAATTAGAGCAATGCATCTTGGCAAGACAACTGCCAGAATTCATCACACCCGCTTACCCACAAGGCCTTTATTTGTCGAAAGTAGTTTATCCGTTTTTGGATGTTCCACCGCGAACAGATCACTCTACATCAATGCAAATGCCCGAAGAAGAGTGGATTGAGGTTTAGGAAATTAAATTCCCACCCAAAATTTATTTCGACTTTTCATCTGCCGGTGATGTAAGTCCACCTTTACTCAATGCCATCATCTCATGCATCGTGCGTTTCATGCTGTCGGTTGATCCATCCAAGAAAATAACATTTCCTTTTCCCTGCTCGGCAAAATGGCGCAGTGATTCTGTCCACATCGAGAACAAAATAAACGAAGAATCTAAGTGGGCAGATTGCATTTCCTTGGCCGCCTGAGACATACCTTTTGCCACTTCTTCGCGGAAGAGTGCAACACCCTGTCCCCGCATTTGAGCCGCAATTTTTTCTGCTTCCGCAGAAATCTTGATAGCATTACCTTCGGCTTCCGCAGATTTTTTTTTCGTAAGTGTAACCATTGAATTTCCCCCTCGACCTTCCGCCTATAAAATTCCAGTATGGTTAAAAGGAATATTAATTTATATTTAGCTCTTATAATCCTACTCCATGACCAAGAAAATCGCACTCCTAATTGTTTTCGCTGTTAGTATTTTTTCTGCACACGCCCAACGCGGGAAGAAAGAATCGACTACACAGCCAACGGTAAACTCCGTTGATCTCAACAGCTATTTCAAGCCTGTAAAATGGCGCAGCATTGGCCCGTTCCGAGGCGGCCGATCGGTTTGTGCCACTGGTGTAGTGGGTGACGTAAACACCTATTACATGGGAACTACGGGTGGTGGTCTTTGGAAAACTGATGATCTGGGCGTGAGTTGGAAAAATATCTCGGATGGCTTTTTCAAAACCGGATCGGTAGGAGCTATTACCGTAGCCGAAAGTGATGCGAATGTGGTGTACGTTGGCATGGGAGAACATGCTGTACGGGGAGTGATGACACATCATGGCGATGGCGTGTATAAATCAACGGATGCCGGCAAGACCTGGAAGAAAATGGGCTTAGATGTCACGCAACATATTTCCCGCATTGCGGTTCATCCAAAAGATCCGAATATTGTTTACGTAGCCGCTCAAGGAGCTTTGTACAGCAATACAAAAGAGAGAGGTGTCTATAAATCGATCGATGGTGGAGTCACGTGGACGAACATTTTATTTGTGGACGACAAAACAGGTTGTGTAGAACTTTCCATGGATATGAACAACCCGCGCGTTTTGTATGCTGCCATGAACGAGTACGGTCGCCAGCCCTGGAAAGTAACCAGTGGTGGAGCAGGAAGCGGCTTGTATAAATCAACCGACAGTGGAGTGACATGGAACAAAATTCATGATGGTCTTCCAAAGGAATTAGGCAAGATGGCAGTGTCCGTTTGCCGTTCTAATTCTGAGCGAGTGTATCTATTGCTGGAGAGCGATTCCGATAAAGAATTGGGTGGTTTGTTTGTTTCTACCAACGCGGGTGAAAACTGGACACGCATGACAAACGATCATCGATTAATACAACGAGCCTGGTACTACATCGAATTATTTACCGACCCGAAAGATGAATTGACATTGTACGTGATGAGTGCCCCTGCCCTAAAATCGATTGATGGCGGAAAAACATGGGAGAGCTTTTCCACCCAACATGGCGATCATCACAATTTGTGGATAAATCCAACCGATGCAAAGAACATGATTGTCTCCGATGATGGAGGTTCTTGTGTAACTGTAAATAGCGGAAAGACTTGGTCTACACAAACCAATATGCCCACGGCACAGTTTTACCGGATCAATGTAGATAACCGTTTTCCCTACCGAATCTATGGCGGCCAGCAAGACAATTCATCGGTAGTAATTGCTAGCCGCGAATTGAGTGGCGGGGGGATTACCACATCCAATTGGACGGCCTCGGCCGGAGGAGAAAGTGCATTTCTCGCTTTCAATCCAGATGATCCACGCTATGTAATGGGGGGAAGTTATCAAGGAACAATCGAAGTGCTGGACACGAAAGCCAACGCAGGAACGAACATTATGCCAGCGCCTATCCAATACTTAGGCATGGACGCCAAAGACATGAAGTATCGCTACAATTGGAACGCGCCTATCATCTGGTCTAAACACGAACCCAATACGTTTTACCATGGCTCTCAATTGTTATTGAAAACTACTGACATGGGTGTGACTTGGACAGAAGCGTCACCTGATCTTACGCGCAACGAAAAATCAAAGCAGGGCAAACCCGGTGGCCCTTACACAAACGAGGCCGTTGGCGCAGAGAATTATGGCACGTTGAGTTATGTTTTAGAGTCTCCTCTTGAGAAAGGAGTGATCTGGACAGGCAGTGATGATGGCTACGTATATCTTACAAAAGATGGCGGGGCGAATTGGCAAAATGTAACGCCTGCGGGCTTGCCAGAATGTTTGATCAATGCCATTGAAGTTTCTCCATTCGATAAAGCAACAGCTTATATCGCCACTACGCGTTACAAATTCAACGACCACACACCGGGGCTTTACAAAACCACCGACTATGGAAAAACCTGGACAAAAATAAACAATGGACTTCCCAACAATGCATTCACGCGGGTAGTGCGAGAAGATGAAAAACGAAAGGATTTATTATTTGCCGGAACAGAATTAGGTGTTTTCATTTCGTGGAATGGCGGAAAGGATTGGACTCCTTTTCAATTGAATCTTCCTGTTACTCCCATTACTGATTTAAGAATTCACCAGAATAATTTGATTGCCGCCACTTCGGGTCGATCGTTTTGGATCTTGGATGATTTAACGCTGGTAAGACAGTACAAAGAGCAAAATGATTTTACATTATTTCAATCTGAGCCAGCGATGTTGGTGAACGGCTACAGCGAGTTGGATAGATCTTCTGCTGACTTTGATGGAACAAATCCGTATCGTGGGGTTAATCCAGCAACTGGGTTGGTGATCTATTATCAGCTGCCAGAGCTAAAGCCTTCAGAAAATATCACGATGGAGATAAAAGATGAACAAGGCAATTTGGTCCGTTCCTTTAGCTCCTTACGGGATTCTACCCAGATAAGCTTTGAAGGCGCTCCACCCGAAGATCCGATATTGACAAAAATGAAAGGACTGAACCGCTTCGTTTGGAATTTACGCTACCCAACTATGCAAGGGGCAAATTATGTGTTTATGGAGAGCAGTTACCGCGGCCACAAAGCCTCGCCCGGCAAGTATACCCTTACACTTACAATGGTGAATAAAACCACCTCCATCAATTTAGAAGTCGTAGCGAATCCACTTTATTCAACCGATGCGAAAACCTATCAAGAGTATCATTCCTTGATGAACAAAATGGAAACAGAACTAAATAAAATGCATCATCTGGTAAATGGATTGAATAGCAAGCGCGAGCAAATGGAAAAGCTACTGATCGACTTACCCGCTGATGAAAAATTTACCGCCATTCGAAAAGAAGGGAAAGCATTGGCATTGCGCATGAAACTATGGGATGAAGATATGGTGCAACGCAAATCAAAAGCGTATGATGATGCCGAAAATTTCCCAAATAAATTTACAGCTAATTATTTATTCATGATCAATCATGCGGAAAGTGATTTGCCGAAAGTAACCAAGCCCACCTTAGATCGATTGAAAGAAATGAATGTTATTTGGACAACACTTGAAACACGCGCCCGACAAATTTTGGATAAAGATATTCCTACTTTCAATAAACAGATGTGGGATGCCGGTGTGGGGGCTGTGT
>Ga0209591_10002848_pt1 | contig 20455 bp, 16 predicted proteins | sample MAT01_FD_187207 | JGI IMG/M metagenome (GOLD analysis project Ga0209591, IMG submission 187207) | Freshwater microbial communities from Lake Fryxell liftoff mats and glacier meltwater in Antarctica - MAT-01 (SPAdes) (version 2) | ecosystem: Environmental > Aquatic > Freshwater > Ice > Liftoff... | reverse complement strand
TGCTGAACGCAGTGGGGTGAGTGAAGCGTTAGGGCAAGCATTGCTGGAGCAACAAGAACGCTTATTTGAGTTATGGCATCGGGTTCGAGATGGAACCTTAGAACGCTGCCAGTTTATTTTAGAGGTGGTACTGATTCGACAACGGATTCAGGCATTGTTGAAAGAAGGGGCTGCTTATCCAATTGGAGCCAAAGAAAAGACCCCATTGGCAAAGACCGCGCGAACCTGTCAGCAGTTGCTCAAGATAGAACCCGCCTTGTGGTTATTTGTCACAGTTGAGGGAGTTGAACCCACCAATAACGCAGCAGAACAGGCGATTCGTCCAGCAGTGTTATGGCGACGATGCAGTTATGGTTCTCAAAGTGAAGCTGGGAGTTTATTTGTGGGACGGATGATGACGGTGGTCGCTACGTTACATCGGCAAAAACGAAATATCCTGGATTATCTGGCAGAAGCCTGTCGAGCCAAGCGTCAAGGTTTACCTCCGCCTGCTTTATTGCCCCCCTCCAAATCTCCCCAAACTGTTGTACCCGTTATCTAACCCCGTGTACGGATACCGCGCGGGATACCTTAGCTTACATCCTAATCTGTATGGCGGCGGCTATACATGCCCTCTCAAGAGATAGTGTATTTGTACTCTGCCTTCAATAACTTGAGGATGAAATGCGAGTCGTGTTGAATGATTCCGGGAATCTTTCTTAACTGTTCAAAAAAAGTCGCCACTTCTTGATGACTTCCAAAAAAGACATCAATCACAATATCACAACGCCCAGTTGTAATCGCAACAAACCTGACTTCTGGCATTTTCTCTAAAGTCTTAGCAACACTGTCAACATAGGCATTTTCAACGATCAACCAAACGAACATCACATGAGGAGTGCCCAATTTATCAGGATTAGGCCAAGCCAAGATTTGAATGACTCCAGCTTGAATCAGACGCTGTGTCCTATAACGGGCGGTTGCTTCGGGAATATCTAAACGTTTTCCAAGCTCGGTAAAGGACATTCTGCCATCGAGGCGGAGGAGATTAATAATCTCTTTATCAATCTTATCTAAGCCAGAGATTGTAGAAGACTCAAAATTAGTCATTTCTGAATTCCTGAAAACTGAAAGACCAAGTATCAGATTTTAGCAACTACTTATAGAAATATCAAATTTGTATTAGAAAGAACAGTTTTAACTTTACAGATTCATTAACCTATTGGAATATTTACGAGAGTAGCTTATTTAATAGGAAGAGTACAGAAAGATCCTTTCCTTACTCCTTATATTTTTCTTGCAAAAATGCTGTCTAGAGGATAAGTCTGTCATGTCTTCATTGTTAAATCGCCGTAAGTTTATTGCCTATAGCTCAGCCGCATTTGGGACAAGTTTGTTTTTAAAGGGCTGTACAAATCAAGCTACAACAACCGCTAAAGCAGGAGATAGCGAAGCTCCATTCAAAGTTGCAGCAGTTTTCGTGGGGGTTGTTACTGATAAGGGTTGGAATCAATCAGCATTTGAGGGTTTAAGTGCGGCAAAAGAAAAGCTTGGATTTGAATTCTCTTATGTTGAGCGCATCCCTGCTCCAGATCAAGCAGAGGCATTATCCGAGTTTGCGCGGCAGGGCTACGATCTGGTTCTTGGTCATAGTGGAGAGTTTGTAGGTCCGACGCAGCAGGTTGCTCCTCAGTTTCCTAATACTAAGTTTTTAGTCACCAATGGTGGCATTTCTGCATCCAACATTACCTCAGTTCAGACCAACAATTTGCAGGCAGGATATCTTGCTGGCACAACTGCAGGACTCATCACAAAATCCAACAAGATTGCGTTTGTTGTTGCCAAACAGTTTAAGGCGATGGATGAGCTTTTGCGGGGATTTGAACTCGGAGCAAAGGCTGTAAATCCATCCGTTGAGGTGGTTGCTAGCTATACTGGTGACTGGGATGACGTTGCAAAAGGGAAAGAAGCCACTTCTGCCTTGATTTCATCAGGTGCGGATGTAATCTATTCTTATTTGGATAGTGCTTTTGTAGGTTCTCTAGAGGCTGTCAGAGAAAAGAATGTGATGATGATCGGCCACACCAGCGATCGTCTTGATCAAGCGCCAAATAATGTTGCCATAAGCATCATTCAAAATGTGGGGATGGCGATTTCAAGTGTCGTTGAACTTGCTAAGAAGGGTGAGATCAAGGAACAGAATTACATGATTGGCGCAGAAGATTCATCGGTGATTCGTCTCGGTCGCTTTGGTAGCATGGTGCCGTCAGAAGTCAAGGAAAAAGTGATAGACGTTGAAAAGAAACTACAGGCGGGTCAATTGACGTTTGAGGATTGCCAAGTCAACAGTGCTGAAAGTTGGTGTGTTAAAGGGTAAGCCACGGTAGGCCAGTAACAGACTAGAGATGTAAAAGCGATGGTTTACCTCCGCTTAAAAGGCATTACGAAACGATTTGGTACGTTCGTTGCCAATAATGCAATCGACCTAGATGTAAATTCTGGCGAGATCCACGCCATTTTAGGTGAGAACGGAGCGGGTAAAACAACCCTGATGAATATCCTGTCAGGACTTTATCAACCAGATGGTGGACAGATTTATCTACAAGGTAGACCTGTTCGCTTCTCCTCCTCAAGCGATGCGATTCAGCATGGCATTGGAATGATTCACCAGCATTTCATGCTCGTGCCTCAACTTTCGGTTACTGAGAATATTATTCTGGGGACTGAGTTTGGATCAAAGTTGAATTTGCGACAAAAAGCGAATGAAATAGAATTAATGTCGCGCAATTACAATTTACAGGTTGATCCAACTGCAATTGTAGGCAACCTACCTGTTGGCACTCAGCAGCGGGTCGAAATTCTTAAAGTTTTATATCGAGGGGTCAAAGTCCTGATTCTTGATGAACCAACGGCGGTTCTAACCCCATCAGAGGTCGAATCGTTGTTCATTATCCTGCGTCAACTTGCTGCGACTAATCATACGATTCTGTTCATTAGCCATAAACTGGATGAGCTGTTGGATTTGTGCAATCGGGTAACAGTGCTGCGTCGTGGACAAGTTGCAGAAACTGTCGTCAATGGGTCAGTTTCAAAAGCAGAACTTGCAAAGCTGATGGTCGGACGTGACGTGCTTTTTGATTTGCAGAAACCACCTCCAAATCTAGGAACTGACGTTTTGCAAGTGAGAAACTTACACGTCGAAGATGACCGTCATTTGGCGGCAATTCAAGGAATTTCCTTTGGACTTCGAGCAGGTGAGATTTTAGGAATTGCGGGTGTTGATGGCAATGGACAACGGGAGTTGGCAGATGCGATCGCAGGTCTTCGTCATATCACACAGGGAACAATTAAGTTGGAAGGCGTTGAGATTACTCACTGGTCAGCACAACAACGGGTAAGGCAACTCAAGATTGGCTACATTCCTGAAGACCGCCAAAAAATTGGATTGGTAATGAGTTTTAGCATCTCTAAAAATCTAATCCTCAAAACATTTAACCAGTTTCCTTTTTCCCGCCACGGAATATTTCTCTTCTCTGCAATTCAAACAAATACTCATCGTTCAATTGAGCAATTTGATATTCGTGTCACAAGTGAGCAATTGAAAGTCAATCAATTGTCAGGGGGCAACCAACAAAAAGTCGTTTTAGCCAGAGAACTTTCAGGAAATCCCAAACTCATTATCGCGATGCAACCCTGCCGAGGCTTGGATGTAGGTGCGACGGAATATGTTCAACGACAGCTCCTAGCTGAACGGCAAAGAGGAGCAGCAATTCTCTACATTTCAACTGAGCTGGAAGAAGTCATGATGATGAGCGATCGCATTGCTATGATGTATCGGGGCCAGTTTGTTGACATTGTAGATGCTGCAACAACAACGCGGGAAGAAATTGGATTATTGATGACAGGTAATCGGCGTACGAACACCACGACCGATCTCGTGACAACGTCCTTAATAGAAACTGAGTGAAGCAATTTGTGAAATCAACCTCAACAAGCTACCCTCTATTACCCATTTTATCGCCCCTTATTGCGATTGCAATGGCGTTGTTTATAGGCGCGTTTCTCATGATTCTGACTGGAGCAAATCCGCTTGAAGCCTATAGCATCCTGTTCCGGGAATCCTTGATGGACTACTACGGGATTGGAAATACTCTCAACAGAATGGCTCCACTTCTGCTGACCTCCTGTGGTGTTCTACTTGCCCTAAAAGCAGGTCAACTTAATATTGGCGGTGAAGGACAGATCCACATGGGAGGACTGGGTGCAGCAATTATTGGGCTATATGTTCATGGTCTTCCATCCTTCATCCACATTCCTCTTGCACTATTTGGCGGGTTCGTATTTGGTGGTATTTGGGGTGGGATTCCGGGTTATCTCAAGGCAGTAAGAGGAGTGAATGAAGTAATTACTACCCTGCTCCTAAACTACATTGGCTTGAACATTGTCAGTTATATGGTTCAACGACCCATGATTGAACTTGGTGCTGCTAGTCCGTTTACCCCGGTGATTGCTGACTCTGCAAAACTACCAATTTTTCTACCCGGAAGCGCAGCTCATGCTGGAATTTCTCTAGGCTTAATTACTGCTGCGATTCTAGGATCACTTTTCCATAGATCTACGCTGGGATATAAGATTGAAGTCGTTGGACAAAATCCAGTAGCTGCTCGTTATGCCGGAATTTCTGTCAGCCGAATTATCATGCTTGTGATGGCAATCTCTGGAGGGTTAGCAGGACTGGCTGGTGCTTCAGAAGTCATGGGCTTGAAATACCGACTATTTGAGGTGATTTCGCCAGGGTATGGTTACGAAGCGGTGGCAATCGCCCTTCTCAGCCGAGGAAGTTTTGCGGGTGTCGTCATGACCTCACTCTTTTTTGGAGCATTGCGGAGTGGAGTAAACGTTTTGCAGCGTGAGGCAGGAATCCCTTTTACAATTGTCTATGCCATTCAAGGTCTAACGGTGTTGTTTATTGCAATTAACCTTGCTGTTGAACACAAAGTTCTCACCCGTATGACTAGTAGGCAAAAAGAACTTAAACCCGTTGAGATTAAATAATGATGATACTCAACAGCGTAGTTTTGTTGACCTTTCCATTAACCACCGAAGAAGCGCTTCAAAGTTCGGTTCAATTTATTGACTTTGTGCTTGCCAGCATTAGTTTGTCGGTTCCGCTTGCCTTTGCAGCTCTAGGTGGGCTTTGGTCTGAGCGATCTGGAGTAATCAATATTGGACTGGAAGGAATGTTGCTCTCTGGAGCTTTTGCTGGAGCAGTAGGAGCACTCTGGGCAGGTGATGCAATCGCTGGTCTTTTATTTGCAATCGTTGTAGGTGGACTTGTTGGTTTACTCCATGCTTATCTTTGCGTCACCTTGAAAGTGAATCAACTTGTATCTGGCTTAGCGATTAATCTCCTAGCTATCGGATTAACATCCTTCTTGGTTAGGGTAATCTACGGAGAAGGCATAACTCCAAGACTTCCAGAAATAACAACTCTCAACATTCCTCTCCTGCATCACATCCCTGTTGTCGGGCCAATTTTCTTTCAACAGGATCTCGTTGTTTATGCTCTAGTTCTTTTGATTATCGTGAGTACTTATATTCTGTATTCTACGGGTCATGGGCTAGCTTTAAGAGCAGTTGGTGATTATCCAAAAGCAGCAGATTCTTCTGGGATTAACGTTGCATTCGTGCGCTATGTCAGCGTAATTGCAAGTGGCTGTTTATCAGGTTTGGGAGGTGCTTACCTCAGCTTAGGACATGTCAGGTTTTTTACAGAAAATATTAGTGCGGGAAAAGGTTTTATTGCTTTAGCTGCACTTATTTTTGGCCGTTGGAACCCAGTTGCTACTGTACTTTCCTGCTTACTATTTGGTAGTGGTGAGGCTCTACAGCTAAGAATTCAAGCACTGAACGTTGACATCCCATACCAATTTCTAACGATGCTACCCTATGTGATCGCCCTACTAGCATTAGTTGGATTGGCAGGACGTTCATTACCTCCGACAGCCTTAGGAATTCCTTATATCAAAGAAGAAGCTGGGAGATAGTACAGTCTCTAATCCTGCTTCACTGATACAGAGAAATCGATCATCCTTCGCATTTATCAAGCTATGCTGCCTGAAACTCCTGTCATTTATGACCCTATTCTTTATCATGATTGGCATGTTGTTGCCCTTTCTGATGACTTAAAGAAGAACCAATTGCTGAAAGTTTATTTGTTGGGGGAACAGGTTCTGCTATGGAGAAGTAAAGGTCAAGTCCTTGCATGGGAAGATCGCTGTCCTCATCGGGGGGTTCCCTTGTCGAGTGGTTGGATTGAGCAGAGTGGGCAGGGAGATACCATTGTCTGCCCTTATCATGGTCTTGTTTTTAACAATCAGGGGTATTGTGTTCATATTCCAGCAAATCCTGGGGTAAAAGCTTTCCCCAAGAATTCTTGTGTCCGTACTTTCACCGTGCAGGAGCGATACGGGTATATCTGGATTGCTTTAGGAGAGCCTCACTATGAAATTCCTATTTTTTCAGAATGGGAAAAAACTGGGTTCATCCAATTTAACTGCGGTCCTTATTTCATCAATGCAAGCCCACTCAGAATTGTTGAAAATTTTACCGATTTTTCCCACTTACTTTTTACTCATGAAGGACTTTTAGGCAGCCCTGAATATCCCGAAATCTTAGATTATGCGGTTACGGTTGATGACAATGGCATTACAGCTTACGATATCCGCCTATATCAACCTAATCCAGATGGAACTGGAGCAGCAAAGAATGTTTCCTACCTCTGTCAAATTCGCCGCCCTCTTGTCGCTTCCTTTATAAAAGGAGAAGAAGAAAGTTACTTCTCAATGTTCATCGCGGTTACTCCAGTCGAAGAACTCCAAAGTATCGCTTGGCTGAGCGTTTGTAGAAATTATGCGCTTGAGACTCCTAATTCTGCATTGATTGAATTTCAGAATCATTTAATGTCGCAAGATATTCCTGTGCTGGAATCACAACGGCCAAAGCGTTTACCACTCGATTTACAAGCTGAGTTTCATTTTACAGCTGACAAACTAGCAATCGCCTATCGGAAGTGGTTAAAGCAGATGGGACTTAAATTCGGTACTTGTTGAGATGCTTTTCAAATGGTTTTATCACTGATTCGGGGCAAGTATATTCTTTGCAGAGCTTTAAGTCATTCAGAAATTGAATTGATTGAAGATGGAGCTGTTGTCCAACAAGACGGTGAAATTATTGAGGTTGGCAAGTATACATCGCTTGCTGAAAAATACTCAATTAATAGTATTCTTGGTTCTGCAAATGATGTTGTTTTACCAGGTTTTGTCAATAGTCATCATCATATCGGCTTGACTTCTTTCAAATTAGGGTCATCCGATGCTCCGTTAGAACTCTGGCTAGCGAAGCGCATCGGCCATCGGCATGTTGATCCATACCTTGATACGCTCTACTCAGCTATACAAATGCTCGAGTCAGGAATTACAACGGTTCAACACATTCATCGTCTACCCGGACGTGATACTTCCAAATGGAGTGCAATCTCTCAACAAGTTCTTCAGGCTTATCAAGATATCGGGATGAGGGTTTCCTACTGCTTTATGATTCGTGATCAGAATCATCTGGTATACGGAGATGATGATGTCTTTGTTGAGCAACTACCGATTCAGCTTAAAGCTAAAGCACGATACCTGCTTGATTCGCAAAAGGTACCTTTGCAGGAATACATGAACTTTTTCGTTCACTTATGGTCAACATGGAACGGAAATCAGGGCGATCGCGTCAGGATTCAACTTGCACCTGCGAATCTACACTGGTGCTCGGATGTGGCTTTACAAATGCAGAAGGAGTATGCTGACAAATATCAGGTTAAACTACATATGCATTTGTTGGAAACACCCTATCAGAGAGAGTATGCAAAGCGTCGATTTGGAACGACGGCTGTTAAACATCTTGACGAAATTGATTTTTTAAGTCCAGATTTAACCCTTGGACATGGTACCTGGATGACTGAGGAGGAGATCGACCTAATTAGCGATGCTCAAGTCATGCTTTGCCATAATGCAAGCTCAAATTTACGTTTCCAAAGCGGTATTGCACCCCTCAATCGCTTTTTTGAGAAAGGCATCAAGGTCGCAATTGGCTTGGATGAAGCAGGTATCAATGACGATCAGGACATTCTGCAAGAAATGCGACTTGTGCTGAATCTACACAGAGTCCCAGGTCACGAACAATATGTTCCTCAGGCAGCTCAAGTCTTTCAAATGGCAACAGAGCATGGAGCTGAAACAACTGGGTTCGCCAATACAATCGGAAGTCTCACTCCAGGTAGCGCAGCAGATTTGGTCATTTTGGATTGGAATGATATTGCTTTCCCATATCTGGATAGTAGTATTCCAATAATTGATGCAATTGTACATCTTGCACGTTCATCCAGCATCAAAACCGTCATGATTGATGGAGAAGTTGTGTTTGATTCAGGTTCATTAACAAGGGTAGATAAGCAAGTAATTTACGAAGAACTTGCAAAATCTCTCCAAAGCCCGCTGACACCGCATGAGGAGTACCATGTCCAGCTATCAAAACAACTCTTTCCATACATTAAGCAGTTTTACAAAAGTTGGTTGAAAACCGAAAATTTTCATCCATATTACAGCCATAATTCGTGTATTTAATCTCATTACTGTAAAAGAAGAAGCCTTGATCGAAATTAGAACGGATCTTTTGCTTCTAGCCAACTTAAATTGTCTTTATTGTTTCATCCTTGGTTGATAATTCTAACTATTAGTTTTTGAGGTGAGTTATGTAAAATTAGGAATCATTAATTTTAGTAGCTTTCTGCTGCTGAATAATGAACAAGAAATTGAAAGAGGTATTGTCTTTGAAAGGTATTTCTAAAAGACCAAAGATCTAATATCAAATCTTTTTGATTGCCCATAACTATGATTCACTCATAGCAAGGCTTTTGGTTGTTTTTATCACAACTAATCAACCGGATTTGATCTAAGATATGGCGTGGAGAACCCTGAAGGGCGTCAATGTAGTTATTTTTTGTCTAGTCACATTCCTAAATACATAAATTTATTGTATTAAAGTTCAGGATTTATTCAATCTCATTCTCAAACGACTAATGTATTATAAAAAACATCCTTGTGTTGGAAAAATTCATTAAGTTGATCATCATATTGTTCGGTTAAAAGATAACTTTCCTTAAAGCTGTCTCTTCTCCAGGTTCTCTTTGAAATCTATTCACTTACAAATAGAGGTCTGCCATGACATTGATGTGGGCAAAAGGGGTTCGATGCGCAGCTGCGCTTAGTTTCGATGTAGATGGGGAATCGGGAATGCTTCAGGCAGATCCCAAAAACAAAGATCGTGTTTCTGTAATGTCATGGGCGCGCTACGGACCTAAGGTGGGTGTACCTCGAATTTTAGATATGTTGGCTTCGAAGAGTGTCAAAGCTACTTTTTTTATTCCTGGCTATACCGCTGAGCTATATCCGGAATTGGTTAAGCGAATTGATGATGAGGGCCATGAAATTGGTGCTCATGGCTATTTACATGAACCTGTTTCAACCTTAAATCCTATTGAGGAGGAAGCTACGCTTGTTCGGACTTGTACGATTCTTGAGCAAATTACTGGGAAGAAACCCATTGGTTATCGTGCTCCTTTGTGGGAAGTTAATCCTTGTTCGGCTGACATATTAGCCCGTCATGGTCTGTTCTATGACTCATCTTTGATGGACGATGATAAACCCTATACTTTATCCACTCCTTCCGGTGACTTGGTGGAACTGCCCGTTCATTGGACGAACGACGATTGGGAGCAATTCGCTTTTCTGTACAATCCACCCATGGGAAGTGGGGTGATTGAAACCTGTGAGAAAGCGCTCCAGCTGTGGAAAGAGGAATTTGATGGCATGTACCACTATGGCAGTGCGTTTATTTTAACGATGCATCCAGAAGTCATTGGTCGTCCGGCGAGAGTTTTAATGTTGGAGCAGTTGATTGATCATATTCGCTCAAGCGAAGGTGCTTGGTTAACAACCTGTGGTGAAATTGCTCAGTACTATGCAAGTCAACAATCATTGCTTGCGAAGGTAGGGGTTTAGATTGTTAACGCCTCCTCAAGTAATTCTCAATTAACGGAAGATAATCATGAGTATTCCTGTAATTAACATTCAACCATTTTACACAGGTGATCAAACTAAAAAAGAACTTGTTGCTCAACAAATCAATCGAGCTTGTGAGGCAACTGGCTTTTTCTGCATTACAGGGTATCCAATGCCACAGCCACCCATTGAAGAAGCTTTCAATGTTGCTCGACAATTCTTTGACTTACCACTTGAGGAAAAGTTGAAGATAGGTGTTCCTCCTGGCAATGCCTATCACGGTTACACTGCAATAGCTAATTCGGCAAGTCTAGCAAAAACGATGCATGGAGAAGCGCCGCCCGATTTGCGAGAGTATTTCTATATTGGAAAAGATAACATTTCTGAGCAGGATGACTACTATCAGACTGATTTGGCAAGTTATTTTTTTGCTCCCAACCCCTGGCCCGATCGCCCTCCCAACTTTAAATCAATCATCAACAAATACTTCAAACAGATGGAGCTTCTATCTGCAGATCTCATGCGTTTGTTTGCGATTGCGTTAGGCTTATCTGAATCTTTTTTTGATTCCAAAGTTGACAAACATGGCTCTCATCTCATCTTGATTAATTACCCCGAACAAGACCAACGACCACTTCCAGGACAGTTAAGAGCTAGCCCTCACACCGATTTTGGAACACTGACAATTGTTTGCCAGAATAGTGAGCAAGGTGGATTACAGATTTTGAACAAAGATGATGAATGGCTAAATATTGAGTACATTCCTAAATCATTTGTTATCAATATTGGAGATTTGATGGCTCGTTGGACTAACGATCGATGGACTTCAACGCTTCATCGAGTTGTTAATCCACCTTCTGAAGTTGCATTCCTGTCTAGACGACAATCGTTTGCCTACTTCCACCAACCTAACTACAATATCCAAATAGAATGCTTAAAAGGATGTTTCGATGAAAACCATCCGATAAAATATTCCCCCATTATTTCTGGCGAAAACTACCGTGATAAAATTTCAAAAATGAAAAAATTGGAAACCCAGTAGGAGCAACCCTATAACTAAGGATGTAAGGATTTAGGTACTTCAACTCTATTCACAGCAAGGATTTCAGAAATGACTTTTGCTCTAAACCAACAGTTGATTTACGATAAGTAACGAATCAGTCATTTGAACAGTTCTTATCAATAATGCTCCTTTAGGAAAAATTCTCGTTCTCCTTATCCAATAAAGCTTATGGCAATATTGACATGATCTGAATCTTTGCCTTTTTAAACTGAATATTAGTTGTCCTTGGAGGGGACTTGTTATCGCTCATGCTTAATTATTTCTCCCCAGCTCATAATCAATCAGCCTTTCCACTACCTTACTCCCAGGTAGTAAAGGTAGGAGACTTGCTATTTATCTCAGGGCAAATTGCTGAAGATCCCGTTACTGGTGAAGTTTTTACTGGAGATATTGCTGAACAAACTCGACGCGTCATGGAGAACTTAAAGCGAATTCTAGAACAATCAGGAACTGGATTTAACCAAACTGTTATGGCAAGGCTTTATCTGATCGATCTCAACGATTATGAAGCTGTCAACCAAGTTTATGTATCCTACTTTTTGGCGCATGCGCGCCCCTGTAGAACGATGGTTGCAGTCGTGGGCCTGGCACATCAGGCAGGCATCGAAATTGATTTAATTGCTTATTGTGAGCAAAAGTAGAAAATATTTCTAAATTATGAGTTCTATTTCAAAATGAGTACTATTCCAAATTGGTTAATGGGGCTATGGAAACGCTTATCAATAGAAACTGAAGATGGATATCGTGATACTTAAACCCAGGTTTTCTATTTACAAACTCCAACGTGTTATGGGGACTTGAGAATTTCTCCCAAACGCCCCAACTTAAGGCAAGCAAACTTCTCAACACTGACTCAAAGTGATTTCATTTCTTTGTCCAAACAGCAGGGCTTTAGCGGAGTTGCAGAGTTTGAGGAAGGATATTGTCGATGGATTCGATATATCGATTATCAACCACCACAAGCAACCGAAGATATTGGATTACTTCATTGGGAAGATGACATCTTAATTGAAGAAGGAGTTGATCAATCATACCGTGATGAATGGCAAAAAATTGACGATGGCGATGGAGACTATACAGCTCTAATTCTGACTTACAACCGTGAGACTTACCCTACTGCAAACTGGAAAGCTAGTTTAGTCATTGCTGGAAATTATTTCATCTACACTGAAAATCGAGCGATTGCCCTTCCCTTGGCTGCCTCTTTAACAGATTGCCTTAAATCCTCTACAGACTTGCAAAAACACATTGACTACCTTTCGTGCGAAATATCCTTCGGCTTATGTTGCTCAGGACGATGGCTCTCTTGTACCTCCGGTGATAAGCAAACTTGATGAATCGTGAAATCCTTGCTGTTGGGGGCTTTTGGAACTATGAACGAGGAGAAGCTATCAGCATCCCCCCTATTTTCCACCAAACATACAGGAGAACCCCAACCGTGTTTGAGTCTTCTCCAAATTCTCACAACTGACTTAGGATTGCTATATTTGATTTGAAGCACTTTGACAATCGCTAACTTTCGCTGCTGTTAGCGATTAATTTGATACTTTGACTCACGATTGTTAAAAGCAGGAAGAGTTCCCTCTAGAACATCAATAACTTTCTGCCTAATTTCGGGATTCTCTATTGCACCAGATATATATTTAACTAAATTACCATTTTCTTTGTCAATTTCCGAGTAAATAACTTGCTCCGCATCACAAACGACGGCGAGATTTGGATTGTGTGTGATCATGAAGAGCTGTCGTCTCTTCTTAGCCTTTCTAACACATGGAAGGAGAAGTTTATAAACCGATTCGCTATCTAAATTATGTTCTGGCTGATCAATGATAATTGGAATATCGGAATTATCAATCAGTAAATAGAATATTAACAATAATGCTCCTCGTTCTCCTGGAGATAGCTGCTTTATCTCCTTACCACTAAGCTTAAGTGTATAGCTTGGTTCAAGATACTCAAGGGCAAAGAGGAAATTATAGAAATCTTCAGGAGTTTTACTTGACTTAAGCTGCTTTTCTATTTTTATAGCCTTACCAGGCTGTTTATCCTCAAACTCAAGCCTTTCAGTAATTTCATCAAGAAAAACTTCGATGCTCATCTCTTGATCAAAATTAGACGCTTCAAGCAATTCACATAGCTTATTACGCCCTTCAGTAGCACCTCGAAATGTACCCTTTACACTCTGGTTAACATAATCAAAGAATTTCTCATCAAATTTATTTATGATAATTGACACTTCAAATGTCAGTTTATAGTCGTTTTTGACTACCTCGTTACTATCAACAAATTCTTGAACTGGTCTATATAGATCTTTATGAACAGCAGCTATCTTTTGAATGTGGCGAAATATATCTTTAGATTTATTCAATCTTTTAATTTTTTCACTACTTAGCTGAAGTGGCACATCTTTATTAGATTTTTCTAGTAAATCTTTATAGTATTCTATCGAGCCATGCTCACTGGCAGAACCAATAATTTCCTTCTCTCTACCTTGCCATTGATCCATGGCACTCAAATAATTCTGATATTTCTTTTCAGGCTCATTCAGCTCTTCCCGCTTTACTTTAATCTGCTTCTCAAGTTCTTCTTTCTGATCACCTTTCATGCTGATTGAATCTTTGATTTCAGCAACCTTAACTTCACAGGCATCTTGCGTATTTACAAGATTTTCCTTATGGAATTTTAGTTCTACTATTTCACTTGCTTTTAGTTTAATCAAGCCAAATTCTTCATCCCAATCATTTTTAAATTTTTCATATTCTCTTTTGAAATTATCTAATTTTGAGAAAGCTTTCTCGATTTGTATTTTGAGGTTGTTCTGACTGCCTAGTTCTATATCTAAGCCCTGAATTTTTACTTCTGAAACAGCCACTTGCTCCTGTAAACCTCTGATCGTGTTTTGAAGTTCAAGGCTGGTCTCAGGTTTATCTATTGCTAGAGGCTGACTTTGCTTATGCGCCTCCAGTTCCTGCTGCTTTATTCTTAGTTTTTGTGTGATATCTTGACGATGTTCTTCTGCAACCTGCCTCTCATATTCGACTATATTTCTATTAATTTCTCGTAGCTGCGCTCGCAAACTGTCAAGGCTTATATTGATTTCACTGGTACGATAGCTAATCAGCTCATCTAGTGAATCACGATTATTTCTTTCAACGTGGGGTACATGAGAGAAAATAACATCCTTTAACTGCTGACCAAATTCACTAGTTGCTGAAACATTAGTTTCATTACAAACGCGCTCAAAAAAATCTTGAGGGATATACTTCACCCTTACCAGATTTTCATCTCCAGTATTTTCACTCAACTTTAAAAAGGGTGCCGAATTCCCATCTTCCCAAGTAAGGCAACCTTCAAAATGCTTTGCTTTATGATCTTTGGGGTTACGAAACTTTTCTTTGCTAAGAAAACTAAAGTCTCCACGGTAATTAGACAGCAGTGCAACAATATCTGTTAGAGCACTTTTCCCATTTCCTTTGTTTCCAATAATTGCAACAAGACCGTGATTGAATGAAATGGTGATGTTATCGAACCAAACCTCATGCAAATCAGAATCGTCTGTTTTCCTAATAGATATTGACCGTATATACTTTGTCTTATTATATTCAACCCGGCTGACTACATCTGGTTTCTCAACTAGACAGCATCTTTCTTCTGGCTCCTTCAAAACCATCTTTAAGCCCTCAAAGGTCAAATCAGCTTTGATCCACGTAAAGCATTTTCCAATTCTATTATGTATTTCCTGTTTAGGATGATTAGAGAAATAGTGGGCATCGCTGCAATCAAACAATAAATTCTTTACTCCTTGCTGTGTTAAAGATTGTTTTGACTTGTAAGTGTCCTCAATTGTTTTTGCAGCCGTGAATACAAAGTCAACATTGTTAACAATGGTCTTTTTCTCTGCTGCACCTTGCCCACTTTCTCCCCATCTAACATCTTCCCATTCTGCTTTGCCAACCGCAGTTAAATACTTAGATTGAAAACAGAGAGACTTCAGAGAATTTGAGATTGTCTCAATACTGAGATGAAAGTTGTTGAAACCAATTTCCAACCTACTCTTCTTAATCAGCTCTGCTTTTTTATTTTCAGATGTACTCTCAAAAACCATGTCTCCAAATTTTGTTAAACTCTCTCTTTTAGCAATAACTTCACATTCAGGAAGAGCTGAAGATAGGTTATATTTAGCAGAAAGCTTATTCAGGAATTGTTCTTGAATATCATCAGGTTTTACTTCATTAGAAAAGATAATATGGTAATTGACGCAGCTTAATTTGTCACCACTTTGGCCAAATTTATCTAGACGAAGCTCAATGACAGGAAGAAATAGTTCAATATTCTTCATTCTCCCATCTTCATGAGCCTCAACCACTTTTCTATAGCCATCTATGAAAATGTAGTCGTTGATACCAATAACTTTAAATTCATCAGGTAACGACTCTATATCAGTGAAGAATTTTTCCCATGCCTCATCACTATCTCCACCGTAGTACTGTACAACCGATGCAGGAGTATGAACATGTAGATCCCATTTATGCCATATAGAACCGCGTGGATTGCTTAACATGATTTGGCACATGAGTTCATTAATAACCGAAGTTTTACAAATGACTACAGTAACATTCTACTCATATATCTCTGTAAAAGAAGATGTGATATTGATCACGATAGCATTGTGCGTTGACAATGTTAGATTGTTTTCTAGAGAATCGCAGCGGCACCACTCGCAAGTTCAGCCATGTGCTTAAAAACGGCTTCGGAAGCTCCATGCCCACCGTCGCTGGTGTCATAGAAATAGCAGGGTAAGCCAAAGCAGCCTCGGCACGGCAGATACGACAGCCATTGCGTGAGGTTTACTTCGCCTGTTTGAATCAATGTCACCACCATCCACACATAGTTTGTCAGATGTCCCAGGTGTGCCCAGTCATCCGGTTGACTTAGCCATATCTTCAAGGCATCGTAAAGAGGGGGAGTTTTTTTCACAACATGTCTAGGGTTTGACTGGTATTTAATCTTAGAATTCTGGCTCCCCCCATAGCTTTCCTTTCATGCTCAAATCCCCAACTGGCAAACGTTTCAAGCCTTGAGTTATCCAATTTTGTCAGTCAACCAGCAGCGCTATTCTCAATAAGCGCTCCTATTTTTCGAGGTTTCCTACAGATTCTTAAGCCTGATGAATCTGCGCTGTAAATACTACATAATTAAGAATCAATGTAGAAATCTGAGTAGTAAATTGTATGGCACGGTTTGAGCGTTGCTCAAATACCTTTAGTACAAGAGTCAGGATAACTGCTGTGCAAGGCAGATTTCTATCCTTGATAATATTTTTCGTGGTACTGCTTTTACATTTTGCTGTCTATGCTTCAGTAGACAACCAGATCGCTGTTGAGATTACGCCGTCCACAGTCCAACTCGCTCCTGGTGAGGCAATTAATGGTTTGGTGGTGGTGCGCAACACATCATCTTCAGTGACGCTGAACAACCTCCGCCTCAGCACTATAGGTGTTCCCAAGAACCTGATCCAAATTCCATCAATAAGCCATTCGGTTCTTTCACCAAATGAAGAGTACTCATGGGACTTTACCTTAGTCAGTCCCGCCACAGAGTCAATTATTCGCAAGGTCTATTTTAGACTTAGCTATCAGCAGAAGGGTTCAAATGGACAGATCTTGACAAGAGACGTAGTGTACCCACTGGAAGTACAGGATAACCCTTTCTTACCGCTAGGCAAAATCGCCACTGCTCGTGTTGAGACAACACTAAGTTTGCTTCAGGAACGACGTAAAAATTTCTTTTACTTGATCGTTACGAATGTTTCTAATGTGCCTGTTCAAGTTAAAAATATAACTCACCAGCAGCCAGAATTTTTAGAACTAACGCTAGTCAATGCCTCCACGCCAATTGAGTTAGCTCCACAAGAATCCAAGATTTTTACGTTTCAAGCAATTGCTCAGAATGCTGTACAGGCTGGACAGGAAATAGTTGTGTTTGATGTAGCTGTATCTTGGGAAGAACGTAGCCAGCACCGGAATGGTACGCTAGTTGCTGTCCACAAATTTGATGCCAGTATTGTTGGTGAATCGGAAATACTCAAGTTAATTGGAGTTCCTCTTTTCTTCCTAGTGCCAGGGGCGCTGATACTCTTGGTTTTTCAAAATCTTTGGGATCGTTCTGTATCAAAGATACCTCTTGACATGGCGACTTTTTGGATTGTTGCTATACCACTGTCACTCACGCTCACTTTATTTTATCCCGTTCTATCTGGTTGGCTGGGAGCTTCGAGAGATCTACTTGTGGCGTATGGGCTTCGGGATATTTTAAATGTTTGGCTTATTTCTGTGTTGCTTGGTTTCTTAGCATGGTTTATTGGTGCCTGTGGACGTGAGATGCACCTCCGATATATAACTCCAACTAAGGGAGAAAAAGTAGATTCATTGTTGTCAAAGCTTGCTCGTCTTGATGTAGGACTTCAGCTCCGACCTGTCAATATCAATAGGGGTGGTATAGAAAAAGAGTATTTTATTGTAGGCTCTGATTTCAAGGACACAAAGAAGTGTTGGGTAATTCCACCTATCAAATATCAATGGAAAAAAGGGGGGAAAGCAAACTTAGGTTTTGCTAATAAGTTTCGAGCCACGCTGGACAAAGGATCTATTGATGAACTAGTCAAATTAGTTCAATCTGACAAAGGCGAAAATGTAGAACTATGCTGGAGCCATAGTAGTCAAGAAGGCCCTACAAAAATCAATTCGGATCAGATTGGAGATAGTCAGTCACTGAAAAGCTTTATAGACATATATGAAGAATCATAAAGAATAAGGTGGTGTAACCCCTTTAGGTTACACCAGGATAGATCCGACACGGCCTAGACCAAACATCGCTACCCTTTTGTAAGGAAGTAGGAGAGAATTCATCCTCTACGATGTGCACCACTCGCCGCTATCGGCTACAGTGACCTATTCCGACTGGAATAGCTTCTATCCAAATGAGTCACCTTTAATTATAAGATAGGTAGTGAATAGACTTAATTATATAATGAAATGTAAAGGCTCGTAAAACCCTGAATGAATCTACATTTTGGGCTATGCCTTATTTTTATTTACATACCTTTGTTTTTCCACCACCAACTTAAAATATTTTATGAATTCAACAGTCCCTCGAATTCAAGAGTTACGAATTTCCTTTACCCGGATGCAGGTCTTTCCAGAGTTACTTCCTAGGGATGCAAAAATGCATTATCTTGGAAACGATATTGAATATGAAGAAATGTTTAATAAAATTCAATCTAACATTGAAAAGCGTGTTCATTTCACTGAACATGGAGAAATTCAAAAGCCTTCTCTGGCACCGGGAGAACTAACTGTGCCTTGGTTTAAGAGACATCATTTCTGGGAGTTTTATCTTGACAAGCCTACAAGGCTTAGCAAGGTGAATGGAAATAAAGCATGGCTTCATAGAGTTCCTCTACGCTTCGCATCACCTGCAAAAATACCATCATCATCGTTATCACTTCCTCTCACACATTTAACGGTTGATGGATACCTATACATTCATGGTGTTGCAGTAGTGCTTCGAGCTACCTTAAAGCGAGATCTTCCCCTAGACGATATGGTCAATGCTGCTTGTGAGGTAATAAACCATGTTCGATTTGAAGGTGTGCGCTGGGCAAATGGAACCACTTCTCTCCAACCATTAACTCTAAAAGGATTGGCTATTCAGACGCTGGGGTATTTAACAAAAGAGGTGTTAAATGAAAACGCTGAAGGGGTAGGTCGGTTATGTGATCCCTTTACTGTTGCAACAGTCATTCGAGGAAACGGTCTAAACTTAGAGCAGTTGCAGAGTGAATTTAATTCATTCAAGGAGAATTCATCCAAGGAATCGCTAAATGATACACAAGGTATTCAAATTAAACTCTTAGATTCCAAAATTCGTCGAGCGTTAGAAGGCTTAGCAACATGGGACACACAATGGAAATATAACGCAGTTCATTCAGACAACAAAGTTACTTTAAAATTCAAGGGACAAGATACCAAACCCGGCTACATGCTCTATGGGCTGAAGCAAAGTCGAGTAGTCTGGTTTCCTAGCTATTTTATGGATACAGGAGAAACAGGAGAACTTCATTTACTAGGTTGCTATCATTCTAACCTCACAATTGGTTCACTTCAAACTAGTAGTCTTTTAGAACTTGTTCGGCTTTTTACTGATGTAGATCTAAGTCACCATCAACTAATCAAGCAAACTGTGCGACGTGCTGTAGTATTACTCAGTAATCTCTATGGGCAATCAGACAGCAGCTATAGATCTTGGAGCTTACATAAACAAATTAAAGATAGTGGTCTAATCGATGAGATTAACAAATTGAGAATATCATGCTCTATCAGTCAAGGTAAACCATTATCATGATTTCCATGCGTACAGATCAGCGACGGCATTTTTGCCTTGTAGACGCATCGTTTCTAAGAAACTGACCATTCTCGCGACTAACTGTCCTCCCCAGTGGCTGCGGGAACCTCCAGAAACTTTGCGATGAATCACCACCGGACGCAGGGCGCGTTCGGCATCGTTGTTATCGGGTTTGACTTCGGGATAAGTGAGGAAGGTAAACCAATCAGACCATGTACAGGCTACACACGAAACCAAGAAAAGTGATGATAGAAACTCAAACTATTTGCTCTACAGGTAACACAATTGCCACCCTCACTCAATATTTAGCTGTCAAATACACTCAATGAGTCTAACTTGGATATCCAGCATGCCAATCTGCTCAAAATCTCTGGCGATTTCTCATGCTAAAAGCATAAATAACTCTTGTAATCATCTACTCCCGAAAATTTCCACAGTTTTTACTCATGAGTATGAAAATATGTACTGGGCAGATATGGAGTGTATTACTGGAGGAAAGAAACGGTTCTTACACAGTTTTGATGGAGATAGGCTGGTGTCAGCCTGGGAAGTAGCATATTTATCTTGCAGGCTGCTAATTTTCTTTAGCGTCGCCGAAATTGTGTAGCTACCGTGATTAACACCTCTAGAATATCATCCTACCTTGTGCGGCTATAACCTCTCAGCCAATGGAAAGACAAGGACTTTAGCCCGCTTCCATCATGTTTTTGCAAAAGTGCGATCGCTCCCCGTTAGTTAGCCTGATGGGCGATCGCCTTCAGTTGTAGGATAGAAGAAGAATCTACATAAATGTTTAAGTCCTCCAATTAGAGGCTAGTTCAATTGTCCTATGGCAGTTTTTCGTCAATATATTGCGCCATTATTGGTTGTGCTCGTGTTTTTGCTGGCATTAGTCGCTGTCAGC